>RCNC010002476.1_pt1 | contig 12312 bp, 12 predicted proteins | sample 2041301 | NCBI WGS metagenome assembly RCNC01 (sample SAMN09708231, study PRJNA481090) | Marine sediment metagenome, whole genome shotgun sequencing project. | biome: marine sediment; feature: ocean; material: sediment; isolation source: Sewage treatment plant 13A marine sediment (STP13A) ... | reverse complement strand
TTGGCAGCAGTTATCTATGCCCTATCTATTTCAGTGAAATTAGTACCCTTGATTTTCTTACCCTTATTTTTGAAACATCTGGGTTTTAGGAAAAGTGCACTCTTTTATATTATTATTGGAATCACTTCACTAACACTATTCGCTCCATTTCTCTCAAGCCAATTTATAAGCAATTATACCGATACCATTGGACTTTGGTTCTCTAACTTTGAGTTCAATTCAGGTTTGTATAACGCCATAAAACAAATAGCGCTAAAGCTCGAAGTTAAACCATGGGAATTGATAATAACCTATGGCAAAATAACGCCCTATGTAATAGTTTCACTTGTATTGCTATTTACATTTTTAAGAGAAAATCAGAAATTATCAGTGCTAATTACATCAATGCTTTGGATTCTGACCGCCTATTACCTTCTGGCAGCAACCGTGCATCCGTGGTATATTGTATTCCTGGCTTTATTGACCATTTTCACACGGTATAGATTTTCCTTGGTTTGGTCTTTGGTCGTTATCTTAAGCTATTATGCGTATTCACAAATAAGTTTTAAAGAGCATTTAGGTCTTCTTTCGATCGAGTATATTGTTGTATATGGATTTATTATTTTCGAATTATTCAGACTAAAGAGCCTAAAACTGATATTTCGCAAAAATTGATGCCTAATCAATGCTGTTTCAATTTAATTTGTACATTTGGGTGATAATGAGAAACGAACTTCATATTTCTACAACTAATTGGGCAATAGCTCCCAATCGTTCGTTTGTACCTGCACGTCGCCGCCCGTAAGGGTGTCTTCTAGCATGGGAATAGGTGAGTCCATTTCCGCAAAAATCAAAAAATCATTATTCAATCTTTTTATTAAAACAAGTAACAATGGAAATTGTTATTGCCAACGAATCCCATTTTAAATACGCAGCGATAATTTGCGACACCATTGCCGAATCGGCAAAAGTAAGGGGTACGGGTATTGCCAAAAGAACACCTGAATACATTCTTAAAAAGCTCGAAAAGGGCAATGCCGTAATTGCTTTGGATGGCGGCAAGTTCATAGGGTTCTGCTATATAGAAATTTGGGGACACAATAAGTACGTAGCAAATTCAGGACTTATCGTTCACCCTGATTATAGAAATCAAGGAATGGCCAAGAAAATCAAAAAGGCAATTTTTGAACTTTCGATTAAAAAATTCCCTTCAGCAAAGATTTTCGGAATTACAACGGGTTTGGCCGTAATGAAAATAAATTACGAGCTGGGTTACCAGCCTGTAACATTTTCGGAATTGACTGATGATCCCCAATTTTGGAAGGGTTGCCAAACCTGTAAAAATTTTGATATTCTTACCCGAACTGAGCAAAAGATGTGTTTATGTACTGGTATGCTATATGACCCAGCAGCGAAACAAAAAAATACTGCAAAAGAAAAAGTGAACAGTAAGGCATTTACCAGATTAAAAAGCATAAAGGAACAGTTGTTCCTTAAAAAGAAGAAAAAATAGATTTCCTTTTAGAAGGATATAAAAAATTATAGATAATGAAAAAATTAGTTTTAGCATACAGCGGAGGATTGGATACCTCTTATTGCGCGAAATATTTATCCAAGGAAAAAGGTTTTGAAGTTCATGCAGTTAGTGTAAATACAGGTGGGTTTTCAGATGCGGAAATTGCATCCATAAAATCAAAGGCATTGGAATTGGGGGCAACTTCATACACCTCGATTGATGCTGTACAAACGTTCTACGATAAAGTGGTCAAATATTTAATTTTTGGCAATGTTCTTAAAAACAACACCTACCCACTTTCTGTAAGTGCCGAACGAATTGTGCAAGCCATTGAAATCGTTAACCATGCGAAAATGGTGGGCGCAGAATATATTGCACATGGCAGTACAGGAGCTGGCAATGATCAGGTTCGATTCGATATGATTTTTCAAATCATCGCTCCAGAAATAAAAATAATTACGCCTATTCGGGACAATAAACTTTCCAGGGAGGTTGAAATTGAATACTTAAAAGAAAATGGGGTGGATTACCCCTGGGAAAAGGCTAAATACTCAATAAACAAAGGACTTTGGGGAACATCAGTTGGCGGGGAAGAGACGCTTACCTCCAATTTACCTTTGCCGGACAATGCCTATCCAAGTCAACTGCAAGAGAAAAACCCAACAGAAGTTACGTTGACTTTTGAAAAGGGCGAACTGGTGGCTATTGATGGTAAAAAAGATACTCCCGTAGCCAATATTGAAAAACTGGATGCTATGGCCTCTAAATATGCCATTGGTAGGGATATTCATGTGGGCGATACCATTATTGGAATCAAAGGAAGAGTAGGTTTTGAAGCCCCTGCTTCATTGATTATCATAAAAGCACACCATTTATTAGAGAAACATACGTTGAGTAAATGGCAACAATATCAAAAAGAACAACAAGGTAATTTCTATGGCATGCTCCTACATGAAGGCAATTATCTCGATGAGGTTATGCGAAATATTGAGGTATTCTTGACCGATACGCAAAAGAACGTTTCAGGTGATGTTTTCGTTGCTTTGTATCCTTTCCAATTTAGATTGAATGGCATCTCCTCAAAACATGACTTGATGAATGCGTCCTTTGGAAGTTATGGCGAAATGCATAAAGGGTGGACAGCTGATGACGCCAAAGGCTTTATTAAAATCCTATCCAACTCTGGAAAAATATACAATCACGTAAATCACAATCATGATTAAAATAGGCATTATAGGAGGTTCTGGATATACGGGTGGCGAATTGATCCGAATTTTATTGAATCATCCCAAGACGGAAGTTGATTTTGTTTATAGCACCACAAGGGCTGGAAAAAAGGTATCTACCGCGCATCCAGATTTGTTGGGATTGACCGAAATGAAGTTCACAGGCGGTGTAAATTTAAATGTGGATGTTGTTTTTCTCTGTCTGGGACATGGTAATTCCACCAAATTCCTGAATGAAAACAACTTCTCTGAATACACAAAAATCATCGATCTAAGTAATGATTTTAGATTAAATGATGATTCAGTTTATGATGGAAAGGAATTTGTTTACGGGCTACCGGAATTGAAAAAATCCAGTATTATAAATGCTAAACATATTGCAAATCCTGGTTGTTTTGCCACGGCAATACAGTTGGCCTTATTACCCTTGGCCAAGGCTCAAGTTTTAAAGAAGCAAGTTCATGTAAATGCAGTGACTGGTAGTACTGGAGCTGGTGTTAGTCCGTCTGGAACAACCCATTTTAGTTGGCGAAACAACAATGTTTCTTGGTACAAGCCTTTTACGCATCAACATTTGGACGAAATCAATGAAAGTCTAAAGGGGCTGCAGGAAAATGCTGGTGAAATCATGTTTTTACCCAATAGGGGAAACTTTACCAGAGGTATTTTGGCAACAGCTTATACCCATTTTGAAGGAACAGAAGAAGAGGCCAAACAACTTTACAAGGATTTTTATAAAGATGCAGAATTCACCCATGTTGCAGAGGAACCCATCAATCTAAAACAAGTAGTGAATACGAATCAATGTCATATTCATTTGCATAAGCATGAAGATACTTTACTTATTACATCTGCCATAGACAATCTTTTAAAAGGAGCTTCAGGGCAGGCAGTGCAAAACATGAATTTAATGTTTGGCTATCGAGAAAATGAAGGCTTACAGCTAAAGGCTGGGGTTTATTAAACAAATAAGATTCCTGATTTACTGAAATATATTCAGCATAAATCGCAGGAATGACATAAGAAATTAAAAAATGAAAATAGCAATAGTAGGCGCAGGGAATTTGGGATTATCAATAGCAGAAGGAGTCTTGCATAGCAACGGAGCTACTAGCATGTACTTGACTAAAAGAAATATTGAAAGCATCCAACATTTTGAAAAATTCGGTAATGTAACTGTTACCACAGACAATAGGGAAGCTGTTCAAAATTCTGATATTTTGATTTTTGCGGTACAACCCCTGCATATTGGCAAATTGTTGGAAGAAGTGAAAGATCTTCTTACCGAAAATCACGTAGTAATTTCAACTATTACCGGTTTCAGCATTGAAAACATTGAAAGTATCATTGGTAAAGATCAGAACATCATTAGAAGCATGCCTAATACGGCAATTTCTGTAGGTAAATCAATGACCTGCATTTGCGCTAATGAAAAGGGTAAGAAACGAATAGAATTGGCCAAAGCCATTTTTAACCGAATGGGACATTCCATGGAAATACCAGAGGAGCAGATGCAGGCTGCAACGGTTATATGTGCGAGTGGAATCGCATTCTGGATGCGTTTAATACGTGCTACCACACAAGGGGCTATTCAATTGGGTTTTGATGCTAAAGAAGCCCAGGAATTGGCAATGCATACTTGTGACGGGGCAGCTGGGCTCTTAATTGCCTCTGGTCATCATCCTGAGGAAGAAATTGACAAAGTAACCACTCCCATGGGCTGTACAATAAAAGGGTTGAACGAAATGGAACACCAAGGTTTAAGCTCATCCCTTATCCGGGGAATTGTTGCTTCATTCGAAAAAATAAGTGAGTTTAAAAAAGCGAACCAATGAAGCTATTCGATGTATACCCATTATATGATGTAACCCCTGTTTCTGCCAAGGGCATTGTTGTTACTGATGATAAAGGACAGGAATACCTTGATTTTTACGGAGGGCATGCTGTCATATCAATTGGTCACGCACACCCACTTTATGTAAAACGATTAAAAGACCAATTGGATAGAATTGGCTTTTATAGTAATGCAGTACATAATCCACTTCAGGTTGAATTGGCAACCAAACTCGGGCAGCTTTCAAATTGTGCTGATTATAATCTGTTTCTATGCAATTCTGGTGCTGAAGCCAATGAAAATGCCTTAAAAATGGCATCTTTTCAAACAGGTAAATCACGTGTCATCGCTTTCAATAATAGTTTTCATGGCAGGACCTCCGCCGCAGTGGCCACTACGGATAACGAAAAGATAAACGCCCCAATAAACAAACAACAAAAGGTGACTTTCTTACCTTTTAATGATATAACGGCCTTTAAAAATGAAATTGAAAAAGGAGATGTATGCGCCGTAATTTTGGAATCCATTCAAGGAGTAGGTGGGTTGGATGAGCCTTCTACTGAATTCTTCAAAAAGGTTGAAAAATTATGTAAAGAAAACCAGGTAGTTCTTATAGCAGATGAGGTACAGTCCGGTTTTGGAAGAAGTGGAAAATTCTTTGCGTTTCAGCACCACGATATTAATCCAGATATCATTACCATAGCCAAAGGAATGGGAAATGGGTTTCCGGTAGGTGGCGTTTTGATTCATGAAAGCATCAAAGCCTCTTATGGGCAATTGGGCACTACATTTGGTGGCAATCATCTGGCTTGCGTGGCAACTTTGGCCGTGCTTGAAGTTTTGGAAAAAGAAGGATTGGTGGAAAATGCCAAAGAGCTTGGTAATTATTTTTTGGAAAAGGCAAAGGAAATTCCTCAGGTAAAAAGAACCAAAGGGAAAGGATTGATGTTAGGATTGGAATTTGATTTTGAAGTGGCTGCGCTTCGCAAAAAACTGATTTATGAGCAACATCTTTTCACAGGTGGGGCGAACGATAAACACGTTTTACGAATTCTACCTGCTTTGAATATCACTAAAACAGATATGGATCTATTTTTCGAGAAATTAAAAATAGCATTGTTATGAATTTAATGTTGAACATAGATAAACGTAATGCAGTCCTTAATTCCATGATTAAATGGTTAAAAAAGGAAAAAAGCACCCTTTTAAAAGCTAATAGCAAAGATTTAGAAGCTTACATTGGTGATGATATTGCCATGTATGACCGGCTAAAAGTGGATAACAATAAAATTGAGGGGATGATTAAATCCCTAAAGGAATTGGCACAGCTGAATGACCCTTTGAATATTGAACGATTTCAATTTGAGCATGAAAACGGATTGCAAATCAGCAATAGAACGGCTCCCTTTGGAACAGTGCTAATCATTTATGAATCTAGGCCTGACGTAACTATCGAGGCTGCTGGCATAGCCTTTAAATCTGGCAATAGAATTTTATTGAAAGGAGGTAAGGAATCGTTGAATAGTAATTTGGTTCTGGTTGATTTATGGCACAAGGCTTTATCAGAACACCAGGTTTCAAAAGATTGGGTTACTTATCTACAATATAATCGAAGTGAGACTCAAATCTTTTTAGAGAACCCCACTCAAAAAGTGGATTTGATTGTTCCCCGAGGTGGTGAAAAGTTGATCGCATTTGTAAAACAACACGCTACATGCCCTGTAATTGTAAGCGGCAGGGGCAATAATTTCGTTTATGTAGATACTGAAGCCGATCTACAAATGGCATTGGATATTATTATTAATGCAAAGACAACCAAAATATCTGCTTGTAATGCTTTGGATAAAGTATTAATAAATACTGGTTTGGTGAATAAAGAGGATTTTACCAAAAAACTCATTGCCTTATTAAAAGAAAGCAACGTAACCATATTGGCTGACAATCACTTATCTAGTTTGGAAGACGTGTCCAAAATCACAGATGACTCTGTTTGGTATGAAGAATTTTTAGATTATAAGATTCTTATTGGTGAAGTAAAGGATTTGGAAGAGGCTATCGATAAAATCAATCTTTACGGAGGAGGGCATTCAGCAGCTATCCTTACCGAAAATGAGGAAATCGCTTCTTATTTTTTGGATAATGTTGATTCCGCCGCGGTTTACCATAATGCATCAACACGGTTTACAGATGGTGGTCAATTTGGTCTGGGTGGGGAACTCGCAATAAGTACGGATAAATTGCACCAAAGAGGCCCTATAGGCTTACAACATTTGGTGACTAACAAATGGTATATAAAAGGTAATGGACAAATAAGATAGTCATGAAGAAGAAAAGAATCTTATTGAAAATAGGGTCCAATACCTTAACCAAGGAAACGGATCAGATATCTCGGGGTAAAATAGAGGATATTGGAAGACAGATTGCAGCGTTGAAAGATGAATACGAGTTTATAATCGTTAGTTCGGGAGCCATTGCTGCAGCCAAACAGTTCGTGAAATTAGAACATAATGGGGCTGCCATAGATGTGAAACAGGCATTGGCAGCCATTGGACAACCGCACTTGATGCGAATTTTTCAAGAAAATTTTAGAGAATTGGGTTTGTCAACCTCCCAATGTCTCTTATCCTATTCGGATTTTGATAATTTAGATGCCAAGGCGAACATAAAGAATACCATTAATGTTCTAGTTGCAAATAACTTCATTCCCATTATTAATGAAAATGATACTGTAGCCACTGATGAAATTCAATTTGGTGATAATGATAAATTGGCTGCTTTAACTGCTGCTCTTTTACAAGTTGATCTGTTGATGATTGCTACTAATACCGATGGGGTCTACACCAAGGAATCCATTGAAAATAACAAACCGGTAACGATTGCCACAGTTTCTGGAATTCAAAAATTGCAAAAAGAAATCAGCACGTTAAAATCGTCCCACGGTACGGGTGGAATGCAATCGAAAATCGAAGCCGCCATCATTGCCCAAACAGCAGGGATTGAAACCTGGATTGTAAACGGTTTGAAAGATAATTTTATAACAGATGCTATAGCTGGTATAAGTAACCATACTAAAATAAAATAATGCAACATTACCTCTCTATAAACGATATTGATTCACTTCCTGATTGGGTTGATGAGGCATTGGCCTTAAAAAATGATCCATTACAATCAAAGTCCTTGGGTAAGGATAAAACCATCGGGTTGTTGTTCTTCAATAACAGTCTTAGAACCAGATTAAGTACCCAAAAGGCAGCCATGAATTTAGGAATGGAGGTAATCGTCATGAACTTTGGCAATGAAGGTTGGGCTTTGGAGTATGATGATGGAACCATAATGGATCAAGGGACTTCAGAACATATTAAAGAAGCTGCCAAGGTAGTTTCCCAATACTGTGATATTATCGGAATTAGGGCTTTTGCTTCGTTGACGGATAAAGAAAAGGATGAAGCGGAAGTGGTCTTGAATGGTTTCAAAAAATACGCCAGTGTCCCCATTATAAATATGGAAAGTTCTGTTGGACACCCATTACAGGCATTGACCGATGCCATAACAATGGACGAAAATTCCAATAAGGCCAAACCAAAAGTGGTACTGTCTTGGGCACCCCATCCCAAAGCCCTGCCCCATGCTGTTGCCAATTCATTTATACAATTGATGCAAAGGGAAGATGCTGATTTTGTGATTACACATCCTAAAGGATATGAACTGGATCCGACAATAACGAAAAATTCACAAATTGAATATGATCAAAGGAAAGCGCTTGAAAATGCTGATTTTGTATACGTGAAAAATTGGAGTAGTTATGCGGATTATGGTAGGGTTTTGAACCAGGATCAAAATTGGATGATTACCAAAGAAAAACTGGGTGATGCCAAATTTATGCATTGTTTACCGGTTCGAAGAAATGTTGTCGTGGAGGATGCCGTTTTGGACAGTAATCAATCATTGGTTATAGAACAGGCCAATAATAGAACCTATGCGGCACAAATTGTACTGAAAAAGATTTTAGAGAATTTAAAATGAAGCAAAAACTATCCATAGTAAAAATTGGTGGAAATGTCTTGGAAAACGAAATTGAGCTTGATCAGTTTCTATTGAATTTTTCCAAAATGGAAGGGCCTAAAATTCTAGTACACGGAGGTGGTAAATTGGCGACAAAATTAGCATCCCAATTGGGTATTGAATCGAAAATGACAAATGGTAGACGAATTACTGACGCCAAAAGTCTTGAGGTCATTACCATGGTATACGGTGGGCTCACCAACAAGAATATAGTAGCCAAATTACAAGCTTTAGAAACTAATGCCATTGGACTTAGTGGTGCAGATGGCAACTCCATACAGGCCCATAAAAGACCTATAAAGGAAATTGATTTTGGATTTGTTGGTGATATTGACGGAATCAATTCAGAACTTATTGATACTTTAGTTGGTGCTGATTTAACACCGGTCTTTTGTGCAATTTCGCATGATGGTAAAGGTCAATTATTGAATACCAATGCAGATACCATTGCTTCGGAATTGGCAATAGGGATGAGTCTTAAATATAATACCACCATATACTATTGTTTTGAGAAAAAAGGAGTTTTATCGAATGTTGAAGACGAGGAATCGGTCATAAAACATATCGATACCAATAGCTATAATGACCTATTGAAACAAAACATCATTACGGACGGTATGCTGCCGAAAATGGAGAATTGTTTTCATGCCTTGCAACAAAGTGTCAGTAAAGTTTGTATTGGCGATATTTCCATGTTAGAGACAGGTTCAAATTTATATACAACGATAACCTTATGAAAATGGATCAACATCTGCTTACAGAAAAAGCTATTGAATTATTGCAAGAACTAATCTCCATTCAATCATTTTCAGGGGAAGAACACCATACAGCTGAGGCCATTGAAGCTTGGTTCAAAGAATTTGACATTCCATTTCAGAGGGAAAACAATAATGTCATTGCTAAGAATAAATATTGGGATGACACTATGCCAACACTTTTATTGAACTCACACCATGATACCGTGAGGCCTAATAAAGCCTATACTCGGGACCCGTTTGATCCACAAATTGAGGATGGGAAACTATATGGATTGGGAAGCAATGATGCTGGCGGGTCCTTAGTCTCGTTAATGGCAACATTCACAAACTTCTACGAATCAGCAAATTTGACCCATAACCTGTTAATGGTAGCTTCAGCAGAAGAAGAGAACGCAGGACCAAAAAGCCTTAGGGCCTTACTTCCAACTTTACCTAAGATTGATGTCGCTATCGTAGGAGAACCTACGCTTATGCAGTTAGCCATTGCCGAAAAAGGGCTAGTGGTTTTCGATGCTGTTGTAAAAGGTACTCCTTCGCATGCAGCCCATCCGAACGATGACAATTCTATATATAAAACAATAGAGGTTTTGGATTGGTTCAAAAATTATACGTTTGATAAGGTTTCAAAGGCTTTAGGAGCTGTTAAATTAACGGTGACACAGATCAATGCAGGGAGCCAACACAATGTGGTGCCCGCTCATACGGATCTAGTTATCGATGTCCGCGTAAATGACCGCTACAGCAACAAGGAAGTGGCCGATATTTTAAAAACGGAAGCGCCTTGTGAATTACAAGAACGCTCTTTAAGATTAAATTCATCCTCAATTGATAAAAACCACCCTTTGGTGCAATCGGGAATCAAGTTAGGTCGCGATACTTATGGCTCGCCAACGCTATCAGACCAGGCAGCCTTGACTTGCCAATCAATGAAAATTGGCCCCGGAGATAGCCCACGCTCCCACTCCGCAGACGAATTTATTTATGTAAATGAGATTGAAGAAGGCATTGACTTATATATTAAAATAGTAGGTGGATTTATAATGGAATAAAATAGTCAAACATTCAAACATGTCACACTGAGCGCACCTGCCTGCCGGTAGGCAGGGTCGAAGTGTAAAAAAACATATAAAATAGATTCCTGCCTCCGCAGGAATGACAAAAAAAGTAGATAAATGAAACTCTGGGATAAAGGATTCAGTACAGATCAAAAAATAGACCATTTTACGGTTGGCAATGATAGGGAATTGGATTTGCTCTTAGCCAAGTATGATGTAATTGCCTCTAAGGCCCATGCTAAGATGTTGGGTAAAATTGGGTTATTGACCAATGATGAGACAATTTCCCTGGTCAAAGAATTAGACAATATTGCAAAGACCGTTGAAGAGGGTTCGTTCACCATCGAGGATACTTTTGAGGATATGCATTCCAAAATCGAGTTTGTACTTACTGACAAGTTAGGGGATACAGGCAAAAAAATACACACGGCACGGTCTAGAAATGACCAGGTATTGGTAGCCATGCATCTCTATTTGAAAGATGAGTTGAAGGAAATTAAAAGTGAGACTGTTACGCTTTTCAATTTACTAATGGAATTGGCAGAAAAACATAAAGAAGTATTACTTCCTGGTTATACCCATTTACAAATAGCCATGCCATCCTCTTTCGGGCTGTGGTTCTCTGCCTACGCCGAAAGTTTAATCGATGATCTTTATTTTATCGATGCCGCGTTTAAGGTAGCGGATCAAAATCCGTTAGGTAGTGCTGCCGGTTATGGCAGTTCTTTCCCCATAGATAGAAGCTTTACTACTAAAGAAATGGGTTTCGACACTTTAAAATACAATGTGGTAGCTGCCCAAATGGGGCGTGGTAAGGTTGAAAAAGCCACCGCTTTTGGAATGAGTAGCATAGCGGGCACCTTATCCAAAATGGCTATGGATATTTGCCTATACATGAGCCAAAATTTTAATTTCATTTCATTCCCAGATGAATTGACTACGGGGAGTAGTATTATGCCACATAAGAAGAATCCTGATGTTTTTGAATTGGTACGTGCCAAATGTAATAAGCTTCAGGCGGTTCCCAATCAATTGACATTGATTACCAATAATCTTCCTAGCGGATATCATCGAGATCTACAATTGGTCAAGGAAGTCATCGTTCCTGCAATCCAAGATTTAAAAGCTTGTTTGGAGATCTTGACTTTTAGTTTAAAGGAAATAAAGGTGAACCAAAATATCTTGGAAGACCCAAAATACGATTTCCTATTTAGTGTAGATACCTTGAACGAATTGGTTCAAAACGGAATGCCTTTTCGCGATGCGTATAAAAAAATGGGGCAGGAAATCAACGAAGGTACTTTCACTCCAAAACGTGATATTGAACATACGCATGAAGGTAGTTTAGGGAATTTGTGTTTGAAGGAGATTCGGGAGAAGATGAAAAAGGTTTTATAATTAAATGAAAAGTGAAAGAATACATAGCAAAAAAGAACTTTTGCCTTTCCGAAAGGATCTTAGATCCAACTTAACTCCCGCTGAGGCTTTTCTATGGAGACAGTTGAAGGCAAAACAACTAGATGGTAAAAGGTTTGTAAAACAGCATAGTATTGGAGAATATATTGTTGATTTTTATTGTGCTTCCGAAAAATTAATTGTGGAGTTGGATGGAGATGTACATCAAAATCCAAAAGCAGAAGCGTACGATGAAAAAAGAACTTCGGTATTCCAAAGTATGGGATACAAGGTCATTCGGTTTGAAAACAAAATGGTTTTTGACCATTTGAAATCTGTGTTAATGGAAATAAAAGAGAATTTCAAAACCTAAAAAGGCTCCTCCTTTTGGACAAAGGGAGGTGTCCTGACAGTATCGTCAGGACGGAGGGATTGATATCCCATTTATTTGTCATATGAAATGAAGTTGGTTATATCCAACCAAGCT
>RCNC010002475.1_pt1 | contig 12315 bp, 10 predicted proteins | sample 2041301 | NCBI WGS metagenome assembly RCNC01 (sample SAMN09708231, study PRJNA481090) | Marine sediment metagenome, whole genome shotgun sequencing project. | biome: marine sediment; feature: ocean; material: sediment; isolation source: Sewage treatment plant 13A marine sediment (STP13A) ... | reverse complement strand
GATAAAGGCCCCTACAATAACACCAAGCATCTGGAAAACAAGCCACGCTTTCATGGGTCCCTCCGGATGTGATTCATTGTACTCTTTGTAAAAAGGTGCATTATCTGCATGACCCGGGGTCACTGTATTGACAGTGGCAACAATGACACTCTTTGCTGCTCCACTGGCACCCAGCCCTCTTCCGGATACGAAATTAGCTGCAAGCAGAACGAGGCCAAGCAATACCCCTCCCAAATAGGGATTGATGTACCCCCTGGGTTTCCGTTTCGTTTTCTTTAATTCACTCATATTCATATATTTTGTTTGGTTCTCAAACTTTCAACTTTAGACTTTAAGACTTTAAGACTTTAAGACTTTAAGACTTTAAGACTTTAAGACTTTCCACTTTCAACTAATAAAGCCATCTGCTTTCCTGTCCTGCGTAGGCAATCAGAAACCTGAGCATCAGACTTCCGAACAGAACAAGACCAGCCGGGATGACCACCGGTATTTTAAATTTTCTAAGTTCCAGCATCTCCAGAAAGACCGGTACAATCATTCCCAGGATGACTACAAAGATCCAGAATGGCGCAGTCCACGGTCCACCAAGAAATAGTTCGGCGGCATTGATCTGAACCTGGGTGCTTGCCAGAAATCCCATAAACATGTGGATAATCAGAAACAGCTCCACCACGATAATTCCAATATCTATTTTTGCAAACATGGCTCTCTCCTTGTGCTTTTTTGAAAAGAGCATGATTACCGCTGCACCTGCCGATAATCCGGAGGCCAGGAAAAGGGGACCCAGGATCGAAGTATTCCAGAGTGGCCTGGCATTAAATGCCGAGAACAGAATTCCGGTATAAACCCCAAGGATAATAGAGGCTACCCCCATCACCCAGGCAATGGCTTGTTTCTGTTTGGAGAAAAAGGCTACCATCTCCTTTAGGATCTTGAATTTCCAGTCCCAATTGGGAAAGATCTCCTTGATGTGGATGGCAGACCAGATAAATGAAAGGGGAGTGACCAGCATCAGAACCCAGGCTCCCCACGACATAGGAGATTCCAGGCGGATGGTGGTATATAACCTCCATACATAGAGTTGATGCTTCAGATCGAGCACAAGGGCAATCAAGCCCAAAACCAGTACCCAGGGAACAATGTGCGGGGCAACTTTTACTGCAGCATGATACTTATTCTCTTTGCCCATCAGGGTGAAAAATGCTGCAAAGAATAGTATCCCTGCCGCCAGCCCCCCGAGAAAAAGGTATAGAGGTATCTGCCAGTGCCAGATATGCAGGTGTGGATCTATGAGGTAGTTGTTGCGTCCGCTTACAATGATTTCTTCTCTCATGGCTATATTAGATAAGGAAGTAGAGTTGAGGTTTGGTCCCGGCCTCAGGAATCAAGGTTTTGTATTTTCTTACTTTCAGAATCTCCGATACCTTGCTGTTGGGATCGTCAAGATCACCAAAATACATGCATTTGGTTGGGCAGGCAGACACACAGGCAGGTTCAAGACCCTTTTTGATCCTGTGTATGCAGAAGGTGCACTTATCCACATATCCATCAGGATGGGAATAGCGAGCGTCGTAGGGGCAGGATGTGATGCAGGCCCCGCATCCAATGCACTTGTTGGGCGTAACCAGAACAATTCCTCCATCGGCATAATGGCTGGCCCCAGTGGGACAGCATCTTACGCAGGGTGAGTTGTCGCATTGATTGCAGCGTTCCGAGCGGATCTCAATTTCAAGTTGAGGGTAGGTTCCATCTGTGACCTCCACCACCCAGTCGCGGCAATAACCTATGGGTACATTGTTCTCGGTCTGGCAGGCTACAACACAATCGCTGCATCCCACACATTTTTTGGTATCGACGGCCATGGCGTATCTCATGATTCGGCCTCCTCTTTTGCAGGTTCAAACTTAAAAGTGACAAAGTTTCCCCTCATGCCTGTTCCTCCCATCACCGGGTCCACATGAACCTTTGTTATGAGTTCTGAATCACTTGCCCCTTTGCCATAGGCCCTGGAAAGTTTTTTATTGGTGTGTCCAAATCCGTGGACCATATAAACACTGTCCCAGCGAATCCTTTCGGTCACCCTGGCTTTGATGGAGAAGGAGGACCTAATGCCATCCTGATTTTCCAACCAAATATATTGACCATTCTCAATGCCCCAGATTCCAGCTACTTTGGGATTGATCCAAACAGTATTTTCTTCCATCAGGTCTTTTAAGAGGGCATTGTTTGCAGTCCTTCCAAATGTATGAGATGGAGCACGCCCATAATTCAATCGGTAAAATCCTTCGGGAGGTTCTTCGTGGGGTGTATAAACGGGTAGTGGATCAAATCCTTCAGCAGCAAGGGCTGTACTGTACAGTTCAATTTTCCCCGAGTTGGTAAAGAACTCTTTTTCTTCTCCTGGTTGGAAGTAGAGATCATCATAGCTGCGATCAAAAGTCTTAACCCCGATTCGTTGCATTTCTTCAAGGGATGTTCCCACCTCTTTGAACTGCCAGTCCAGCATTTCTTCAATAGAGTTCCAGCTGAAATAGTCTTCTAATCCAAGCTTTTTGGAGAGCTCTTTGGCCATCCAATAGGCAGGTTTGGTATCATAAAGAGGTTCTGTGGCGGGCATCCTCAGAGCGATGGCGGGTTTACGATGGGGCCCGTTTCTGATTGTATCGTAGCGCTCAAGGTAGGTGCATTCTGGCAAGATCACGTCGGCCAATTCGGTGATGGCCATGGGCATGGTATCTATGACCACCAGAAGATCCAGGTTTTGGATGGCCTGCACCACTTTCTTTGAATCAGGAATGGTCTTCAATAAATTGGTTCCATTGACGATCCAGCCTTTAAAATTACACGCTGGACTAAGCTCCGGAATGGTGGCATCACAAATCCCGGATGCTATGGTCTCATAGGCCAGGTTATATTGACCGGGGAAGGCATCTCTCCAGCTTTTTCGGGGAGTAGGATAGGGTGGATGAGGCCATGAAGGGACCTCAACGGTTTCGGGATTATAGAAACCACCCCTGCGTCCCCAGGAACCCAGCAGTGCATTTAAGATGGCCATTGCCCTGCTACGCTGTGTATCGTCTCCATACCAGGTAACATGTCTTCCGGGATGGATGATTACTGCAGGAGAGGCATCCGCCATTTCTTTGGCCGACTTTCTGATCAGATCTGGTGCAATGGTTGTAATCCCATATGCCCACTCAGGGGTCATATTTCGAACATGCTCCTTTAGTTGCTCAAATCCATAGGTGTATTTCTCCACATAGTCTTTATCGTACCATTCTTCTTTGATAATTACATGAATCCATGAAAGAAGCAGGGCAAGGTCTGTGGCAGGCTTTATGGGTAACCAGTATTTTGATTTGCTGGCTGCAATGCTAAACCTTGGGTCAACAGTAATAATTGTAGCGCCTTTATCAATGGCATCAGACATCTCCTGTACCTGGCCATTGTGCATGTTTTCACCAATGTGAGATCCTATGAGTACAAGACAATCTGTATCTCTGATATCTGTTCTTTCAGGACTTCCCACTCCTTCACCAAAGGTCGTGTGATAGGCCACCTCACGGGGTCCGCGGCACTGGGCGTATGATGGAGCCGCAATACTGGTTGATCCAAAGGCTTTAATCAGATTTCCAAAATATTTTCCTCCTGATCCATGGGTAAGCAGAGCCATGCATTCCGGACCATGTTCTTCGGCAATGCCTCTCATTTTATCTGCAATGAAGTCAAATGCTTCATCCCAGCTTGCTTCCCGGAAAACCTGTTTCCCATTTTCCTCGGTTCTGATAAGAGGTGTTTTCAGTCGGTCCTCATCATAATACATGCCTGGACCACCAGTTCCTCTGGGACAAAAACGACCATTGCTGTGTTGATCTTCATCATTGCCGATCACTTTCCAGATCTTCCCTTCTTCATTCTTGTATACCCAACCGGCACATTTCCAAAAACAGATTTCACAGTAGGTAGGGGTTCGCGTTGTATCGATTGTGAGCTCTGCTCCTTTTGGAGGAGAGGCATGGAGCTTATCGTATACACCAAAAGCCGAGGCCCCTACTGCCAGGCCACCCATCCCTAATCCGGATATTTTAATAAAATCCCTGCGATTTGCCATAGAGAATTACACTTTTACTATATGAATTATACTCAGAAAGAGAGCAAAATTAATTCATTGTGAATTAAAAAACAATAGGCTTATCAGGCATTACATATATAAATATCTAGATACATCGTAATGAGATCTATATCAGGAGTATGAGGCTATTTAGAATGGAATTAAATTATAATTTCAACTGTTTTTGATAGGTCTCTAACCAGAGTTGAGCCTCAAAAATTAAGTTGGTGAACGACCTCCAGGGATTCCTGATAAAGCCTTTTAAATTTGCCGATCGGTCGAGCATTGCGGGGAGGGAATTAAAGGATAGAGACAGGGCAGCGTAAGCATTACCAAAACCCATTCCAATCAGTTTTTCGGTAATTCGGGGATTTCTGATTTCCACAGAGAGGGCAGAAAAGGCCGATACTATCAAAATGGCTCTAATACTCATTTCCAGACCCACCATAAATCCATTCCCAAATTTGTAATTGCTTCCATCGGGTGGATGCCAGAAAAGGCCGGCGATTATCGTCATAAGCACCAACTGGCTCCAAAAGACAGGTTTTTTCAAGCGTCCCAGGATTCTTTTGTAGTAAAAAAGGAGAGCGGTGAGATAGAGGCCTGTAGGAACCATGGAGATTGGATGAAATCCAAAACGGTTGATAAGAATTAGCAGAGTGGGAATCATCAACAGATGAACAAAGAGCAGCAAGATTCTGAAAGGTTGATCCGGATCGGTATGTTGCCAGGAGGATTTAAAGGGATCTGAAGGTTGATCTGGTGAATCGGAGAACTTTTGTATCCCATGAGCACGCTTCCCCAGAAGCATGCCGGCAGTGCCAGCCAGTGCTCCCACAATGATATAGACAAGTAAGATTCCGATAATCAGGTCCCTGGGATTTGCTTCAGCAATACCCAGCTGTTTCTTCAGGAAGTTAAAGAGGTTAATATATATGGTTACAAGGTCGGTTCCGTAAAGAATAAAGAGACTGGCCAGTTTATGAACGATGGTGCTTAGAAGGGCTGATATTCCTGCCAGCAGGTATCCGAAAAGATTGAATCCAACCAGATAGATAAACAGGTCCATAAACATGGCCTCCATCATGATACCTGTCATAGGTCCCAGGATTACCGCACTTGGAGAGAGCGACTTCATAAGCCCGCAAATGAGCCCGGCCCGCCAGATCAAACCATTCTCCTTCCATATTTGCAGGAATGAGATCATCAGGATAACTGAGAATGTAGCCAGAAATGTGCCTGAAAAGGGCAGGTGAAGGTTATGGAGCAAACTGCCTACAATAATCTCAAAGCTGGCCCACAGGCCACCTGCTACAGCTGCTTTCAGCCATATGGAATTTAATTTAGGATTCATTTAGAGAGGCCCTCATATCTGGTGGTAGTTTTTCCAAATCTTCCGTCTTATTCACATTCAGGAACATATTGGGATCCCAGAAATTCATCTGGTCATTTATTTGAATGATTTTGCTATTTCCCTGCTTGATGGCTTGGTGGACTGCAAATTTCTTTTGAGAGATCAACTGTTCAAAAATGCGAACAGTCTCTTTCCTGTAAATGCCACAGAGGGGTTCAGGCATGTTATTATGAAGTGCAGGTAAAACAATCTCATAAGCCTGACTTTCCCCAATCAGAAAAGCCAATAATGCTTCACTTACAAGGGGCATATCGTATGAAAGAACCACGTTAAGATTATTGGAGGATTGTTTCAGGCAGGAATAGATCCCACCCATGGGGCCAATCCCCGGAATTTCATCACACACCAGTGGATGATTTTCAAAAAACAGGCCCTCTTTACAGGTACTGATCAACACCTCATCGCAAAGATTTTCAAGCACCTCAAGTGCAAACTGGTACAGATATTTTGGCCCAATCCTTATGATCCCCTTCTCCTTACCCATTCTTTGGCTCATACCCCCTGCAAGGAGGATTCCTGTAATTTTATTTTTTGGAGGAAGCATTTATCTTCTTAAAAATCCTCCCAAAGTAACAACGAAAATCATAAATTAGAGAATTAATCTCAACCAACACCCCATGACAAAAATAATTCAATTGAAAAAAGATAAGCTTAGCTCGAACTTTTCAGGGCAAGAAAAATACGATCTGATTATTATTGGCTCTGGATTAAGTGGACTCTCTTCAGGGCTAATGTGGTTGAAAAATACAGTAGGGAAGCGTACCCTGATTATAGAAAAGAACAGTTATCCGGGTGGGTATAGTACGGCCTATGAGAGGGATGGATATGTATTTGAAACCACCCAACTTTTCCCCGATATTATTGATATTCTGGAATACCTGGAGATAGATCTCAAACTTAAACAGTATAAGGGGAATTTTATGCGCCGTCTTGTAGTTGATGGCGATTCTGTAGAAGAATATAAGATTCCTGCAGGATCGGATAATTTCACAAGCTACCTGACTGAGAAATTTCCGGATGATGCAGATAAAATCAGAGCGTTGATGGCCTATTCTGTGGATATGTTCAAGCAAGTAAGAAAGTTGAAGGCAAATTCCAGGCTACAAGACAAATTGCTTATTCCATTCCAGGCGCCCAAGGTAGTGGCCAGCCTGAATCGCACCTATTCCGGGCTTCTTGATAAATTTGAGATCACCAATCCTAAGCTCAGAGAGGTGATGGAGACCTTTACCTCTTTCTCGGGAGTTCCATCAGACAGGGCATCTGCAATTATGGCTACAGGAGCCATGCTCTCATCCATGACCCGGTGTTTCAGACCCTATGGCTACTTTGATGAGTTCCCTGCCACCATGGCGCAGCTTTTCCAGCAACGTGGAGGGGAAATGCTTTTTAAGTCGGAAGTGGAAAGAATTGTGGTGGAAAACGGAAAAGTGGCAGGAGTAAAGCTATTGGGAAAATCTGAACCCATCTTAGCCGAGAAAGTAATCACCACAATCGATCCGATGGTGGCCATGCGAAAGCTAGTGGGTAAGGATCACCTGCCTTCCAGCTACATGGAGAAACTGGATAGCATCATCATGTCGACCTCATCCATCAACATCGCCCTGGGTTTAGACGATGAAATAGACTTACATTCCATGGATCTGGATTATCCCTACAATGTGGTTTCTACGGGATTAGGTACTGCAGAGAAACTATTTGAGGGATTCCTTGCCGGGGATCAGGCTTTCTCTGAAGATTGTTTCCACACAGCAGTGATCTGTCCCTCCCTTACCACCGGGGCAAAAAATACCGTGACCATCAGATGTACGCCATTTGCAATAAGCAAATGGACAGAATGGAGAGAGAACGACCACAAAAAATACAAAGCGGAGAAGGAGCGTTGGGGGGACTTCTTTATTGCGATCGCTGAGAAGTATTTTATTCCCAATCTTTCCAAACATATTGTGGTGAAAGATATTTCAACTCCTGCCACCTATGCCAGGTACTCGGGATCCCCTAGTGGTAGCCTATATGACATGGCTTCACTGGTTACGCAGTTTGGGCCCAAGAGGTTATCCATGAAAACACCGGTAAGGAACCTCTATCAACCCAAGTTCTCTCATGGATTATACGGCACCATGATGAATGGGGTGCAGGTGGTAGACCTGTTGCTTGACCGAAAATTTAACAATGGAAATTCACTTTTTGCACCGATTTCCAGGTAAGTGTCTATATTTAAATACGAAAACAGATAAAAGATATTTTTAACTAAAACTTTCTATCCATGCCTAGCAATCGCAGAGACTTTATCAAAAAGACAGCAGCAGCCACTGCAACCATTGGGATTACCTCCCAGTTTCCCACATTAAGAGCTGGTATACTGGGTGTCAATGAGAAGCTTGTGTGCGGAGCCATTGGGGTCAAAGGAATGGGGTTTGCTGATCTAAAAACTTTTTTAAATCAGCCAAACACCGAATGTGCCGCGCTTTGTGATGTGGATGACAATGTACTGCAAGAGCGGATTAAAGATGTAACAGAGATTCAGGGGAAGGCCCCTAAAGGATATAAAGACTTCAGGGATCTTCTGGAGCACAAAGGTCTGGATGTGATTATCATTGGAACACCTGATCATTGGCATACCATCCCATTTGTATATGCGGCTCAGGAGGGATATAGCATTTACTGTGAGAAGCCACTGGCCAATACCATTGAAGAGTGTAACATCATGGAGCAGGCAGTTGCAAAGTATGGAACCGTAGCTCAAATCGGGCAATGGCAACGTAGTGATAAACATTGGCAGGATGCCATCAAATATGTGCACTCAGGTAAACTGGGGAAGATCCGGACCGTTAGAGCCTGGTCCTACCAGGGTTGGATGGGATCGGTCCCAGTGGTAGCCGACTCACCCGTACCAGAGGGCGTGGATTATGATTTCTGGCTGGGGCCAGCTCCCCAAAGGCCTTTTAATAAGAACAGGTTCCATTTCACATTCAGGTGGTTCTGGGATTATGCCGGGGGCATGATGACCGATTGGGGTGTTCATATCATGGATTATGCCCTCTTTGGAATGAATGAATATGCTCCAAAATCGGTGATGTCCCTGGGTGGAAAATTTGCTTACCCTGATGATGCTTGTGAGACTCCCGATACCCAGCAGGCTCTCTATGAGTTTGATGATTTTACCCTGTTATGGGATCATGGCATTGGAATTGATGGAGGATATTACGGGCGGTCTCATGGAGTTGGTTTTGTGGGCAACGATGGAACCCTAGTGGTAGACCGGGGAGGTTGGGAAGTGATTCCCGAGCCAAAAGGAGGCGAGCCTACCCTGGATAAGGTGGATCTGATTGGTGGTGATGGCCAGGGGCTCAACAATCACATGATCAATTTTATCGATGGGATTAAAACAGGAGCAAAGCTCAATTGTCCCGTTGAGATTGCAGCTGGAGTGGCCAGAGCATGCCACCTTGGCAATGTGGCTTATAAGACTGGAAGAAGGTTGTATTGGGATAAGGAGAATAACAAGTTTATCAATGACAATGAAGCCAATAAATACCTACATCCGCAATACAGGAAGCCCTGGGAGTTGCCGAGAATATAGATTTTCTACTTGACTAACTTTATGCGCATCAGATACATATCTGCTGTCATATAAAGGTATTTATCATCTGAATCAAGTGTGCAATTGGAGGTGGCCTGTCCTGTCTTTACGATGCCAAGATTTTTACCTTCCGGAGTAAAAACCCACACACCACCAGGGCCGGTTGCAAAAATAATTCCGTCATTTCGAACCACCAATCCGTCAGGTGCTCCTCGTAGGGAATCAGAAGCGACACTGGCGTCGTGAAAGACTTTTCCATTGGCCAGAGAACCATCCTCTGCAAAATCATAAATCATCCAGATGGACTTTTCACCTCCACCAGAATTGGCTACATATAGATTCTTCTGGTCTGGTGATAATCCAATTCCATTGGGTGCACTCAACTGATCAGTCAACAGGCTAATTTCACCCTCAGCACTATATTTGAAAACGCCAGTAAAATCCATTTCACGTAAGGGATCTTTATACCCCAACTCCATTCCATAGGCCGGATCTGTGAAGTAGAGATCACCTAAGGCGCTGAATACAGCATCATTGGGAGAGTTAAACCGTTTCTCATTCCATTTACCGACTATGCTTGTGAATTCAGGTGCCGGAGCATTCAGGGGTGCATCCATCACGGCCATCCTGCGGGCTCCATGCTGGCACAATGTCAGTTTGCCTTCTGGATTGAGGAGCAATCCATTTGACCCTGATTCTCCTCCTCGGGGAGGAGAATCTGTGTATCCGGATGGCTTTAGGTAAAGCTTCAAACTATCCTCTTCAGACCACTGATAGATAGAGTTTTTAGGTATGTCGGAGAATATCAACAATTTCTGCTTGGGGAGCCAGAGGGGGCCTTCCGACCAATCAAATCCTTCAGCAATAATCTCGGGCAGTTCTCCGGGAGCTATAATCTTATCAAGGGAAGGATGATAACGATCCACCGAACCTGTCTTTTCATATACGTGCGAACTTTTTTGTTGCCCACCGTTGCATCCGCAAAACAGGATCAGAGCCAGGGTCATTATCTGCACAAATAGTGATTTTGTTTTCATATGGATGATTTTAATTGTTTGCGATGAGCCATTGTACAGTACGATCTATCCCCATTTTGGCATTCATAGGAGCGTAGCCTAATTCTTTTATGGCTTTCTCCGAGGAGGCAACCCAGTTATGTGTGAGTTTACGAACCCAGCTGGGTACAATCAGAGGTGGTTTACCCGTGACTTTTGATAAGATAGAAAAAAGCCCTGCGGCAAAAAACAGGAGCTGAACAGGAATATGAAAGAGTCGTTTTGAAACCCCACTGGAGCTACGAACAAAATCGAACAATTGGTTGTAGGAGATATCTTCACCACCCAGGACATATCGCTCGCCAGGTTTCCCTTTTTCCATAGCCAGCAGATGTCCGCTAACCACATCCTCCACATATACATAATTACCCATGCGTTTCCCATCTCCGGGAATAAATCTCCAACTGCCCGCGATGTATTTTTTTATCATCAATGACATTCCATTTGACTTGCTGAGAAATCCAGGACCATAAACTCGGGTGGGATTGACAATGACTACTTCAGGTGTAGAATTATTGAATATCTTAAGTCCCTGTTCCATTTTATATTTGGAGTCCTCATATAAAGTAAAAAATGAAGAGGGTGCAGGGCTGTTTTCATTCACCGGCTCTTTTTCAGAAGGGCCGAGAATTCCTGCCGTGGAGGTAACTACTATTCGGTCTATTCCGGTCAGACGAGCGGCCTCCAGTACATTTAGCGTTCCATCCACATTGAATCGAAAAAAGAGTGCAGGATCTTTAGACCAGACTGCTGCGTAGGCCGCCACATGATAGACCTGGCTGCAACCTTTCATGGCGCGTGAAAGGCACTGCTTATCCATAATATCCCCTTTGAAAAGAGTGACACCTTCGATCCTTATCAGATCGGCTTTGGCATCTGACCTGTAAAGGGCATGGACCTTATTTCCTGAGTCAATGAGTCTTTTGACCAGTTGGATTCCAATAAAACCTGTTGCACCTGAAACAAATACCTTCTTCATTTTGACTTAAGGATGACCATATTTTTGTTTGCCTTAATGGACCACCATTCGTTAGATAATGCCATTACTGAATGTATACCCACTGCAGTCCAAATATTGCCTGTCAGTATAGTGAGATAGCAGAGCAGAATTCCTAAAGGAATGGCACCAAAAGTTTCGCCAGGGCCCTTGTAAAGATGTGCTAAGGCATAAAGGGCACAATTCAGGGCGATGGCAGGCCATACATCCATAACTGCCAGTGAAGCATACAACAGGAATCCTCTGAAAAGGAATTCATACCCCAAAAGAAAAACCACCCAGCTGAATCCACTGAGCGACAGCAAGCCAGGGCTCCATTGCTGAGTTCTGATTTGGGGGTACATGGCTAGATTTCCAGGCTGTTTAGCAGAATAGAATCCTGCGATCAAAATGATGACCAGTATCACAATTACCCACCAGGGAGGAGCTGTTTGCCAGGAACATCCCAGTCCAAAGTCTTTTAGACTCTTATCAGGAAAAAATAATATGAAAATGACAGGAAAGACTCCCAAGAAATTGAAACCCCACAACCTCTGAAGTACGATCTCCTTAGCCTGGGAATTGAGGTTTGGCTTGGCCTTCCATATTTTTCTTACCAGGGATTTGTTCCTTGAAAGGAAAATGTAGATTGAAAAACCAACGGCACTCCAAACCACTGCTACTACAAATATTAGGATTTCCAGATCCCAACTAAAACCTAGCATGAACAGATCATTTTTTATTGCTTTGATCGGCCATTTCATAAACCATATCCGTAACGGTCCTGAAATCGATTTTGCCAGTTCCCATCATCGGAAGTTCCGGGATCAAAAAGAATTGCCTTGGCAACGAAATGTTGGGTAGCTCTTTCCCCATCTTCCTGAGTATGGCAATCTTGTTTATATCCTGGGTAACTGCTGCAACGATGGTTGCCCCTTTTATTTCATCCGGTATTTCGACAATGCAACACGAAACCCCTTCAGGCAGGTGTTGCTCCATGACATTTTCAACCTTTACCAGGGATACCATCTCACCGCCGATCTTCACAAAACGCTTGAATCGACCTGCATGCCATAAAAAATCGTCCTTATCCAGAAATCCCATATCACCCGTATTATACCATCCGTCCTTTATGGCTTCTGCAGTTAATTCGGGTTCATTCAGGTAACCCTTCAT
>RCNC010002474.1_pt1 | contig 12320 bp, 12 predicted proteins | sample 2041301 | NCBI WGS metagenome assembly RCNC01 (sample SAMN09708231, study PRJNA481090) | Marine sediment metagenome, whole genome shotgun sequencing project. | biome: marine sediment; feature: ocean; material: sediment; isolation source: Sewage treatment plant 13A marine sediment (STP13A) ... | reverse complement strand
GAAATGAGCAATTTTTGTTCTGATCAAGGCCGCACAAGGGTTTTCGGTGAGGCGTACGTCTGTACGCCGCAGCCGGAAACCCGCGGAGAACGCCGAGCAGGACAAAAATGGCCATTTATGGATGGACACTAACCAAATTTGTCATAAGCAATCATCTCCGGGTCCACGCCGAGGCTGTCCAACATCTCTTCAATGGCATCAATCATCATCGGCGGACCGCAGAGATAATATTCAATTTCGGTCGGGTCTTCATGTGTGACAAGGTAATTGTCATGCAGACACTGGTGGATGTATCCGGTCATACCTTCCCAATCATCCTCTTTTTTGGGCTGGGATAACGCCACGTGAAACGAGAAATTCTCATATTTCCCCCCCAAGTCCCTGAATTCTTTTTCAAAAAACAGCTCCAGCTTTGATCGGGCCCCGTACCAAAACGTGATTTTCCGTTTTGTTTTCAATGTGTTGAGTTGGTGAAAAATATGAGACCTTAGCGGCGCCATTCCGGCGCCACCGCCGACGAAACACATTTCCCTTTCGGTTTCCTTAGTAAAAAAATCTCCATAAGGACCGCTTAACGTCACCCGGTCGTCCGGTTTCAAATTGAAAATATAAGATGATCCTATGCCGGGGGGTGCTTCTATCACCCTAGGTGGCGGGGTGGCGATCCGGATCGTAAATTCCAGGATGTCTTTTTCACTGGGAGGATTTGCCACGGAATAGGCTCTGAAAATCGGCTCTTCTGCCTTTGACTGCAACCCCCAGAGGTTGAAGGCATCCCAGTCGGGCCTGAACCGTTCGGCCACCCTGGCCCTGAATTCTGAAAACGAAAACTTATACTCCGGGATATCAATCTGTATATAGGCCCCAGCCCTGAATTCAAGTGCTTCGCCGGGATCGAGTTTCAGTACCAGTTCCTTGATAAATGTCGCAACATTGTCATTTGAAACCACGGTAGCGCCGTATTTTTTGACATTGAAGATTTCTTCCGGCAACCGAATCTTCATGTTTTCTTTGACCTTGAGCTGACAGGATAAACGAACATTTTCCTTTTTTTCCCGTCGGGTCAGATGGGCAAGCTCGGTGGGCAAAATGCCTCTTCCACCATCTTCTACCACGCACTTGCATGTCCCGCATGAACCTCCGCCGCCACAGGCCGATGGAATATAAATCTCATTGGCGGCAAGCGCAGATAAAAGTGTGATGCCACCGGGCACCTTTAAGCTTTTTTCCTCGTCATCATTGATAACAATATCACAGTCGTCCTTTTTAACGACTTTGGCTTCCACCAGCAAAAGGAGCCCCACAAGGATGAAGATGATTGAGGAAAAAACTGTCAGGCTAACGAGGTAAATCAATGATAATTCCTTAAAAAATTTTCCCGGTCAGTTTCTTTGTACCGAGTTGCTGAAAATTAAGGTGTGAAGGGAATTGTTATAGCGTAATCCCTGAAAACAACATAAACGCCATGGCCATAAGGCCGGTGATAATCATACTGATTCCAAAATTTTCAAGCCCCTTGGGGACATTGGCATATCTGAGTTTTTTTCGAATTCCCGCCATGGTCACAATGGCGAGCATCCATCCAAAACCTGAACTTGCGCCGTACACAACAGATTCTATAAAATTATAATTCCGCTCCACCATGAATAAAGAGGCTCCTAAAATGGCACAATTTACAGCAATCAAAGGAAGAAAGACGCCCAGCGCCATGTATAAAGGGGGTAAATACCTGTCGATAATCATCTCCAGCGCCTGGACAATGCCTGCAATAACGGCGATAAAGATAATAAATTTAAAAAAGCTAAGATCAATTCCCGGAAAACCCGCCCAGGCAAGGGCACCGGGCGATAGCAGATAGTGATAAACGAGCCAGTTTACCGGTGTTGTAATGGAAAGCACAAACGTCACCGCCAAACCGAGTCCTATGGCGGTTTCCATTTTTCTGGAAATCGCAAGAAAAGAACACATCCCCAGAAAATACGCCAAAAGGATATTGCCGATAAAAACGGAATTTAAAAATATGCTGACAAGGTTTTCCATAAATTATTCTTTTGAAACCGTCTTCTGAAGCCACACGATCAGGCCGATGGTGATAAACGCGCCTGGCGCCAGAACCATAAGCCCCATATTTTCGTATCCTGCAGCATAAAACGCATCGGGTATCACCTGAAATCCAAAAAGTTTTCCTGCACCAAAAAACTCTCGAAGCACCGCCACCGTGATCAGAATTTGACTGTAACCAAGACCGTTACCGATTCCATCGAGCAGGGATAAAAACGGGGGATTCCCCAGGGCATATGTTTCGGCCCTTCCCAGGATAATGCAATTCGTAATAATAAGCCCCACGAAAATGGAGAGTTGCTTGCTGATGTCGTACAGAAATGCTTGAAGGACCTGATCCGCAAAAATCACCAATGTTGCGATAACGGTGAGTTCAACGATAATACGAATATTTCTGGGGATAAACTTTCGCATCAAAGAGATCAACAGATTCGAAAAAGCCAGAACAAAGGTCAGGGCCAGGCTCATGACAACAGCTGTCTTTATCTGAACGGTGACCGCCAGAGCAGAACATATCCCCAGGATTTGCCCGGAAATCGGATTGCTTTCCCAGATGGGCTTAAAGAATACGTTAAAGGCTTTGGTTTTTGTTATCTTCATTTGATTTCATTTTTTCTGAATCTTTCAGAAAAAGGTTCATATTCCGTCAGTGTCTGCTTTAACCCGGCAGATAAAAACTTTCCGGTCATGGAAGCGCCGCTGATGCCGTCGACAAAATTTTTCTGACGGCTTTCAGGTATCCGCCCTTTTACCGATCCTTTGGCAATGGCAATGGAAACAAAATTACCCTGGTCATCCAGAATTTTTTTACCTTCGAAATTCTTCTGGAACCATTTTCTCTCAATCTCTCCGCCGAGACCGGGGGTTTCCTGATGACTGTAAACGGTAAATCCTGAAATGGTGGCCCCATCATTTTTTATCGCCATATATCCTGAGATTTTTCCCCACAGCCCTCGAGAATGAATGGGGATGATATATGCTTGTATTTTCCCCTGTTGAGAAAAAAGATAGACCGATAGATCATTTTTACCCTTTCTTTGTTCCGGAACAATTTTACCGTCAACATTAATCCATATTTGTCTGATGTTCTCGGAATAGAGTTGTCCAACGGTCTCTTGTGAAACAGCGTCTTGGCCACTCATCAGACCAACGGATTTTAATATGTTTTTATGCTTGTCGAGTTCAATATTTTTAAGCTGATATTCCTTCAAACCGGTGGATGCCAGGGTCAGCAAACTGCCGCAAACCAGGCTCAATACTGCTGCAAATAAAATGGATTTGATATAATTAGACATTCGGCACCCTTTTTTTCAGCCGGAAATGAATTTCAAAATGATCCAACAACGGTGAAAAAAGGTTCATGAAAAGAATGGCCAGCATAATTCCTTCCGGAAATGCCGGATTGAAAATGCGTATCAGTACCGTCAACGCACCAATGGAGAAACCGTATATCCATTTTGAGACGTTCATTCCGGGGGCTGAAACCGGATCGGTGGCCATGTAGATAATTCCAAAGGCAAATCCACCCATCACCAGATGATAAAACGGTGGCAGCGACAGCATCGGAACCGTTGAATTTCCGGATACAAGGCTCACAATATATCCCGGATATGCGGCGACCAGTACCCCAAGAATACCGCCTATCATGATCCTGTAGCTGGCGATGCCCGTAAAAACCAGCAAGAGAGCGCCCAACAGGCACATGAACGTCGATGTCCCGCCGATGCTTCCGGGATACAAGCCGTAAAAGAGTTTGGGCAACGTAAACCCGGCTTTTGACAGCAAAGATTCTATAAATGCAGAGGTCCCTTGAACTGCGGAAACCGCAAGGGGTGTGGCCCCGCTGAATGTATCCACACCCTGGGAATTGACACCGCTAACCACCGTCCATACGGCATCTCCGGTCATTTTCATGGGATAGGCAAAAAATAAAAACGCCCTTCCGGTCAATGCGGGATTTAAGAAATTTCTTCCCGTGCCGCCAAAGATCTCTTTTCCAAAGATCACACCAAATGAGATGCCCAGGGCAACCTGCCAGAGCGGAATCGTCGGCGGAAGTGTCAGGGGAAATAACAGACCGGTAACCAGAAATCCCTCGCTGATGTTGTGTTTTCTAATGGATGCAAACAAAACCTCCCATGCAAATCCAACACCATAGGATACAATAATTACCGGTAGAACAATTTGGAGTCCTTTGATGAAAACAGCAACAAACGTAACCGGAAGTCCGGAGGCCAAACTCGACTGATATCCAGAATTGTAAATTCCGAAAAAAAGCGGGGGGATCAGCGACACAACAACCATGCTCATCAGGCGCTTGAGATCAAGGCTGTCTCGCACGTGAGCATCGTTTTTTGTTACATTGCCCGGAATAAAGAAAAAGGTTTCGAAGGCCTCAAAAAGAGGATAGAATTTTTCAAACCTACCGCCTTTTACAAAATGCTTTCGCTTGGCGTCGAAAATCTTTTGTATAAACTTCATGATTACAACTGTTCCAAAAAGTATGCTTTTTTTGTTTCCTTGAGAATATTTCTCAGTTCGATCTTCGATGGACAGACATAGGTGCAGAGACAGCATTCCACACAATCGAGCAAGCCGTGATTTAGTGCCTCTTCAATTTCATCTGCCAGTATGCTTTTGTATGTGAACTGGGGTAAGATATCCACCGGACAGACCTCGGCACAGAATCCGCAATTGATACAAGCCCGCACTTCACCATGACAATTGCAATCCATGGCCATAGACGATTTATTTAAAAAAGATAAAAATGCCCTGGACCGGCTGGGTTTATTAAACCCGGGTCTGGCAAACCCAAAAAACTCTTTTTCATCGCCTTCGGGAATCAATACTAAAGAGGTCTCATAAAACCCCATATATGAATCTTTCGAACCGGTATAACCATTGAAAATTCCCCCGACAATATGTCTGGCTGCTCCGGTATCGTCTGCACGCCCCTTTGTGATATGATTCAAAGGAACCCCCATTCTGGTCCGAAGATGTTTTTTTTCCCTGGCAAGGGTCCCGCCTAAAACCACCGTTCGATCCACCGGGTATTTGCCGGTCTTAAATAGCATCGCCAAAAGAAGTACATCCTGCCCGTTGATATACCAGGACCGGTTTTCATCCGGATGTTTTTTGATGTAATAAAGCAATACGCCCGGATCATCTGCCGGATAAACACCTTCGCAGGTATGGGTAACATGGGTGTTTAGCCGGTCCGGAACAAAATTATTATCCGGGGATGCACTGATAAAAAGCGTTTCTGTCAATTTGTTAAGAATTTTTATACCGAATTCAAACAGATCTGCTTTGTCCTTTAAATAAACTTCCGGTAAAGGTTGAAAAGGTTCTCTGGAACCTAAACTAATGATGATCGACGGAGGGAATGATTGTGGATTTGGAATATTTCGAAATGGAAGTTCTCTGAACAGAGGCCATAACCCCCCGGTGGTCAACATTTGAACCAAGGCTCCCCTTTCGATATCTTCCAGCTGGGCATCGTTCATCATCGGGAATGTTTTATAACTCTCATCTTGATCCAGTGTGATGACGATCTCTTTGATTATCCTGCGAGGGCCGTAATCGATTTTGCTGATCCGTCCGCCTCCCGGTGATAGAAATATGAAATCGGGATTTCGCTTGTCCTCGAAAACTGTAGAGCCCACGTTCACCTGATCATCAACCTTAACCTTTAAACGAGGCTTTATGAATGGAATTCTTTCCGGCAATAACGCCACTCGGGTCGGCTTCTCCAATTTTTCAACATCACAAGAAGGCGTCCCGGCGATATTAATATCGTAACCTTTTCTGATACGGATGGAAGTCATATGATGGTCTAGTTGTAGAATGGTTTCACATTTTCATAGAACAACATTCACCTAAATGCAATAATTATACCCTAAAACATCATTTCAGATTCATGCAATATTTTTTCTCCAAAGGTTTGAAATATTATGATACAATAAAAATACGCTTGATTCACTCTTGACACAAGTTTTTATTCAGCTTAGGAAATATTTAAGGGATTGGGGAAAGAACCTGTCGCACCAGAGGTAATAACTTGCTGCAACGTAAAAACACAAGAATGACCCGGCAGCGCAAGGTAATTCTTGAAGAACTGCTAAAGCAAAATGCTCATCCAAGTGCTGATGAAATTTATCAAATGGTACGCCGCCGGATGCCAAGAATCAGTCTCGGTACGGTTTACCGGAACCTTGAAGTCCTTGCCAGCATAGGTAAAATCCAGAAATTGGAACTCAGCGGCGCTTTGAAACGCTATGATTGGAATACGAACAAGCACTACCATATTCGCTGCGTGAACTGTGACCGGGTGGACGATGCACCGATAGCACCTTTGAACCAACTCGAGAATGACCTTTATGGGGCAACTGTTTTTGAAATTATCGGACATAACCTTGAATTTACCGGGCTTTGTCCTGAATGTTCTGAAAAAGCAGCTGCGAACCATGCTGAATAACTACTTTCAACACCAGGCCCACATTTTCGATATCGAATGCAATTTCCGGTGTTCGGATGACTGTAACGCACCCGGATGCCGGAAGGTTGACATTATTGTTGAAGTCACACTTTTTGACCTGATTAGACTCGGTCGATTCCTGAACACCCCTGTTTCTTATCTCTTTTCTCAATATTGCCATCTGGGCTTGATGATATGTGAGGACAATATCCGCTATAAAAAACTCTTGATAAAAATGAAAAAACCGTGCCTTTTCCTTTCCGGGAACGAATGTGTTGTTCATGATGCCAAGCCGTTAAGTTGCAAACTTTTTCCGGAATCTTACCATATAAAGGGGTTGTTGCCGAAACTTTCCAAAAACCCATTATTTTATACATTCCCATGCCTGAAGAAACCCATCGTCATCTCGGAAAAAAGGAAGAAGGCGTTAAAAGAGCTCAGAAGAATGAGTTTACTGGAACAGGCCCTGTCCCATACACATCTGTTCGGCGTCCCAAGCTTTGTCATTGACGAAAAACCCTTAAGAAAAAAACTTCGTCGAAGTCACCCGAAACACCGAAAACTGTCTTTGCAGGATTATGATGACCTCTTGAATAAGTTGCTTAAATCTTACAGTTTTATTGAAAGCGTTATGGAAAAAATATCCGGATTGGATGCCGAGTCAGAAATAAAAATTCTATTTGAAAAATTGAGCGATCGTGTCATGATGGAACATCTAATGGAAAAAATGGTTCGGCCGGTGGTGGTTCACAGATTAAAAAGAGATGACATCAAACAACTCAAAAGGAGCCTTCACCCACCTGCGATATGTTTCATGTAAATGATCACGGGTTCGAAGCTTGAGTTAATTAGATTTGTGACGGGTGTTTTATGATACATATGTGTGTCGTCTATCATCTATGAGACATTTTTTCAAAGACGATGTGCTTTCATGCTTTTTAAAAATCGTTCTGAAAGTCAGCAAACCGTTATATATTCAGAGTCATCGAATTGCACTTAAGGCAGGGGTGGATCCTATTGCAATCCATAACGGGGGTTAAAATGCCAGGAGAGGTTATATTGGGTTTTTGGTTTGGAACACAAAACCTGGCACGGAATTTGATATTATGTTGGGAGATATAAAAGATCTATATACGTTAACACTTAAAAACGGAGGTAAACCATGGAATCATGTCAACCTATTTTAAATACCGGCCTCCGCGGTTTTAAAGTCGCAACGACTCGGGTCGGTGATGTTGACGGTACTGCCGGAAGATTAATCTACAGAGGGTATTTGGTTCAGGATTTGGCCGGAAAAGTGTCATTTGAAGAGGTTGCATATCTGTTGCTCTATGAAAGACTGCCTCAAAAAACAGAACTTGAAAATTTCAAAAAACAGCTTGTATCGGAACGGTCCGTCCCTCCTGGACTTATCGCAGCCCTTGAAACCATACCCAAAGATGCCCTTTCCATGGATGTCCTTCAGGCAGCGACTGCCTTACTGGCACACCACGACCCTGATGCCAAGGAATACTCTCCTGAAGCGTCACATCGCATGGGAATAAAGCTCATCGCAAAATACCCAACCATTGTCGCAGCCTGGGATCGCATCCGGAACAATAAAAAACCTCTTGATCCGGATCCGGAGTTGAGCCATGCAGCCAATTTTCTTTACATGCTCAACGGAACAATTCCGGACGATGAACTCACCGGTTTTTTTGATACCTGCCTGGTGCTTCATGCAGAACATTCTTTTAACGCTTCAACATTTTCGGCAAGACAGGTGGCATCCACAAGAGCTCACATGTATTCGGCCGTTGCGGCCGGGGTAGGTTCTTTATCCGGAGAATTGCACGGTGGTGCAAATACTCGCGTCATGGAGATGCTTCTTAATATCGGTTCTGTCGACAAAGTTGAAGCGTATGTGAACAATCTGCTCGACACCGGTGGAATTATTATGGGACTGGGCCATGCAGTCTACAAAACTGATGATCCCAGAGCGCATATCCTGGCACCCATGTCCAAAATAATGGGCGAGCGTACCGGAGAACCTAAGTGGTATGAAATGTCCAAAATTCTTGAGAAAAAGGGTAAGGAAGCCTTTAAACAGAGAAAAGGAAGAGATATTTTTGTGAATGTCGATTTCTACAGCGCGTCTCTGTACTACTACATGGGGATACCGATAGACCTCTTTACGCCGATATTTGCCATCGCCAGAGTTTCCGGATGGGCTGCCCATGTTATTGAAGAGCAGTTTGGGGGTGCTGCCTCAAAACCGGTGCTTTACCGTCCCGACTCTGAGTATATTGGAGAATACTGCGGTCCTGAAGAGTGCGCTTTTGTACCCATGAACGAACGATGATGTCAACCTAAAGAAGGGTGACGGACGGTGTTAACGGCCTGTTCCGAACTGAGTCAAGAAAGGAACTCAAGTGAAAAAGTGGCGATGTACGGTCTGCGGATACATTCATGAAGGAGAGGAGCCACCTGAAATATGCCCGGTTTGTGGCGCTGATCGAAGTAAATTTGTTGAAATTGTTACCGAAGAAAAGGCTGAAGAAAAGACAACGGTAAAAATAGACCCCATAGAACCTGAAGCTGAAGCAAAAGTCGCAGATGCTCCAGGGACAACTCTTGAACCTTTGTCAAAATATGACCGGATTTATCAACTGATGGTCAAGCATCATGTCCACCCGATTTCGGTCCATATCCCCAACGGCTTACTTCCCGTTTCTGTTCTCTTTATCTTTTTAGCTGTCATTTTCAAGTTCACCGGCTTATGTCAGGCCGCATTTTATAATCTCATATTTGTTGTCTTTGCCATGCCGCTGGTACTTTTTTCAGGGGTTATTGTGTGGCGAAAAAAATATAACGGTGCCATGACAACCCTGTTTCTAACAAAGATGATTTGCGGTGGTGTGGTACTATTATCGGCAATAATATTGGTCATATGGTCTATTGTTGACCCCGGTGTGTTGACACTGACTTCCGCCCATTTAGTCGCGTTTCTTTTTGTTAACACTGTTATGCTTGGTGCGGCTGTTACCGCTGGATTTCTCGGCGGAAAGCTCGTGTTCAGAGATTGATTTCATAAAAAAGGATAATAAACGATGGATCAACAGGAAGACATTCAGGCACTGGAAGCCCAAAAAGAAATTGAAAGAATTTTGGGAGCGATTAAAGCAGAAATTCCTATTTTTTTGTACGCTCAACCCGGCCAAAATGATGTATTCACTGATACCGCCAGGCAGGCCATTCGTTTTTTTCGTCAGCTCACCGATAAAATTGTATTGCGCGAATTTAATTTATATCATGAATCTGCAAAAAAATGGAACATTGAATATTCGCCTACTCTGGTTTTCGATCCGGACCGATACAATATCCGGTGGCTGGGAGCACCCCTCGGTGAAGAAGGACGTATTTTTCTGGAAGCCGTCATCCTCATTGGGCTTCAGAAGAGTAATCTCAACGAACAATCACTTCAGGTTCTAAAACGCATAGACACTCCAAGGAATATCAAGGTATTTGTCAGCGCCAGCTGCCCGTATTGCCCCCAACAGGCTCTGAACGCTTTAAAGGCTGCTGTTGAAAAACCCGAGTTAGTTTCTCTGGAAATCATAGACATCCAAGCCAACCCTGAACTTGCTACCCGATATTCAGCCCAGTCTGTTCCCCAAACATATGCAAATGACATTTTGATCGCCCAGGGCGCACAGACGGAAGAGCTTTTTATGCTATCTCTGGATAAAATGGAGCAACAAACGGTTTTCATACCCGAGAGTGATGCAGAGGAAGTTGAAACAGATCTGGTGATTGTGGGAGGCGGTCCGGCCGGGCTGACAGCCGGGATATACGCAGCACGAAGCGGTCTTAAAACTGTGGTCGTGGAAAAAGGGGTCCTTGGGGGTCAGGTGGCCACAACCCCGGTTGTTGAAAATTATCCGGGCCTCAAACAGATCGGCGGGAAAACACTTGTGGATATTATGGTGACCCATGCTTTGGAATATGTACAGATTTTCCCGGGAGAAGGGGTTGTTGAGATTACACCCAATGATCCTATCAACGTACAAACCACCCGACGAAAGTTCAAGACCAAAGCCGTACTGATGGCAACCGGAGCGACTTACAGGAATCTTGGAGTCCCTGGAGAATCGCGCCTTGCAGGGCATGGCGTCAGTTATTGCAGTACCTGTGACGGCCCGCTTTTTAAGGGGAAAAAAGCCATCATCGTCGGCGGCGGAAACAGTGCCGTTACAGAAGCACTTCACTTGCATCACATTGGCGTGGATATCACCTTGGTTCACAGAAGAGACAATCTGAGAGCTCAGGACACTTTAGTGAAAAACCTGATACAAAATAATATTCCGATACTTTTTAATACTGAGGTCAAGGAAATCAGGGGAAAACATAACGTAGAAGAAGTCCTGCTTTACAACAATAATAATAAAGAATCTTATCCTCGATCCGTTAATGGCGTCTTTATTGCCATTGGTTACGACCCTGCTGTTGAGCTGGCCCAAAAAATTGGGATCAAACTTACGGATGAAGGGTTTATAAAGCACGACAATTACAGGACAAATATCCCTGGAGTTTATACGGCCGGAGATGTGTCGGGTGGATACAAGCAAATCGTAACCGCCGCCGGACACGGTGCAGAAGCGGCTTTGGCCATATTTGAAGACCTCATCAATCCATACTGGACCTAAATTTTCATGACAACCAACGCATTGAAAATTTAGGCTGAATAAAAATATCTAAACAGTTCACAGGGAGCCACAGATCGAGGATCAGTTGTTATTTTATGATGTTTTTCGACAAATTTAAATTCGCTTTGATGATTTGGATATATAAAAACCCATTGATATTTATACCTTCTGATCCATGACCCCGAGCTTCTGCTAGCTGTTGTAAACATCACCATCTTTTGGTTTAAAAGTGAACAAGCAAAAATCCATTTCAAATAACCCAGTTGAAAACCCCGAAAAATGGGTTGATCTGTATGGTGATTATCTCTACGGATACGCATTTTATAGGGTTTATGAGGCCACCGTTGCAGAAGACCTGGTCCAGGAAACCTTTCTGGCCGCCCTTCGTTCTTTCAAAAATTTTCAATACCGTTCATCCATAAAAACTTGGCTGACCGGTATTCTTAAACACAAAATCATCGATCACTTTCGAAAAAAGGCAAAAGAACAACAGATTGACGATATTGAACCCAATATTAATAAATTGGATGACCTTTTCACTAAAAACGGACAATGGAAAATTAAACCGGCCAATTGGAACGCCGACCCACAGAAGCTTTATGATCAGAAGGAGTTTATTAAGATTCTCCACAAGTGTTTGTCGGGACTTCCCGGCCGGCAGGCCGGTGCGTTTATTCTCAGAGAAATCGATGGTGAAAGTACAAAAGAAATTTGTAAGATTTTGGGCATTTCTACGACCAATTCTTGGGTGTTACTTCACAGGGCCCGAATGTATTTGAGGCGATGCCTTGAAATCAACTGGTTCACCAATGGGGATGTTAGAGAATGGAAATGAAGCACTGGATGTTTAATTGCAAAAAAGTGACACACTTGGTGTCAGAATCCCTTGACCGCAAACTGTCTTTGTACCAGCGAATGGGGATGAGGATACACCTGATGATGTGTAAATTCTGTTCCCGATACCAAGAGCAGTTACTTTTTTTACGTAAAACAGCCCGCCTATATTCCGAAAGCAGCGAAGACCCGGACCTTTCAATTGAGCTATCGTCTGAGGTTGGCAAACGGATTAAAGAATCTATGGTCCGTTTTCTGGAAAA
>RCNC010002473.1_pt1 | contig 12330 bp, 14 predicted proteins | sample 2041301 | NCBI WGS metagenome assembly RCNC01 (sample SAMN09708231, study PRJNA481090) | Marine sediment metagenome, whole genome shotgun sequencing project. | biome: marine sediment; feature: ocean; material: sediment; isolation source: Sewage treatment plant 13A marine sediment (STP13A) ... | reverse complement strand
CATTGGTCTTCGGGATTGACGGATCCTCGATTGTGATGAACAGATCCTCTGGCGCGCCATACTTCTTCATTACGGCCCGAAGAAGGTTTGTCACCTTCAGAGCTGTGAGCTTGCTCCTGGGATGGGGCGAGAAGATGACCGCGTCCCGGGCCTTGACCACGAAAATGGCCTGAGTCAAGGGATGGAATTCTCCCTGTGTGCTGGGTACCAGTGAACCGATGACACCAACGGGCTTTGCAATGCGGACAAGTCCGCGTTCAGGGATCTCCTCGACTACCCCTACGCTCTTGGAGTTCTTGACGTCATAGAGGATTCCGCGGCATTTGCCGGCGACCTTGGCGATCTTTGAGGCGACATCACCCAACCGGCATTCCTCGAATGAGAATTCGGCTATTTCCCTAAGCAGTTCATCATTCGCTGCGATTTCCCAGGTGATTGCAGCGGCGAGCTCATCGACCTTCTGCTGCGAGAACCCTTCCGCTACTTTCTGCGCCTTCCGCGCTCGACCTATCAGTTCGGAAATGTAGGCCGCCGTATCCGCATCGTTCTGGCTCATGGGTACCCCTCCGACATTCAATCTCTACCATCGCCGCAAGGTGTCCCGCTCCAGCCATACCGACGGCTGCGACGCGACCAAGGAATCCTCCAGCGTTTCCGGCGGATACTACCGCCCGACGTTGGAACGTTCCAATCATTTTCGGGCCACTCGCCAGACCGGGAGGCTTAGGAGTGCTGAACGCATTCGGACGCAAACCGCACTCGGATGAGCCGAAAGTCAATTCGGAGGATTGCATGTCGCCAGACGTGGGGCGCGGTGCCCGGCACCATGAGCGATCCGTCACACCGCTCAACGCAGCCAGCATGTCGCTGTCCCACACATGTGCGGGTCAGAATCCCCCGCCGCCGCTTCCCGCTTCTGAGGGTGACACGATCGTCTCCGTGGGTCCGTCACCGTCGGCCTTGCTCGCCGCTGCCTCGGGCTAGCGTTTCGTGATGTCCTCGGCTTCGGGGATCTTGATCTCTCATAGCAAGCGGCGATGCTCGAATTGCCGAGATTGCACCCTCGACCGGTCGGCGAACGCGTCCGCTGGCAGACGAACAAGCTCGTCGAGGATCGAACCCAACGCGGATCGCGTCATCTGCTCGGTCATCACCTCGGGTTCTTCGTCGGGCACCCGGTCACGCTCCCCGAGATCTGCGATGGCTCGACGCCCCGAGACAAGGCAATCGGTGTCGGGCCGCCGCCCAAAATCCTCGTTTTCAAGCATGGCGCAAGACAGCGTCGGTGTGCAGGCACAATCTCAAGGATCGCCAAACCACCCACCGGCAGAGCAGAAGAGTGTCATGTGCACGCTGGCCGGTTCGGGAGGGGAGCATTGGCACACGCTGCGCCGCCAATGCAGTTGGTGCCCTTTGTCGTCGGCAACCGGCACCCACATCGGAGCGCCGCACACCGGCCGGGGCGCTGCGTAGAATTGGGAACGAACCGACGAGAAGGAGCCGGGTTGAGTCCGACCGTCACCGCCATCGTTGCCGTCATGGTTGGCCTCGTGCTGATCGGGATCGTCTGGGCAATCGTCTCGGGCGTGCGCAGCACGACCGATGCCTCATTCCTGTCGACGGACGAGGCACCCGAAGCCCAGGATCGAACCCGACCGGAGCTGGTCGATTTCCACGTCCACGATGACACCGCTCGGGTGTACTACGGCGTACCGCTCCCGGATGGGCCAGTCGGCCCTCATCTCCGTGATCTTCTCTGTCACGATGCTTCCCTGGTTCTGCACGAGAAGCGCGCCCACGGCCTCCCGATCGATCAGGTGACCCGCGCCGAGGTCTACGGGCGGCGCGGTGGCGAACCGGGCGAGGTTGCGGTGCTCGAGCTCGAAGCGCCCGGCCAGATTCCCGACCTCGCTATCCCAGAACTTGTGCCGCATGCCGCAGCCGGGGGCTACGACCCGCTCGCGCATCTCGGTGAACAGGAATTCGACATCCGTCCTGGGATCGCCGGGAGCGAGCCGAAGGGCGGGCTGCCTCCGTTCTCGGAAGAGATCGTTCTCGCTCAGTCGGTCGAGGGACAGCTTCGCGCCCTCGGCGTGGATCCCGACGATGTCTCGCTCACCGATCTGGCTCTCACACTCCTGAAGATCGGCGGTTATGGTGTCACCCCACGCTCGGACGATTCGTATCTCGCCCAGAAGGCCGGAGCAATGTCGCTCGTGGTCATCTGCGAGCATGAGGTGGGAGAACACCCGGAGCTCTCCGAACGGGCTGTGAACGCATTCGTCATTGCTGTTGCACAGACCAACCCGCAGCGAGCGCTGCTGGTCACCGACAAGTTCAGCCCCTATATCGTGTACGAGAAGGAGCGCAGCGACCCGCGGTGTCGCTTCATCACCAGGGAGCGGCTCCAGCCGTTCGTGGACAGCTTCGCCCTGCAGTAGGCCCCACCGCGCGCACCAATCGATGTCGCGCGAGGCTGAGAACCCTTCTAGACTTACCACCTGAAAGGAGTCCCGTGCTCTTTGCATTCATCAAAAACATCGGTGGCCCCGAGTTGCTGATCATTCTCGTGGTGGTGCTCCTTCTGTTCGGTGCTTCCAAGCTCCCGAATCTCGCGAGGTCCATTGGGGCCTCGGCGAAGGAGTTCAAGAAAGGCGTCGACGAGGGCGTCCCCGACGAGGACGACGAGACCGCCGACACCAAAAAAGCCTGAACTCCGCACAAGAACGCGGGAACTCAGACCGGTCGCGCAGCGTTTCTTCCACAGTAGTGGGGAAGCATGACTGACGAATTCACTCTTACTTGGGAAGACGTTGCGCAGCGCTATGGGCGCAAGATATACAACTTCGCCTATCGCCTCACCGGCAATCCGGACGACGCGGCAGACCTCGTCCAAGAGGTGCTGCTTCGTGTCAGGAAGGGTCTGGATTCCTATCAGCCAGGCTCGTTCGAGGGCTGGCTCTGGCGTATCACCAGGAACGCCTTTCTCGATGGCATCCGACGCAAGAAGCGCCGTCCCGAGTCCGCGTTACCCGAGGGAGATCACCACACCCTGGGATCGAGCCCATCGCCCGACGAAGTGCTCGCATCGGTCCGGTTCTCCGATGATGTGCAGTCGTCCCTTCTCAAGCTTCCCTACGAATACCGGGAAGCCGTGGTGCTCTGCGATGTCGTCGGTCTTACCTACGACGAGATCGCAGAGGCAACCGACGTACCGGTTGGAACCGTTCGAAGCCGCATTCACCGCGGCCGCAAGCAACTCAGAGATCTGTTGACATGGCCCGTCTGATCCCCGATCCCGACGACCGCGGCGAATTGTTCTCCGCCTATCTCGATGGTCAGCTGCTTGCGGACGAGGTCTCCGCGGTCAGCGAACTGCTTGATGCCGATGAGGATGCGATTGCTGAGTTTCGCGCGCTCATGGGTGTTCGTCGGGCACTGCGCCTGCTTCCCGAGTTTGAGGTTCCCCCCTACCTGCTTCCCGACGGCCACCTCGGCGATCGCCTCTCCGCCTACCTCGACGGCGAGTTGGCTACGCTCGAGCACCGCCGGGTCACCCACCATCTGGTCGATTGTTCCGACTGCCGGGTCGAGTTGCAGGAGCTCGACCGGGCACGAATCGCGATTCGTTCGCTGCCAGGAGTGGATGTCACCACGACCGGCGAGATGCCGGCCGTGCCCGCGGCGCGGCACCGGAGGCGGTTCGTCGCGGGTGGCATTTCCGCGGCTGCCGCTGCTGCACTGCTCGTGGGACTCACAGTGGGGAGCAGCGATCAACCAGCGTTCTCACTCGACGACCTCGGTACCCGTCACGTGGCACGCGCCTCGGCTGAACCTGGGTTTGCCGTCCTGCCGGTAAGCATGGAGGTCGCACTTCCGTGATCTTTCGACGCATGATCGTGGTCGGTGGGATTGCGGCAATGGTCGTCGCCGCCAGCGCCTCGGCCGCGCTTGCCGATGACCTCGCGGACTACCTCGAGGAGGCGGGCGATGCGATCTACTCGGGCCAGCGCCTCGTCGGGACCACGTGGGACGGCATCGAGCGGCTGGGCATGGTCGATATCCAGCACCACGCCGGCATGGCGAGTGTCGGCGTCGGAACGGGCCACGCCATGGTGGGCGCCGGGCGCATGCATCTCGGCGGTCCCGACGCTGCGGCAATCTCTTTCGTGCTGAGGACAAGGCCGGAGCTCGGCGCTCGCTACAGCGTGGAGGGCGGCGAAGCAACCCAGCACCTCGGCCGGCCGGCCACCGTGCTCGACGTGATGGAGGCTGGCAAGCTCCGAGTGCGCATGGTGGTGGACGATTCCACGTCGGCGCCTGTTGCGACCCAGGTGTTCGACGCCGCAGGCGACATCTTCCGGTACTCCTCGATGGTGGACTTCTCGGTGTGGGTCGATCCGTCGATGGTGGCGATTGACAGCCGCGAATACCGCATGATGCTGCCGATTGACCAGGTCGAGCTCCCAGCGACTCTTGCTGGGTACCAGCTCATCGACGCCTATTCCGGGCCGGATGATGGGCAACAGGCGTTCTATACCGACGGCCTGTTCTCGTTCTCCGTGTTCACAGCCGACCACCGCGCCGATTGGCGTGCGATCGCCGAAGACGAGCTTCCCTACACGACCGACGGTCACAGCTACCTTCGGGTCGTGGCGCCGACGAGTGTGTGGGTGTTGTGGAACGCCCCGGCATCGGCGTTGGCGCTCGTCGGTGACCTGCCGCCGGACCATCTCGATCAAGTGCTCACCGAGCTCCCGCACCCCGGAACCGACAACTGGCTCAGACGGATGTGGCGCAGGATGTTTGGGTGAGCAAGCAGCAAGTAGCAAGAGGTGCGCCCGTCTACTCGCCTACTGCGAAGCCGGCTACTGCCGAAGGCCAGCTACTCAGCTGGCGAACGCCGACTGCCGACTGACCTACGCCCGGTCGTCCTTCGGCTCGTCGTAGTAGTCGAGGCGGTCGACGGGGAGCACGAGCGATGTCAGGAAGTTCATCACGTGAGCCGTGATTCGCTTCAAGAATCGGAAGTAGAGCGCCCGTGACACGGCATTCGCGGCCGTGTCGGTGGACCGGTATTGGGCCTTGATATGGTCGTCGTACTCATCGAGGAAGCCGTCGGCCTTGGCGATCAACTCGCGGGCGCGGTCCTCGTCACGGTTCTTGAACGTCTCAGCGGCGTCGGCAAGCAGCGTCGAGACACGATCGCGGTAATCGGCCAGTAGATCGCGGTCCGGGGCGTTCTCGAAGTCGGCGCCGTACTTCACCAGGTCGTAGAAGTTCTTGGAGTAGTCGCCGATGCGCTCGGCATCTTTGACCGTGCTCATGTAGGCGAGAACGAGAGGCAAATCGACGGTATCGGTGACCGAGGCGTGGATCATCAGGTCGCGGCGGACGTCTTGTTGCGCGGTGTTGATACCGCGATCCGTCGACTTGAGCTCGCGCTTCGTCTCTTTTGACTTGCCGCCTCCGAAGAGTGCGTCCATCGCGGTCTCGTAGACATCGAGACCGTCGAGCACCATCTGCACCAGTGTGGCCTCGACAACGTCGATCGTGGACTCTCCGCCCTTGAAAAATTCGAACACCATGCCGACCTCCTAGAAGACAACAATAACGAAAATCGGCAACGCGACGAAGACTCCGCCGACGTAGATCATCGCCAACCACTTGCGGTTGACCGCGACTCCGGCCAACCAGCCCGCGAGCCGAATCGGGATGACTCGAACCTTCGGAATCGGGTACAGGATGAGGATTCCGAGCAAGTTGAACAGGAGATGCACGAGAGCGATGGTGAGACCATCGACCGTTCCTGCTGCGAACGCGGCGAGGAGCGCAGTCACCGTCGTCCCGACATTTGCCCCGAGGGTGATCGGGTAGGCGTTCTGCACCAGCAGGAGTCCTGAGGCAACGAGCGGGATCAGGATCGATGTGGTGATGCTTGACGACTGCACGGCCATCGTGATTACCACACCCACCGACATGCCGATGAGGCCACTCTTTGCGAGAGCGACGTTCAGCGATCGCTCGATCCTCGCGGCGATCAGCACCTTCATGTTCTTCGTGATGTAGGTGAGCGTGAGGAAGATCATCAACAGGCCGACGATCAAGAGAAGGAATCCGAGCGCTCGCGGATTGTCGGTGAGCAACTCGAGGAACGACTCGATGTGACCGGCGCCCCACTTGACGGCACCCTTGATCGGGCTGTTGAACTTTCCGCCCCCGACCTCTCCAGCGAAAGCTTCTGCGATGGCGGCTGCTGGGCGCGACAGGATTCCGAATGCCAGTTCGAGGGGAAGGATGATGGCCACGGCGAGCACATTGAAGAAGTCGTGCATGGTCGCAGCGGTAAAAGCGAGTCTGAACTCCTCGGACCGGCGGGCGTGGCCGAGCGCCACCAGCGTGTTGGTGACGGTGGTGCCGATGTTCGCGCCCATGATCATGGGCACAGCGGTTTCCATCGGCAGCGTGCCTGCGGCGACGAGTGCCACGATTGTCGCCGTCGTCACCGACGATGACTGGACGAGAACGGTGGCAAGGACGCCAACAGCCAAAGCGGCGATGGGATTGGTGATGCCCTCGAAGAGACTGTCCTGGGCGCCGCCGCTGACTCCCTTGATTCCACCTTCGAGAAGCCGCACCCCGACGAGGAACAGGTACAGGAGGAAGACGACGAGGGCGGTTCGCACCCAGCCGGGCATCGGACGGCGCGCTGAACCAGACGTGGTGGGTAGCTCGTCGGGTTGGCTCTCAGCGCTCACAGTCGTCCGGTGTTCGGGCGGGTGTGATGGGTCTGACGAAAGGCTGCGTACGGCCTCACCATCAGTCCCCGGTGCCCGCGATCAACGATCGGACGGAATGCTACTCGACGCGCGATTCGCTCGTTTCCGCGCAAGCTCGAGCGGGCCGAAGATGCGCCTCGCGTCGTAGCAGCGCCCGTCGCCGGCTATCGCCTCGACGTCTAGCCGGAGGCTTCGCCCGCATCCGGTGTGGCCTTTGCGGCGGAACGCCGGAACCACCACGCTCCGAGGCCGACGGCGAGCGCGAGGGCGCCGACGATCATGCCGACGAGTGCGTATCCGCTCAAGAGCGCATCCCAGACCGCGCCTGTCGCGTCGCGGTAGACCTCATCCTCGACGTTCAAGACAATCAGATTCGAAACGCCACGGACGATGCCGAGACTCATGAGGATGGCGATCGCCGATCCGAAGCCGAACACCTGGACCGGTCGGAGCCGATCGCGGTCGATGGCTACGGCAATCCCAACCAGTAGAAGAGCGAGCACCGGCAGAAGCCACACGCTGGTATTGAACACGTTGACGACAGCGCGAGGTCCGGCGAGTACCTCGGCCTGGACGACCGTGATGCCCCCGATGGATGTCTCGATGTCGGAGAAGAGGTCTATGCCCCGCGCCTCGAGCGCACTGATGACCGCTCCGACCGCTCCGTCCAATTCCACGCCGACACTTCCGGTCGTGGGTTGCTCTGCGTCGCCTTCGAGGATTCCGATGATCACGGAGTGGACGGTGTAGAGACCCTCGGTCCAAATCCTGCCGAACCTCTCGGACTCCACAACGCTCTGCGAGATATCGAAGACCCGTTGCTCGATGAGTCCGGTGAAATCGGGGGCGAGGAATGCGAGCTGCTCGGGGAGGGCCTGGGCGACCTTCGTCTCCGCGGCGCCCGCTCCATCGAGAGCTTCCACGGCTCTCGTGGCGATCGCGGTAGAGACGGCAGGGTTCTGCGGTAGGGGTGCGAGCGTCTCGACGAACTTCTCGGTATCGAATACTCGGTCATGGAGCCAGAACGCGTTCACCGACATTGAGACGGTGAACGCAGCAAGAATCGCCAGGGTCATTGCCGCAATGAGGCGAGCTCTGTGCTTGCCGATCTCTGGCGAAGGGGTCTCTTCCGACACGTTGTTGCGCCCGCTAGTTGATCGAGCCGAGGGCATGCGCATACTCGTCGATCTCGCGCGGACTGCCAAGCGAGCCGCTGTCGATGATGGCCCGGACGATGCCGTCTGCATCGAGCACAACGGTCACTCGGTTTGAGACACCGACGGAGGAATTGAACGCGTCGTACTCGGTGGCCACGGCCCCGTGCGGCCAGAAATCCGAGAGGACGGGGAACGCGAAGCCGTTGTCGTCCGACCACTTCTTGGCGACCGGAACGGCGTGGCACGTGATCACCACCACATTGGCGTCGACCTCGTTGAGCATCGCGATCTGGTCTCTCAATGCGCAGCCCTCGGCATCGCAGATGGCCGTGAACGGGAACGGTATGAAGACGATCAGCGACTTGTTGCCTTTGAGATCGGCGAGCGTCACGGTGTTCTTGTCCTGATCCAGGAGCGAGAACGCGGGAGCGGGCGATCCGACGGCAAGGGGCATGGTGGTTCCTGTGTGGGGTGTCGCGCAGATTAGTCGAACGAGGTAGGCGCTAGACAGAACCGGGTCCGGTCTCGTGTCTCGAGACTCAGATCTCGAATTGGTCCATCATCACACGCGCTGCCCATCCCACCGGGTCGGTGAGTTCGCTGAGCGTCGGGAGGTGCTCGGGCTGCTCCCACACTCGATCGAGGGCCGGCTCGCCCCAGCGGCGTTCAACCTCGGCGCAGAACGCTGCCGCGTCGCCGGCGCGGTGCCGTTGGAGTTGCAGGCCGGCGATCTGCTGGAGGTACTGCTCGGCCTGGTCCGGCTCGGACCGCCGACGGGCGTTGGCGCTCTCGATCCGATCGAGAGCCGGCAGTAGCTCGGCTCCGGCGCGGCGCACGATGAAGTCGCCGTAGCCCTCGATGAAAGCGGAGCACGCTTGGATGGCGGCGAGGCGCTCCGGGTCTGCGGTGCTCTTCAGGAGCGCCGGTGTCGAAGCACCGTCCTCGCCGAGGAGGTCGCGAATCTGATCGGGATCGTTGAGGGCGCTCATCTGGCCCATGAGGTCGCTCGCGTCGAATTCGACCGTGTCGTAGAAGGCGTTGACGACGGACACGAAGTGACCGCGGAGCCATTCGATTTCCATCAGGCGCTGGAACAGCATCTCGTGGAGCGCAGCCCAGAGGCGCACCTGGCGGGCGTCGACTTCGGCCTCGAAGGCGAACGCCTCGACGTTCGGCACGATGAGATACGGCTGATCGTGGTCAATCGCCGGGATACCGGTGTCGAACTGGCCGAGGGTGCGGTGGGCCATGAAGCCGATCATCGTTCCCGCCTGCATGCCGAGGAGCGCTGGTCCGAGGGGTTGAAGCATTGCGCCCATCTGTCCAAGCGATTCAGCGCCGGGGATGCCGGAGAAGCCTCCGGAGAGCTTGTCGGCGAGCGGTTCGACGAGGATTCGGAACGTCTGCTGGTTTTCGAGAGCCCACGTCGCACGGTCGGTGGGGTTGAGGTCGCCGGGCGAAGGCGCAGGCAGGTCTGCGGCTGACTGAATTCGGAGTTCTGCAACGTGGCCGAGCTCGCGATACTCGTCGGCGATATCGGGCTCGATCGGCTCCCGTTCTCCTGCGAGATTCTTGGTCAGCTCCTTGGCGAGCTTCCAGTTCACCGGGCCCGAGGTTTGGAACAACCGGAACAGCTGGGCGAACAAATCGTCGCCGTCGCCGCTGAACGGGAGGTCACTCGTCACTGGAGTCTTCATCCACGAGTGGGGCGGGATCGTCCGGGCGCTCGTCGAGCATCACGAACGCAGCGACCGGTGCGCCGTCCCGATTCACCGTGATCTGAACCTCATCTCCAACGTGGAAGAGCCGAAGCTGGATGACGAGGTCCTCCATCGTTCGGATCTCGACGCCTTCGACATCGACGATCGCGTCGCCTACGGCGAACCCGGCTTCGGCGGCAGCCGAGGTGCCCTCGACGAACTCGGCAATCTCTGCCCCGGCGGGTGTGAGAGCGCCGTCATCGGCGACCACCACGTAGTCGGTTCCGTAGATGCCGATGAACGAGTGCTTGACCGAGCCAGTCTCGATGATCTCGTCGGTGATGCGTTGCACGAGTTCGACCGGGATGGCGTAGCCGATGCCCTCGGCCCCGGCCTGGCTGACGCCGATGGCCGCCGTGATGCCGATGAGTTTCCCATTCTCGTCGACGAGTGCTCCGCCGCTCGATCCGGAGGTGATCGGTGCGTCGGTCTGGAGCATCCCGTACAGCGCCGTGCTGTCACCGAAAGCGACGGTGCGAGAGAGCGCTGAGATCACGCCGACGGTGAGCGAGACGCCACCGTCCTGACCGAGCGGGTTGCCAACGGCGACGGCCAAGCGACCGATGGCGAGTTCATCGGCTGCGCCGAACTCGATTGGCGTCAGTCCGTCGATGTCGACGCGGAGGACGGCGAGGTCGGTGTAGGCGTCGGAGCCGATGATCTCGGTGTCGTAGGTCCTCCCGTCCTGGAGGACCACGCGGGCCACAGTGGCGCCGTCGATGACATGATGGTTCGTGACGATGTATCCGTTCTCGAGGATGACGCCCGATCCGGATCCGTTGAGGGTGAGTGTTTCGTCCTCGAGATCGCCGACTTCAACGGTTACGACCGACGGCACGACCTTGAGGGCGACAGCCTCGGCGACACCGGGGTCAATGGGGCTGGTGACGATCTCGGTGGTGACCTGGCGGACCACGGTGGTCGCGACGGCTTCCTGTGCGGCCGGTGCCGCGATGGCATCGGATGACTCGTTCGAGAAGAGTCCAAGCATGCCGAGGAGGCCGACCACGGCAATCGCTCCCACGACGGCAGCAATGAAGGCCACTGCGCCCGTTGATATGTGGCTGCGCTGTTTGGGAGCCGGCTGCGGCGGATTGGGGCGCGCCTCAGGGATCCGTCCCGTCTCAGCGCTCCATGGCCGCGCGTACGCGACGTACGGCGGGTAGAGCTCGTCTGTCGGGTCGGGCTCGGGTACCGATGGTGGGTTCACAGGGGTAGTGTCGTCCACGAGGTCGATTGTATGCCCCACCATCAGCTATCCCCGCAGTCAGATTTGGTTGCTGTTTCTTCCGATCCGGTTGATCCGGCTGCGGTTGTCGCGGCCGTCTCGGCGCCCGACGCGGGCGCCGTCGTGTTGTTTGTCGGCACGGTGCGCGACCACTCTCCGGGGCGCACCGGGGTGACCCATCTCGAATACGAGGCATACGACGAGCAGGTCATCGACAAGATCGTTGAAGTCGTGACGGAGGTGCGCGACCAGTGGCCGGTGACGAGAGTTGCCGCGATCCATCGGGTCGGCGAGCTCGGCGTTGGCGAGATCTCCGTGGCCGTCGCCGTGTCATCACCGCATCGCGCCGACGCGTTCCCGGCCGGTCGCTTTCTGATCGACGAGATCAAGGCGAGAGCGCCGATTTGGAAGAAGGAGCATTGGCCGGGTGGCGCGGAATGGGTGCGGGAGGACCTTCATCACTCCTGACGAGACACCGGACGCCGATCGCGAGGCGTTGGTCCGGCTCCTTGACGATCCGATTCCGTATCTCGATCACGACGATCCGACGGTCCGCCGCCTCGCCATCTCGACCTGTGTCGCATCGGGCATCGATCAACGCTCGGCAGCCGTCGTTGGCCGCCTGGCGATCGAGGATGGCGATGGGGCGGTGCGGGCCATGGCAGCCGAGGCGCTCGGCGGCTCGAAAGGGGACTGCGCCGAGATTCTTCACCAAGCGCGCGGCGACGAAGACCCCCGGGTGGTGGAAGCCGTTGCGACGGCATATGGCGAACTGCGGTTCGCCTCCGCGGTTCCATGGTTGCTCCAGATCGCAGCGGGGGACGGGGACCGCGCCGGTCGCGAGGCGGCGGTCGCCGCTCTGGGAGCGATTGGCGACGAATCGGCACGCGCCACGCTGCTCGCCCTGATCGCCGCTGCTCCTCCCCAGGTACGGCGCCGCGCCGTCGTCGCCCTGACGGTCTTCGACGGCCCGGATGTCGAGGCAGCGATCCGTTCGGCAGCCCGGGACCGGAATCCCTCCGTGCGCGAGGCCGCAGAGATGGTCGTCGGCCGCCAACCCGACTAGCGCGTACCCAGGGCTCGCCACGCCCCATTTGACGTCCCCAGCCCACAGAACGAAACGGTACGAATCGCCCTCCCATTCTGTGGGCTCAGGACGTCATATGGGACGTCTACAACCCTGGGTACGCATAGGGGGTGTTCCAGCGGGCGGCGGTTCAAGTCTCTATTGTGGTTTGGGGCCGGAGAACTGGAGGCGATAGGGCAGTGACGACCACGCTCGAACAGGCGGGTATGCCTGATCTATCCGACGCTTGTCGCACTATTTCCCTGATGGTTCGTGAACGGTCCCTTTCCGACCCGACCGGTGTCGCGATGCGCGACAAAGAGTTCGGCATCTGGCAGGA
>RCNC010002472.1_pt1 | contig 12331 bp, 10 predicted proteins | sample 2041301 | NCBI WGS metagenome assembly RCNC01 (sample SAMN09708231, study PRJNA481090) | Marine sediment metagenome, whole genome shotgun sequencing project. | biome: marine sediment; feature: ocean; material: sediment; isolation source: Sewage treatment plant 13A marine sediment (STP13A) ... | reverse complement strand
GCGTCCGGCCATGTCGTTTGAAATCACGCGAGACATAAACGTTTCAGTGTTACTCGCCGCGTACGGACTTTCCATAACGAAGTTGCCAACAAATAACTTACCAACATCGAGAACCAGGCGATCCTGCAACAGGTTTTGCTGCCAGGCAAATACACCGAAGGCTGTAAACGACTCACCAACAGCCACGTCGTTCGTTGGCCACAACAGGCCGGCCTTTTTGCCAAAGTCCGTTGTCGACTGCATGTCACCGAAATTATCGACATTAAACACCCAGTAGATCAGGGACGCGGTGCCGACGCGCTGATTGGCTGGCCGCTCAATAAGTGTCTGGGCGCCAATCAGGTCTATTTCAAAGTTCCCGGTAGTTTCATCGGCACGAGTGGCGTACTGGAAAATTGGCGTGAGCGCTATTTCCATATAGTCTTCCCCGCCAGACGCCGCTGGACAGAACATTCAGGTACTCGATCACCAGCATCATCACGAAGACGAATCCGGTGATGCTCAACGCGTGGCCGACAACATGCTGCATGGCTAGGTCGCCAAGGTCGATTCCCACATGACGAGCACGACAGCCCCGGTTTCGGACCAGAACGGACCATGGTTCGCGTGTTCAGGAATCATGCGATAGTGACCAGCATGGTAGTGCTCGTTCTGGGCCTCGTACTCTCCTTCCAGGATGTAGTGATGTTCAGCCGAAATGTGCGAATGATCATCCATCACGAATCCCGGCGGCAGTTTCAGGAGTATGGTCAGGGCGTCGCCGGAAGTGTTCCGGCGCAACGTTTTGACCATGGTGCCGTCCGGATAGATCTCCGCCTTTTCCCATGACAGGTCGGCTTGATTGATCGACGTCTCATTCATGGCAGCGCCTCCTTGAACGTCCGCATGGGCACACCATTCAGGAAATCGCGGGGCAATAACAACGGGTCGAACGGTCTGCTTTTTACGCGGTTAGAGTTTGGTTGCCCCCGCGGTAGCATCGCTTAGTTATGAACATATGCGCATAACGGCGAATTGTCAAAGCCCATTCCCTACCACTTAATCCATCCGCCACGATTACCGGCCGGATTGTTTAACCCGTAGCTTGGATTCCGATAATTTTCCGCGGTGATTTCGTTGTAGCAGGAGGTTTTTACAAGTTCTGCGGTGGGCCTGTCGAGCTGGACGATGGTGAGGTGGCGTCGCCATTCGGGGAGAATGTGGGCCAGGAAAGCCCATAGGGCCCGATCTGAGGGCCGAAGCTGGGGCCGCTTGGCGTTTCGCTGCAAAACTTCGAGTTGATGGCGCAGGGCCACGTTCTCAAGGGCGAGCTGGCTATGCCACGTTCTGTTTATTAGGATAGCAGTGTCCGACCTTCGGGGCGGCGTCGATGCCGGCAGACCGCGGCAGTCCTTGGCGGCCGGCCTGCGCTCCCGTTGTTTCGCGTTCCGTTGTGTTTCCAGAGAGCGAAAGAGCAGACATGAAGAAGATTTTGGTGACAGGTGCGCTGGGCCAGATCGGTTCAGAACTAACGGCGACTTTGCGTCGGCGCTACGGCGATGCCAACGTGGTCGCCACGGATATCCACATGCCGACTGACACGGTTCTGCGCGATAGCGGTCCTTTCGAGTTCCTGGACGTCCTCGACCCGCATCACATCACGAGGGTGATGCAGATGTACGACGTGACCACCATCTACCATCTGGCTGCGGTGTTGTCGGCGACCGGTGAATCGCGCCCCAACGTCGCCTGGCAAGTCAACGTCAACGGCCTGTACAACATTCTGGAGGCAGCGCGGCAGTATCGTTGCTCCCTGTTCTTCCCCAGCTCCATTGGAGCCTTCGGCAAGACGACCCCGCAAGACCAAACTCCCCAGGATACCATCCAGCGGCCGCAGACAATCTACGGCGTGACCAAGCTGACGGGCGAGTTGATCTGCGACTATTACCACAAGCGATTCAACCTGGACGCGCGCGGCGTGCGCTTTCCCGGCCTCATCTCCTATCAGACCGAGCCCGGAGGCGGAACCACCGACTACGCCGTGGAGATCTTTTACGAAGCCGTGCGCCACCGCAAGTACACCTGCTACCTGCGATCCGATTCACGCCTGGACATGATGTACATGCCGGACGCCATCACGGCCATGATCCAGTTGATGGAAGCGGACCCAGAGCGGCTCGTGCACCGCAATGCTTTCAACATCACAGGCATGAATTGCACGCCGGACGAACTGGCCGGAGAGATTCGGCGACATATCGCCGATTTCAAGATCACGTACGAAGTGGATCCCGTCCGGCAGGCCATCGCCGACTCCTGGCCCAATTCCATGGATGATTCCGCGGCGCGCCAGGAATGGGACTGGGCACCGCAGTACGATATGTCAGCGATGACCGTCGAGATGTTGACCAGGCTCCGAGAGCGCCTGGGCAACCAGCCCTGATTCTGCCGACCGCCACGACCCTGTGTTGAAAGAACCACGGGAGAGATTATGCCTGGTGGCGGAGGCATGGGCGGTGGCCGAAACCGAGCCGGTGGTGCTTGTGAGCTTGGACGTCCGCCTGTCCTGGCGGTTTGAAGTGGACTGACCCGGAACCCATAGCCTGCCGAAATAGGTGGGACCAGACAAGAAAAGGGCCGGGATTGCTCCCGACCCTCACTGCAACCGCCTGATTGACAGTCTGAGTTACTTCACTTCAATTCGTCGCGGCTTGCTGATTTCCGATTTCGGCAACGTGATTTGCAACACACCGGCGTCCAGCTTGGCCGAGATGTTCTCGCCGTCAACCGCATTGCCGAGGTTGAAGGAGCGGCTGAACTGGGCCCGGCTGGCCCGCTCATGGCGGCGCACTTCGAAGCCTTCGGGAACCGTGGTTTCTTTGCCGGCCTTGACGATCAAGGTCTGCTTCTCCACGTTGATTTCCAGATCGCTGGTTTTGACCCCCGGCAGGTCGAGCACCAGGCGGAACTCCGTCTCGCTCTCCAGCACATCGGCCCGCGGGGTTAAGTTGTGGGTGTGTGCGCCGGTCTGGCAATTTTCCAAAGTGCCCTTGCAAGCGGCATCGATCATTCGGGTCATGGGCATGAAGGTCGTCATGGTGGGTCCTCCTGGTTCAATGGCGCGGTTTATCCGGATTGCCATTGCGGTTGTTCCTATGTTAAAAGTGGGGCCATCCCGGACGATGATTCAGATGGGGTAGGCGTCCACCACACGTTCACAAACCCCTATACAAGCCCTGTGCCCAACAAAATCGAACCACCCAAAAGAGTTTGTAAGACATTGTTTAACAGCAGTATAAATGCAATGACCTTGATTTTGACGGCAGTGGTCAGGAGTGCGGGGCGGGATTTTCTGACACGAAAATCCTGTCAGAACGTCATCACTGACAGCCGTCTTGTCATCTTCCTGTCAATCTGGCTGGGGTTGTGGGCGGTGCCCGTGGAGGCGGCCGAATACGAAGCGCCCTTGACCGTCGGTGAAATCGTCATCCTGACCAACGACATCTTCAGCGACGATGAGGTCGCCAATACCAACGGTGCCCTGCGCTTTCTACGGAACGGCATGAACACGCTTCACGTCACGACCCGGCGCCATGTATTGAGCCGGGAGCTGCAGTTTCACACCGGCGACGTTTACGATCCCAGCCAGTTGGCCGAGACCGAACGCATCCTGCGCAATTTGGGGTTTCTGAACAACGTGCGGGTGGCGGCTGTCGATACCACGGCCGATGGCCGGGTCAAGATTCTCGTCAGCACCCGCGAAGCCTGGACGTTGCGCACGTCGTTTTCCTACTCGCTGGCCTCCGGTGGAGACCAGCGTTGGAAGGTGTCGGCCTCCGAAGGCAATTTTCTCGGCCACGGCGTCACTGCCGGCGCCGCGGTCGGGGCCGATGAAAACAGCGACTATTGGAATCTCTGGTATCGCCAACGGCGGCTCTTCAAGGCCGGTTTCTGGTTTGGCCTGGACTATTCCCAACGTGATGATGGCCACACCCGGCGGCTCATTTTCAATCGGCCTTTCTACGCCCTGGACGACCCCTGGGGCACCGAGTTCAAGATCTGGAATCAGGAATATGGCCAACGGTTTTACCTGAGCAATGGTGGTCCGGTGGGCCTGGATCCCAGCGATCCGGATCGGCTTTATGCGTTGCTGGCCTATAAGGAAGTGGGTGTGGAAGCCCGCTTCCAATGGCGGGCCTCCGCGGAGAAAAAAGGCCGGGTCTGGCGCCTGGGCGGTGGCCTTGACGTGGTCGACAGGCTGTTTCGCGAAGACCTGACCCTGGTCGAGTTGTCCGACGGCCGCTTCGAAAATCTGACCTGGCTGGATCAGCTCGGCCAACCCTACGCCCGGGAAACCGGAATCGAAGTGAACCCGTTTTTGTGGGCACACACCCAGGGGCGCCGTTGGACCAAGACGCGGTTTATCCGGCAATACGGGCCGGTCGAAGACATCGCCACCGATTGGACGGCGGATCTGAAAATCGGCCCCACCGGTGGCAACGTGGGCTCCACCAGTGGGTATGCCGAAAGCCGCTGGCACGGTGAGTTCTGGGCCCGGCGCTGGTTCCCGGTGGGTCAGGGCTTCATGGTGACTGAAATTGGCGCCAGCGGTGACGCCGGCAGCAAGTTGGTGCAGACCTACAAGTACAACGGCGTGGTGGGGTGGGTGCGCCAAGCCGGCGCCGAGATGAGCCCCTGGATCACCCGCGTTTTTGGCGAGTATGGCCAGGGCGCAAATCTGTTGGGATCAAATGCCCTGGTCCTGGGTTTGGATCGGGGACTGCGCACGCTGGACTTTGACGGCATGGCAGGCGACCATCTGGCTCGATGGAATTTCGAACAGGGCAAAGCCATGCCCTGGGAAGTGGCCGGCCTGGTGCGTGTGGGCGCGGCGGTCTTCTACAGTGGCGGCAGCGCCTGGTGGAAAGACGAAGAGCGCGGCAGCGACGGCACCCGGCATGAAGCCGGTTTTGGCATCCGCTTCGGACCCACGCGTTCGGCCAACGCCCAGATCGCGCGCATTGATCTGGCCTGGGATTTGAGTGGTGACGGTAGCCCGGTGATTACGGCGATCACGCGCGGGTTTTTCTAGTCCGAATTTGAGAAGAAGGTAATCTTGCAAGCCAGTCGCACCATCGCCAAAAACACGATCCTGCTCACTTTTGGTGTGTTGGCTGGGCGTGCTCTCGGTGTGCTGGTCATCAAGAAGATGTGGCCCGTGCTGGGCGACGAGGGCATCGGCATCTGGGGCGCGGCGACCGATCTGGTGGCCATCATTCTGGTCATGTCCAATTTTGGTTTGGGCACCCTGCTGACCCGCGAAATCACCCGCCGCAAAGCCATGACTCTGCCTCTGCTGTGGTCGGCGATGAAACTGCGTTGGCTGGTGGGCGCCGTCGGTTACCTCTTTCTGGTGGCTTTTGCCCGCTACCACGGCTTCAGCGATCTGAAAACCGCAGCCTACCTGGTCACCGGCCTGGCGATTTTTGTCGAGTCGACCAGCATGGCCTGCGATGCGGTGCTGCAGGCCCACGAAAAAGTCCAGCACCAGACCATTGGCCAATTGGTTTCGGCCTTCGTCTACTTCGGCCTGGCGTTTTACGCCCTGGATGCCGGCTACGGCCTGATGGGCATCGTGTGGTCCAACGCCATCAGTCGCCTGGTGCGCCTGCTGGTGATGGTGCCGCTCATGCTGCGCTACACCGGCCCCTGGCGCTGGCGTGATCCCGAAGGCGGTCACACGCCTTCGGTTGGCGATATGGTCAAGCTGGGCTTCCCCCTGTTTCTGGCTACTACCTTTGGCATTCTCTACAACAAGATCGACACCGTGATGCTGGGCACGATGCTCGGCGATGTCACGGCGGGTATTTACGTACTGGGCCATCGGGCCCTGGACATCATGATCATCGTGCCGGGCCTGTTTGGCACCGCGCTGTTTCCGGCCCTGGCGCGCTATGGCCAGCAGTCCAATGAGGATGCCCGGCGCCTGGGGGAACGCTCGTTGCGCTTCATGATGGTGGTGATCATGCCGCTGACCTTGTTCCTGATGTTCACCGCCGACCCGATCGTCAGCTGGTTGAGCGACTACGGCAACTCGCCCGACTCGGTGGCCATATTGCAGATCGTCATCTGGGGCCTGCCCCTGCAGGCGGCCGCCATCATCTTCAGCCGCCTGTTGATCACCGCCAACCAGGAAAAGGTCTTCGTGCGCATCGGGCTCGGTTCGATGCTGATGAATGTTGTGCTGAATGTGATTTTGATCCCGCGCTACAGCTACTTCGGCGCCTCGGCGGCCACCATCGCCAGCATGACCGTCAGTTTCCTGCTGCACTATTATTTTGTGCGCCAAACCGAGCTGCGCTCGCCGGTGATGCGCTCGCTGTTGGGCCCGACGCTGGCTCTGGTCAGCGCCTGGGGCGTGACCTCGTTGGGTCTGGGCCAGTTTTATCCTGCCTGGAATATCTCTTGGCGCTACCTGCCGGTGCACGAAGGATGGGCCGCCTTCCTGGTCCCCTGCGCGGTCATGACGGCGATGTATGTGGCGGCTTTGGCGGCCTTCCGCGTATTTGGCCGGGACGACCTGAACCTGCTGCGCAGCCTGCGCCGCTCCTGATCCCTGCATTTGCCTGTTGATTTCCCTCCCTTCGGTCGTGTATTCGTTGGGGGTTCCCATGCTCCAGCCGTGTTTTTTCTGAAAGGTTCCCATGGAAACCGTTACCGATTTTTCCGCCGACCTGTCCGGTGCAGTGTGGGGGTGGCCCAGTGCTTTTCCCGCCATGGTGGCCCTGCTGCTGGTGACAGGTCTGGTGATGACCGCCGTCCTGCGTTTCATTCAGATCCGTCGGTTGCGCCACGGCTTTGATGTCGTGCGCGGCAAATATGACGACCCTTCCCATGACGGCGACCTGTCGCACTTCCAGGCCCTGACCACCGCCTTGTCGGCGACCGTGGGCATTGGCAACATCGCCGGTGTGGCGACGGCGCTGCACTATGGCGGACCCGGAGCCCTGTTCTGGATGTGGGTGACGGCCATCTTCGGCATGGCCCTGAAATACGCCGAGTGCACCCTGGCCATCAAATACCGGGTGATTCTGCCCGACGGCAGCGCCTCGGGCGGCCCCATGTACTACATCGAAAAAGGCCTGGGCAGCAAGTGGAAGTGGCTGGCGGTGATGTTCGCCGTGTGCGCGATCATCTCGAGCTTCGGTTCGGGCAACAGCATCCAGGCTTTCACGGTGGCCGATCAAATTCGCGCCGACCTGGGCGTGCCCACCTGGATCACGGGCCTGATTTCGGCTGGCCTGGTGGCGGCGGTTATCTTGGGCGGCATCAAGCGCATCGGTGCGGTGACCAGCAAGCTGGTGCCTTACATGGCCGCCATCTACGTGGCTGGTGGCTTGTTGGTGGTGATGATGAATTTCAGCGCCGTACCCGGCGTCCTGGCAACCATTGTGAAATCGGCTTTCCAGCCGGCGGCCCAGAGTTGGGGCTTTGCCGGTGGTTCGTTCATTTTCATGCTCACCTGGGGCGTGAAGCGTGGCCTGTTCAGCAATGAATCGGGCCAGGGCTCGGCGCCCATCGCCCATGCGGCGGCCAAAACCGACGAACCGGTGCGCGAGGGCGTCGTGGCCATGCTCGGTCCCTTGATCGATACCCTGATCATCTGCACCATCACCGGCCTGGTGATTCTTTCGACCGGCGTGTGGAATACCCGCTTGCCGGACGAGGTGCCCCTCAATACCCAGTCGGCCATCACGGTGATCAATCAGAGTGCCCGGGTTTTGGAGAATGGGGTAATATCCGATTCGGACCGGTTCACCGGTGTTTTCCAAGTGCGTGACGGCAATCCGGTGGATGTCTTCCTGGTGCGCAATCACTCCTGGGTGGATGTGCCCCAGCTCTTGCTGGACGATGGCAAGCCGTTTACCGGCGAAATGAGCGTCGACGACGGCGGCATCAACATGGATGGCCTGCCGGACCTGAGCCTGAAGGGCGACATGCTGCAAAACGGCTCGCCGCTGACGGCCCAGGCCTTCCGCATCGGGTTGTCAAAATTTGGCAACTGGGGGCACTTTCTGGTAACGCTGGGGGTGGTGCTGTTCGGCATTTCGACGGCCATCAGCTGGAGTTATTATGGTGATCGCGCGGTGGTGTATCTGCTGGGCACAGGCTATATTCTGCCCTACAAAATCATCTTCGTGATCATGAATTTCCTGGGGGCGATTTTCTCCCTTGAAGTCGTCTGGAATTTTGGCGACAGTGCCTTGGGCTTGATGTCGCTGCCGAATCTGATCGCGCTGATTTTCCTGTCGCGCAAGGTCAAGGGCATGACGGACGAGTACTTTGCGAAAGACCACAAACCACTGCGATGATCCAGCCGAATTGGGTTGATCAGTTGAATTGGGATGATCAGTTGAATTGGGATGACCAGCTGAAATAGGCGGAGAAGGACACCATGGGCGGCGACACGAAAATGGAACACAAAAAGACAGTGGCCGAAAAAATGGCCAAGTTGGCTCGCAAGGGCAAGCTGACGGCCCAGAACGCGGACCTGCACTGGCTGTACGAAAAGTCGGTGCAGAACGCCGAGGTCGAAGTTCAGTTCATCAATGAAGTCTACGAGAAGACTTTTGGTCACAAGGCGGTTTCGCTGCGGGAAGATTTCTGCGGCACGGCCAACCTGTGCGCCGAGTGGATCAAGCTGGACGAGACCAAGACCGCGCTGGGCGTGGACTACGACGAGCCCACGCTGCAGTGGGGCCGGGAAAACAACCTTGCGCCGCTGGGCGATCGGGCCCAGGCCATCACCCTGATCCGGGACGACGTGCGCAACGTGCGCTCGCCTCAGACCGATGTGCTGGCGGCCACCAACTTCAGCTGGTGGGGTTTCAAGACCCGCGAGCAACTGGCGGGCTATCTGCGCAACTGTCATGCCTCGCTCAAGGACGAGGGCATGATGATGTTGGACTGCTATGGTGGTCCCGAAGCGCAGATTCCCCAGGAGGAAGAGCGCGAACAGGACGGTTTTGACTACATCTGGGACCAGGACACCTTCAATCCGATCACCAGCGAGATCACCTGCTACATCGACTTCAATTTCAAAGACGGCAGCCAGATGAAGAGGGCGTTCAGTTACGACTGGCGCCTGTGGTCGTTGCCCGAAACCTGCGATCTTTTGAAGGAGTGCGGCTTCAGCCGCGCGGTGGTTTATTGGGAAGGCACGGACGAGGATGGAGAACCCGACGGGGAGTTCCAGCTCAGCCTGGTAGGCGACCTGGCTCCGGCCTGGGTGGCCTACATTATGGCGTTCAAATAGATAGGAAGGGGGCCGGCCCGGGGACAACTCCGGGTCTCTGCGACGGAGATTGAGGGATCTCTGCAGGAGAATGAGCTATGGAGTTCACGAAGTGCGCCCAGTGTGGCGTGGAGATCGAAACCAGGGGCATCCAGTTTCGGGGCAAGACTTTCTGCGGCGATGAATGTTGCCAGAAATTTGACGAAAATTTCGCTGACGGCGGCAAACCCGGCGTGGATGATTTTGATGATGGCCTGGATGACGAGGATTTCGACGAGGACCTCGGCTATCAGGATGAGGACGATCTGGAGTCGAAAAGCCAGGATAGCGACGACGATTTCGAGATCAATCCGGACGATTTCTAGACTGCCAATTGTTGAGCCGTCAATATCGGACTAACCAGCCCGCGCCCGCCGACAGATCACTTCAACAAAACGGGATTTCAGCTGATCCCTGGCCAGCATCTGTTTGACTGGCGGCAACCGGAGCACGGCCCCGAGCAGGGCCGCCAGGGCTCGGTGACTGGTCATGACCTGGTTGTCAAAAATCAGGTCCTGCAGCTTGCCGCGTTCGACGGCCATTGTCACAAACCGGTGGGCGCTGGTGACCGGGGTGATGACCCGGGCTGCCCGTTTCTTCAAGGTGATGCTCTGCTGACTGCAGCTTCGCACACAGACCCCACAGCCGAGGCAGACATCGGGATCCAGACGGGCGGCCTTGGCTTTGGGCTTTTGGGGGTCATTGGCTGAGACCAGGGCCAGGGCTTCCACGGGACAGGCACTCACACATTTTCCGCAGCCGTTGCAGGATGTCGTATCGACCTCGGGCAGGAAATTGCTGGTGTGCACGGGTTGCAAGTGGGCAAAGCGCCGTGAAGCCTGCAAGGCCTCGCAGCAGCATCCGCAACAATTGCAGATGAAGCTCACCCGCTGCTGCACATTCTCACCAAATTGGACCAGACCTCGTTCGTAGGCTTCGTCCAGCAGGTCGAAGCACTCGATCTTGTCAATGGCGCGGGCGTGGCCATGTTTGATCAGCGACTCGGCCGAGCCGTTGAAGGTCATGCAGATGTCCATGGGAGCGTCGCAGGCCCGGTCAAGGTGTTGCGCCTTGTGACGGCAATAGCACATGCCGACACCAATATCGCTGGCGGTCCCGATGACCTCGCTGGCGCGTTCGTAGTCCAGGACATAGGCCGCATTTTCACTGCTGAGCACTGGTTCCTGCGCGAAAATCCGGCCCATCTGGGTTTCGCCCGCGGTGAAGAGCGCCTTGACGAAATCCTCTTCCACATTCAGGTACTGGTGGAACAGTTCGCTGAGGACCTTCTGGTCCAGATCGCCCCGGGTGCGCATGAGGGAAAATTCGAAAAAGCCGGCCATCGGGGGCGGCAACGCATAGACAGATTTTCCATGGCGTTCGATATCCACGAGCAACGCTCGTCCGGCCAGTTTGTCCAGAATACCGCGCGCTTCGGTCAGCGACATCTTCCAGTCCCGCGCTGCCGATTTTGCCGTAAACGGCTTGATGGGCAGCAGGGCCAGCAGCGCCGCTTCCTTCTCATTCATGAGCAGGCCGAGGATGCGGTTGAGGGTGGCCGAGGGGGGAGCGCCCTGTGGCGACTTGTTCAAGCGGGTCACGAGTTCGTCGTAACCGCTCTTGACGGTCCGGTGAGCCATGGCAGCTCCATTCCGTTGCCTGTCGGCCGCGCATGCCGACGGTGGTTGGTGATGTGGTGAGAATACCATAGGCGGGGCCATAAAAAAAGAGCTCCCAGCCGGGAGCCCTTTTATCTCGCGATCAAAAAGTCATCAACCGCAGCCGTTGCACCCGCCGGTGCTGCAGTCACCCTCGTCGCCTGGGGCCTGAGGTTCACAAATCATTATTCATCATTTACCGATAGAGTGCTTTCACCCCACCCCAGGAACGATTGTCGGTCGCAACCACACTGGCGTTGATCCCAAATACGGGCAGGCTATTGTCGCCTGAACTGGGAAACATGTCCTGTAAATCGCTCCACTCATCGCAGTGTCCTCGACTGTTTTCCTCGTCATCCTGAATCAAAAGCCCGTTTGCGTCCGGGGGTTGGTTGATGGTCGGTCGCAAATACAGAAACTTCGGCTCAAGATCGAGCACCATCAGTTTGTAGGACACCAACAGAGCGATTCTGCTTTCCGGTACAAAGATGGGCTCTTCTAAACTGATGAGGTATTCGTTTCCATCAGTAATTCGTCCTCCCACAACTCCGTTGGGCAGCTCCTCAAGGGTGTACATTCCCGATTCGGGTTTTATGAGTGCGAATTCCATAGCACGAATCACATTGATTGGTCGCTCAAAGGGCTCGCCACAATCCAATGGTGTGAACTCCTCGTTTACAGGATTGATCACGACCATGTAGACGTCGAATGCTACGCCAATGTCGATATCGATGGATGCTGTTGACGGGTCGGCCGATAGATCGGTATAGATACCAATCTCATTTTTGACCGTTTGTGCCACGCCGCCCAATGGTATGAGGAGTGCGACAACGAAGAAAAGAAATGCGGGTCGTTTGTAAAAATATTGCATTATGGCCCCTTGAATTTTGCCCTGAACGTCTTAACATTTAAGACGTTATCCCTGATAGTAATGTAAATACGGTACTGTTGGATTCAGGTCAATGATCCGGAACAAACGAAAAGCACGCACCCGTGATATACCGGTTAGTACTGGTCCATAATTGTGGTTTTGGTGGGTTGCGGTCAGCCGCTCACCGCCCCATGGTCTCCAACGTACTGTTGTACATCCAAACAGACTGCGAAAGCGACTCGTTGGCGCTGACGTTGACCATGCCACCACCAATGGCGAGTCCTAACCCGCCCCAGAACAGGGCTTCGGATGATCCGGAATCGCCGGAATCGTAGCTGTCGTAAGTGACGATGGATCCGATCAAAGCCGCAATGCTCAACAGATACATGGTGCCACCGAGGTTTTTCTTGCTGCGGTAGGACTTGAACGTGATGCCAATCTGGTCATCCCGTTCGCTCAGGAAATCGACGTCCGAAGCGAACCAACCCATGC
>RCNC010002471.1_pt1 | contig 12333 bp, 7 predicted proteins | sample 2041301 | NCBI WGS metagenome assembly RCNC01 (sample SAMN09708231, study PRJNA481090) | Marine sediment metagenome, whole genome shotgun sequencing project. | biome: marine sediment; feature: ocean; material: sediment; isolation source: Sewage treatment plant 13A marine sediment (STP13A) ... | reverse complement strand
ACCAGGTCGATAAGCTGGGACAGTACAAAATGAATAAAAAAAGGAACGGCAGGCAGCAGGGCCAAAAACAGATGAAAGGCCGCCAATGGGCCAAAGGCCAGGACTGCCCAAGGTTATCGGATGATTCCGTTGAATAAGGGCACTACTATATGACAGGCTGCCTTGCCGGCCATCCCGGAGGGCAGTCTGTCATTAATTGTCTTTTTTCTCTGATAGAAAAAAGATGAAGGGTATGCCCACCAGCCCTGCGACGGCACTGATATAGTAGGTCTCACGCAGGCCATAAAGATCCCCCCACCAGCCAACGATCACGACAACAGCCGATCGTGCGATAAAAGACATCATCATGAAGATGCCATTGGCCGCGGCCGGGCTGGTTTTAGCATTCTCTTGAACCATGGCCAGCATCACGGGGGTTGTGGACAGCAGCAGGAACCCCGTGGACATGAGGGCGGTCACACGCACCCAACCACCCGACCACGTAAACAGAAACAGGGTGAGGGGCGCACCGATCAGCGATATCAACAAAACCTTTCTCCGCCCCATGTAATCACTTAAGGAGCCGGCCGTCATGACACCCAGCACACCAGCGGATTCATACAGGGTCAAGGCAAAGCCTGCGAGCCACAGATTGCCGGTTTCCGCCGTGACGAAGGTCGGCAGAAATGATGCCATGGTTGCATGCATGAACCCCCGGGCAACCAGAATGATGGATAACGGCATCAGAATATGTCGCATCTCCCGCCACGTTTCCCGAACAGACGTTTTCTTGGGAGACTTATTTCCCACCGGCACATCCCTGAATTTAAAATAGAGCCAGACCGAGGCCAGGATACCCACGGCCATCACCGGATAGAATCCTTCCAGGCCAAGCAGGGCTACCGCCCCCACCGCAACCATGGGCCCTATGGTTCGGGCAAACTCGCCGCCGGTCATGAAAAAGCTCATGCCCCTGCCCACCTTCTGTCCGGAAAGCTTTGATACCATCACCGGAGAGGGTACGTGAAACACGGCTACGCTGATGCCGGCAATGAACAAAAGGATCAGCAGCACACCGTAGTTGGGCGCAAGACCGATGAGGCTCATGGGAATCGCTGTCATGGCAGGGGCCAGAATAATGAAATAGCGCACGCTGATACGGTCGGCCAAAGATCCGATATAAGGATTGAAAAGAGCGGGCACCTGCATGATTGAGGACAAAAAGCCTGCCTGAGTCAGGGACATGGAAAACTTTTCTATCAAAAGGGGCAGAAGCGGTGCCAGAAAGCTCGAGTACACATCGTGGATAAAATGGCTGACGGACAGGGTGACAATTTGTCCTGTCTGGAAGGTTTTAGTTGAATTATTTGCAATATTGTTATTGTGACGATTCTTTTGCATCGTCCAGCACCCTACGGACCATCTCGGCCATTTCGGAAATAACCAGTGGTTTCATTAAAAATCCCTTTATCCCAAAAGCGCCCGCATTTTCTTTGTTTACCGTTTCACTGAATCCCGTACAAAGAATTATCGGATACTGATATCCTCGTCTATCGTCCTGGTTCGAGGGACGGGATGGGAAGATTGCTATGGTCTACTTTTGTTTCCAATTCTTCATATATTGGCTTATTATTCATTATGAAACCTGTAACGCTAATCATCAATGATAGTTAATTTCTGGTGATTATAAGTTTGTTTTCTCAGCTATCCTGATCTAATTCTGCTCAAGCTGCAAGCCCAATATTTTCTAAAGTGAATGGCTTACAAGGTGTAATTACCCTATCATCTTTCATGAGGCCCAATTATCAGTAAATCTTTGAAGTCTGAGGTTATTCAACCTTTGATTTTTAAATCTTGTTCGTTTACAATTATCATGAAAAATTTGTCCCCGTTTCTAACCTAAAATGTGGCACGAAAATTTGGGGCAGGTCAATTTCAAGATTTATCATCCCGGCGACAGTACCCAGTACCAGAAATGGCCCCAAAGGCAATCCAGTTCATGCGTTAAACAGGTATGGGAAAATCCAGATTAGAAGCACTCGTGGCATTGACTCAAACAACGCACACAAGGAGGTAAAGCTAAGATGGGACAGTTATTGGAACGAGTATTCAATCCGCGATCCATCGCCATTATCGGAGCTTCCGAAGTTCCCGGTAAGGCTGCGGAACGCAGGACGAGAAGTCTTTTGGAAGGAGGTTTCAAAGGGAAGGTTTATCCGATCAATCCGAAACGCGATACCATTTTTGGTGTGAAGGCCTACCCAGACATAAAAGAAATCGATGGTTCCGTAGATCTTGTCATGGTTGTGATTCCACCGAAGTTTATTCCGGCAGCGGTTGCCGCCAGCATCGAAAAAGGGGCCAAGGGCATTGTCATTATTACCGCCGGTCTTGGTGAAAGCGGTGCGGAAGGCAAGAAAATTGAAACCGAGATTCTACAAATGGCTCACGAGGCCGGCACCTACGTCATGGGTCCTAATTGCAGCGGAATGTTCAGTGGGACCGGTTCCTTGAATATCCTGGGCATTCCAAATATCGCCAAGGGTCATGTGTCGGTTCTGGCCCAAAGCGGGAACATCATCGATTCATTAACCCACTATGCGAAAATCAAGCGTGGCGGTTTCAGTAAGATCATCAGTGCCGGCAACGCCATCGGCGTTAAATTTCATCAGTATATCGAATACCTTGGAGAGGATCCTGACACCCATGTGATCGCCCTGTACCTGGAAGGAATCACAGAAGGCAATGCGTTTGTGCGCGCAGCAAGGGACGTCAGCAAGAAAAAGCCAATTATCGCGCTGAAAGTTGGACGCACCGGTGCTGGAGCGCGAGCTGCCATGTCGCATACGGGATCTCTTGCAGGAGATGATGTTGTGGTCGATGCTGCTTTTCGTCAAGCCGGTATCATTCGTGTTTCCAACCCCGATGAGCTATTTGACATTGCAAGGTTTCTAGAAGTTTGCCCAAGCGCCCAAGGGACTAACCTGGCCATTTTGTCGGAGGGCGGCGGGGACAACTCGGTTGCGGCCGACAACGCCGAGCGTCATGGCGTGCAAGTGCCTATCTTTGCCGTGGAAACACAAAATCGACTGCGTCCTTACCTGCTCACCGGCATGCCCGCAAGCAATCCTATCGACTATGGTGGAACGGCTGAAGAGAACCCGCACATGATCACCGAATGCTGCAAGGTCTGTATGGAGGACCCTGCAGTCCACGGCGTCTATATTACCGGATTTTACGGCGGTTTCCGCGACATTATCGCCCCCCATGTGGCCGAACTCGAGGAAAAAACCGCTCACGAACTGGCTGCTTTGGTCAACACCCATAAGAAGCCCCTGGTCATCAACACAAGCTTTGCCAACGCCCCTTATCCCACCCTGGAAATTCTGAAAGAGAATAACATCCCCGTCTTCGACGGACCCGAGCGAGCGATGCAGTGCATGGCCGCCTTGATGCACTTTTGCGAGAATAAGGAAAAGAGAAAAAATGAGATCACACCACGGGCGGACGTGGAAGTGCAGCACACAGCCACCCGGATTATTGATACGGCGCGACAGGAGAGACGGTCCAGCCTTCTTGAACCCGAAGCAATGCGCTTGTTGCAGGCCTACGGTCTGCCCATTCCACCGGGTGAGCTTGCCGCTGATGTTGACGAGGCGGTTCAGATGGCACACAAAATCGGCTTCCCGGTGGTGCTCAAAGTGGTCAGCCAGGACATCCTACATAAGTCGGATGTGGGAGGAGTCAAAGTCAACTTGGCAGACGGGGAGGCCGTACGACAAGCCTATGAAAGCATCATGGCCAATGCGCTGAAAATCACTGAGCAGTCTCGCATAAAAGGGGTGCTGGTCACACCGATGGCCGCCAAAGGCCAGGAGTGCATTGTCGGGATGACCGTGGATCCCATCTTCGGTCCGGTGATGATGTTCGGCCTCGGTGGAATCTTTGTCGAAGTCCTCAAGGATGTCGCCTTCCGCGTAGCACCCCTTACCCTGGATGAGGTCGCTGAGATGGTGGCAGAAATCAAAGGTTTTAAAGTGCTTACCGGGGTCAGGGGGGAGCCGCCAAAAGATATTGAGGCCATCAAAGAGGTCATCCAGAAACTCTCTTACGCTGCCCTGGCCCATCCGGAAATCAAAGAAATCGACTTGAATCCGGTGATCGTTCACGAGCAAGGCATTTCATTAGTGGATTCAAGAATCATCATCTCCAATAAAATCCCATAAAAAGCAAATGGAGGACCCGGAAAATGAACCTCGAATGCATTATTTACGATAAACAGGATCAGATCGCCACGATCAAGTTGAACCGTCCCAAGGTATTGAATGCAATGAACAAACAACTTTGGCTGGATTTGCGAACCGCTCTGAGAGATGCCGGCGGCGACCCCGAGATCAAGGTCGTGGTGATTACCGGTGAAGGCCGGGCATTTTCCACCGGTGCCGACCTGAAAGATTCGAAGGGTAGAAGCATAACAGCTTACCGGGATTACCTCGAACATCTGCAAGAAATTTCGCGCGAATTGCTACGCTTCAGCAAACCCACCATTGCAGCGGTCAATGGCTATGCGCTTGGATCGGGCTATGAGCTCGCCCTGGCCTGCGACATTCGGGTTGCAGCGGAAAGCGCCAAAGTGGGCTCGCCGGAGGCCAAGGTGTCCTCTTCGGTAACCGGCGGTGCCATGCGCTTACTCAGAGACCTTGTGGGACCCGGTAAAGCTAAGGAACTGCTTTTCACCGCCGATTACATTTCAGGTGCTGAAGCGGCCCGGATCGGATTGGTCAACTACGTCGTTCCCGATGATCAATTGATGCACTTCACCAACGAAATGGCGGTAAAAATGACGCAGAACTCCGCCTTTTCCATGAAGCTGATTAAAAAGGGCGTGGATATGGCACCCGAAGTCAGTCTGGAGGCACTCATGGATTACGAAATCGAGGCCTGTCTGGCCACCGTATCCGATCCGGAACGGGAAAAGGCTCTCGATGAATTTTCCGAGCGACAGAAATAGTCAACGTATCAGTCATATTTTTCTACTTTTTTGGCCGTACAGGAGATAGTAAACCACCGGTATGACCACCAGGGTAAAGGCCGTGGACACGATCATGCCGAAGATAATGGACCAGGCCAGACCGCTGAAAATGGGATCCAGGGTGATGGGCCAGGCACCCAGGGTCGTTGTCCCGGCGGTCAGGAAAATGGGCCGAAAACGGACCGCACCCGACTCCACGATGGCATCCACCAGGCTTTTTCCCAGTTTTACCTGGACCTGGATAAAGTCAATAAGGATGATGGCGTTGCGCACCACGATGCCTGAAAGAGCGATCATGCCGATCATGGCCGTGGCCGTGAAAAACACCGGGTCCGGAAAACCGCCCACCGGATTGTTGACAATCACGTTCAGCAAGGCAAACCCCGGCATGATGCCGATCATGGTCAAGGGAATGGAAAGCATGATAACGATGGGAATGAGATATGATGCGGTTTCATACACCAGGAGCACGTAAATACACACCAGGGCAGCCGAAAACGCCAGCCCCAGGTCCCGGAACACATCCAGGGTGATTTTCCACTCCCCTTCCCCGCGCCAGTCCAGCCGGATTCCTTCGGGCAAGGGACTTTCCTTGAAGTGTTTCTGCAGGTCCAGCACGGCATAGGCCGGACCGCGCCCGGCCATCTCGGCCGTGACATACACAACCCGTTCCTGGTTCTTGTGATAGATGGATTTTTCCTGGACGTTTTCCTCGAAGGTCCCGAGTTCTCCCAGCTGCACATTGTGCCCTGCCCTCCCTTTGACCACGATGGTTTCCAGGCGCGACACATCCGACCGCGCTGCCCGGGGCAGTCGCAGGATAATGGGCAGTTCATTCTGTTCGGTGACTTTGTGGATGATTCCCGCCGGCATACCGGCCAGGGACATCCGCAATGTCTTGACGATATCGTCGGTGGATATACCGTTGTGGCCCGCTTTTTCCCGGTCGATTCTGAAGAAGAGCTTGCGCTGGTTCGCCTCCACGGTATCGTCGATGTCCACCACACCCTCGATGCCGGCCATGGCTGTCTTTACCGTATCGGCCGCCTGGACCAGGTCATCATAGGAATGCCGGGCGGTTCCATACACCTCTGCCACAACCGTGGATAATACCGGTGGTCCTGGAGGAGCCTCGATCAGCTTAATGCTGGCGCCGGTTTTTTGAGCAATGGCTTCGATGTCGTTGCGGATCCTCAATACAATGCCATGGCTCGACATCTGACGGTCGCCACGGGGCAGCAAATTGACGCGAATGTCAGCCACATTGGGCCCCTCCCGCATGTAGTAGTGGCGCACCAGGCCATTGAAATCCATGGGCGAGGCCGTTCCCACGGTGGAAACATACTCCGTGACCTCGGGCATGGTGATCAGAAGGTTCTCCACCTGGCGCACAATGGCGTCCGTGGTCTCCAGGGTGGTGCCCTCGGGCGGATCGATCAAGACCTGAAATTCATTCTTGTTGTCAAAAGGCAGCATTTTAAGGGGCACATAACCGGTAAGGGCCAGGCCCACGGAAAACACAAAGAGCACCGCAATTACAAACAGAAGTAAAAGACTCTTTACCCGCGAGTTGACAAAAGGCAGGATAACACGCTGGTATAGCCGGTAGTTTGCTGTCTTGGTGATGTCGTAGGGTTCCTCGCCGTGGCCAATGTCCTTTTTCAACAGCTTGCTGGACACCCAGGGGGTTATGGCAAATGACACCACCATGGACATGAGCATGGCCAGAGGCACATTCAATGCCATGGGTCGCATGTAGGGCCCCATCATGCCCGTGATAAAAAACATGGGTAGAAAAGAGACGATGATGGCCAGGGTGGCCAGGATAACCGGTGGCATCACTTCGTTGATGGCCTCAGAAATGGCCTCCATCTTCTTCTTGCCGCCCATGGTCAGATGCCGGTAAATATTTTCCACGCTGACAATGGGGTCGTCCACCACCAGGCCCAGGGCCAGGATCAGGGCGAACAGCGTTACCCGGTTAATGGTGTAGCCGAACAGGTAATTGCACAAAAGTACCAGCGAGTAGGTAATGGGTACGGCAATGGCCACGATAGTACCGGTCCGCCACCCCATGTAGAAGGTAATCAGGGCGATGACCGTAATGATGGCCTCGGCCAGGCTTTTCACCAGGCCGTTGACCTTGTCGTTGGCAGTCTCCCCGTAATCTCTGGTGATACGGTAGCTGACATTATCGGGCAGGATGGTCTCGCTCAGGGCCTGCATTTTCTTCTCGACCTCACGCGCCACCCACACGGCATTGCTGCCCTTTTTCTTGGCCACCGCTATGGTCACCGCCGGGTAGGTCTCTTTACCGTAAGATGCAGTGTCCGCCATCTGCGCGGCAGGACCGAAGCCGATGCGGCTGTAGGAGTTGACCTCCTCGGGGCCGTCCTGGACGGTTGCCACGTCCCTCAGATAAACCGGCCGGCCCTGATGCAGGGTTACCAGCAGATTGCCAACCTCGGCCGTGTCTTTGATAAAAGGACCGGCCTCCACCTGGATCACTTTGTTGCCCTGTTCAAACTGACCGCTGCCCATCTGGGCATTGGAAATCTTGATAGCACCCGCCACCTCCATGGCAGACAGGTCGTAGGCGGCCAGGCGTTCAGGATCCAGATAGACATAGGCCACTCGTTTCCTACCGCCGTGGATGCTGATCCGGGCGCTGTCCGGAATATGCTGCAGCTTGCCCACGACTTCCTCGGCAATGCGGTAGAGTTGGTGGTCATCGGCTGCATCGCTGTACAAAGCCACGTTGACGATAGGGACATCATCGATCTCCACCGGTTTGATAATCCACCCGGCCACACCCGGCGTGACCCTGTCCAGGTTCTGGTAGATCTTGTTATAGAGCTTTACCAGGCTGTTCTCGCGATCCTGCCCCACATGAAAACGGACCGTGACCACCGCCATTTCCGGCCGAGACATGGAATAGACGTACTCCACACCGTCGATCTGGTAGAGCAGGCGTTCGAGCCGGGAGGAGACCATCTTCTCCACTTCCTCAACACTGCCGCCCGGATACATGACCATGACATCGGCCAGGGGTACCACGATCTGGGGCTCCTCCTCCCGGGGGGTGACATAGAGGGCCGCGGCACCGGCCAGCAGACTGATGATGATCAACAAAATAGCCAGATTTCCCTGAAGAAAGGATTCAATAATGCGGGACAGGAATGATGATTTGCTTTGCATGAATTACCCCTCCTTCAAAGGCGATACCAGGATGACGTCACCCGCCGACAACCCGGACAATATTTCCACCTGTTTGCCATAGGAAGGACCGGTTTTGACCATGTGGCGCAGGACACGGCCATCCTGAACCACGTTGACCATTTCGAGCTGCCCCACCATGGTGACGGCGTTGGCTGGAATCATCACTGCCATGTGGGAATTCTCACGCACCCACACCCTGCCGAAGGTCCCGGGCAGGATATCGCCCTTTTTGTTGTCGATGCGGATCTTAACCTTCTGGGTTCGGCTGGAAGGGTCGATTTCACCGACGATTTCGTAAACCCGCCCCTTGAAAGGACGCGTGGGTCTGTCGAGGGTAATGTCTACTGTCTGGTTCAGGGAGAGCTTTTCGATCAGGCGCACCGGAACCGGCACCTCCAGGCGCATTTTACTGGAATCATACACTCGCAGCAGCACCTGCCCGGGGTTGGCAAGATCCCCGACTTCGATCTTGCGTTCGGTGACAATTCCGTCGATGGGGGAGTTAATCTTGGTGTAGGTCAGCATGACCTTGATCTCCGCGACCTGCGACTGGGCAAAATTGTACCGATGCTCGGCGGCAGTCAACGACTGTTCGGTGGCGGCATTTTTCTTGTAAAGATTCAGGGTGCGCTCGTATTCGGTCTTGGACTGTTTCAGATTGATTCTGGCCGCTGTCAGCTTCTCCTGAATCTCCCGGCTGTCCAGTTCGATGAGGGTCTGCCCTTTTTTGACCCTTGTTCCGGTCCGGACATCCACCTTTCTGACATAGGCGCTGATCCTGGCACTGAGGTGCACATTTTCCTCGGATGTGACCGTACCGACAACATCTATTTTCGGCGCGATTTTCTTAAGTTCAACAATATAGGTTTTGCCGCCCTGGGGCAGGGGCTTCCCGGCTGCAACAGCCAGCTTACCGGCCTGGACCTTGGCATGGAAAGCCCCGCCGGTCCAGGCAATCATCAAAATCAAACCAGCCACGGCCATTGTCCATTTAACAATCCTAAACAACACACTGCCTTTGGATGCTTGTTTTTCTGTCATGATTTTCTCCCTAAATTTAGAATAAAGAGCCCCTCAGAAAAGATCTTTTATCACGAAATCACGAAAGTGATGAAACACGAAAAACCCCATATCAGTTTCGTGCTTTTCGAAGAACCTCGAGCATACCTTATTGTGCATATTTAGAAACTGCGTTGCCCCGTGCGCGCTCAAAATTGGAAAGCGCGCTGAGATAATCGTAATATGCCGCCACATCCCGGGTTTTCTGCGCCGTGAGGCCCACCTGGGCCGTCAGCAAAATGGTGATGTCCGCCACCCCCCCTTTGTATTGCTCGCTGGTGATCCGCAAGGCCTCCTCAGCGCTTTCCACGCTTTTCCGGGCCACCTGCAACCGCTGCCAGCCCTCCAGGGATTGGAGATACGCCTGGTGGAGGTCCAGACGCAGGTTATTGTAGACCTTCTGCTCTTCATACTTGGCTGCCTGCCACTCGGACCTGGTTGATTTGTTATTATTAGAGCCCTGAAACCCGGAAAAAAACTCCCATTCAGCCACGACACCCACCAGATAACTGTTTTCGAACTCGTCCAAATCCCCAGTGTCCACATCGTAGGTTCCATAGGCATCCAGGGTGGGATAATTACTGTGACGGCTTTTTTTGTAGGTCTGCTCTTTCATGGAAACCATTTTCCGGGTAGCCATCAACTCGGGCCGGTTCTCGATGTCCCCGTAGTTCAACTCGGCCGGCATATAGTCGATCTCCCCCTGTTCCTGGACCGGCAGCCCCTCAGCAGGAATCAAGTCGGAACCGATGGCCGTGTTCAAGGAGACGATGGCCAACCGCACACGGTTGCTGGCCCGGATCATGTCTTCACGCGCCTGGGCCAGCTTGACCTCAAGATTGAGCAGATCGGTCTTTACGACCGACCCGGCATTGTACCTTTCGCGGGCCACCCGCAGGTTTTCCTCCAGGCTGTCGATGGACTCCTCCTGAACCTGCACAAAGGCCTGGGACTGCAATACCCCGTAGTAACCACGGATAACCTGATAAACAAGTTCGTTGCGCACCGCACGCAGCTGGAATTCATAGGCTTCCTTACCCACCTCGGCCATCTCGATGCCGATGATATTGATGCCGCCGTTGTAGAGCCGGTATTTCAATCCCAGGGTAAAGCGCGCATTGTCAGTGGCATCCGGTTCGTTGGGATCGAACCCGGGCGACATCATGTCTAAGTTTCTTTGGTTGAGCGTCATCATGAAAGCCTGGGTGGGATTGTCTGTGTAGGCATAAGCGCCGGCAAGGTACAGACGCGGATAGTAGGCAGACTTGGCCTGCATGATCATATACCTGGCAGCATTGATCCTTTCCATGCCCGCCTGGACATCGGGGTTATCTTCCAGGGCGGCCGTGACGCACGCCTCCAGGCTGGCGGCCTGTGACATTCCAATAGTACCGAAAAAAACAATGACAAGAAAAACAATACACAATCCAAAAGGACACAACCGACCATTGACCCGTGGTTTCATGAGATAGCTCCCGTCCATGTTTTTAGTGAATATTTATTTAATATTGGATTTTCCAGCCGGTCAAGTCAACAGTTTTTGCTGCTTTAACTTGACCGGCCGGACAGGAAAATTTATTGGGCAGGAAAATCTATTTAAAAGCTTCTCCGGACTTGAAATTTTCCATGGATTGTTTGAATATAGATTCACATTCACAACAACATTTCCTCATTTCTAACTGCAGCGGAGATAACATCATGCAATACCTTAAAATCTGGCAATGGTTCGCGATCCTGGCACTGATCTTTTTGTGCCCCCTCAACAGCCCGGCCGTGGAGTGGAAAGGGGACAACTGGAACGTTAACCTGAACGGCGCCCTCAGGGTGAGCTACAACGACGACGATATCGACACCGAAACTAACACCGACACCGACACTAAAAAATCCAACAAATACCTGTCCGGCAACATATCTCACTTCCAGTTCACGGGCAGCCGGACGCTCAAAATGGGCATCAATGGCATTTTCAAAACAGAGTGGGGGCTGGACCCCACCGATACCGGAAAGACTGCTGACGGTGAAAAGGATAATTTATCCTTAACTGATCTGGACCAGTATCTCGGGCTGGAAGGCGGCTTCGGCATGCTGCGGGTGGGCACCATGCTGACCCCCTACATGCAGACCGGCATCATGATGGACCCTTACCGCCGGGACGCCCTTGCCGCGCGTTTTTTCCCGCAAATTCAATCTAACCTGCACACAGGGACCGCCAAGGGCCGTGGACGGACCACCAACTCAATACGCTATGACTCTCCCATCTCGGGCCAGGGGATGGCCGCCCAGATGTTTTATGGCATAGACGAGAGCTCTGACAACGACAACAGCTTCGGCACCGGCTTCACCTTCAACTCCCAATATATGTCTTTGTTTGCCCAGTGGTATGACAATAACGAGTCCGGCAAAGACAAGGCCTACAAATTCGGCGGTGAAATCAAGGGGGGCGGGGCCGCGCTGTTCGGACAATACGAGTATGACGACGGCCTGATTTCCATGGCGGACAATCTTTCTAATGCGGACGTCGATACCAACACCACCTACGGTGCCGACACCTGGCACGCGGGCCTGAAATACACCAACGGCAAGATCCTGGTCATCGGGCAGTACGGCCAGCGGGAGGATTCAAAAAACGGTGCCATACCTGAGGACGGCCTCACCGGCTGGCTGATGGGTATGAGCGTTTACCTGGACGACACCTTTTATCTCTACACCGGGTATACGCAAAAGGACTACAATAATGACCGTGGTAGTGACAGCCGGTTTACCCTTGGTGGGACGCTTACGTTCTAAGTGCATATCTTAGTTACAATGACGTATGCATTTGGCCATCAGATAGATATTAACCGCAAAGACGCAAAGGTCGCAAAGACTTAAACCAGAGGACGGAGACCGGAGACCAGAGATCGGAAGGCCAGAGGCCGGAACCACAGAGGACGGTAAACTGGTCAAGTCCTGATCTAAAGTTGTCACTTTTAAAGAGTATTCCCCACACATATTTTATTAGACACGGATTTCACAGATTGCATGGATATTATACAAGCATGGTA
>RCNC010002469.1_pt1 | contig 12341 bp, 9 predicted proteins | sample 2041301 | NCBI WGS metagenome assembly RCNC01 (sample SAMN09708231, study PRJNA481090) | Marine sediment metagenome, whole genome shotgun sequencing project. | biome: marine sediment; feature: ocean; material: sediment; isolation source: Sewage treatment plant 13A marine sediment (STP13A) ... | reverse complement strand
AGATGATCTTCTTGCCGTCAAAGGGCAGGCCGGGCAGCTCCACCGGCACGCTGCCCATGGCCAGCACGATGTGCTCGGCTTCAATTTCCATGGCCCCGTCCGGGCCGTCCACCCGGATTTTCTTTTCGCCGGCCAGTGCACCGCGACCATTGATCACGGTGATCTTGTTCTTCTTCATCAGCAGCCCCAGGCCGTCGGTGACCTCGGTGACGATGCGGGACTTGCGTTCCATCATCTTTGCCAGGTCCAGCTTGACCACGGCGGCACCGATGCCGTGTTCGCCCAGCCGGTCCCGGGCCACCTGGAACAGCTCGCTCGATTCGAGCAGCGCCTTGGAGGGTACGCAGCCCACGTTGAGGCAGGTGCCGCCCAGTCTGTCCCGCTCTTCGATGAGGGCCACCTTCAGCCCCAGTTGGGCTGCGCGGATGGCGGCGACATAGCCTCCGGGTCCGGCGCCGATGACGGCAAAATCAAAGCTGTCCATGATCACAGGTCTCCATCAGGCTAAAGCCCCAGCAGGGCGGGATCGGGGTTCTCCACGTAGTCCACCACGGTCTTGAGGAACGTCACCGCCTCCTTGCCGTCCACCATCCGGTGGTCGTAGGAAAGGGCAACATACATCATCGGCCGCACCACGACCTCATCGTCCACCACCACCGCCCGCTTCTTGATCGCGTGCATCCCGAGGATGCCGCTCTGGGGCGGGTTGATGATCGGCGTGCTCATCATGTTGCCGTAAATGCCGCCGTTGGAAACGCTGAATACTCCGCCGCTGAGATCGTTGAGGGTCAGCTTGCGGTCGCGGGCCCGGCCGGCCAGGTCGGCAATGGCCTTCTCGACCCCGTCGTAGCTCAGCTGGTCGGCGGCGCGGAGCACCGGCACCACCAGACCCTTTTCGGTGCCCACCGCCACTCCGATGTCGAAGTAGTGGTTGTGGACGATCTCGTCGCCCTCGATGCGGGCATTGATCCCCGGCACGGTATTCAAGCCTTCCACAGTGGCCTTGATGAAAAAGGACATGAAGCCGAGTTTGATACCGAACTTCTGCTGAAAGGCCTCCTGCTTTTCCTTGCGCAGGGCCATCACCGCACTCATGTCCAGCTCGTTGAAGGTGGTAAGGATGGCGGCGCTCTGCTGGGCCAGCAGCAGCCGTTCGGCCACCCGTTTGCGCAGCGAGGTCATCGGTTCACGGGTCTCCCGGCCGTCGGCCGAGGTGACCGGACCGGTGGGCCGCGAGGGTGCCACGGGAACCGGCGATTCGATGGGCGCGGCCTCGGGTGGCGTCGCTGCCGGCGGAGCCGCGGCGGGAGCGGCCGGTTTTGCCAGGTGGGCCAGCACGTCCTCCTTGGTGATCCGCCCCCCCTTGCCGCTGCCGCTGATCGCCGCCGGGTCGAGATTGTGCTCGGCCACCAGCCGCCGAACCGCCGGGGCCAGGTCGTCGCCGGCCCCGGTTGCTGCGGTTGCCGACTGTGGCACAGCCGGTGCGATTGCGGCTGGGGCGGCCGCCGTTTCACCGGCGGCGGCGGTGTCGATCAGACCGATGGTCTGCCCGATGGCCACCGTCTCACCGGCGGCCACCTGGATGGTCAGCTTCCCGGCCACCTCGGATACCACGTCCATGGTGATCTTGTCCGTCTCCAGGACGAAGAGCGGATCGTCCACCTTGACCTGCGCTCCGTCGGCGGCGAGCCATTCCACCAGGATCCCCTCGGTGATCGATTCGCCAACTTCCGGTATTTTGACCTCGGCCATTGTCTCGGGACTCCTCGTATTTGAAACTTCTTCGATACCTGCTTATTAGAATCGTGAAGTGGAGATCAAACAGCAAAGTCCTCGGTTCTCAGACGCATTTTGACCCCACTTCTATGTCCAACTTCCGGCGAGCGCCTGGGCCACCAGCTCGGCCTGTTCCTGGCGGTGCAATTTCAACGACCCCACGGCCGGGCTGGCGCTGGCGTCGCGGCCGGCGTAGCGGATCACCCGGCGGCCAAACTGCTCGTAGAGCCGCGGGAACATGAAAGTCCAGCCGCCGCGGTTGGCCGGCTCCTCCTGGGCCCAGACTACCTCTTCCACATCGCTGTAGCGCTCCGCGATCTTCCGCCACTGCTCGTCCGGCCAGGGGAAGAACTGCTCCACCCGGACCAGGGCCACTTCCTCCAGCCCATCCTTTTCCTTCTGCTCCAGCAGGTCGTAGTACACTTTGCCGCTACACAGCACCAGCCGCTTGAACGGCCCGGCTTTTTTCGGTTCGTCCAGCAGTTCGCGGAAGCGGCCCTTGATCAGCTCGTTCACCGGCGACACCGCCCGGGGGTGACGCAGCAGGCTCTTGGGCGACATGACGATCAGCGGCCGGCGGAACGGACGGTACTGCTGCCTCCGCAAGGCGTGAAAGTACTGGGCCGGGGTGGTCAGGTTGCAGACCTGGATGTTGTCCTCGGCGCAGGCAGCGAGGTAGCGCTCCAGGTAGGCGTTGGAGTGCTCCGGCCCCTGCCCCTCGTAGCCGTGGGGCAACAGCATCACCAGGCCGCTGGTCCGCTGCCACTTGGACTGGGAACTGACGATGAACTGGTCGATGATCACCTGGGCGCCGTTGGCGAAGTCGCCGAACTGCGCTTCCCAGATCACCAGCATCCGCGGGTCCACCCGGGAGTAGCCGTGCTCGAAGCCGAGCACCGCCGCCTCGGAGAGCAGGCTGTTGTAAACACAGAAGCGGGCCTGCTGGGGATGGATGTGCAGCAGCGGGATGTGGTTCTCACAGGTCACCCCGTCGGACCAGACCGCGTGGCGCGAGGAAAAAGTGCCCCGGGCCGAGTCCTGGCCGCTCAAGCGTACCGGGAACTTCTCGTGCAAGAGACTGCCGATGGAGAGCAGCTCGGCAAAACCCCAGTCCACGGTCTCACGCTGGTCGATGGCCTGGAGCTGCAGCGGCAGCTTGCGGGCCACCTTGGGGTTGAGCGCAAAACCCTCGGGCACGGTGGTCAGCGCCCGGGCCACGTCCATCAGCAGCCAGTGGTCCACCCCGGTCTGCACCGGGTTGCTGTTGCAAGGGTTGTTCAGCCCGGTCCAGCGGTGGCCGAAAGCGACCATCTCGTGCTCGGCCTCGCCTTCCCTGGTCTCGTCCAGGGCCTCCTGCAGGGTATCCCGGAAGCGGGTGGCCAGCTGTTCGGCCTCCTCCTCGGTGAGCTCTCCGGCGGAGCGCAGTTGCTCCTTGTAGAGCCGCCGCACCGGCGGCCGGTTCTTGATCTTGGCGTAGAGCTGGGGCTGGGTGAAGGCCGGCTCGTCGCTCTCGTTGTGGCCGTGACGGCGGTAGCAGATCATGTCCACCACCACGTCCTTGTGGAACTCCTGCCGGAACTCCAGCGCCAGCTCCATCACCATGGCCACTGCTTCGGGGTCGTCACCGTTGACGTGGAAGATCGGCACCTCGATCATCTTGGCCACATCGGTGGAATAGAGGGTGGACCGCGATTCCGGGGGCAGGGTGGTGAAGCCGATCTGGTTGTTGATGATCAGGTGCACCGTGCCGCCGGTCTTGTAGCCCTTGAGCTGTGAGAGGTTCAGCGTCTCGGCCACCAGCCCCTGGCCGGCAAAGGCCGCGTCGCCGTGGATCAGGAAGGGCACCACCTTGCGCCGCTCCTCGGTGTCGGCGTGCAGCACCTGCTTGCCCCGGGCCCGCCCCTGGACCACCGGGTTCACCGCCTCGAGGTGGCTGGGGTTGGAGGTCAGGCTGAGGTGCAGCACATGATCCTGTTGGTTGACGTGGTCCGAGCTGAAGCCCAGGTGGTATTTCACGTCCCCGTCACCACCCACGGTCTCCGGCAGGTAGTTGCCCTCGAACTCGGAGAAGATCATCGAGTAGGGCTTGTCGAGGATGTTGGCCAGCACGTTCAGCCGCCCGCGGTGAGCCATGCCCACCACCAGTTCCTCGATGCCCAGTTCGGGGGCCAGCTCCAGCAGGGCGTGGAAACCCGGAATGGTCGACTCGGCACCCTCCAGGGAGAACCGCTTCTGCCCCGGGTAGCGCCGCTGGAGGAACAGCTCGAAGACCTCGGCGTCGGTGAGCAGCTCGAGAATCTCCAGTTTCTGTTCCCGGGAAAAATTGGGCCGGTTGCGGTTCGGTTCCATCCGGGCCTGCAGCCAGCGGCGGATCTCCCGGTCCTGGATGTGGATGTATTCCACCCCCACCGACCGGCAGTAGGTTTCCTGGAGGTGGGCAATGATGTCCCGCAGCTTCGCCTTCTGCGGGCCGCCCAGATGGCCGGTGTCAAAGACCTTGTCCAGGTCCTCCTCGCTGAGGTCGAAGGCCTCGAGGGTCAGGTGCGGGTGTTCGGTGAGGTTGTTGCCCAGCGGGTCGAGCTGGGCGATGAGGTGACCGCTGCTGCGGTATGCAAAAATCAGGCTGGCCACCTTGGACTGCAGATAGGAATCATCCGACACGGCGCTGGCCGGCACATCGGCCAGCTTGAAGCCCTGGAAGAAAATCTGCCAATCCCGGGATACCGCTGCGGGCTCCTCGAGCCACTGCTGGTAGAGCTGGTCGACGTAGTCGGCGTTGGGCTCCACCGTCAGCGGCGCGTTGATATCCGCCGGTTCGCTGCTTTGTGCCACTGTCCGTCACTCCGGGCTGCGGTTCGCGTTTCTGCTTCAACGCCAGCGGGGCACACCGTACGCAGCCGGACGGCCTCCCCGGGGCGCATTATTCTACAGAAATTCAGCGGGAACTGCACCCCCGGAAGCGGGCAACCGGGGGGGATCAGCTCGCAGGGACCCAGCAGCTCTTTTCCGTGCCGACGACGGTACTGTACGAATGGAGCATGCCGAAGTTGGTGGTGTTCACCGAGTACCAGTCGATGCGGCTGTCCCGGGCCAGCTCCTCACGGATGGCGTCGGTCATCACCACACTGGACACCCGGTCGGTGTGGATCTTGCGGATGATGAACTCCTGGTCCGCGGAGCGCAGGAAGGAAAAGACCGGGGCCAGCGCGTTGCGGTCCACCAGTTCAACCAGGTCCTCGGGAAAGATATCCTCTCCCGCCTCGACCTCGATGGCCACCGAACTCGACTGGCCGAACAGACCGCCGGTCTCTCCGGAGGCCGATCCGGGGTAGGTGGTGATACAGGGAATCTCCATACCGAACCGGACCCTGGGGCGTTCATCCACCGCCGTCATCCTCGCCGAAAAGGTGCAGTGATGCTGGACCAGGCTCGGTTCCCCCGAAAACGGTGTGGTTTTTTCGACGAAGTAGGGGTAGCGGAATTCGATACGAATGGCACTGGCGTTCAATTCGGCCTTGTAGTCGAGGATATTGGTGCGGAGAAAGTCGGTGCCGATGCGGTCGCGGTGCTGGTGCACGATATTGATGAACCGGTCGATCCAGCGGGCCTCGAACTCCTGCATGATTCGTGCGGAGATGGAAATGCCGGCCACGGTGGCCTGTCCCTCGGGGTCTTTCCTCGAGCATACCCTCATGGGAAACGGCAGGTCCTTCATCCCCACATCCACCAGAAATCGTTTGTTGTCAGTCATAACATCCTCCAGCCCGTTATCGTGCGTTCAGTTCAGCGCCGAGTGGAGCGCTCTTTTCATGATCGTCATCGATTCGTTGAAGCAGTTTGATATCTCCGCCGGATCCGGAGAGAGCATCCTGTTGATTTCGGAAACCCGGTGTCCGGATCGGCGGCACAGTTCCATGGTTCGCTCGATGCAGCGGGCCACGAAAGAATCCGCCCCGCAGACTTCGTGAATCAGCCCCATCTCCAGCAGGGTCGCGGCCTGCACCGGCCGGCCTGAGAGCATCATCTCAGCGGCCCTGCCCTGCCCCACGTACCGCGGAAGGAAAAGCCCGAGAGGCCAGCCGGGAGGGAAATCGTATTCTTTTCGCGGGAACACAACCGACATGTCTTCTGCGGCCAGGCGCAGGGGAAAGGCGAGGCTGATACCGAAGAAGGGTGACGCAATCTCCCCCTGCATGGCACCCACCACCGGCTTACGGAAGTCCATCAGCTTCATCAGGATCCGGTATCGCGCATGCTCCTCCACGGAGAGTAACCGCTCCCGTTCCGCATGCGAGGTATCGTCCCCGCCGGTAAGCGCATCGAAAAACAGGCGTTGTCCCTCCACGCCGGGATAGGCCGACGAATTGATGATCAGCAGGGCCCGGACCTCATCCATCCGCTCCACCTCGGAGATCAAGGCCAGGAAATTATCTCGAGACGTGAGGGAAATGGTGATATCGAGAGCACCCTGCCCCAGGGTGACCACGGCAATCCCCTCCCGCACCTCACAGGTAAGAAATTCATCATGTCTTGATTCCTGTATTTTCATTGTCTTATCCCCCTGCCAAAGGCTCGCGACTTCCCGTGCTATCCTTCCCTCTCCAGCGACCATGCCTCAGAGCGTTCACCAAAGGACTATAGCAATTCGCATACCAGCATAGGGGACAGAGACGCCGATTGTGCCTTCAGAGCTGTATTTCTCCTTGTTCCATGATGTTCCATGGACCTCCCGGACATTCTCCCGGAGTGGTGTTGACTTTTCAGGGGATCAGCAAGTGTTGTAAAATGAAATGTGGTGATTTCATTTTGAATCGGAGTGGAGTAATGAAAGCGGAAGACCTCGAACTCGACGAACTGGTCCAGTTTTCCAGCGGCAACCTCAGCCTGCATGGCCGGCGCCTGGTCCTTCACTCCAGCGACGCCTTCGGCCAGTTCCGGCAGGATCTGGTAAAGATGCTTGGGCTGGAGAACGCCCGGCGGGTGTTCACCCGGTTTGGTTTTTTTTGGGGTCAGGCCGATGCTGCGGCGATGAAGCGCATTTTCAAATGGAAGGACGTCTCCGAATTGCTGAAAGCCGGCTGCCGGCTGCAAACCCTCGAGGGGATTGCCGAAACCAGTGTCCGGAAACTCGAGTTCGACCAATCGAACCGGCTGGTGGAGATGGAAGTTTCCTGGAGCGACTCGGTGGAGGCGCTGGAGCACCGGACCGTGCTCGGCCCTTCCCGGACCCCGGAGTGCTGGAAGCTGGTGGGGTATATGAGCGGCTATGTTTCTTTCTGTCTCAACACCAACGTCTACTTCCTCGAGACGGGCTGCCAGGTTTCCGGTGGCCAGACCTGCTGTGCCGTGGGAAAAACCAGGAAGAACTGGGGTGAGCAAATCGAGCCGTTCCTCCCTTTCTTTACCGCCGAGGATATCGTGGGGAAGGTGGCGCTCCTGACGCAGGAGCTGAAGAAAAAAAAGCGGGAGCTGGCCCGGCAGCGGGACCGTATGGAATCACTGAGAAAGAAGGGCAGCCCCTTCCTGGCCGAGGCAAAGAGTATGGTTCTGCTGCGGGTTATGGCGATAGCCGAGCGGGTGGCCAAGTTCGATTCTTCGGTTTTGATCACCGGGGAAACCGGGGTTGGCAAGGAAGTGCTGGCCCACCACATCCACGACGCCTCACCCCGGGAGTCTGGGCCCTTCGTGGCCATCAACTGCGGTGCGCTACCCGAGACGCTGCTGGAGAGCGAACTTTTCGGGCACAAGGCCGGATCTTTCACCGGCGCCATCCGCGACCGGGCCGGGCTCTTCGAGGCGGCCGGCGGCGGCTCCATCTTCCTCGACGAGATCGGCGACGTGAGCCCGGCGATGCAGGTCAAGATCCTCCGTGTCCTCCAGGAGCGCGAGGTGCTCCGCGTCGGCGAGAGCGTCCCGCGGAAAGTTGACGTTCGCATCATCGCCGCCACCAACCGCCACCTGGAGGAGGAGGTTCGGGAAGGCCGGTTCAGAGAGGACCTGCTCTACCGGCTGCGCGTGGTGGAGATCGAGGTGCCACCCCTGCGGCGGCGGCAGGAGGATATTCTCCCACTGGCCCGCCACATCGCCGCCCGGCTGGCCAAGAAGCTCAACCTGCCCCAACTGCATCTGGATGCCACCTGTATCGACATGCTGCTCTCCTATCCCTGGCCAGGGAATGTCCGTGAGTTGGAGAACGCCATCGAGCGGGCGGCGGTGGTGAGCGATGATGGCGTCGTCCGCCCGGAAACACTGCCGCCCGAGATTCAGCGCGAAGCCGCCGGCATTCCGAAACCCTCCCTCTCTCCCACCCGTTCCCTGGCCGAACTGGAGATGGACTACATCCGGACAGTCCTCGCGTCCACCGATGGCAACCGCCAGGCCGCCTCGCGCATTCTGGGAATCAGCCCCAGTACGCTGTGGCGGAAGCTGAAGGAGTGAGCTGATCTCCCGCCATTGCATTTTGAAACGCTTTTGCCGGTCCTGGCCGGGCCCATCCGTCGCTCGAATACTATCGCTGCGTTAACTTCAACTAATTGAATGATTTATTTTTCCAGGTGTGAGGTGGCACGTGCCTTGCTCTCTAACGTGCTGATGGTCGGCCCGGGCATGCCGCCCGTGGCGAACAACAGGAAGTTCCAGCACCACCGGGGTGCGGGGCCGCAAAATGGGTGATCGAAATGAACGACAAAGCCAACGAGATGATCTATGACAGGCTCCATCACCTGATGGCTGCCGAGCGGGAAGTGCTGATAGAGGCCGTTTTGACCCAGATTCGTAATTCCACCGCCACGCATTACAAGAAAGTGGATCTGGAAGCACTCCGTGAGCGATGCGGGACGTTGGTGGATAAGTTCCTTGAAGCCATCGAGGGATCGCCCCGCTGTTTTGTGGACTATATCACCGGCATCGCCGGGACCAGGATCGGCGAGGGGTTCCATCTGGATGAGATCCAGATGGCGCTCAACATCTTCGAGGAGTATGCCTGGAAAATCTGTGCCCACAAGGTGGAGGACAAGGATCAACTGCTCAAGGACCTCAGCCTGGTGACCGGAATCTTCGGAACGGCCAAGGACCAGCTGGCCCGGGAATATCTGAAACAAAAAGACAGCGTGCTGGCAATCGCCAAGGTTTTTATCGACCAGATGGAAGATCTGTCCGGGGGATCGGAGTCCTCCGTCCTTCCAGTGGACTGACGGTACAAAAATATGAACGAGCGAAATCGATTTGAAGAGCTTGATCAAAAACGCGCGGCCATCGAGGCCGGCGGCGGAGCCGACCGCCTCGAGAAGCAGCACCAGGCGGGAAAACTGGGTGCGCGTGAGCGGCTGGACCTGTTCTTCGACCCGGACAGTTTCCTCGAGCTGGGGCTCTGGGCCCGCCACCGCCATCCGGACCTGGCCGGCAAGGACCTGCCTGCCGACGGTGTGGTGACCGGCAAGGGCGAAGTGGACAACCGCCCGGTGTTCGCCTTTTCCCAGGACTTTACCGTGGGCGGCGGCGCAGTGGGCGAACGTCACGCGGCCAAGATCGTCGACATCATGCAGCAGGCGTTGAAGTGCGGCGTGCCGGTGGTGGGCATCAACGACTCGGGCGGCGCCCGCATTCAGGAAGGGGTGGAAGGCCTCTCCGGCTACGGAAAGATCTTCTACCACAACACCCTGCTCTCCGGGGTGGTGCCCCAGATTTCGGTGATCGCCGGGCCCTGCGCCGGCGGCGCCGCCTACTCGCCGGCGATGACCGATTTCATCATCATGGTGGACGGCACCGCCAGGATGTTCATCACCGGGCCGCAGGTGATCAAGGCGGCCACCGGAGAGGTGATCGGCGAGGAGGAACTGGGTGGGGCCCGGGCCCACGCCGCCATCTCGGGAAACATCCACTTCGTCGCCTCGGACGACGAGGATGCACTGGGGATCGCCCGGCGACTGCTCTCCTTCCTGCCGCTGAACAACCTGGAATCGCCCCCGGCCCTGCCCTTCGAGGACCAGGTCTCCGACGACGAGGAGTTGGACCATCTCATTCCCGAAGACCCGCGCCAGGCCTACGACGTCAGGGATGTGATCGTCCGATTGGTGGACGGGGCCGACTTTCTGGAGATCCAGGAGGCGTTCGCGCCGAACATCGTCATCGGTCTGGCCCGGATGGGGGGGATGGTGGTGGGGATCGTGGCCAACCAGCCCTGCAGCCTGGCCGGGGCCCTGGACATCGACGCCTCGGACAAAGCTTCCCGCTTCATCAGAACCTGCAACGTGTTCAACATCCCCCTGGTCACTCTGGTGGACGTACCCGGGTTTCTCCCCGGCGTGGCCCAGGAACAGGGGGGCATCATCCGCCATGGGGCGAAGATGCTCTTCACCTACTCCGCCTCGACAGTCCCGAAGATGACGGTGATCATGCGCAAGGCCTACGGCGGGGCCTACCTCGCCATGTGTTCCCGCGACATGGGCGCCGACTACGTACTGGCCTGGCCCACGGCCGAACTGGCGGTAATGGGGCCGGAGGGGGCGATGAGGATTCTGCACCGCAAGGAACTGGAGGAAGCCGACGATCCCAAGGCACTGCTTCGTGAAAAGGCCGCCGAGTACCGGAGGGTTCACGCCAACCCGTACAAGGCGGCGGAAATGCTGCATATCGACGACGTGGTCCGGCCCTCCTGGACCAGGCGCCTGCTGATCGACGCCCTAGGGACCTGGCGGATGAAGCGGGACCACCGGCCGGAGAAGAAACACGGCAACATGGCACTGTAAAACCATGAACATCTATCTCAACAGTGCGCTGATGACCTTTTTGATGGTGGCCATCTCGCTGGCCCTGATCAGCCTGGTGCTCCAGGGCCTGAAAGCCCTGGCCCTGGCCGTGGAAAAGCGGGCAGCGGATGCCGGGGAACAAGACGACCAGGGCGTGGATACAGAACTGGCCGTGGTGCTGGCGGCTGCGGCGCACGCCGTGCTGGGGCCCGGGACGCGCATCCGCCGGATTCACCTGCACCATGGCACCGAGGACGAACTCTGGTCCCGCGCGGGCCGGGTAGACATCATGCATTCACACAGGGTGGAACCCAAACGATGAAAAAACTCCGTATCACGGTCAACGGCAAGCAATTCGACGTGGAGGTGGAGGTGCTGGAGGACGACGAACGGCATGTCCCGGGGGCCGGCCTCAACTCCTTCTCCCGCACCGGTACACCGTTGGCCGGCCGGCCTCAGGCGATGCCTGCGGCGGCGCCGCAACCGGCCAGGGCCAGGCCGAACGGTGCCGCGGCCCCCGACCCGGACACGGTGACCGCGCCCATTGCCGGCACTGTGCAGAAGTACTTTGCCGACCCCGGGGCCACGGTGGAGGACCGGGCCCCGCTGGTGCTGCTGGACGCGATGAAGATGGACACCTACATCTATGCCCCGCGCAAGGGAGTGATCGCCAATCAGTGCGTCGCCGTCGGCGAACCGGTGCAGGCGGGGGATGTGCTGGTGCGCTACCAGCCGTCGGAGAACCAGGGGTGACAAGGTGAACGAACTACTGGCCCAAACCGGCCTCTACCACCTGGTCTGGCGTGAAGCGGCGATGATCGGCGTAGGGGTGGTTCTGCTCTGGCTGGCCATTGGAAAGAAATTCGAACCCCTGCTGCTGGTGCCCATCGGTTTTGGCGCTATCATGGCCAACCTGCCTCTTGGCGGGCTGATGGCTGTTCCGGCCGGTGAGGAGATCGGCGGGCTCTTCTACTACCTGTTCCACGGCGTGCGGCTGGAGATCTTCCCGCCGCTGATCTTCCTCGGCCTGGGGGCGTTGACCGATTTTGGGCCACTGCTCTCCAACCCAAAAACGCTGCTTCTCGGCGCTGCGGCCCAGCTGGGCGTGGTGATCACCCTGGTTGCCGCCGGGCTGATGGGATTCACCCCCCAGGAAGCGGCCGCCATCGCCATCATCGGCGGCGCTGACGGCCCCACCTCGATTTACCTCTCGGCCAAACTGGCCCCACACCTGCTGGGGGTCATCGCGGTCTCGGCCTACTCCTACATGGCCCTGGTGCCGATCATTCAGCCGCCGATCATGCGTTTGATGACCACCCGGAAAGAACGTGCAATCCGGATGGAGAACAACATCAACGTGCCCAAGTGGCTGCGGATCGTATTTCCGGTGACGGTGACCATCATCTGTGCCCTGCTGGTACCGGCCTCGATCACCCTGGTGGGGCTGCTGATGTTCGGCAACCTGCTGCGCGAGTGCGGGGTGACCGAGCGTCTATCCCGCTCGGCCCAGAACGAGCTGATCAACCTGGTGACCATCCTCCTCGGGCTCTGCGTGGGTGTGACCATGAACGGCGAGCAGTTTCTTCAGCCCCAGACGTTGAAGATCCTGGTTCTCGGCTGCGCGGCCTTCTCCATCTCCACCGCCGGCGGATTGCTGCTGGGCAAGGTGATGTCGCGACTACCCGGCAGCCCGGTCAACCCCCTGATCGGGGCGGCCGGTGTCTCGGCGGTCCCGATGGCCGCCCGCGTGGTACACAACGTGGCCAGCGAGGAAGATCCTGACAACTACCTCTTGATGCACGCCATGGGGCCCAACGT
>RCNC010002468.1_pt1 | contig 12341 bp, 7 predicted proteins | sample 2041301 | NCBI WGS metagenome assembly RCNC01 (sample SAMN09708231, study PRJNA481090) | Marine sediment metagenome, whole genome shotgun sequencing project. | biome: marine sediment; feature: ocean; material: sediment; isolation source: Sewage treatment plant 13A marine sediment (STP13A) ... | reverse complement strand
CTTATTCAACGAGGGTTATTGCATGACGAAAAAAGGTGCTTTTAGTCGCCGCACAATGATCAAGCAGAGTGCCTTGTTAGCGGGTGCGGCTGTCTTACCGCCAGTGTTGCCGGGCTATGCTTTGTCGCCTGGCAAAAGCCCAGGTGCCACCACTATGCCATCCAGCCCTTTTGGATTCTGGCGTACCAGGGATGCTTTACCCGAATTTGTGTACACCGCAAATCAACAAACGCTTGCTGAGGCTCTGTGGAACCCGATAGATAGACCCGAAAGTCGTCGTCATTTTCATATGCTTGGCAACAGGGCAATACAAATGCAGGTGTCCAATACCGGAGACATCGCTTTATACGACGAAAGTGAAGGGATGCGCTGGTTGGTTTACGGTGATGATGAGCAAGGCACAGGCCACTCTGTTATTACCGAACAAGATGGTGTCAGTTGGGGGTCTCAATTTTCAAGGCGACCTGCCGGGAACGTTCCAGAGAGAGTTTTTGGCCCAACTTATTTTGGCGTTAATGCCAGTCACCAGGGCCTGCATCTGCAGCGTACGGTGCTTTGCCCCGAGGGCGACTTGCCGTGGGTGCTTATTCGTGTTGAATTGTCTTTAGATAAAACAGCCTTGCCGCGAACTATTAATCATCAGGAACAGTGGCAATTACGGCCGCGCTTTTTACACAGTTGGCAGTCAAGTGATAGCCGTGAAGAAGCTGCGGCTGCGGTTAAATATGCCATTAAAAAACGCGCTGACGCGGTGCTTGCCACTGAGCATTTTGGTGACAGTGAACTGAGTATTGGAAATCCCGCAACTCTAATGTTGCACTCCCTGGGCGATGATGCATCAATGCTTGCCGCTAGCGCGGGAACGGCTCATCCCATGTTAAGCGCCAGTTCAACTATTGCACTGCAGCCGGGCAAGAGCGTTACTTTATGGTGTCGCTTTGGGCGATTTGATGAGCAGGCTAGCGCTGATCCGGCCTGGTTGTTTGATGATTCCCTGAATAAGTTACGACAACGTTTGCCTGCTGCAAAAACGGCTATACCGGGTTCAGCTCCGTTGGAAATACCATGGCATGCTGCGGTGTTAACAGGGGGCGCTAATCGGGACAAAATCCTCGGTGGGCATACCCTCAACCAGGGCTCGGTCTATGCTTATCAATTGGGGGCCAACGCCGCCGCCAGGGATTCACTTCAGCATGCATTGCCGTTGGTCTATAGCGAACCGGATTTAGCTTTGTCGGTGTTGCGTAATACCTGTTCGTGGGGGTCGCCAGATGGCGATTTACCCTATGCGCTTACGGGCAATAAGCAACCGTTGACTGAATTATTCAGGCCTTCAGACCAGAATCTCTGGATGTTTTGGCTGGCTGTAGAGTATGCCGCGGTCACTGAAAATTATGCTGTGTTTGATCAGCCGGTAGAGTATCACCCCGTGTATAACACCAGGTCGGTTACTTTAAAGCAGCATTTAGTACGCCAGTTTCGCTTTTTTATTGACACTGTAGGGAGAGGCGAGCGCAATCATGTTCGTATTCTTAATGCTGACTGGAATGACATGGTGTTAGAGGATAGTGGCGTTGATAATCAGTTAATGATTGAAAAAGGTGGTTCGGTGCTTAACTCTGCCATGGCGTCCTGGGTGCTGTCGGTGTTGGCGCCACTGATGGAAAAATTGGGTGAATCCAAGCTGGCTAAAGAAGCTCGCCGGCAGGCAGGTGATTTACGCCAGCGGGTTGCTGCCAGTTGGAATGGCCGCTGGTTTCAGCGTGCTTATGTGCCCAATGGGGCAGTGGTTGGCGATGACCGTTGCTGGCTGGAAGTGCAACCCTGGGCAATATTATGTGGTGCAGCGAGCAAGACACAGGCAATACAAGTGTTGGATTTTATCAAGGCCCATAACAGTGCTGATAGCGCTTTGGGCGCAAGGGTAATATGGCCGCCAGATTATGCCAATCCACGAGTGGGGCAAGGTACAACAGGAGGTATATGGTATTCGATAAATATGACCCTGGTATGGGCCGCTGCCAAAATGAAACACCCGCTAGCGTGGGAAGAGTGGAATAAAATGACACTGGCTAACCATGTGAGTTCATACCCAGGTATGTGGGAGGGAACTTTGTCTGGCCCTGACGCCTGGAATGCGCCCGAGTCTGACAGGCCTGGGCGCACGTGGACAACCAGCTTGTTTTCTATGCAGTCGTTCCCGGTGAATAATTTACACTCACATTCGCAGCCTGTATTGGCTTATTTGCGGTTGCTGGGTATCGAGCCTTCTGTGCATGGTGGATTGTCGAAAACCAGGCGGTCAGATATCGGCAGTTTTAACAGCAACACATTTTCTTCAACCTGATTTTTGGCCAGGTCTCGTCCCTGGTCTCGGGGAGTGGGGGAGCCACAAAAACCCGCCGTCCACACCAGCAAATTCCGCGCCGACCCGCGCAATCAGTGTCTGGGTGTCATGCATTGAGCCTGGCGATAGATATCAGTTTGGCAAGGCGCCGGCATGGATGCGGCTAGTCAATCGTTGGTGATAGTCCACATCGCGCCACATACCGACAAACTGCGGGCCACAAAAGTTGCTGGTACAGGTCGCAAACCAGCGGCCTGTGTCGACGGCCGTTTCCACCCCGTGGACAGTGAGTTCCTTGACCCAGCCCCAATCCAGCATCGGCCAGTCTTTGTAGTCGACAACGCCCCAGCCTTCGGTGGTGCAAAGCGGCCGGTCGATCTTGACCGACCAATCAGCGGCGTATTGAATGCTGTCTTTCTGTAGCTTGAGCCAATAGGCCTCATCGGCCCGGTAGATAGCTTCGCCGCGTTTGGCCAGGTTGTCATAGCCCGCCGAATCAAAGGGCTGGAAATCGTATCCCACGCGACGGTAAAACTCGCGTTCATTGGCCCCGGCCATCCAGATGTGAATATCAATCAGATCGTGGTAGCTGGCGTCGAAATCGGCCATTTTTTCATCGCCTGTTACAAAAGAATAGCAGAAGGGAAGGGCGGGGTATTTTGCCCGCAGCGGTTCGATGGAGGTTTTCATGAAGCTCCGGGCGGCTGGTGAACACCAGTCAAAGGGATTGGCGCCCGTAGCAATGTTGTGTGTGAATGAGGGCAGCCAGACCGGGATCGGGAATTCATTGCATAGGTCGACATAGAGAATACTGTCCAGCAGCCCGGCAGCGTCGAGACGGTCCAGCACGTCCATCCATAAGTCGGCCATTGATCGAGGCGAACTGATGTTGAGGCGGATATCGTGTTCATCGGCCCGGAACCAGCTTGAAAGCGCCACCTTGATGTCCTTTTTGGCGCAGACCTCGATGAATTCGGCCAGGGCAGGCCAGGGCGAAACCTTGATGTTGGCCGGTGCTCCCCAGGTCTGTTGATTCCAGGTTGGCACCAATAACCATTCCTTGTCCGCATCGGCATGGACAAGGTGGGGGTAGGCGTCAATGCGGATGGCGTCGTAGCCGCGTTCCTGCAGTTCATCCAGCGCCCGCTCCCAGTCTTCGTATCCAGCCCCCGGCCAACGCCGCTCAAGCCACGAGAAATCCCACATGGTAATTGCGATCGGTTTTTCCAGCGTCTGTATGAGGGGGTGTAGCAATGGCGCCGCCTTTTGTATTGCTATTATTGGTGGGTGAATTCAGTGTAGTCGATGGACCTATGTTCGTGAATAATGATTTGCCCTGTCATTTGTTGCATACTGCGGACGTACTGATATCCTTTGTGCCGCAATTAGCTGGAATTGGCGAGTGAGGGGTTGCAAGGTTGTTGCCAGTCGGCCGTGCTGGTATAGCGGGCTTGAAAAGCGCTCCCGCTAGAGTGTCAGGCATATTAATTAGAACAATAAATCACTAATACAAAAGGGTACCGCTATGAAGTTTTCTGCTAAGAATTCCTTTTCCCCCTTGATGACCACCCTCAGCCTGGCGATTTCCGCCGTAACGTTTGCCACTGCCACCGCTGCCCAGGACAGGATTCTGGAAGAGGTGATTGTGACCGCCCAAAAACGCGCTGAGAGCGTCCAGGACATACCGTTAGCGGTTACCGCCATCAGTTCCGATATGATCGAGAACCTTGGCATCACCAGAACACAGGACCTGGTAAAGCTGTCACCCTCCCTTTCCGTAGGGGGAGGCTTTAGTAATAGCAAGCAGAACATCTCCTTCAATCTGCGTGGGGTCGGTACCAGTGCGTTCAGTGTCGGGGTAGAGCAGAGTGTGGCCGTGGTACTGGATGATGTGTCGACGGTGCAGGCTGGTCAGGCCCTGTCCAACCTGATCGACATCGAGCGGATTGAAGTCCTCAGAGGCCCCCAGAGTACCTTATTTGGTAAAAGCGCCTCAGCGGGACTGCTGAATATTGTCACTAAAGGACCTTCCGATGAGTTTGAAGGAACAGTTGAATTAACAGCCACCGATGATGACGAACAGCGGATACAAGGGTCAGTTTCAGGACCGATATCCAATACCCTGGCTTATCGACTGACCGGCTATTGGAGTGACAGGGACGGATACATCGATAACCTGACAGGTGGCGACGATTTGAATAGCGAAGATAACAAAGGAGTACGCGGCAAATTACAGTGGGATATCAACGACAACCTGGACGCGTTGTTGATCGGATACTGGTCGAAGGCCGACTCTACCTGCTGCGCCCTTACCTGGAGGGAGCTGGATCCCGACGCCAGGGTTTTTGGGATTGTTCCGGAGGATCCGGCAGTGGGTATCAAACCTTCGGATGACAATACGGACACTCGTGCAGATAATCCACCTGATGATGAAACTGATAACTCCGGTGGCAGCCTGCGTTTCAATCTGGCCCTGGGCGAATTTACCCTGACCTCGATTTCCGCCTATGATGATTGGGATTACACCGATTCTGGCGAGGTGGATAATTCAGACGTAGACGTTCAGGCTGCGTTCACTGGCGGGCTGGCAAGTGGAGGAATTTACTCGGAGAGCGAAACCGAAACAGATTATTTCTCCCAGGAATTTCGCCTGATCTCGCCCAGCTATGAGCACTTCGATTACCTGCTGGGTCTATTCTACGCCGATGCCGACACTGATCGGAATTTCCTGCGCATTGGTATTCCCCTCGCTAACAACTGGAAGGGCAGTGTAGGCACAAAAAGTATGGCAGCCTTTGGCCAGGGGACCTGGCGTTTTACTGAAGCCACCAGTGTCACTGCGGGCCTGCGTTGGAATGATGAGGAAATCTCGGTCGATTTCAATGACCTTTTAATGCCAGACAGTAACAGGATATCGGCTAAGGACAGCGACACGGAAGTGGTGGGGAACATATCCCTGCAGCACTTTTTCATTGATGATGTCATGGTCTATGCGCGTTATGCGAAGGGCTATAAGGGACAGGCGTACGACCTGACCGCCACTTTCAACGAAGACAAAGCCCAAACCCCGGTGGAACCGGAAACTTCAGATTCCTATGAAATTGGCATAAAAAGTAAACTGTGGGACCAACGCCTGCAGCTGAATGCCACGGCATTTTATACCGAGTACGATGACTTTCAGGCCCAGAGTACGCGATTGAATGACGATGGTTCGATATTGACGACGCTAAACAACGTGGGTGAACTGGAAACCAAGGGTGTTGAACTGGAGGGGGTTGCGTTAATTGGCAACAATCTTACCGTATCCCTTGGTGGTGCCTATATTGATGCTGTCATCAAGTCGTTCGATAACGCGCAGTGCTTCCAAGGCCAAACCGAGGCCCAGGGTTGTGTGGATGCCGAGCAGAATATCTCCAATGGTGAGTTGCCCAATTCCCCGGACTGGAAGTGGAATATTGCGGCAGACTACCAGCTGGAGCTCGAGAGTATGCCTTTCTACGGTTTCCTCAATCTTACCTATGTCTGGCAGGATGAGGTCGGTTTTGACCTGCTGCAAAACCCTTTGACGAAACATGACAGTTACGGCGTAGCGGATTTTAACTTTGGCATTAATGACAAGGATGGCCGCTATCGCATCACTGCCTTCGTCAATAATTTCACCGATGAAAATTACAGTGCCACCATTATCGATTATCGCCAGGTGTACGGCGGCTCCCGGGCATTGCTGGGTTCTTTACAGCGCGACTCCCAGCGCTACTACGGAGTGCGCGCCAAGTTTAACTTTTAGATACGCCCGGGGCAGCCCGGGTGGTGATCTGCCCCATGCCCTGACCGGTGCCTGGCAGCCCCTTGCCGGGCTGTCGCGCCCTCCCGCCAGAATCTTCGGCCGATGAGAACCAGGATATGAACAGGGATACGATCAGTACAGCCGCCGGCGAACTGCTCGCCGAGCTATCCAACCTGGAAAAGGCCACCCTGTGCACGGGCCGGACCTTCTGGGACCTGCACGGTGTCGAGAGACTGGAACTGCCATCCATCATGGTGACAGACGGTCCTCATGGCCTACGCAAGCAAGGCGGCGATAATGATCATATCGGGCTGTCCGATAGCGTGCCGGCGGTTTGCTTTCCCAGCGGCGCCGGACTGGCCAGTAGCTGGAACCGCTCGCTGCTGCACGAGGTTGGCACCGCCCTGGGCCAGGCCTGCCTGCAGGAGCGGGTCAGCGTGCTGCTGGGCCCGGGCGTCAACATCAAGCGCAGCCCACTGTGCGGTCGTAATTTCGAATACTTCTCCGAGGACCCCTTGCTGTCCGGGGAAATAGCCAAAGCCTGGATACAGGGTGTGCAGAGCCAGGGGATCGGAACCAGCATCAAGCACTTTGCTGCCAACAACCAGGAAAACCACCGGCTGGTGGTAGATACCATCGTTGACGAGCGGACGCTGCGTGAGATCTATCTACCCGGTTTTGAAATCGCGGTGAAAGGCGCACAGCCCTGGACGGTCATGTGTTCCTATAATTTACTCAATGGCACTTACCTGGCTGAAAACAAATTACTGCTTACCGATATCCTCAAGCAAGAATGGGGACATACCGGCCTGGTAGTCACCGACTGGGGGGCGGCCAACCAACGCGTGGCAGGCATTGCCGCCGGCCTTGAGCTCGATATGCCCGGCAACGGCGGTGTGTTTACCCCGCGTATTCTCGCTGCCATCGAATCGGGCGAACTCGAACAGCAAGCATTGGATGCGGCGGCAGCTCGAGTTATACAGCTGCTTCTCAAATCGAAGCCGGCGCTGGAGAAACCGTTTCGCTACGATGTAGAAGCACATCACGCCCTGGCAAGGCGGGCAGCGGAAGAGGCCTGCGTGCTGTTACAGAATGAAGACTCCCTGCTGCCACTGGGCCGCAACGGCAGCATAGCGGTTGTGGGTGCGCTGGCCAAACACCCGCGTTACCAGGGAGCTGGCAGCTCCCAGATCACCCCGACCCGCATCGAGATTCCACTGGAGGAAATAGCGCGCCTGCTGCCCGATGGCGTAGAGCCCCGTTTTGCCCCCGGCTATAGCCTGACCGACGACAGTATCGATACAGCCCTGCGCGAAGATGCGCTACTGCTGGCCAGGGAGGTCGAGACTGTCATAGTGTTTGCGGGCTTGCCGGACGCCTACGAGTCCGAGGGTTTTGATCGCGACCACATGCGCTTGCCGGCGGTGCAGCTCGACCTGATCCAACAACTGGTCGAGGTCGCACAAAAAGTGGTGGTGGTACTGCAAAATGGCTCTCCTGTAGAGCTGCCTTTCATGGATAAGGTACCGGCGATACTCGAGTGCTACCTTGGCGGCCAGGCAGGTGCTTCGGCGATTGCCCGCGTACTGTTCGGCGAAGTGAATCCTGGCGGTAAACTGGCAGAGACCTTCCCCCTGCGACTGGAAGATACGCCCTGCCATGCCTGGTTCCCCGGAGAACCCAGGCAGGTGCAATATCGCGAGGGCATCTGGGTTGGTTATCGCTATTTTGGCAGCGCCAGCATCCCTGTGGCTTTTCCTTTCGGACACGGCCTGTCATACACCACCTTTGAGTACCGCAATATCCGTGTGGCAGGCGATGCGGCAACGGACAGTGAGCACTGTGACAGTGCCCTGCTGGATGACTGGGGCGGCCTGCTTATCGAATGCGATATCCAGAATACCGGAGTCATGGCCGGCTGGGAGGTCGCGCAACTTTACCTTCACGCCGGGGACAGCGTGGTGCACCGCCCAAGGCGCGAACTCAAGGGTTTCGAAAAAACCTGGCTGGAACCGGGCGAGACGAAGACCGTAAGGTTTGCAATCGGCCGCCGTGCGTTCGCTTACTGGGATGTTGTTAAATCCAGCTGGCTGGTGCCCGCTGGCACCTTCGAACTCGAAGTGGGGGCATCATCACAGGATATACGGTTGGCGTGCCAGGTCGAGCTGGCCTCGGCGGATGAACCATCGCCGATTAATCCGAAGCTGCAGCCGTATTTTGAACCGGGCCGGCGGGATTTCGACGACAAGACATTCACCGCTCTGCTGGGGCATGACATACCTGCTGTCACACCGGTAAAGCCCTACCACTTGAACAGTACCCTGGGGGAGGCCAGCGCCACCCTGGTTGGCAGGATACTCATGGGGCAGGTGAAGAAAACGCTGTTCAAAATGGCGGATCAGGGGCTCGACGAAAAGGTCGAGCGCATGATGGACGCAATCGTGCGGGAAATGCCCTTACGCAGCCTGGTGACTCTGTCCGGGGGCAAGGTCAATTTCAAAACAATGGCAGTGGTGATACACCTGATGAACCGTCGCTTTGGCGCAGCGCTGCGCGCTGCCATAGCCAGCGACAGCGCATAAAATCAAATATCCGGGAGGTAAAAAGTCATGTTCTCATTAACGATGTTGCGCCGAGTGGCACTGGGGCTTTTTATGGGCATGGCGCAGGCCGCTTCTGCAGCAGAGCTGCCCAATATTCTGGTCATATGGGGAGATGATATCGGCATCACCAATATCAGCGCATACAGCCTGGGACAGATGGGATATCGCACACCGAATATAGACCGGATCGCCAAAGAGGGCATGCTGTTCACCGACTACTATGGCGATCAAAGCTGCACCGCGGGACGATCTTCCTTTATCACCGGGCAAAGCCCGCTGCGCACAGGACTGACCAAAGTGGGCATGCCGGGCGCGAACATTGGCCTGCGCAAGGAAGATCCCACCCTGGCCGAATTACTCAAGCCGCTGGGTTACCGGACCGGCCAGTTTGGTAAAAACCACCTGGGAGACAAGGATGAATTCCTGCCGACCAATCACGGTTTCGACGAGTTCTTTGGCAATCTCTATCACCTGAATGCGGAGGAGGAACCCGAGAACGAGGACTATCCGCAAGAGCCCTGGTTCGCGAAAAACTTTGGTCCGCGCGGCGTTATTCACTCCTACGCCGACGGCAAGATAGAAGATTCCGGTCCACTGACCAAAAAGCGCATGGAAACCGTGGATGATGAATTCCTGCAGGCGGCGATTAAATTTATCGACAAATCCCACGCCGCCAACACGCCTTTTTTTGTGTGGTTCAACACCACGGGGATGCACTATATAACCCACCCCGCAGCAAAAGATCGGGGAAAATCCAATGGCCAGGGATTCTATAACGATGTCATGGTTGCGCACGATGAAAAAGTGGGCACCCTGCTTGATAAACTCGACAGCCTGAAAATCGCCGACAACACCATTGTCATTTACTCGACTGACAATGGCGTGCACTACAATACCTGGCCCGATGCCGGTATCACACCTTATCGCTCCGAGAAGAACAGTAACTGGGAGGGGGCCTATCGCGTACCGGCCATGGTCCGGTGGCCCGGAAAAATACCTGCGGGTGAAGTATCCAATGAGATTATGTCGCACCTGGACTGGGTGCCGACGTTGATGCACGCAGCCGGTGTAACCGATATAGCGGCCAGGCTAAAGAAGGGTTACGCGGCGGGAGACAAGGAATTTCGTGTACATCTGGATGGTTACGACTTCCTGCCCTACCTGACCGGGCAGGCAGAGCAGGCACCGCGAACCTACTTTGTCTATTTCAGTGATACCGGGGACCTGGTCGGATTGCGCGATGGCGACTGGAAGATGGTTTTTGCCGAGCAGCGGGCGAAGAAGTTCGATATATGGCGCGAGCCCTATGTTTTCCTGCGCGCGCCCAAGCTGTTCCACCTGCGCCGTGACCCCTTTGAGCAAGCGGATGAAAATGCCAACAACTACAATGAATGGTGGGCCGCTCGGACACCGCGGATTCTCCACGGAACGGCCGTGTTGAATCCGTTTCTTATGTCTTTCAAGGAATTTCCGCCGCGTCAGCGCCCGGCTTCATTTACCGTTGATCGCGTTATGGAACAACTGATCAAATGGGACGAGACAGCCTATTAACCCACTTTAAGCGAGTCAGTTCCAGCCGCGCTTATTGATCTCCATTTCCCGGACCTTGGCCTGAAAAGCCGAGCGCAGCCGCTGTAGGTCTTGCGGATAGCGATCCGAGGCGTCATAAGACTCGCCCGGGTCTCCTACCAGGTCAAACAGCCATTCCTTCTGCGCTACAGGGACGGCCAGCGGCCACACGTCAGTGGCGTAAAACACCCCCGCGGGACCACGGTATTTGAATTGCTGGTCGCGCACGGCGAACAGTTTCTCCGCGTCGTAGTAGTACAGGTAATCGTGGGGTGAAGCCGCTCCAGAGGTGAGAACATCCAGTATACTGCGACCATCCAGCGTTCGATCGGTGGGGCCGGGCAAGTCCAGTATGTCCAGGAAGGTCGGCAGTAAATCTGTTCCCATGGCCATCGCCGGCTCTATCCTGCCACCAGGAATGACCCCGGGCCAGTAAGCAATAAAGGGAACCCGCATCCCGCCTTCGAAAGTATTGCCCTTGCGCCCGCGCTGGTTACCGGCATTCCCTAGAAACCAGGGGCCATTATCAGAACTGATAATAATCAGGGTATTGTCCAGGTTGCCGGTGCGCTTCAGGGTTGCGACAATTTCCCCCACACTGTCGTCCAGTTCCTCCAATACATCGCCAAACAGGCCGGCATCGGACTTGCCACTGCGCTCCTGCCGCACTGACAATGGATCGTGCGGGAAGTTGTGGGGGAAGTAGAGAAAGAACCTGTCGTTGGCATGTTGCTCTATAAATGCAGTGGCTTCCCTGGTGTAGGTTTCTGTCAGGTAATGCTGGTCTACAGGGGCAGCAACTTCGATAGTCGTATCGCGATACAGATCGAAGGGTTGCATATCATTGCTGTACAGCGCCCCGTAGAAACTGTCGAAGCCCATATCGTTGGGCAGAGAGGGGCTGCGATCGCCCAGGTGCCACTTCCCCACCATGCCGGTCGCGTAGCCAGCCGCCCGCAGCACATCTGCCAGGGTGATCTCGTCCGAGGGCAGGCGAACATTGGCGCCGGGATTGAGCATGGTACTGGCGAAGAACTCCGTGACGCTGTCGGTGGGGTATGCCACTTGATACAAACCGGCCCGGGCGGGTAAGCGCCCGGTAAGAAATCCGGTGCGGGACGGAGTGCACACCGGCGCCGGCGAGTAAAAATCACTGAGCATCACACCCTGCTGCGCCAGTTGATCGATATTGGGTGTATTGATCAGCGCGCTAGCCGCTGCACCGACGCCGATATCTCCGTAGCCCATATCATCGTATAGGATAAATACGATATTTGGCCCACTCGGCATGGTCCCTGCGCCTGAGCTGATACTGTCCAGGTATTGCGCTTTGTTGGCTACCCGCGTCGAATCGTCTACCTGGCCAAAGATTGCTACACGATAAGCAACAAACAATACCAGCAGAACAGCCAGCAATAGCAAGCTGCTCAACAGCGAAAGCAAACGATTACGAATAAATAAAATTAGTCTCACGTTGATACCCTCCGGGTCTGCACGTTGCTATGGCAGGAGACTGCTTGTCTCAAATTCAACTTTGAGGAATTTCAACAATTGCACGACCTCGCACTTTACCGTCAAGTATCGCTTCACCAAAGGCAGGTAATTCATGAAAATCAAGGTCAAATGACAAGGAGTCAAGTAGCGCCATGTCCAGCATAAGCGATAGCTTATTCCATGCATCGATCCTTTTTGAGGTTTTTGCCATTACTGAGTCGATGCCATACAAAGTCACGCCACGTAAAATGAACGGTGCTACTGAGGTGGGCAAATTCATCGATTCGGCTAATCCACAGGCAGCAACAGCACCACCATACTGCAATTGGCTAATGACGTTTGCCAATGTATTTCCACCGGCCACATCAATAGCCCCAGCCCATAGTTCCTTATTTAAAGGACGGGCTTTGTCTGAAAAAACACCGCGTTCAAGGACACGTTTTGCACCGAGATTTTTTAAAAAGTCTGCTTCCGCCGATTTACCTGTTACAGCGACAACGTCATATCCAGCTTTGCTTAATAACGCGATTGCTACGCTACC
>RCNC010002467.1_pt1 | contig 12341 bp, 11 predicted proteins | sample 2041301 | NCBI WGS metagenome assembly RCNC01 (sample SAMN09708231, study PRJNA481090) | Marine sediment metagenome, whole genome shotgun sequencing project. | biome: marine sediment; feature: ocean; material: sediment; isolation source: Sewage treatment plant 13A marine sediment (STP13A) ... | reverse complement strand
ATTGCAGATAAGGAGGGACGGTTGTGGTGAAACAGGAGACTCAGGACATTGAAGCCAGCAAGGAAATGGCCCAGGCATCGGAGGGCGGTGCGCGTGTCTTGACCGGTTTGGCGGGCCATATCGTTTTTGCCATTGCTGTTTGTATGTCCCTGTTTCAGATTTATACCGGATTCTTCGGAGAACTGCCCGGCTCCAGACAACTGTCCATTCACCTGACGTTTGCCTTGGTACTCTGCTACCTTTGTAATCCCAGATCGAAAAAATCCCCGCGCCACCACATCTCGGCATCAGATATCTTCCTGGCCGTATTGGGCGGGGCGACTGCCCTGTACCTGTTTGTCAACTATGACCATGTGGTCACCTCCGTGGGCGATGCCGCCCTGTACGACCTGATCATCGGCGGTGTACTGATTGTACTGGTGCTGGAGGCTACCCGCCGCAGCATATCGCCCATTCTGCCCATCATCACGATCATCTTTTTACTTTACGCATTTCTGGGGCCCTATCTCCCCGGCGATATGGGCCACCGGGGATTTCGCGTCAAACGGATTATCGACCATATTTTCATGACCGGGGAAGGCCTGTGGGGGGTGCCGCTGCGGGTATCGGCAACTTTTGTTTTCCTGTTCGTGCTATTCGGTGCTTTTCTGGACAAGATCGGTGCCGGCGAATACCTGATCAACATCTCCTTTGCCTTGATGGGTAGATTCCGGGGGGGGCCGGCCAAAGCAGCCGTCGTGGCCTCATGCGCCATGGGATCCATATCGGGTTCCTCCATCGCCAACACGGTCACCACCGGTGCCATGACCATCCCGCTGATGAAAAAAGTGGGTTTTAAGAGCCACGTGGCCGGTGCCGTGGAAGTCGCCGCATCCACCAACGGCCAGCTCATGCCGCCCATCATGGGCGCGGCCGCCTTCATCATGGCCGAAATCATCGGCGTTCCCTATTTCGAGATCGTCAAGGCAGCCTTTATCCCGGCGATCCTGTCTTATACGGCCATATTCTCAATCGTTCACCTGGAGGCGATCAAGGAGAATATCCGGGGGCTGACCAAGGAGGAATGCCCGCCTATGATCAAGACCTTGATATCGGGCCTGCACTTTCTTATCCCGCTGTTCCTGCTGATCTGGCTGCTGCTGGTGACCATGTGGACCCCGACCACGGCGGCCTCCTGGTCGATCCTTGCCGGATGCGTAGTGGCCATCGGCAACAACATCTACCGCAGCCAGCGCCTTTTTCCCGGTTACGTCCGGATGGGCGTTGAAAGCGAGGACCCGGCTTATGCTGCTTACCTTCAAGACAGCCGGGGGTTTGCCTTTAAAAGAAGCAGGAAGGAGATTCTGGGGTCCCTTGAAATCGGTGCACGCAACATGGCCGGTATCGCCGCCGCCTGTGCCTGCTGCGGCATCATCATCGGTGTGGTCACCCTGACCGGCCTGGGCCTTAAAATGGCCACCCTGATTACGGAGGCGGCCGGCGGCAATCTTTTCCTGACGCTGCTTTTTTCGGTATTTGCCTCGATCATTCTCGGCATGGGGCTGCCCACCACGGCCACCTACATCATCATGGCGGCCATGACCGCACCGGCGATCATGACCATCAGTGCGGACCTGGGCCTGGGGTTGCCGGTCGTCGCGGTTCACTTATTCGTTTTCTACTACGGGATTGTCGCCGACGATACGCCGCCGGTGGGCCTGTGCGCCTATGCCGCCGCCGGGATTGCCGGTTCGGATCCCATCAAGACGGGCTGGAAGAGTTTTCGGCTGGACCTTGCCGCCTTCACCCTGCCGTTTATGTTCATCTACAATACGAAATTGCTCATGATCGATACCACTCTGATGGAAGTCCTGTACCTCATCCCGCTGTGCATCCTGGGCATGTTCTGCTGGTCGGTCTTCATCCAGGGGCACTGGAAGGTCCATACGCCCATTTTAGAGCGGTTCCTTTTTTTAGGACTGGCGTTCCTTCTGGTCAATCCCAACCACCTATCCATCGGCGAGATGATGATCAACAAACATCTGGTCAACGGCCTGGCCATCGCTGCGGTGGCTGCGATCTATCTTTCGCAGCGCTCGCGTGCCAACCGCGCCTTGGCACCCGCAGCGGCATAGGGACCGCTTTGGCTCTTTCCAAGAGACGCCTGGCGGTTCCTGCAGCTGGTTTATGCCTGTTGTTGAGTCTGATGATTTTTTACCAGGTGGATGCATTTACCGTGAGACTGCCCCGGGAAGGGAATCCGCTTTTCGGGGCGGTACGGGTGGTGTCTGGCAGTGAAATTCAATTGAGCTACCGCCACTCGGTGGAAAAGACGATGGTGGAAGGCATTTTTAGCGTGGGTCCGGGGTCGGTCATCCAGGCCAAGGAAACGCGCATGACTTCCGTGGGGACCGGCCTTCCAAATACCTACACGGCAAGAACCCGGCGGGAAGGGAAGTGGATTGTGGTAGACGAGGGACTGACAACGGTCCCGGGGTTTGATTTTTTCATTTCAGACGTCAACGCCACCCGGCTGGCTGTAGACGGAACCGCCATTGGGGTGCAAACCCTGGCCTCGGGCAGTCTGATTCATATCGATGTGGAACGGGTGCGTCTGTTGGACTGGATATTGTGGCGATACGGCAACAAGGATTGGCGAAAGGATCAGCAATAATGAGCAATGCAAGCAACCGGCGTGAGGGGCATCTATTCCCCAGACGCCTGGACCCGCAGTTGCCGGTGGCTGTGAAAGCTGACGGGGTATGGATCGAGGACCAGGATGGCAACCGATATTTAGATGCCAGCGGTGGGGCCATCGTGGTCAATGCCGGCCACGGCAGAAAGGAAATTGCCCAGGCCGTCTACGATCAGATCCTGGCTTACGACTACATTCACCCCACCATGTTCACCACGCCGGCCGCCGAAGGGTTGGCTGACGCCCTGGTTGCGCATGCACCCGAGGGCATCGACCGGTTCTACTTTTTGTCCGGTGGTGCCGAGGCTGTGGAGGCCGCCATTAAGCTGGCCCGCCAGATTCACCTGGCCAACAGTCGTCCCGAGAAGTTCCGCTTGATCTCGCGTTGGAAATCATACCATGGTCTGACCTTAGGTGCCCTGTCCGCCATGGGCAGGGCGGCCTTTCAGACCCCGTATGCCCCGATGCTGGCGCAAGCCGTTCACATCCCGCCACCCTATTGTCTGCGTTGCTCATACGGGCTTACCTTTCCGGATTGCCGCCTGCGCTGCGCCCTGGCACTGGAAGAGACCATTTTGAACATGGGACCCGAAACGGTATCCGCTTTTCTGGCCGAAACCGTCAGTGGCGGGACCCTGGCCGCCTGCCCGCCGCCGCCGGGGTATTTTGAAGTCGTCCGCAAGATCTGCGATACCTACGATGTCCTCCTGATTCTGGACGAGGTGCTTTGCGGCATGGGGCGCACCGGTCGCTGGTTTGCCTGCCAGCACGATGACGTGGTGCCCGATCTGGTCACCTTGGGAAAAGGCCTCGCCGGCGGCACCGTGCCGCTTTCTGCGGTGGGTGTGAAGGGAATTCATTTCGACGCAGTGTGCGCCAATGGTGGGGGATTCACCCACGGCGGCACCTTTTCCCACCATCCTGTTGCCGCTGCCGCCGGCCTTGCACTTGTGCAAATACTTGAGCGAGAACAGCTGGTGGAGCGGGTGGCTGAGGTCGGAGGCGTATTGGGTGAAACGCTCAAAAATCGGCTCAGCGATCTCCCCTGGGTGGGCGACGTGCGAGGCATCGGCTTCCTTTGGGGCATCGAACTGGTCAGGGACAAGGCCTCCAACACGCCGTTTCCGCGAAAACAAAAGGTCACCGAGAAGATCTGGCAGGCGCTCTTTGAGAACGGCATCATCACCTACAAATCGACCGGACTTGCCGGAATCGACGGAGATGCGATCATCGTCGCGCCCCCGTTTGTTACAGATACTAGCGACTTCGAAGTGGTGGCCGAGAAATTAAAAGCTGCCATCGAACATGTGCTGTCTACCTGAAAAAAAATAGTGGATGTTTTAGATCCTCACTAATTAATGAATATGTGGAAAAGCTAAGAAGAGGTCGCATGGACAAACTAATCATCACGGTGGCCGTTACCGGCTCCCTGCCCACCAAACGGGTCACACCGCATGTCCCGATTACTCCCGAAGAGATTGTCCGGGACGGCTTGGCCTGCGAGGCGGCCGGTGCGTCGTTGATCCACCTGCATGCCAGGGATCCGGAAGATGAATCTCCGGCAACCGATTTGGCGCTGTTTGAAAAGATCTACAGCGGTATTGAAACGCAAACCAACCTGATTACCCAGATTTCAACCGGTGGGCGGGCCGGAATGGCCTATGAACAGCGCTGCGAGCGCCTGCAGGTCAAGCCCGAAATGGCCAGCTTGACCACCGGTTCGGTCAATTTTCCCAACTCGGTGTATGAAAACAGCCCCGGTTTGATCGAGGCTCTGGCTGCCGACATGCAAAAATACGGCATCAAACCGGAGATGGAAATCTTCGATCTGAGTATGATCAGCAATGCCACCGCACTGGTGGAAAAGGGGCTGGTGTCTGCGCCGCTGCATTTCGATTTTGTCATGGGGCTGAAAGGGGCCATTCCGGCCACCGTGGAGAACCTGGTGCACATGCGCAACACGATTCCGCCCGGTGCCACCTGGACCGTTGCCGGTATTGGAAAAGCCCAGCTTGCCATGACCACCCATGCAATCCTGATGGGCGGTCATGTGCGTGTGGGGCTGGAAGATAACATCTATCTGCGTCGTGGTGAATTGGCCACCAATGCACAGCTGGTCGAGCGTGTGGTGAGGTTGGCAGACATTCTCGGCCGCGAGGTTGCCACCCCGGATGAGGCCCGCCAGCTGTTGCGCCTGCCGATATTGCCTGCGTGAACCGCGATAGCGAGTGCATTCCCCGTCGCTTGTCGAAGCGAAGCGGAGATCCCGTTCATCGGGGCGGCGGGGTTAGCGAGCGAACTGTAAATCGATTTTCATCCTTACGGTGAACCTTCCCCGCGGCTTGTCGGAGCGAAGCAGAGATCCCGCTCATCGGGGCCGCGGGGAAGGTTCAATGCAGTGACGAATCAGCAAAGGATAAACCCCATGTCCGCAAAACCTATCGCGATCTTTTACGAACACCCGGATTGGTTCAAACCCCTGTTTGCCGAATTGGACAGCAGAAACATCGATTATGAGAAAATCCATCTCAACGGCCACCACTTCGACCCGTGTGTGGACACGTCTCTCTATTCATTGGTCGTCAACCGGGTCAGTGCCTATCCTTCCACAACCAGCGAGCCCCAGGTGGTCCTTTACGTTAAACAATATCTGGCCTACCTGGAAAGCATCGGGGCACGGGTGATCAACGGCTGGCGGTCTTACGAGGTGGGTACCTCCAAAGCCCTGCAAATGCAGATCTTCAAAGGACTGGGGCTCAACTCGCCCAAAAGCCGCGTGATCCACCATGCCGGGCAGGCGCTCGAGGCTGCCGAGGAACTCCAATTTCCGGTTCTCATCAAACCCAATGTGGGTGGCAGTGGTGCCGGCATCACCCTTTTCAACACCCGCGAGGAACTGGTCGGTTCCGTCGACAAAGGCGAGATTGATCTTGGCATTGATCGAGTGGTCCTGGTTCAGGAATACCTCAAACCAAAAGACGACTGCATTTACCGGGTGGAGATATTGAACGATGCCTTCCTGTATGCCATCCGACTGCCTGTCCTTGCGGAAAATTTCAACTATTGTCCGGCCGATGGCTGCAATATCGAGCGCTTCGATTACTGCCCGGTGGGAGCATCGTCCGGCGGGGATGCCGATTCGGCTGAGTCGGGAATTACGTCATTCCTACCGGAGCCTGAGGTGATCGATAAGGTGAGGCAGGCAGTCGCTGCCGCCGGCGCCGACATCGGCGGTGTCGAATACCTGGTCAATGCCGCCGATGATCAGCTTTACTTCTATGACATCAATCCGCTGTCCAACTTTGTGGCCAACGCCCCACAGGTGGTGGGTTTCGATCCGGTTCCACGCTTTGTCGATTTTATACTACGTCAGGCCGGTGTATGAGACGGTCTTTGTAGAACCAAACCATCTTAGCCGAATTATTTTTGCAGCATTGAGATTCATTAATTCATCAGGAATTGTCCGGATGCCGGCTTTCGCCGAAATGCCGGACTTGGGAGCATATCCCATTGTCCACAGTGATGACATCTGATAAATTAGGGAGTGATTTCAATCCAATAAGAGGAGACACCCAATGAAAGTGGTCGCATTCAACGGCAGCCCCAGAAAAGACGGAAACACATCTATCCTGATCCGTAAAGTGCTGGAGGCCATCGAAGGCCAGGGTATCGAGACGGAAACCGTCCAGGTGGGCGGCAAACCCATCCGGGGCTGTATCGCCTGCTATAAGTGCTTCGAGAACAAGGACCGGCACTGTGCCGTGGGCAAGGATATGCTCAACGACTGCGTGGACCGGATGCTGGCGGCCGACGGCATCATCTTAGGGTCACCGGTCTATTTTGCATGTATGAGCCCGGAGACCAAGGCCCTGATCGACCGTGCGGGCATGGTCTCCATCGCCAACGACACCATGTTGCGGCGTAAGGTCGGGGCTGCCGTGGTGGCGGTTCGTCGGGCCGGGGCGGTGCACACCTTCGACTCGATCAACCATTTCTTTACCATCGGAGAGATGATCATCCCCGGTTCCAGGTACTGGAACATGGGGTTCGGCAGGGAAAAAGGGGAAGTCAAGGAGGACACCGAGGGCCTTGAAATCATGAAGACCCTGGGGGAGAACATGGCCTGGTTACTAAAGAAAATCGTCGTATGAGGTGCCCTCCTGACCTATACTTGAACCGCCAAAGCGAGCGCATTCCCCGTCGCTTGTCGAAGCGAAGCGGAGATCCCGCTCATCGGGGCCGCGGGGAGGGTTCAATTGACAGAATTGAAAAATGAGTCAGAAACTCGCTTGACATAATGTTATCACAACATCTTCAACTCTCTCTACAACGTTGATGTGTTGGAGGTATCTGTTCAACAATCAAACAGATTATAGCAAAGTAATTGTTCTATACGTCGCTTTTCAGTGGGTGCGGTTTTTTACACACCGCTGCAAGAGCTTCGTTAGGCAATTATGCAGATCGCTGCATCCCGGCTGTAAAAATCCCGGCTCCAATTAATGCCGTACCGCCGCAACGATTGAACCATTTGCGTACACTTGTCTTCCTTATCGCATCTCGCAATTGACTTGCAAATAACGCATATAGAGCTGCATTAACCAAAGCTAAGAACAGAAAGGTTCCTCCCAACAGGAGTAGTTGGTTGAATACGGGTTCATTGGGGCTGATGAATTGTGGTAAAAATGCCACAAAGAAGGCTATCCCTTTTGGATTGAGTGCCGTTACAATGAAAGAGCTTTTAAAAAGTGAGCGAGGTGAGATACTATCTTCCCCATTCCTACTATAACCGCTTTCCGGGTTTGCTCTCCACAGATTGATCCCCAGATAAAGCAAGTAAAGTGCTCCAATCCATTTGAACACTGTGAAAAGAGTGGCGGACGTGCTCATAATTGCACCAAGTCCCAAAAGGGAGAGTGTCATTGCTGTGAAATCCCCAAACACGACACCTGCTGCGAGCGGCACAACTGATTTACGCCCATGATTCACTGCTTGACTTACAACCAGAATAATTGTCGGCCCTGGTATTATCAAAATAAGCGTTGTAGCGAGAACGTAGGTGATATAGATTTCCAAACTCATTATTATCTCCTATTTTGTGGCTAACCATTAAGCATGTGGATCTGTATACCATCAAAAATATCATGTAAACAGAATAGACGCTGTTTGGATCGGAATACAGATTAATTGAGATCATCTGTGTTGCGCGGTCATTGCCCAAACTGGTGATCAGTTGGCATCTGTAACTTTGAGTTGACCGGTTACGGGGCTGTTCCAACAATCCAACTCAAACGACTTTTTTGCTATTGCCCCATCACTTGTATCCCTCGAAATCACTGCCGGGTTTTATGTTGGGGTATTTGGCCATACTCCTCTGGATCTCTGTCAGGATGCTCATCACTGGTTTCATGACCCAAAGATGCGAATAACCTTCCGCACGCCACAGCTCACTCTTTTCATCGGGATCATTCTTTATGTCATAGACCTGTGGGAACGTGTGTTCCACTATGGGTGAAAACGTAGACTCAGCGGTAAAGAAGTGGACTTTGAGAGATCGCCATTTCACAGAGAATACACGGTCGCCGACATAGGTGACTATGTATTCTCGATTGGATTTCTCTTGCTTGCCCAGCAGAAAGTCAGCCTGGTTGATGCTGTCGTAAGGGCGGTCCTTCGGAATGCGGGTTTCTTCTCCAATTAAATGTGCAATTGTTGAGAACCAGTCGAGGTCCGAAAATATCTCATCAGTCACTTTACCGGACTGAATCATTCCTGGCCAACGAATCATACCAGGAGTTCGTGTTCCTCCTTCGTAGCCTGTGCTTAATCCACCCCGCCACGGTCCATTGGAGCCTCCTTCATCAGTGTCTTCACCTGCGGCGTTGTCACCTGTAAGAATCAATATGGTATTGTCCTCTATCCCTGCCTTCTTGATAGCATCAATTATTTCCCCAACATTATAATCTACCTGCATCTGAATATCGGCATATGCTCCTGCGTTCGACTTCCCGGCGAAATCTGGCTGAGGAAGAAACGGTGGGTGAATTTGAGTAAGGGCTGCGTAGACATAGAAAGGTTCTCCCTTCGCAGCATTTGAATTAATGAACGCTGTGGTTTTCTGGACAATTTCACTGTCAAGTATAGCCCTGGCTTCGAGATTGAATTCTTTGACCTTCTGCGATTTTTGGCCCTTCTTTCCTTGCCAAATATAAGGGGTATCGAATACCTCAGGATCAAACTGGGCCGTGCTTGTGTAGCTGGCTTCCATTGCACTTTCCTTGGTGCCATACCATTCATCGTAGCCTTGATCATTGGGGAGGCGTCCATCTTTATCACCGATGTGCCATTTACCAAACATTGCAGTGGAGTAACCCGCGTCGGATAGAAGATCGGCTATTGTATATTCCCAAGGAGCCATACCTTGTGGCTCACCAGGAGCTGGTACTTTCTGCGTACCTGAGCGGATTGGTAGACGGCCAGTGTGAATTGCAGAGCGGGTCGGTGTACATTGGTTCTGAACATTGAAATTGGTGAAGCGGATACCCTGTTTGGCGAGTTCATCTATCTTAGGGGTAGGAATGGTGCTGCCTTGAATGCTTATGTCCCCCCAGCCCCAGTTGTCTACAAGGATGTATACAATGTTCGGCTTTTCTTCCTTCATGTTATCTTGTGCACGGGTTGTAGATGCTGACATGATGAGGACTGTAGCAATCACAATTTTCGCAGCAAGCCAAATGCCTATGTGCCTTTTCTTCTCACTTTGTATTGGCTTTTGCATAGAACTCTTCCTCCTCATTAAAAAGCTAACCAGCCAGAATATAGAACTGTATATCATCAAATTTTGGGCGATATACAGGAAAAGAGCTGGTTGGATCTAAATACAGATATATTGAGATCATCCTAGTTACGCGGTTATTGCCAAAACTGCTAATCAGTTGGAGGTGCCGGCGATGTTTCGTTCACGGTTACAATGGCTGAATAGATCGATAGCAGAACGGAAAAATATGCTCATAGTCCTGACTGATCAACTTTATTCTCTGTACATAAGCCATTTCGGATAATACAGACCCCACTGAATAGCTGATGCTCTGAGTATGAATATTACACCGATGGCGTACAGTCTGTTTAACTCATGCATGGGGAAGTGATAATACAATATGGTAAATACAACTGCTCCGAGCAATGCCGGTGTCGCATAAAATTCCTTGCCAAGGAGCAAAGGCATTCTGCCGGTCAGAATATCCCGGATCATACCGCCTGCAATCCCCGTAACAACACCCATTAAAACCGCAACTGGATTCGAGAAGCCAAGCATGAGGGTTTTTTCTGTTGCAAGGATTGTAAAAAGGGACAACCCGAAGGCGTCAATGAACAGCAATAAATGCAAAACATGACTCACAAATCGAACCAGAAAAAATGTGATAATTGATGCTGAAATGGATACCCAAAGGTAAAAAAGATCGGCAACCCAAAAAATCGGGTTGGTATCCAAAATTATGTCGCGCAGAGTGCCGCCACCGAGAGCGGTAACCACTCCGAGCAGGGTAATGCTTAATATATCCATTCCCTTTTTTCCGGCCGCCATGACACCGGTTATGGCAAAAGCAGCTATCCCAATTAATCCCAATGAATAAATCATCATTTTAAAGCGCTTTAAAAATTAGGTTCAAAATAAACAGCTGGCCCATGGTTGTATGGATCTATATATCGACTCACATGCAACATTATTCAGGAAATGCGCAATGTGTCGCAACAATGATATATTGAGATCATCATCGGTTTGATAAGATTTCAAATAACTGCATGGTCGTTGGAGAGTACCACCAACGATCGAGATCACTTACGACAACAAAGCATAGCAGCTAATAATTTTGAATAATGATACAAATAAGATAAAGAGTTAATTCATGTCGACTTTTCGACTCATTCAGCCCCAGCATGAAATTGAGGGATAATTCCACCAACCAGGGGTTCGTATATCCGATATTGTGTTACTTCACCCAGCAGATCATCGACCTGTTTTTGAAGTGCCATACGTTGTTTGCTTTGTAGCCAGTTGTTCCAGTCGTCAAGGCTGTTCCAGGTGCTTATAACTATGTATTCACCGGGACAGTCTAAACAGCGGAATGTCTTGCCGGTAATGTAACCAGGCTGCGTTGTGGCCAGAGATCGGATTTCTACGATCAGTGGGGCCAGCTTGGCTGCTTTTTCCTTGTCGCTAAATTTGCGTTGGATAAAAACCGTAATTGCCATCATGTCCTCCTTTTATCAGAATTTAGGATATCATTTCATTAAGATGTAGAACGAATTGTTGCTATAGAGGTGGTGTTTTCAATACCATATTTTTATTTGGATCTAAGTGGTGATGTATTGATATAAGAGCCAGTTAGGTCATAATACAGATACCATAATCTGTGGATGTCAGGTCAAGTAGACCTTGTGATGCAATATAGCCAAGCGACCTTCATCTTTTGACGGATGAGGCACCCCCGGTGCCTGGGGCGAGGTCCTGCCGGCACGAGCCTGCTGGCAACCGAAGTCCAATACTCAGCGGCGATTATCCCCAAAAGCAACCATGCGGATCCTGTTCGATGACCTCCAGGATCTTTTCCAGCGAGGCTGATGAAGGGAAGGGCTGATAAGCGTGCCATTTCCCATCCGCTCGCATCCAATACAATTTCCAGGTTTTCCGGCTTTTTACGAAAGTCGCTTTGGCGATTGAACCCTCGATCTTTTTCGTCGGGTCATTCCATTGCGGCCGTATTTCAAAAATCTCAAAGCTCTGGCCGGTCACTCGGAAAGAAATGTCCAATTGACTTCTGATGTCGCCGGCCGGACGCCTGCTTTCAACAAATCGCCCGACTATCTTTTCGATTCTTTTAATTTCGAATTCACTGATTGCCATCGTTCTTATCCATGTGTCGTGATTAAAACCGCACGCATACTGGCACAATCAACCGGCTTACATTGCTATTGGTACGTTTTGCCCTCATGCCTCAGCCAGCCATCAATATGCCTTCCACTGGGATCGTGGTGCGTCCAGTGGAGAACGCCACCTTTTTCATTCCACTCATATACACCATAAAACGCGACTTTATCCCCTCCGCTCAGGCCGTTGATCCGGGGGGCCAGATCAATGTTATGCGCGATCAGCAATGTCTGGTCGCCGCTGAGCCTTAGTAAGAAACGTTGATGTCTCGACCCCTTGTTATCATCAGGCAATATCTTGATTACCACGCCATCTCCTTGCACTTGAAGAGCGCTTTGCCTGTTTTCATAGGCGTTTTGCAGAACGCGGTCAACGTTTGGTGTCGATGACGACCGTCCGGGTAATGAAACACCCCGCTCGTGAAGGGTTCCGTAAGCTAATAACGCGATAACCGCCAGGAAAATGTATTTCTTCATTTTTGGTTTACCAGTCAATCGGGAAATAGTCCTTTAAAAATTTACCACACCAGTGTTTACCGGTATTGATACCATTAAAAAATGGATCACATACCCGCGCGGCACCATCAACGATATCCAGCGGCGGCTGAAAATCATGCAGATCCTGTTTGCGTCTGGATAGTAGGGCCGGATCCTCATCGGTTACCCAGCCAGTATCCACGGCGTTCATAAAAATACCATGCTTGGCAAGCTCGCTGGCCGACGTATGGGTCAACATATTGAG
>RCNC010002947.1_pt1 | contig 12343 bp, 9 predicted proteins | sample 2041301 | NCBI WGS metagenome assembly RCNC01 (sample SAMN09708231, study PRJNA481090) | Marine sediment metagenome, whole genome shotgun sequencing project. | biome: marine sediment; feature: ocean; material: sediment; isolation source: Sewage treatment plant 13A marine sediment (STP13A) ... | reverse complement strand
CTTAGTTTCCTCGCAGAAATTCTTTTTAGGTGACTTCTTTATTAAATCTATCCATTCATCAAAATGAAAATTCAATCCAACCTAATATTCCGAAATCCCTATACTACATAAAGTAACCTTCTGTCACAGATGGCGCTGGCTTAGTGATGATTTGGTCACTGGCGTCAGATTTTCTTTGATCTGAGGTTCAATCATAAAACCTTCAAAAACATGCAATCTCTGAATTTGTTGTAATCTTCAACTCCCGAGCCAATTGCAGCCTAATAATTTGCATCCCAAATCTTCGATTAGTTGCCAATTGATGATTGATGCCCTGAGATGGAGGACACTAACATCTCCATGTTTTAGAATTGTATTAATTTCCCATTTATGTTAGTGAGTTATTCCATCATTTCAAATTATAACTGACGCAATTTACAATTTTCCTGCTCGAACAAATAGATTTAAATGTTTTTACGATATTGATTTTTGGATATCATTTGTATCCTTAACTTCTGCTATATTTTGGCACAATGCAAGAATATCGGAGTTTTTTTGTTTGTGGAAACTTAACCATTCAGCGAGAATACATGAAACTGTGGAATGTTACAGATAATGCAAGTATGGTTGAATCTCGAAAATTGGACCAACCCACATTACATGTTATCGCCCTCATGTTTGAAGAATAGAGTTTTGTGTTTATGAAATCAACGACGAGCGGAATCGCTTTTCAGGATAACGAATCAAGGCTGGCTCTGTTGGGTCCGGAATCCTTTAGGAAGACATTGATAGGGCACTCGTTCAACAAAAAAGGCTGATCATGAACAAGGATGTTGATAATAAAAAAAAGGGACTTTCATATTTTAATAGTGCAACTCTTCAGCACAAAGAAGCATTCCGCTGTAAAAAAGCAAGCAATAGCAAGCCACTTAACGGGAAAATAACCGGAAATTTTCAAACAAGGCTCATGTTAAGACCGCTTTGGGCTGGTGTTTTTCTGTCCTTGCTGATCCTGCAAGGAGCCCCCCTGACAGCAGCTGATTCTGACCTGACCTTTACAAAAGAGCTTGATTATATGCTTACCAGGAATGAATCCGTGCAGATCGCTAGATCTGAGATCAAGCAAAAAGAGTTCGAAGCAGAGGCTGCCGAGGGACTGTATCTGCCAAAGGTCACGTTGAGTGGACGATGGACGAAGATCAATGATCCGATTTACCTGGACATGAATCCCATAAGGGATGTTATTCTTGCGATGCATCCAACAGTACCTCCGTCAAGTGTTCCCTCGTTTAAAGAGAAAATTCAGGATGATACCTTTTACAAGGCTCAGCTTAATATGGTCTGGCCGGTTTACACCGGGGGAAAGATAACAGCAGCAAAAAACGCTGCTGATGCCGGGATCCGGGAGGCTGAGGCAAAAATGCGCCAAACTACCGGAACGCTGATGTCCGAATTGGCCAGATATTACTTTGCCGTTCGACTGATGGTCCAGGTTTTGAACATCCGGACTGAGGTGAAGCATACCCTGGATCAACACATGTTTCAAGCCCGCAGACTGCAAGAAGAAGGGTTCATTGCCCGTACTGAGCTTCTCCATGCCCAGGTGGCTCAAAGCCAGGCAGACCGTGAGCTCAAGGCTTCCCGGCGTGACCTGGACCTTGCCAGAACCGCTCTATCCAATATTCTGGCTTCGGACGATGTTGAAAACCCTTCTACTCAGCTATTTCTGGTCCCTGGCATTGACCCGGTAGATTTCTTTATAGATCAAGCCCTGGAAAACCAACCGGCTCTGGACCAGATTCAGGCCTTAAAGGACAAGGCCCGGGCAAACTTGAAAGGTGCGAAATCGGAACTTTACCCAGAGGTTTATTTATTTGGGATCAGGGAACTTTATTAGAACGACTTGACGGTTCTGGAGCCAACATGGGCCGCGGGACTCGGAGTTAATTTCACCCTTTTTGACGACCTGTCAAGGACCAACCGTATCAGGGCGCTCGACAGGTTGAAGAACAGTTGAAATTGACTCATGATAAGGTGGCCCGAGATCTGGAGACGCTGGTTTCCTCTCGTCACCAAGAACTGATGGTAAATAGTGAGCAGTTCGAGGCACTCCAGACATCACTGGATCTGGCAGAAGAAAATCTCCGGTCCAGGACGCGGTCTTTTGAGGAAGGGCTTGCCACATCCCTGGATGTTGTCGATGCCAGAGGTCCCTTTCCGGGATTCAGGTGGAGAGAATGAGAGTTGCTTACAGCTTTGACGTGGCCTTGGCACAATTACTTGAAGCGTGTGGAAGAGGAGCTGATTATCCCCAGTATCTGGCCGGTAAAATTATTGAGGTAGAGAAATGAAAAACATGCACCACATAGTTGAGCCTGTCATCGGACTCCTGATTCTGCTGGGGTTGATCGGCGGACTGACCTGGTATCTGCAGGAACCTGAGCTAGAGTTCATACAGGGTGAAGTTGAAGCAACCCAGGTGAATCTTGCTGTTAAAATTGCAGGCCGTGTTTCTGAAGTGTTTATTAAAGAGGGGCAATCCGTGGATAAGGGAGCCAGTCTACTGAAACTAGACAGTCCGGAGATTAACGCAAAGCTCCAACAAGCGGAATCGTCTGAAAGGGCCGCTTCCGCCCAGCGCGACAAAGCCTACGCAGGAGCCAGAAGCCAGGAAGTTGTCGCTGCAATGAATCTATGGATACAGAGCCAAGAGGTCGCGGAACTGTCTGAGAAGACATACCGGCGAATTAATAACCTGTTTGTTAACGGAATCGTTTCGGGGCAGAGAAGGGATGAGGCAGAAGCAAAATGGAAAGCTGCCAGTTCAGCCGCAGTTGCAGCGCATTCCCAGTATGACATGGCCTTGGAAGGAGCCCGGAAAGAAGATCGGCAAGCAGCCACGGCACTTGTTGAAAAGGCACAGGGCGCAGTCTCCGAAGCTAGAAGCTACCTGCAGGAAACCAGTTTGGAGGCACCCTTGGGTGGTGAGGTTATCCATGTCATTGCCAAGCATGGGGAAATAGTGAGCCCTGGCTATCCTCTTGTCACAATTCTTGATTTGGACGATATATGGGTCACCTTTAACTTACGTGAGGATCGCCTGGCTGGGATGCGTATGGGAGTGGTTTTTCCGGTTTCAGCCCCAGCCCTTGGAGATGAAAAATTTGATGTAAAAATAAGCTACATATCGGTATTGGGAGACTTCGCGACCTGGAGATCTACCAATGCCTCCGGGGGATTCGACCTGAAGACATTTGAAGTCAGGGCCAGGCCGCTTGAAAAAATTGAGGGGCTACGGCCGGGTATGAGCATTATCGTCCCCGTTAAGGACCTGCCTGATGTCCGGAAATGATCATCAACAGGGATTTGTGGCAGTATTTTTGCGTGAGATATCCCAGATAAGGGAACACTCCCGTTATGCCCTGGCCATGATAGTACTTCCGCTTGTCTCATTCGCCCTGACCTGGGGCCTGTTTTCAAACCAATACCCTCAGGACCTCCCAGTCGCAGTGGTGGATCTTGATCATTCCTCAATATCATCCACTATAATCAGAGCCATTGATGCGACTTCAGTTGTTGCGGTTTCCTTTCAGGCGCCTGACCCTGCCCAGGCCAGAGATTTGATGTTGAGAGGCAAAGTCTATGCTATGGTGATCCTACCGTACGGACTTGAAGAAGATATTCTGCGTGGGAGAGGTGGGGAGGTAATCGGTTATACAAACACCCAGATGTTGCTGCCTGGAAGCATTGTTTCAAGCAGCCTGAATGCCGCAATTGCTAATGTTTCGGCGGGGATTAACTTTCAATCCAGATTGCGACACGGAGAAATGGACGAAGCCGCCACAGCTCACTTGGAGCCTGTTAATCTTGATCGACATGTACTGTTCAATCCTCAACTCAATTATATGTATTTTCTTGCCGCAGCCCTTTGTCCCACGTTCTTCCAGATTTTTATCCTGATGACAGCGGTTATGGCCATGGGAAGCGAGTTTAAGAACAGCACTGCCAGCAAGTGGCTGGAAGCAGCGGGTGGAAATGTGTGGAAAGCAGTGGCAGGAAAGCTGGCTGTATATTTTATTTCATTCAGCTTGCTGGGCCTGGTAATGTTGGCAATTATCCTTAACGGCTTAGGTGTTCCCCTGAGGGGTTCTCTATCCAGCCTGATTACAGCTACAGTTCTCCTGGTTCTTGCTTACCTGAGTTGTGGCATTCTCCTGGTTTTTCTATGCCCCAGCCTCCGTATGGCCCTCAGCGCGGCCTCTTTTTTTTCTGGAACCGCCTTCGCTTTTGTCGGACTTACCTTCCCCCAGTCGGGAATGCCAGCCCTTGGGAAGGCATGGAGCAGTATGTTGCCGCTTACACACTATCTTCACCTCTTTCTGGAGCAGACCATCCGAGGTGCAGAACTATCTGAATCAATAAATGATTTTATGATTCTTGTCATTTTCGCCATAGTGGGAATCAGCCTGATTCCCCTGCTACATAGCCACATGAAGGACAGCCGTTACTGGGGGAAGCCATGATAAGAAACCTCTCCTTTAATATATTGGCGGAACTAAGATCGATTTTAAGGGATCCGGGTGTACTGATTATCATGGGCGCAGCGATTGTTTTCTATTCATTTGTCTATCCACTCCCCTATTCCAGGGAAGTGCTGAGTCAGGTACCCCTAACCGTAATTGATCAGGACAACTCCGCGCTCAGCAGGCAGCTTGTCCGGATGGTCGACGCCTCAGAAATGCTCAGGGTGGAAGGCCGTTCTCAGAGTATTGACAGAGCGCGGCAGGAGATCGGTTCCGGTCGCTATAGTGCAGTTCTATTGATCCCTGAAGGCTTTGAGGTAGATGTCCTCCAGGGGCGCCAGGCATATGTGTCATCATACGTGGACGCTACCTATTTTCTGATCTACAGGCAGGCGATGACCGGGCTTGTTAAAACAGTTCGCACAGTGTCAGCAGGAATTCAGATTCGCCGTTTTCAGGCCCAGGGATGGTCAGCAAATAAGGCTATGGTAGACCGTTCCCCGCTAAACCTGGTCAGTAGATCATTATTCAACCCAACCATGGGTTATGCCACCTATATTGTCCCAGGGGTCCTTATACTGCTTTTGCAGCAGACCATGCTGATTGGAATCGGAATGATATCCGGAACCCGCAGGGAGCAGATGATGGCGGGAAAATACATTGTCCAACGCCGGGGTGGTCCGATGGTAAAGATTATCTCACGGACAATTGCTTGCCTATCCGTTTATTCTATTCATATACTTTTCATCTATGGAGTAGTTTACCGAATCTGGGATTTCCCAATGCGGACAGGTATTTCAACAATTTTATTGTACCTTCTGCCTTTTTTGATATCGGTCATCCTGTTAGGCCAGGTCCTGGCAGAATTTTTTAAAACCAGAGAAACGGCGATCGTAATGATTGTATGGAGCTCAATGATTGCGGTCCTGATATCAGGATTTTCGTGGCCTGTGGAAAGCATGCCGCACTGGATAAGGGCAGCCTCCATGCTTCTGCCTAGCACCTGGGGAATATCTGGGGGATTGCGGCTTACCCAGATGGGAGCCTCCTTCAGTCAGGTCCAGGAAGAATGGATTTGGATGTGGGGACTAACGATCCTGTACTTTATCTTTGCCTGGATCTGTGTTCGTTTTGTCCACCGAAACAAAAATGGGGTCACACCTTGACGCGTAGTGATTGTCTGACAGATTAAAAAAAATGGCATAACGTATTTGCATGCAAGGCAATTGCAAGAGATGCCCTGGCAAAAACCATCAGAAAAATTTCGGATGATGAAATAGGTGAACCTCAATAATTATCCTATTCGTGAGTTCCGCACATAAGCCAAAAATTAACAATACCGAATAAAAGTATCAGTGGTCAGTAGAGTCGAGGATGGGCGCGGGCGCCATAACCCCGTTTCCCATCAAAGCAGTACGAAGGTAACGATTGCATCAAGAAAGGAAACCGCCAATGAAAGCCGAAAAGTTGAAATCGGAAGTAAAGCGGATGCTTATCGGAGGAAAAAACGACCCTAAGGATACAGAGGAACAAACGACGGTCAAAAGCTTTGCCGAGGACCAGAAAAAGGACGAGGCTTTTGAAACCCGTGATCGGGGCAAGCGCACCGTACCCGTAAAACTGATTGTGGGGAGTGTCGGTCGCTATCAGGATTTTGATGGCAGGTTCAAATTCAAATCGAAAGATGCTTCTCCCCGGCTGCAATGGATCCGGAAGGCCGTGATGGAAGGGCGCCAGCTTGATCCGGTATTGCTGTATCAGATCAAGAAAAAATACTATGTCTTGGACGGCAACCACCGGGTTTCGGTGGCCAAAAGCCTCGGTCATAACGAGATATTGGCCAAGGTGATCGAATTCATTCCCTCTAAAAAAACTCTTCAGAACATGCTCTACCGCGAACGAGCTGAGTTCATGGATCGCACCCAGCTTCAGGCGGAGATCTCCCTGACCGAGGTTACCCGCTATAACAGCTTACTGGAGCAGATCAGTGAACACCATCAATACCTCCAAAAGGAGCAGGGCGATGAGGTCACTTTTGCCCAAGCGGCCGCTGATTGGAACAAAACCATTTATCGACCCCTTTTCACCATCATTCAACGCAGTCATTTGATCGACTCGTTTCCCGAACGAACCGTGGCCGACCTATATACCTATATTACCCTGCACCAATGGCACGATACTCGTGATCGCCAATACGGGATCGGCATCGACAAACTTTTGCAAAGCAATATGCAAAGCTTTCGCCGGGCCATGCTCAGCGTCAGAGATATGGCTTATCCGGAGTTGAAACAGGAGATTATATTCTTCATACTGATCAATAGCCAGATAAAAAAGTTAGGCAAGGTCATCGAAAAACTGTACGAAATCGATGAAGTCCGCGAGGTCCATTCCGTGCACGGAGATATGGATATTCTGGTAAAGATCAGGCTGACCCGCGACTTGCTGAAGTCAGATTCCGAAATCATCTCCTATTTTCTGCGTAATCAAATTCACCATATCAGCGGAATCAAGAAAACCATCACCTTGATTCCCGGTTCCTCAAAGATCAAGAAGGAGGAGCTTCCATGATACGGAATTTGACACGTGGCTCGGTATTATGGCTTTCACAGCAATGTGACGAGGGGAAAACGAAAAAAAGCTGATATCGATGATCAAATTACTTGTGTGCAGCTGTTCGGATTAAATGGCCGATTACTCCAACTATTCACCAGGTCCGGAAAAACTGTGATACCATCATTGCGCTTACAGCGAATCCTATTTTGGAAAAGTTGTGTTTTTGTGTTATCAATTCTTCGCAATTGACCCGGAATTGAAATGATCTCCTATTAAGATTACCGAAAAGCGGTGATTACATCATCCCCGAGGACAACCCTCAGGTTGTGATTATGTAACAGAGCTTCGGATGCCAAGCACCCTCCATCCAGTTTCCATAATGCTATTAATCATAGGACAACCGATGTGTCATTTTATGATGATTTAGTGCTCCTCCAGTGACGAATTCAACAATGGGGAAGTAAGGGAAACATCCATCGGCGATACAGGCCCGGTTTTCGCTCAAAATGTCTCTTCTGCACATGTGTGAGATAATGCAGGTAATTTAAGCACAATCTTATCTTGACGATAATGCAAATATTTCGTAAATTATGTGTATGTCTAAAGTAAAAGATTTTCAAAGAATTACCGACATATATCAGCCTGCTATCCAGCTTACTAAAGGGATAGTTCTCATCTTGGATCAGGATGGAATGATCGTCAGTTTTAACGAATTTTTAGAGTCAACCACAGGATATTCATATACAGAGCTCATCCAAAAGAATTGGTTTGATCTGTTTTTGTTAGAAGATGAAATCGATTCAGCAAAGCGATACTTTCGTCGTTTTATCCTTGGCGGCAAGAAATCAGGAAAAATTATTACCAAGATAATTACCCGTAGCCTTAAAGAATGTTTTGTAGAATGGCATTACCAAGGATTTGAAGGTGAAACAATTGGGGATGCTACCGGCTTGCTGGCAATTGGTCAGGATGTATCAGAACGCGTATATCATGAAAAACAGCTCTTAAACGAACGAAATCAACTGATCGAAAGAAACAAGGAACTGACCTGTCTATACAGCATGGCCAAAATTGTTGCGCAAAATCAGCCTCTGCCTCAAATGCTTGAGTCCATCGCGGCCATTATCCCTCCAGCATTCCAATTTCCGGCCATTGCTACGGCAATCATTCGGTTGGATGAGCAATCTTACGGTTCATCAGAAAGAAAAATAAAAAGTTCGACGCTCTACGAAAACCTGGTTGTCCATGATATTCAAAGGGGAAATGTCGAGGTGATTTATTCATCCTTAAGAAAGGATCAGCATAAGAGTATACCTTCTTTTCTTGAGGAAGAACGAGCTCTTTTAAAAACCATAGCACACCATCTATCTCTGGCTATAGAGAAAAAGGAAGCGATCGATCACAAGGCTGAGATGGAAAACCAACTGCGGCACTCGGATCGGTTGGCAAAAATCGGCCAACTGACGGCAGGTGTAGCTCACGAACTTAATGAACCCTTGGGAAATATCCTCGGATTTGCCCAATTGTCTGCAAAAACAAACAACCTTTCAGATCAGGTTTATAGCGATCTTGACAATATTATCAAATCAGCTTTGCATGCCAGGGAAATCATAAAAAAACTGATGTTTTTCAGCCGACAGACCCCTCCACGAGAAACTTTGGTCAATCTGAACAGACTGATTGAAGACGGCATTTATTTATTTGAATCACGTTGTGCTAAAAGCGGAATATCGGTTGAGAAAAACCTTTGCCATGATTTACCAGCCATTAAAGCAGACCTGTCCCAACTACAGCAGGTTTTTACAAATCTGATCATCAACGCAATTCATGCCATGCCTGAGGAAGGTGAACTTGTCATTGAAACCACATTTGACAATGACTTTGTTTACTTGATTGTTCAAGATTCGGGCATCGGTATGACGCAGGGGACATTGAAACAGATTTTCTTGCCCTTTTTTACAACCAAGGATATCAAACAGGGAACTGGATTGGGCCTGTCGGTTGTTCATGGTATCGTTAAGGCCCATGGCGGCGGTATAGATGCCAAGAGTCGTATTGGACATGGCGCTGAATTCAAAATCAGATTTCCTCTGCAAAGGATGTTCCCCAGGGAAGATAATGAATAATAAAAAAGATATTCATGACAGTGCCAGGGTTTTAGTGGTTGATGACTCAGAACTTACTTTAGAAGTTATTCAAAGAAACTTGAGTGCTGCAGGCTACGATGTCTACACTTCAGCAAGTGTGGGCCAAGCGATTGACTTTCTATTGCAGGATTCTGTGGATCTTGTGATTACCGATATTAAGATGCCCAAGATCAGCGGTTTGGAATTGCTCAAATATGTGAAGGAAAATCTGAAAGACACAGAAATAATGATCATCACCGGCTACCCCTCCATTAAGGGCGCAGTGGACGCGGTTAAAGACGGTGCCGAGGATTACCTGGTCAAACCATTCACGGATGAAGAACTATTGACCGCTGTTGCCAAAATGTTGGAGAAACTAGCAAACCGCCGTGCGGCTGAAGTCAAACCGATCCATGGCAATTCTAAAATCATCGGCAATTCTTTGTGCATGCAGAACGTATACCGGCTCATTGACAAGGCTGCAGAAACGAAGGCCAACGTGTTGATTACTGGAGAGAGTGGTACCGGTAAAGAATTGGTGGCGCGTGGCATCCACTATAACAGCAGTGAACATTCGGGCCCTTTTGTTACGGTTAACTGTACAGCGATTCCAGACACATTACTCGAAAGTGAACTGTTTGGTCATGTCAAAGGTGCCTTTACCGGAGCAAACTCTTCCCGGGCCGGTTTTTTTCAAATAGCCCATGGCGGAACGTTGTTTTTAGATGAAATTGGTGATGCCAGCCTGAGTATGCAGGGAAAATTACTGCGGGCTATTCAAAATAAAGAGATCTTTATGGTGGGATCAAGCCGTGTCCAAAAGGTGAATACGAGGATTCTGACGGCAACCAACATGGATCTAAAAAATCTTGTTAAAAGGGGGCTTTTCCGGGAAGATCTCTATTTTCGACTAAACATTATTGAAATAGCAATACCACCGTTGCACGAACGGGGTGAGGATATTCTGTTACTGGTTCAACTATTCATGGAAAAGCTTTCCAAAGAAATGAATCGATCGGTGCCCCGTTTTTCAGACAAAGTTTTGCAGATTTTTAAAAACTATCACTGGCAGGGTAATGTCCGAGAGCTGGAAAATCTGGTCCAGCGGCTGGTAGTGCTGGCTGATAGCGAGTTAATCGATGTCACCGATTTACCGGAACAGATGCGCTTCAGCATCAGCATACACCAGGGTTTTGACCGACCTTTAATAAAGGTCGAAGCGGAATATATTTTGAATGTATTAAACAGTGTCAAGGGCAACAAAACAAAAGCCGCCGAAATTTTGGGAATCGATCGCAAAACACTACGGGAAAAAATCAGGAAAGCAAACACCGACATCTAAATCGGGTAATTTCTCCCCGCTGGGGAATTCCTCCCCGGTATTTCATCCTATATCACTTCTTCAACAAGCAAATCCACGAGACCCACTATTTATATTTTCCAATAGTATCGGTCTGATATTAATACCAATATGGTATTAATTTATCTGCCATTAGGGGACGGATAGTCCTAATTTTCATTTTGGCATGTGGATTGCTTTATATCCGTGTATCTAACCACTACTTTCATCTGGAATAAAAACAAAGAAGGAGAAGTTACATGCATTTACAAGCCAAGAGCACAGATATCTGTCAAACCTGTATACATGTATCTGAATGTGCCCATTACCAGTATTGCCAAAAACAGGGAAAGACAATTTTTCACTGTGAAAATTTTGACAACCAACCCGTACTGCACGTGGTCGAAAACGAAACCCTCCAGGAGGCGGAACAGGGTGACGAATCTTCCAAAATCAGCATTTCTTATGTTCGGGGAAGAATGAACGGATTGTGTATAAATTGCGAAACACGGGATTCGTGTGGATTCCCAATCCGTGATGGAGGGGTCTGGCACTGCGAAGAATACTGTTAGAAATACATTTAAAAAGGAGATTTTGATCATGTACAACACAGCTTTAAAAATACAGGACGATGCAAGTTCTTACGCACAAAAAATATCACAGTTGGTTAGAAATAAACATCCTTGGGAAACAGAATTTATCCAAGCGGTAGATGAACTTCTTTTTTCATTAAGACCGCTTATTTCTCAAGAGCCCCTTTATCAGTATGAACGGATTCTGGAAAGGATGGTTGAGCCTGAAAGGGTGATCAGTTTTCGGGTTCCTTGGCGAGATGACAGCGGAACCATTCAGGTGAATACAGGCTATCGGGTTGGGTTTAATAGCGCCTTAGGTCCTTATAAGGGCGGCTTGCGCTTCCATGCCTCGGTAACACTCAGCATACTAAAGTTCCTGGGCTTTGAGCAGGTGTTTAAGAACGCCTTGACAGGGCTGCCCATGGGGGGAGGGAAAGGTGGCAGTGATTTCAGTCCCCGTGGTAAAACCGATATCGAAATTGAAAACTTTTGTCAGAGTTTCATGGTTGGATTGTATAAACATATTGGCCCTGATACAGATGTGCCTGCTGGCGATATTGGTGTCGGTGCCCGAGAAATCGGATACTTGTTTGGTCATTACAAACGGCTTAAAAATGTCTTTGAAGGAGTGCTTACCGGAAAAGGCATCGATTGGGGCGGTTCCGCTGTAAGACCAGAGGCAACGGGGTATGGTGCTGTTTATTTTGCTGAAGAAATGTTGAAGACCCGTGGAGATCATGTTGATGGCAAAACAGTAGCGGTTTCAGGATTTGGGAATGTTGCCTGGGGCGTTGTGAAAAAAATATCAGAAATGGGTGCAAAGGTTATCACCCTTTCTGGGCCTGACGGGTTTATTCTCGACAAGGATGGTATTCAAGGAGAAAAAATTGATTACATGCTTCATATGCGTTCCACCGGTCGTGATGAAGTTAAGGACTATGCTGAAAAGTTTAAGGTAGATTTTTATCCTGGAAAACGACCTTGGGGTGTAACTTGTGACCTGGCGTTTCCCTGTGCCTGTGAAAATGAAATGGCGTTGGAAGATGCTAAGGATCTGGTAAAAAATGGCTGCATATGTGTAACAGAGTGCGCTAATATGCCTTTAACACCCGACGCTAGTGAGCTATTGCACAAAAACAAAATCCTATATTCCCCTGGCAAAGCATCCAATGCCGGTGGAGTTGCATGTTCAGGATTTGAAATGGCTCAAAACAGTACAAAAATAAAATGGACAAGGGAAGAAGTTGA
>RCNC010002466.1_pt1 | contig 12343 bp, 5 predicted proteins | sample 2041301 | NCBI WGS metagenome assembly RCNC01 (sample SAMN09708231, study PRJNA481090) | Marine sediment metagenome, whole genome shotgun sequencing project. | biome: marine sediment; feature: ocean; material: sediment; isolation source: Sewage treatment plant 13A marine sediment (STP13A) ... | reverse complement strand
GAGTCGGCCCGGAACGACCGGTGGAGTTGGCTCGGAACGACCGGTGGAGTTGGCTCGGAACGACCGGTGGAGTCGGCTCGGAACGACCGGTGGAGTCGGCCCAGAAGGACCGGTTGATTCAACCAAGACCCAGCGGAGGCATCGGCCCAGGACCCCTTGGGCCGGTAGGTCCTTGCTCCTTCCGAGTCCCACGGAGTACGATATCCCCCTAAGCTCGGCGGGGTCGCCTGGATCGCTTCTTCGCGTCGAGTGGCCTCACCACCCCCCAACTCGTGGCACCACGAGGACAAAAACCCAATGTCCAGACGCCCGAAGTTTTGGCCGATTCCCTTCCTGCCCCTGTCCGTCCTCCCTCTGTTGATACCAGTCCTTTCCAACGCTCCCCTGAGCGGGCAGGAAACAGCCTCCATTTCGGAGGCAAATCTCCTGGACCTCCAGCCAAGGGTCATCGGGCCCGCCGTGACAGGGGGCCGGGTCCACGACATCGAAGCTTTACCAAACGACCCGTCCACCATCTTCGTGGCCAGCGCGTCCGGGGGCCTCTGGAAGACGACCAACCGGGGCATAACCTGGAGAAACGTCTTCGACACCATGGCCGTGAGCACCTTCGGGGACGTGGCCATCGCCCCGTCGGATCCCCGGGTGGTCTACGCCGGGACCGGGGAACAGAACAACCGCCAGAGCACCTCCTGGGGCAACGGCGTCTATCGGTCCAACGACGGGGGCGAGAGTTGGCGGCATCTCGGGTTGGTGGAGACAAGGCACATCGGGAAGGTGGAAGTCCATCCCACCAATCCCGACGTGGTGTACGTCGCCGCCCTCGGGAACCTTTGGGCTCCCAGCGAGGACCGAGGCGTCTTCAAGAGCTCAGACGGGGGGCGGAGCTGGTCGAAGGTTCTGTATGTGGATGAGTTCACCGGTGTCATCGATATGGTGTTGGATCCCGCGAACCCGGACGTCATCTACGCCGCCACGTATCAACGCCTGAGGCGTGCCTGGGGATTCAACGGGGGCGGGCCCGGCAGCGGGATTCATAAGACCACCGACGGTGGAAGCACCTGGACCGAGCTCACCAACGGGATCCCGGCGGGGGACAAGGGCCGGATCGGGCTGGCCATCGCCTACTCGAATCCAAGGGTTCTGAACGCCATCATCGAACACTCCGACCCGGACCAGCAGGGGACCTACCGGACCGAAGATGGGGGAATGACCTGGGAACGGGTGAACGAGCTTGATATCCGGCCCATGTACTACTCGGAAATCTTCATCGATCCAAGCAATGAAGATCGGGTCTATGCCCTGGCGACCTCCTCCAACAAGAGTGAGAACGGGGGCAGGACCTTCCAGGAGTTCGCGGTGCGTCCCACGTACGACGTTGGCGTCCACGCGGATCACCATGCTTTCTGGATCGATCCCAACGATTCAGACCACCTCTATCTGGGAGGCGACGCCGGGCTCCATGAGAGCTACGACATGGGCGTGACCTTCCGGAAGATCAACAACTTCCCCATTGCCCAGTTCTACGCCATCGGCGTGGACATGCGCGATCCGTACTGGGTTTTCGGTGGGCTCCAGGACAATCACTCCTTCGCCGGTCCTTCCGAAACCCGGCGATGGGCCGGCATCGTGAACGACGATTGGCACCAGGTCGGTTATGGGGATGGTATGTACTGGCAGCCGGACCCCACCACCACCAAGTATGTCTACGGTACATCCAACGACGGCACCTACTTCAGACTCAACAGTGAAACCGGGGACATGCTGGACATCGCCCCGGAAGCTCCGGTGGGAGAAGAGGAATACCGTTTCGACTGGACCTCCCCCATCATCATTTCCCAGCACGACCCTGCGACGCTGTACGCTGGAGGGAACCGCTTGTTTATCTCTCATGATCGCGGGGGGAGCTGGGAGCGGACGCCGGACCTTTCGAAGCAGATGGATCGCGATACTGTCCCCCTCATGGGCGTCATGGGCGGAGACATCCCCATCTCCCGGAATGATGGAACCGGGAGCTACGGTGAAGCGGTCACCATCGGCGAGTCCCCGGTGGACCCCAATGTCCTCTGGGTCGGGATGGATGACGGGAACCTCCAGATGTCCAGGGACGGAGGGGCAAACTGGGAAGAGGTCAGCGGGAACGTGGAGGGGATCAGATCAGGCACCTACGTCAGTCGCATCACACCCTCGGCCAAATCAGCAGGCGCCGCCTATGCTGCTTTTGATGGGCACCGGGACGGCGACTTCGCTCCGTACCTCTTCCGAACCACGGACTTCGGAAGAACGTGGGAACCCCTCATGGCCGACCTTCCCTCAGGAGCCGTCAACGATGTGATCGAACATCCGGACAACCCCAATGTCCTGTTCCTCGGCTCGGAACATCACCTTTTCGTGAGCACCGACGCGGGCTCCAGCTGGACCAAGTGGCCCGGGATGCCCACGACCCACATCGATGACATCGTCATCCATCCCCGGGAGAAGGACCTGGTCATCGGAACCCACGGCCAGAGCATCTGGATCCTGGACGACACCAGACCGCTCGCTGAATGGACCCCTGAGGCAGCGGCGGCACCGGCCCACATCTTCAGCCTCGGTCCGGCCACGATCTTCACCTACTGGAAAGACACTTCCTATCGGGGCCAGGCGGAATTTGCAGGGGAGAACCCGGTGGACGGAGCCATCATCACCTATTCCCTGGGCAGTGGCGCGGGAGAAGCCCATCTCCGGATCGCCCGGGAGAACGGTGAAGTGGTCAGGGAATACCTGGCTCCCAACCGGGAGGGAATGCACCGGGTGAACTGGGATCTTCGACACCCCGCTTCGACCCTCACCGGCCTGGAGCCCTGGAATCCTACCGGGCAAGACGGGCTTCCGAGGAACATCGAAAACCGGGGCCACTTCGTGTCACCTGGAACCTACACGGTCACCCTGGTAGCCCGGGGGGCCACTACCTCCACAACCGTGGACGTGAGGGGAGATCCGGAAATGCCCCTTACTCAGGCCCAGTACGAGGAAAGGGAAGCCTTCCTTTCCGATATTCAGGCCCTTCAAGCCGAGTTCGCTGAGGTTTCGGGAGCGGCTCCGGCATTCGGTAGAAGGGGAGGCCAAGGGCAGACGGGCGTGACAGAGGCTCAGCGGAACCTCGCCCAGCACCGGAGAAACGTGGGTTCGGTCTATCAGGCCCTGAACGGCGGAGGGGTCCGCCAGGGATCCCTTTATCCTCCAACGGCAGCCCAGCGGGAACGGGTTGAGGCAGCACGGGCGGCCCTCCGGGAAGCTCGAAGGGAGTAAGAGAACACGCGAGATTCTCTGCCCGCCCCTCACATGGAGGGTCGGTGAAGCTACCGGTTGCCGCCGGGACCAGGATGGAAGAAACAAAGGCCGGGGATCCAAAGAGGGTCCCCGGCCTTCGTTCTTACTGGATTACTGGCAACTCCCCATGGTTGGCCGGAAAGAGTCCGGCCGGAAAAGGGGTAGCCGCCACCTGCTTTGAGGGCGAGAATGTCTGGGGCCCCGGATCCCTCGGACCCGGTTTTTCTCCTCGGATCCACCTGGCAGTAGGAAGAAGAAGAACAAGACCGTGTACAATCTCCATTCCTGGCTTCGTTACCTGGTGCTCCTTCTGGGCCTGGCCGCCCTCGGGTATGCCCTTTGGGGGGTCCTTGGCAAACGCCCGTACAAAAAGCTGATGTGGGACCTGAGTAGCTGGTTCACGATGAGCCTTTACCTCCAGGTCGTGGTAGGCTTTTTCCTGGTCTTCAGCACAACCAGCCGGTTCTTCGATCGTTCTCTGGGCCTCCACATGGTCTTGAGTATCGTTGCCGCTGTTGTGTCCCATATGACCTATTCCACCAACCGCCGGAGGCCTCGGGAGGAACGGAGCTACGGCATTCACGTCCTTGGGGTAGGCCTTTCTCTCGCCCTTGTCCTGGCGGGACTCCTGGTCATCAGGGATTCCATCTTCGGCTAGGTGAAGGGTGGGACCCTGCCCTCCGAGAGGCGATTCCGGCCACTTCTTACCTTTCCTGACTGGAAATATTCGCTCCCTACCCTCACTTTGCGGGTTCGGATTACTCCGGCAGAGGCCGGAGATCCCAGCAACATCGGATCCAGGGTTTGCCGATCCCGGCCAAATCACGGAATCCAACCAGCGGAGGTTTTCATGACCCCTCGTTCCGTTTTCGACCGGATTTCCCGGGGACTTCTCGTGGCCGTCCTCTCCATCTCCCTCCTGGGCCTCGCCCAAGGGGAGCTCCTTGGACAGAGCTACGACCCGGACTCCATCCTGGCTGCCGAGGGGTACATCACCCCCCCGGACACCATCATGTCTGCGGCTCTAGCCCCTCGGTGGCAGAATTTCAGCTTCTCGAATGCCAACGTCGATGGGAGCTGGTACCTCCAGTCCCTCAGCGCGGGGCTGCCTCATATCGGTGAATTCTCCAAACCCTACCACGAGCTAGGCGGGACGTTCATCGATTATGCTGCCAACCGTAGCCGTACCCTGACCACACGATACAACTCCGGCTTCAGACTTCATTCAGTAGACGGGGATACCAGAGACATCCAGATCCCGGATGGGGCCAGGGTGTCGAGCCCGTCCTGGTCACCGGACGGACAAAAGCTGGCTTTCTTCGTTCACACCCCGACCACGACCCACATCTATGTGGCTGATGTGTCGAATGGCCGCTCCCGGAGCATCACCAGGGATCGACCTGTGCTTGCCACCTCGGTGACATCGTTCTCCTGGACAAAGGACAGCCAGTACATCCTGACGGTCCTGGTGCCGGAGAATCGCCCGTCCATGCCTCAGCGAGGGCCCGCTTGGACCGGCCCCGAAATCAAGGTGAGCGAAGACGGGAAGAATATGGTCCGGACCTATCCCAGCTTGATGGGGACCCCTTATGAGAAGGACCTCCTGGAATGGCACTGGACCGGGCAGCTGGCCCTGATCCAGGTGGAGAACCGGCGGGTGACCGACATCGGTGCCCCGACCATGATCCGAAGCGCCAACGCTTCCCATGACGGCATGCATTTCCGGGTAACCCAAACCGTCAGGCCTTTCTCCTACATCGTGCCTGCCAGCAGCGCCGGCAGGGTGGAGGAGCTTTGGGATCGGGATGGAACCGTCCTGGATTCCCTGAGTGAGACCGAGTTGAACACCGCTATCCGAGACGCCGATCAGGATGATGACGAGGGCGATGAGCAGGACAATCGGCGTAGCATGACCTGGGCCCCTGATGGGAATGGGCTCATCTATCTGGAGCAGGAGCCGGCTCCGGACAGCACCGATGAGGACACCGCTGCTGCCGCGGACGAGGAGGAGGAAGAGGGCGGCCGGGAACGCCAGCGCCGGATGGATCGGGTCATCCGCTGGGTTGCCCCCTTCGACAGCACCAGCACCGAAGTGATCTACGAGACGTCCACGCGCATGACCTCCGCACGCTTCTCCGAAGATATGGCCATCCTCTTCGGGTCGGAGCGGAGCGGCCAGTCCACGCACAACTACGCTGTTTTCCTCGATGACCCGGAGGAAAAACACACCATCACCCGATGGAACTCCGAGGACTTCTACGAGAACCCCGGGAGCCTGGTATCGGACGGCATGAGCCTGGGTGGAGGTGGCGGTGGCCGGGGCGGTGGCGGCGGTGGCGGCGGTAGCGCCGTTCGGGTGTCCACCGATGGGGAACACGTCTTCCTCAGGGGGACCCGATACGACGAGAATCCTGAAGAAGTGGGCCCCAAAGCCTTCATCGACAAAACCAACATCCGGACGGCGGACAAGACCCGCATCTATGAAGCTGACGATAACGACGTTTTCGAGGCACCGATCATCGCGTTGGACCTCGAGGCAGGACGGTTGATCGTCAACCGAGAGAGCCCCACCGAGATCGACCAGAACTTCCTCCGGGACGGATCAAGCCTAACCCAGATCACGGAAAACGTAGACTACACCCCTGATCTCACCCGGGGAGCCAAGCACCGGTTCAAGGTCACCCGCCCGGACGGATTCTCCTTCCCGGTCTCCGTAACCCTCCCTGAAAGCTTCCGGCCCGGAAATCCCCTCCCGGCCATGTTCTGGTTCTATCCCCGGGAGTACACGGACCAGGAGAGCTACGACGAAAGATTCCGGAACTACAACAAGAACACATTCACCAACTACAGCACCCGCTCCATCGCCTTCCTGGCACGGTTGGGTTATGTGATCGTGGAACCCGAATCCCCCATCATCGGGGAACAGGGTGCGATGAATAACAACTATGTCGCCGACCTCCGAAACAACCTGAGCGCCGTCATCGACACCATCGTGAATCGGGGGTGGGTGGACCGCGGCCGCATCGCCATCGGCGGACACAGCTACGGCGCGTTCTCCACGGCAAACGCCATGGTCCACACGCCCTTCTTCAAGGCGGGAATCGCCGGGGACGGGAACTACAATCGAACCCTCACCCCGTTAGCCTTCCAGAGTGAGCGCCGGGTTCTTTGGGATGCGCCCCAGGTCTATCTGGGCATGTCGGCGTTTCTCTACGCCAACCAGATGACCGGTGCCCTTCTCATGTACCACGGGTTGAAGGATCAGAATGTTGGCACCTTCACCATCCACTCCCCTCGGATGTTCGAAGCGCTGAACGCCCTGGATAAGGATGTGGCCATGTACCTCTATCCTGAGGAGGCCCACGGACCAGCCACCTATGAGACCCAGATCGACATGTGGGCCCGATGGGTGGCCTGGTTGGACAAATGGGTGATGAACCCTCCGCCTCCCGGTGGGGATAAGGACGACGGTGGGCTGTAGGATGTTGACCTGAAATAGATTCTGCCTCCGTGAGGGGGCGAATCCAGAAAGACAGGAAGGGCCCCACCGACCGGTGGGGCCCTTCTTTCATTGGGGTTCATCGCGGCTCAAAGCCACTCCAGGTCAGGGAGGTGCGCTCAGCCTCCGACCTCTTTCACCGGAACCGGATCACCCCGATTCCGTTCATGAACTCGATCTCGGTGCCGAAAGGTTCGGAGTATTCCCGGGTTTCATCGATGATCTTCTGAGCGAGATCCCCGGTGGCCAGAAGGGGACGTCCCCTTTGAGGACGGTCCAGGCCGTGGCCCAGGGTTATCGGGTGAAGATCGACCCCGGTGAGTTCATCACCCTGGAACCGGACTATCGCCACGAAGCTCTCCCATATCTGGGGTCGGGACGGGAATCCCCCCGTTCTCTGACGGGCATCGTAGAAATCCTGAGCCACCGCATCCGGACCCAATCCCCTACTTTCATAGTTGTCCGAAGGTTGGCGAGTCACCGTCTCATTTTGGAAAACGAAGTCGCCAAGGGAGTAAAAGATCGGCTTTCCCTTATAGATCTCGATCCCCCGGAGGACGTGGGGACCGTGGGCCAGGAAGATGTCCGCTCCGGCGTCGATGACGGCATGAGCCACCACCTTGATGAAGTCCGCCGGGTAGTTGTTGGTCCTTCCCGACTCATGGGAATGACTGGAAAAGATGACGATATTGGCCTGGCGCTTCGCCTCCTCCACCGAAGCAACGATCTCGGCCAGGTCATCTTCGTTGGGGGTGGTGAGGGTCGCGTATTCGTCCCCAACGCGGAACGTCTCTCCGAAGAGGCGGAGGGTTTCGCCCTGGCCAACACCGGCCCCGGTGCCCTCCCGGTAACTCCTTAGGGCGGCCATCTGGTCTGATGTGATCTGGTAGGTCCGATCGAAGCGGATGGGACTGAGCCCAGGGCGCCCCCGAACGTCCTTCCTCTGATGGCCGGCCCGGGACCCATCAGGGAAGGTCGAGGCGGCGGAGATCAGGGCGACACGGCCCTTGGGCGTCTCCAGGTATCCCGGCGTCCGGGCTTCGGCCAGATTCTCGCCCGTCCCGGCGTGCATCAACCCCACCTCATCCACGGCCTTGGTGGTGGAACGCAGGCCTCCGTACCCGTAGTCCCCGGTGTGGTTGTTGGCCATACTCACCATATCGAAGCCCATCCATACCAACTCCTTGGCTATAGCAGGGTCCGCCCGCATATAGGTGCCCCCACTCTGGGTCGCCGGAATGATCTCGGGTTCGAAGTTGTGAAACAAAACCTCGAGGTTCACAAAAGCCGCATCGGAATCCTGGATGAGGTCCCGGAGAAAGAGAAACTCCGGCTCGTCGAAGGCCGAGAGCCGCCGGGTGATGATGGCGTCCCCCGTGAGGGCCAGTGTGATCTCCCCTCCTGTGTCCCCGTGGGGGAGGAGTTGCTGGGGTGCCGCTTCGTCGACACCCGACACCGATAACCCCAGAGCAATGGCCAGGAGAAGAACGGGTTTCCCAGTGCGAGTCATTCAGCACCTCCTATGAAGAAAATCCACCACCGAATTCAGTCCCAACTTGCCATACAGGTCCCTCAAAAAGAAAGGAGTTTGGTCACTTTCAGCGTGAAGGTGCGCTCCAGAACCTCGCCTTCATCCCCATTCCTCCGCTCCGAGTACACCAGGAAGAGGTCGCTCAAAGGGGAATGGATGAAGTTATATCGAAGGTTTATCACCTGGTCTTCAGAGGCCGTGTTGTACTGAAAGAAGCCGCTGAGAAAGGACCGGGTAGACCCCGCCAAATCGACCCGGGCGCCGAGAACGTCGGCCTCGAAGGATCCTTCCGGGAGGCTTATCCTATTCCGCTCTACGCCGAGGTCCAGGGCAAAATGGGGACTGGGCCTCCAACTCCCATTGAGCGTCACCGATCGCCGGTCCCCATCATAAAACCCGCCCCCCGAGAATCGGATCTCCCCGGCCAGAGGCCTCGACGCATCCGATTGGTAGCCCACCGACCCCTCTCTGAAGGCATACCGGCCCGGTTGGATCTCTCCCTTCCCAGCGACCATGAAGCCGTCATCGATAACCTCCAGGCGATCGGCAGCGGTAAAGTCCAGGACACTCCCATCCATGAAGGCTACCCCCAGCCCCGCCGTACCCGTCCGGGTTTCCACCTCTGACGAGAGATCGGTGATGTAATCCAACTCCACGTACGGATTGATCTCGTTCACCCCGGGGATGCCCGGTCGGGGGTGGGCTCCGAACGTTCCGTAGGTCTGCTTGACTCCCTGTCTGGATACAAACCCGAGACCCGGCTCGAATGCGTCCCCCATCTGCCGATGGAGAGCCGATATGTCCCAAAGGCGGTCCCTGAAAGCCGCCGAGATCCGGGCGGCCCGGTTGTTTCCATCCCTCTCTGGATAGTCGGAGGCAGCCAGATAGGAATGGACGATCAGTTTCCCTTTGACCCTCAGGTTGGCGTCGACGCCATAGCTTCGGTTGTACGAGTCCGCCGTGGAACCGAGTCCGTTCCGATTTGCGAACAATCCCCCCACCTGAAACCCCCAGGGGAGGTTCGTCCGGACCCGGGCCACCGAATAATTCTCGGCGGGAAGGGCATCCATCGATTCGGTCTGCATCTGGAGAAGTCCGATGTCCAAAGGACCGATGCGGCCCGTGAGTCGGCCTCCTGCTACGATGGGTACGGGGCGGTTTTCATGGAGTCCGATCCGCCTGGAGTGAAAGAGTGTGAAATCCCTGGGCGAGGCCCCCAATCGATAGTTCCTCTCCGACAGGTCTCCGAAGGCGAAGATTCCTGCGTTCTCAATGAAGAACTCCCGCTTCTCCGGAAAAAACAGGGAGAACCTTGTCAGGTTAACGCGCTCCTGATCCACCTCTACCTGGGAGAAGTCCGTCCTGTAGGTGAGGTCCATGGTCATGCGGGGGGTTAGACCATACTTCAGATCCACGCCCCCATCGATAGACGAACCCTGGTCCGCATCGACAATCAGGTCCCCGCTCGAATCGTCGGCCAGGCCGAAGGGTTTGATGGTCAGGTTCCTGGGGCGGGGAAGGTCTGAAAGACCCGTGAGGGTCCCGGCCAGAGCCATGGTGTGGACCCGGGACCTCCGATCCAGAGGAGCCCAGTAGGAATCTTCGTTCCGCCGACGGAGCCGCCGAAGGAAGTTCATCCCCCACACCTGGTCTTCCGTGTTGGGATCGAATCGAAGGGTGGTGAAGGGGATAGCCAGCTCCACGGTCCAGCCCTGGTCGTGGATGGTGGTCTTGAGTTGAATGACCCCCTCCCAGGCGAGGTTGGTGGTCCGGGAGTTGTCGAAGACCTGCCCGTCCTTCACCGCCCCCAGGGGATTGATGAGGAACATGAAACAGTCTCGCCGATCCAGGAACGTATCCAGGGTGATGGCGAATACATCATCATCATGGGTTTCGAAGTCCTGCTCCAGGAACTGGGCCGTGATCCCCTCCGGATCAGAATCGAATAGAAGAGCGCCCACGTAGACGTACTGGTCGTCGTATAGGACTCGAACCAGGGTCCGCTCCGAGGCCGGAAACCCCACGTCGGGGAGAGCCTGGATGAAATCGGAGATGGAATCCCCCGCCTCCCAGGCGGCTTCATCCAAAACCCCATCGATAATGACGGATTGGTGGGTGCGGATGGCCCGGGCCGTCGGCCGCGGCGCCGCCTCCGGGTCAATGGGGAATGAAGAGGCGGAAACACCTCCCCCGCCCACCTCCTGGGCGGACAGGACGGTCGGCTCCACCAGGGCCAAGGACGAAGCGGCAAGAAATAGTGCGAGAAAAAAGCGGACCGCCCCCCGGGCGGGGGCAGTCCGCGTTAAAGATGAGCAAATCACGGCAGCGTCACTTCCAGTCGGGAGACCCCGTCAACGCCGCTCGACGAACTCCCGGTAAAGGCGATCGTGTTTGTTGTCCCGGGGGTCGACCTCCACTCCCCCAATGAACATCCGGTCAATCCAGGTCAGGGCCTGGAGAGGATCGCCGTCCGTGATAAGGAGGTCGGCCCTCTTCCCCGGCTCCAGGCTTCCGATCAGGTCGTCCATCCCCAAGATCTCGGCGGTGTTCAGTGTTACCGCCTTCAGGCCCTCTTCGGCTGGTAGTCCGAAGGCCACGGAATGGGCTGCGTGATAGGGCAGCTTCCTGACATCAGAGGTGCTTCCGGTGCCAAAAGCAAATTTCACGCCGGCCTCATGCAACAGGGCTGCATTCCTGTATGAGGCGAGGATTGATTCATCCTGGTTGGGCGTTGGAGAATAGGCCGAGGTGAGGATGACGGGCAAATCATGGGCCGCCAACTCGTCCGCAACCTTGAAGGCTTCCGTTCCCCCGACCACAACGCCGCGAAGGGTCGGGAACTCATCGAGGAATATGAGGAGGGTCCTTATCTGCCACTCCGAATCGGCCCGGAAGAAAACCGGCATCTCTCCCCGGAGGGCAGGCAGAAGGGCTTGGAGGATCACCCTGTCTCCTCCCCAGACATTGGCTTCGAAGGGCCGGGTCGGATCCTGAGCCACGTAGCCCGTGGCGTCAAAGGCCTGGGCTCTCCGGAAAAGAGCCACCAGCTCCTCCATCCGCTCGCCGTCCAGGTTCGGGGTAGGATCAGACACCTGGGGTGCCAGGAAATCCAATCCAGACACCACTACGCCAGGTCCGGAGGCCGCAAAGGGATCGGGCTGGAATGCCGCGGTGGCAAAATAGGGTGATCCCCCCCCCGCCCCCTCGTCACCGGCGTGAGCACCCAGGCCAAACACTTCCCAGCTGTCCGCACTGCCTGGGCCTTGCCGGGAGGCGGGGAACGCCACCATAAGGGCCGCTTCCGGGTTGATGGCCATTCGTTCGTATGTATCACCCCGGAGTTGGATTACGCCCGCGGTCCCCTGAATTACACCGGAGGTCTGGGTAACCAGGGCGGTGGTGATGCCATTGGCTCGGGCCACATTGATGGCTGCGCTGTAGGGGACGATGGCAGGAACTGCCCTGATATGGGGATTGTAGGTCCCTGTCTCCGATACGTCGGTGGCCTGGCCCACTGCTCCGAACTCGAAAATCCCCAGATTCGTCAGAGGGTCGATCATCCCCGGGTATATGTGCTTCCCGGTGGCATCGATCTCCACCAGGTCCTCTGGAACGGAAATCTGGGAGGAAGACCCCATGGCCGTGATCCGGCCACTTCGAACGACTAGAACCCCGTTCTCCACCGGGGGAGTGGCCACCGGGTGCAGCGTGCCCCCCACCAGTACGAAAGATCCTTCCTCCATAAGCTCGGTGGAGAGGGATGCATCGTACCCGGCCTCCTCATTCACGCCGGTGATCTCTCCAACCCCCAGGCTGCTTGAGGCCAGGGGAGGGAGGGCTCTGAAGGGCTGGCTCCGGGTACCGGCTTCATCCTGGACATCGTAGTAGACGATCCCGTCCACGATGGTCTTTTCGACCCTGACGAAGGTGTTGAAAGGATCTCCGTTCAATAGCACAACATCCCCGTCTTTGCCCACCTCCAAAGACCCCACTCGATCTTCGAG
>RCNC010002465.1_pt1 | contig 12344 bp, 9 predicted proteins | sample 2041301 | NCBI WGS metagenome assembly RCNC01 (sample SAMN09708231, study PRJNA481090) | Marine sediment metagenome, whole genome shotgun sequencing project. | biome: marine sediment; feature: ocean; material: sediment; isolation source: Sewage treatment plant 13A marine sediment (STP13A) ... | reverse complement strand
AATCCGGAATCCGGACCGAGGCAGGCGGGTGCGCATTCCTAATTCCTAATTCCTAATTCCTCATTCCTCATTTAGATGAGTGCGTTCTCCATCCAACCGAGCCGGACGAGGTCGATTTGGTCGGGGTTCGAGACGCCGAGGCCGTAGCGTTCGCCGGCGATCTCGATGTGGTGCGGCGGCGGGCTGATGGGGCGATCGTCACCGAAGTAGAGCTTTCGCTTGGCCTCGATGATACGGGCACCGGTTGCATCCACCGCCACTGGGTCGGCTCCGACGATGAGACCGCCATAGGACCACACGTGCTCGCGCGAGAAGCTGTGCGGGCCGGTGGAGTGGAACAGTGGGGTCAGCATCACCAACACGTTGAGCCGCACCTTGCCCTCGAGCTGCGGCAAGCGCCAGATCGCGCCCAGCGAGGCGCAGGCATCGCCGTGGTAGTTCTGCGGTCGCGGCACGAACATGATGAGATTCTTGATCGAGGTCCCGAGGCCCGCCCAGTCATGGGTGCGAAGCGGCCGGGTGTTGATGATGGCGGTGGTGCGCTTGAACACCGGGTTCGATCGCACCCCGCGGTCGTCGACCGCAACGTTCTCTGGTTTCACGCCCGCCCGCAATACCTCGCTGACGATCGCCTCCTCGAGGGCCGGAGGTGTCGGGAGGTACTTCCACACGTTGCTCTTGATGCCGACCACGTCGGACGGGGAAACGATGTGCCGCCACGCGGTTGCCGAGTCTTCCTCGAAGAGCGCAGCCACCGCCTGGTTGAGCATCTCGTGGAGGATCTCCGGGTCCGGCTGGCCGGCAGGCCCCAAGACCTCTTGTCGCCGGATCAGCACCACTCGGCTCTTTGATCTCACGTCCACCGCACCAACACTTCCGGCGCCCACCAGCCCGGCCGCGGCTACCCCGGCGCCGGCGGCCACAAAGTCCCTCCGGCTGATTTTTTTCTCGGTCATAGCCCCTCCCCCATCGCATCGGAGAGAAGCGAGTCGGCCGCCGAGGCGGGCTCCGGCGCCAGCACCACAGCCAATCTCGCGCCATCCCACCGAACGATCAACCCCGCCTCCGCAGCCGCGCCCTCAGCCCAGCTCGCCGTCTCCACATCCGGGTAGTCGACGAGCAGCAACCACGCGTTGCCGTCAGGTCGTGCGTACCGGCCGAGCACGGCGTCGGTCTCCGGGCCGAACTGGAGAACGTTGTCGAACCCCAGGTACACGACGCTGTTGAGGATTTCCTGGGTGTGGAAGAAGCGCACCGAACGCTCATCGAGACCATCGACCGGCAGCTCGCTGACCAGAGGCGGCGCTTCGCCCTCGTCAGTGATCGTGTTGGCCGCTTCCCGCGCGATCGCGATCACTGCGTCGTACGCCGGTTCGCTCTCACCCTCGGCGTAGACGGAGCCAAACCACCGCCCCTTCCAGAACGATAGCCAGCCGGTGCGCAACAATGCCCCCTGGCCGATGTCGATATCGTCGCCATCCCGGTCATGGGTGAAGACGCCGTACGCATCCTCCGCCGACGCCAGCTCGAAGAGATCGAGGACGATTCCTGGCTCGCCGTCGGGCCCCGAGTAGCGGCGCGCGAGGCAGCGCTCCATGCCGTAGGCCAGATACACCTCGGCGTGGCCGTCGATGTACTGGAAGATCGTCTCGGTGTCGTAAACCTCGCCACCGTCAACTGCGCGCCAACCGGCGACCTCGAGGGGCAGAGCGTCGCCCGTAAGTCCTCGCGACCGTTCTCAGCCGGTGTTGAATCGCAGGATACCGTCATCATTACCGCCACCAAGACCGCGAGAATCACCAGCCTCGCAGCGTGACAGGCCGGAACCGCCTGTTCACTCCGCCCTCGACAACCGCCAGACACGTTCATCCCAACTCTGGAATCGAGTATATGATATCTCCAAGGTCCCGTCCCGTCCCCCCGGGTCAAACTGAATCCGCCTGGTGGATTACAATTCGACCGTCGATCCCGGCGGCGACCGAAACGGTATTCTGAGAGAATCCCGAACCTCTTGATGGTCGCGTGTTAAGATACCCCGCTAGTGGACATGGGTCGCGGATATGGCCGGTGTCGGAGGGAGTCATGCGGTTGAGACTTTTCGTTCTATTCGTGGTGGCGGCACTCTTCGCCACACCACGCCCCGCCTACGCCTACCTCGACGCCAACACGGGGAGCCTCCTACTTCAACTCGTGTTGGGGGGTGTCGCCGGGGTCGCCCTGTTGGGCAAGCTGTATTGGCATCGTCTGAAGGGGTTCCTGGGCCTGCAGAAATCCGAGGATGACGCAGACACATCCTGAGATCGACCCGGGCTCGTTTCGTGACCGGGACGGCAGAGTTTTCCTTCGCAACGGCAAGGTCTACCGCGCCCTGAGTGCGGCCGCGTTGGCCGATTGGAGGGCTTTGTCGGCGACCCGCTTCTTTCCGGACGCCGTCGATTCTCGCCGGGTCATCGCAACGCGTGACTCCAGTGTTGCAGCCTCCGAGTTCAGAAAGGTCGAGGGAGAATGGGCGGCGGTGCTCGAACACGAACGAGTGCCGTTCATCTCCTACCCCTACGAGTGGACCTTTGGGATGCTCCGCGATGCGGCCCTTCTGCAGCTCGACCTGCTTCTTCAAGCCCTCGAAGAAGATCTCATCCTCAAAGATGCGTCGGCGTACAACGTGCAGTGGTTCGGCAGTCAACCCACGCTGATCGACATTCCCTCGTTTCAGCGATGGAAGGTGGGCGAGCCGTGGGTCGGATACCAACAGTTCTGCCAACTCTTCCTCTACCCTCTCATGCTCACGAGTTACCGACGAGTCCCCTTTCAGCCGTGGCTGCGAGGGGCGATCGACGGCATCACACCAGAGAGCTGCAACCGATTGCTCTCGGGTCGGGATCGCCTGAGGCGCGGGGTGTTCACGCACGTCTTTCTTCAGCACAAGTTGCTTGCAGCGACGGGATCGTCGGACAAACCACTTCGCCAAGAACTCAAGTCAACCAACCTCGGAAAATCGATCATCACGCACAACGCCATCGGACTCAAGAAGTTGATCACCGGCCTTCGATGGACGACGAAGGATTCGGAATGGTCGGGCTATGCAGACGCCCACTCGTACTCGGATGAGGGGGTAGCGGCGAAGCGAAAATTCGTCTTCGACGCAGCGGCCTCCGCACGCTGGCCGTTGGCCTGGGACCTCGGATGCAACACCGGTGAATACTCTCGACTGGTGGCGGAGCACGCGGATTACCTCGTGGCGATGGACGGCGATGTACTGGCGGTGGAGAACCTTTACCAGCAGCTGTCCGGGGAACGCGACACCACCATCCTCCCGCTCTTCGTCAACCTCGCTGACCCTTCTCCGAACCTGGGATGGCGGGGAAAAGAACGAAGATCGCTCCCGGTACGCGGCAAGCCCGACCTCACCCTCTGCCTTGCTTTGATCCACCACCTGACAATCACCGCGAATGTACCCGTCGATGACTTCGTCTCCTGGCTCGCTGAGCTGGATTCGCACGTGATCATCGAGTTCGTGACCCGTGAGGATGCGATGGTCCAGCGCCTGCTGCAAACAAAAGAAGATATTTTCGACGACTACAACCTTCAGAGCTTCGAAGCTTCGATCGGCCGCCGTTTCGAGATCATCGACCAGCTCCGGCTGCCGGGGGAAACCCGGGTTCTCTACTTCCTGCGGCCGGCCGCCCGGTCGACGGGGAAGAGCCGTGCGGGTTGACCCCCTAACCGCGGAGATCCCAGCAGGCGCAAGGGCGCTTCACCTCCTGTTGTTGGTCGGAGTCGGCGTCGCACAGCCCCTGTATGACCTGCTCGGAAGGAACCCCTCGTTCTTCGTAGCCCACTCGGCGACCACGCTCGACCTGGTTCTTTTCGTCGTCATCGTGTCGCTCGCATTGCCGGCAGGTCTTTGGGTGGCACAGTCGGTTCTGACGCAGGTGGCAAAAAGACTCGGATCGGTGGTTTATCTCCTCATGGTGGCGACGCTCTTCGCCACCGTCGCCGCGATTCCCGTAAAAAGACTGTTCCCCGACGCCGGGATCACAGTCAGCGCCGCTGTTGTCCTGATCAGTCTTGCAGCCACCTTCGCCTACAACAGATTTCCGCCCATGCGCTCGGTCATGAGCTTTCTGTCGCCCAGCGCGCTGGTTTTCCCCGTCCTCTTTCTATTCTTCTCGCCGGTCACGGAGATCGTGGGAAACGGTGAGGATCGGATGACCGAACTGACTTCGGTCGAAAGCACGACACCGGTCGTCTTGATAGTGTTCGACGAACTCCCGGTGACCTCCCTCATGAACGAGCACAAGCTCATCGATCCCGTCGCATTCCCGAATTTTGCGACCTTCGCAGCTCACTCTCATTGGTTTCGAAATGCAACCACAGTCGCACAGAACACCTCCTACGCAATCCCGGCCATCTTGACCGGCCGATACCCAGATGCCACGCGGGCGCCCCATGCAGCGGCATACCCAGAGAACCTCTTTTCGTTCCTGGCTGGTTCCCATGAGCTCCGGGTCGTCGAGACCTTCACCCGCCTGTGTCCCGATGAGCTGAACGCCGCCATGGTGGAACGTGAACCGCTCGGACAACGCATCAAGGCTGTGGTGATCGACAGCTCAGTCGTCTACCTCCACATCGTCCTCCCGTCCACGCTGGTCGCAGATCTTCCAGCGATTGACTCGACGTGGCGGGATTTCGGTAGAGAAAGCGCTGATCAAACAGTGGAGGACCCCCACGCTCACTCCCGAGACAGCACCTGGGTTTTCCGCCGATTCCTCCAACTTGTGACCCCGGTCAGAAGCCCCACGCTCTTCTTCCTTCACCTGAATCTGCCCCATGTACCGTGGAAGTACCTGCCCTCCGGACGGGAGTATAGGTTCCCGGGCGCCCCGGTTCGACCGCACGGAGTCCAGGGAGAAATGTGGGGCACTCAGGATTGGGAAGTCATTCAGGGATGGCAGCGGCACCTCCTCCAACTCGGCTATGCCGATCGCCTCCTCGGTCTTCTCATCGAACGTCTCCAGCAAACGAGGCTGTGGGATGACGCACTCATCGTTATCACCGCCGACCATGGAGTCAGCTTCCAGCCGGGCCAGTCGCGGAGAGAAGCGACGGAGGAGAACGCTGCCGACATCTTGGGAATCCCTCTACTGATCAAGGTACCTGGCCAGACTGATCCGCAGCTGCACGACACGAGCGCCCGCACCATAGACATCCTCGCCACCATCGCCGATGTGCTTGATGCCGAACTTCCGTGGGCGATCGACGGACGGTCGCTGCTCGGTGAGGATACGCCGGGGTCCGGAACCGTCGTGATTCACCGGAATAAGGGAAGGCGTTTGAACGATCACCTCGAGCTCTCTTACCGGCCGGACGCCAAATATCGTGCTCTTGATCGCAAATTGGGGCTTTTTGGAGCCGGCAATACGCTCGAGAGCCTGTACTCCGTTGGTGATTTCGGCCGGCTCGTCGGCAGTCGGGCCTCCGACCTCAGCAGCGCGGCAATGTCGGACGTGTCGGTGGTGCTCGCGGACGCGTGGACCTTCGAGAATATAGACCTCGATGGGTCGTACCTGCCCACGCACATCGTCGGGCGTCTCACAGCCCGCACACCTTTCAATCATCCCTTGAACCTCGCGGTCGCAGTCAACGGGACCATTCAGGCAACAACGAAGACATACTCCCTCCCCGGGGAAAATGACTTCAGCTCGTTCTCAGCGATGGTCTCTGAATCCGCTCTTGCCTCCGGTCGGAATTTGGTGACGGTTTATCTCATCAAGCAGACTGGAGAAGACGACCCACGTCTCGCGCCCGTTCTGCCCACTGCCACAATCACCTACTCATTGCGCCAGAATGGGGATGGAAGAACCACCATCGTTGGCTCAGATGGACGCACGATCACGGTGAAACCCAGGGCGATCCATGGCGAAATGAACCGCAAAGAGGAGACGATCTCCGGCATGGCCGGTAACGTGGCGGCAGGCCGCCCGGCGGAGATGATTCTGGTGTTCTCCGGTTCCCAGTTCCTGTTTTCGGCGGATGTCTGGCGGCCGACACCGTCGATCGTGAAGCGATACGGGGACAGCCGGCTGTCCAAGACCGGGTTCCGCTTTACGGTACCCGAGGCATTCCTTGACGAAAATGCCGAACCCCTGCGTATCTTCGCCCTCATCGACTCGACTGCGACAGAACTCAGCCTGGCGCCAAGTCGACCGCGGTCAAGAGCCCAATAGCCCAACGCGCTTCGCCTGAGTGCGGAACTCGACCGGTGGCTCGATGACACCGGGGAATGTATGTGTTTCGACGGGGCCAAGGGGGAGGAGTTGCGCGCGCTCGGTTACCTCGAATGGCCCGTCACTGCAGGTAGCCGAAGGCCTCGAGGCGCTCGCGTTCGCGATCACTTAGGACGACCTCTCCGGGCTCGCGCTGCGAACCCAACCGCCGGTAAAGGGCCAGCGCCCGCCGCCGCTGCTCGCGGAGCAGCGTCTCGAGCACGCGTGAGAGCTGAGGATCCGACTCGACCAGGTTCAGTTCCTCATCCGGATCTGCCGCGAGATCGAAGATCCGTCGAGGCCCGGCACCGCCAAAGATACCCTTGTCGTAATCCCGCACCACCGCCCGCGCCAAGGTACCGGCAAAGACGAGGGCATGGGCCGGCCGCCGGTGGAGGTGGTCCCCGGGCAGGCCGTCCGCGGGAAGCCCGGCGACCTCGAGGAGGGTCGGCGCTAGATCCACCGACGATGACAGGGATTCGTTGATCGTACCGGCCTGGTCGCCTCGCGGCCACTTGACGAGGAGCGGCACCCGGAGGATTTCCTCGTAGAGCGTGTGGTGGCCGAAACCGCCGTGCTCAGCAAACTCTTCGCCGTGGTCGCTGGTCACGACAATCAGCATTTGATCCCACAACCCGCTCGACCGAAGCGAGTCGAAGAGGGTTCCCAAGGAGGCGTCGAGGTACCGTACGCCGGCGTCGTAGGTGTGGCGGAGGATCTCGGCATCGAGCGGCTCACGGGGCACCTCGTCCCGATACAACGCGTTGACGAGTTGAGAGGCGCATCGGCCTTTCCGGCAGCCGAAACCCGAAACGCCGAATCTCTCCGCGATGGTCGTCCGATTCAACCCCGGCGCCTCGTACGGCAACAGCTTGAAGTCGGAGTGCGGCTCGAAGGTGTGGAAAAAGAAGAAGAAGGGCTCGTCGCGGTGCGCAAGCACCCATTCCGACACCGCGCGGGCCTGGCGGCCGGCCCGCCATCGGGTCACCCGGTAACTGTCGAATCCCTTGCCGAAACCCCAGCGCGGGCTTAGCCAGGCACAGTCGAAGACCATGGCCGATGTGGTGAAGCCGGCCGTCCTGAAGCGCTCGGCGAGGGTCGGGATCGCGGGATCCATGGCCTGGTTGAGCTGCAGGGCACGATGGGTGTCCGGATAAAAACCGGTCAGCATGGAGGCATGCGACGGTTTGGTCCAGCTCGCAGCAGCGTAGTGCCTGGTCCAGATCTCGGCCTCAGCCGCCAATCGGTCGAGGTGGGGGGTGGCAACCAAGCCCCCAAACGCCCCGACCGCATCGCTCCGCAACGTATCCACCGAAATCAGGAGGATCTGAGTCGGCAATTCTCCCACCGGCAGCCCTTCTGGTTTTTTCTGGCGCAGCGTCGCCTCACGGAGGTACAGGACACACCCCTCAGGCGCCTCGGCATCGAGATTGAGGGACGCGACCCCGCCCCCGAGCAGGGCCAGGCTCACCTCCTGCCGCCACCATCCTTCTGCTACGCTGAAATCGAGGTCGATGGCCACTTCGGTTCCGTCCGCCGCTCTCACCGCTCCCTTCAGCACTCCCTCACTTGAGCCCGCGGCATCGGTACCGCAATCGAGACAACCTGCCAACGTGAGAACCGGGTTGTTGTGCAGTTCGAGGTTGGCTGTCACTGGCCGGTCCAAAGGCATCGTCACGGCAACCCAGGTTTCGTCCGCAGAAAAGACCTCTCTCGCTCGCAGCTGCCGGCCATCAATTCCGAGGGCATGAGTCGCGATCAAGTCGTGGTATCGAACCTGTGATGGGCCGCGGTCGCACGCCACCACGCCGAATAGGGCCAGCACCACCGTCAATGTGGCACGGCCGGTCTGCAGAGCTGGGCTGGACACTCGTCTCATCGCTGGGTCACTTCCTTTGGATCTCCCACTCGAACATGCGGAGGAACTCCTCTTGAGTCTGGTGGAGTATATCCCGCCACAAATGGAGTGGTATTCGGTCGCCGATGCATAAACCTGCCTCCACTTCGCTTCCTCAATATACATAAGGTATGTATCGGTCACGAAGCACAGGCTGGACTTGCCTCAGCGCCCTCGATACACCACACCAATTGTTGCGGGCACACTAACCGGGTGTCTTCTCGACGAGTTCAGACATCTTTCTCCTTGGCAATCACCATCGGTTGGCAGGGGAAGGCGTCCATGAACTCCCACACTATGATGCACTACAATTACGGTGATCTTTGGATGGGTTGCATACGGAGTCGGCGCCCACAAATGGAAAAGCTCGCTTATTGAATCGTACAGTCGCGCAGAGGTTGGTTTACGTGGCGATCGAGACATGAGACCAGTAGGTACCCCTTATCCTGAACGGCCCTGGTGGGGGCCGCGAGAGGGAGTTGATCCACCAAACCCACTCTTCACGCCGCATTTATTCGGCATGTCGAATCGACACCGGGATTTGTGGGCCACAGCGTTGCTGGTCGCCGCCATCGCCATTTCTCGGATGTTTGCGTTCCCCGCCTCGATCTGGGAGCAGGACGAAGCGTATTTCGGGTGCGCGGTTCTGAATTTCGATGTCGCAGCTCATCACCCCCATCCGCCCTGGTTTCCTCTGTGGATCGCTCTCGGGAAACTCGTGCACATGGTGGTGGGAGAACCCACGTCAGCGCTTCAGATCATCAGTTTTGCGGCCAGCGTGTGGGTGGTATTTCCACTTGTTGCTCTGTTCGCCCTGTGGCTGCGTCGCGATCTGGCGGTTGCGGCGGCCGTCCTCTATATTTTCACGCCGGCAACGCTTCTCTTGAGCGGTCGTGCGTTCAGCGGGCCGTTGGCGACGGCTCTCCTTGTGTGCGCCTTGGCATTCTGGCTTCGCGCCGACGGAGGGTCTCGCGGAGCTGCAGCTGGTTCCCTTGTAGCTGGCCTCTGTCTGCTGACGCGCCCCCACCTTTTTCCGTCAATTGCCGCGGTAGCGGGCTACAGGATGTTCGTTTCGAGATCCTCGAGGGAACGATTGCTCGTGGTTGCGCCACTGGCGGTCGCGATGCTGATTGGATTCGGCGCGGTGGCGCTCGACGCAGGAGGTGCGTGGTCTCTCTGGCAAGCCTTGGAGAAGCACGCGGAGTACCACTTCGGTGAACTCGCCGGTGCAGAGCTGACGTTTTCAGATTCCGGGTTGGCGCGGGCTTTTCTAAGACCTGAGTTCGCCCTCGGATGGATTGGTCTTGTGTTCCTGGGCCTGGGTGGACTCTATCGCTACCGGAAGCAATTCCGAGCTGCAGTAGTTGTTGCGATATTGGGGCTTGGCCCTTTGCTGGTCACGGTTTACAGATTCTCGTACGCGGGAAATGTCCGGTACGCTCTGCCCATTATTGCGCTCGGCTCAGGATTCGTGATCCTCGGAATGGTCTTCCTGGTGAGAAGACTGGCGGTTCCGGCTGTGGCGGTGATTTGTATCGTGATCTTCGTGGCAGCTTGGCCAGCCCTGAGAGAATACCGCCGAATCGAATCCCCACCCATTCGCGCCGTGAGATCCGCCATGGAAGAGGCTGGTCGAAGGGGCGCAGTGATTGTGGCTGACAAAACACTTTCAGCCTTTTTCGAATACGAACGATTGCGAAACGGCATTCCCTTCACCGTCCTGTTCGCCTACCAGATTGGCACAGAGACGGTACCGCCCCCGGTGTGGGCAACGGTCGCAGTCCATGACGCCGGCCACGGCCAGTTCGTAGCGCGTGCGGAACATACCGCGAGTTTCGCGTGCGAGAGTTGGTGGTTGTCGCGCCTCAGCCAAGGACGGTTCCTTGACATGACGGTTGCATCGGGCGCACTGACCCGGCAGGTTTCACGAAAGACACGACCTATATACTCTGCGTACTAACGCCGCCCTCACACAACGATCATCTCCGAGAGACGAGGTGGCTTCGTGAAAAATCGTGAGGTCTTTGCGAAAGGTCGGACCTTCCCGCTCAGCAACCGGATGGTACCCGGCCGTGGCGCAGGTCACATTCCGGGAATTTTTCACGAAATATTCATGCTATCATCCACGATGATGGCGCCCCAGCAAGCGGCGTTTTTGCTGTAATAGCAACAGGTGCTGGCGCCCGCCGGCTTTTTAGATCGATCGAGCAACAAGGGAGAGATCATGAGAAACATACGAATCGCAATTGGTTTTTTTTCCGTGGTAGCCACTATTTCGTCAGTCGCCTACTCGGAGACGTTTACGGTGACCACCGACGCCGACACCGGCGTGGGGTCCTTGCGTGAGGCGATCGTCCTCGCCAACTCGAACAACGAGGCAGACGAGATCGTATTTGCTTCGGATTACAAAATCATTGCTGAGAGCCCGCTGCCCGACATCACATCGATGATCGTGATCACCGGAAACGGGTGGGACCGCAGCGTGATTGTCAGAGGAAAGCGGATCGCTGAAAGTGAAGGCGGCCAGGTCTTCTTGGTTGCGCCAACGGGCAAGCTCATTCTCGATTCTGTCATGCTCCAAGATGAAGGTCCGACGTCCGATGCACGAGGAGTGTCGAACGATGGTGAATTCGCTTTCCGGAACAGCCGTGCCGAGAGAAAACTCAATGCATACACGGGTCCTGGAGAGATTTACTTTGATAGGGACGTACAAATGGTCGGCGAAGGCGACGGCAGCGCCGAAATCGGGGTCACGCGCTGGTACGGCGACGACGGTGCTGTTTCGGTCAATTATGCCACGAGCGATGGGACTGCCATCGAGGGCATCGACTACCTTGGCGCTTCCGGGGTCCTTGCCTGGTCCGACGCCGACGAAACAACAAAGACTTTCGACGTTGAGATCATTGACAATTTCGGTAGTGACGGGGACAAAACCGTCAACTTGGAACTCACCGATCCGACCGGCGGCGCAACCATCCCAAGCCCCTCTGCCCTGCTGGTAATAACCGACGACGAGGGGGGAACAGGCCCCTGCATTGAGGACCTGGCGAACGGCACGGTCTGCCTGAGAGCGGGCCGTTTCGAGATCATCGGAGAATGGACCGGCTTTCAAAACCCGCCGGAAACTCAAGATTTGATCTGGACGCCGGTGGAGGACATCAACGCGACGGCCGGGTTCCAAAACAACCCGAGCGGCATCCAGATCGTCATGCGCGTGGCCGACGGGTGCCCGCTGACCGGTACATGGTGGGTTTGGCTCGGTGGTTTCACCGACGCAGGATGGAACATCACGGTGCGCGACACGGTGACCGGAAACCAGCGGACCTTTGACAAAACGGTACAGGGAGGGGTGTTCCCCACGACGGAGAGGGATTCCATAAACTTCACCTGCAACTGACTGTCTGTCGCTCCGGAGTTTTAAATCAAGGGACACCGGTGGTGTCTTGCTCGAAGTCGTCACAACGCCGTACCACTGCAATCCGATACTCCTCGTTGTAGCGAGACACGGTGTGCTCGAGTGATTCCCTGGCCACCAACCAATGTGATGAGAGCAGTTCGCCCAACGACCGCGTGACCTCGGCCGCACCCAGGCGGCGCGCCCGCAGTAGGAGGCGGAACACGTGATGGGCGTTGGCGACCGTCTGGCGGGCGAGGCCCATCAGCGGGCCCGGGTCGATATCGCGGAGCACGTCCGTGGACACCTGCAGGGCGAGGTCAGTGTCCGCTCCGGGATCGAGATGGCCGGCGCGGATCATGTGGTCGATCAGGAACGCGCGGTGCCAGTACTCGGTGAGCGCCGTGGTCGCATCCTTGACCGCGAAGATGTAGATGACCTTGCGCCAGATCCTGCGGAGCAGGTACTTGACGGCCGCCAGGCCGATCGCGAGGCAGCCGGAAAGCGACAGCGGTCCATCGAGGCCGCGCCCCAGCTTCCGCCGCACCTCGGACGCGATTTCCCGCCGCCTGACCCTCGCGATGGTCCCCGGGATGCGTCGCCTGAAGGTCGTCTCGAAGGCGATATCGACCAGCGGCAGCGGAATTAACACCGACAACCCGGCGCAGGTGGCGTCTGAGAAGATGCGCCAGTCAAGGTCGGATTTCTGATTTCGAATTTCGGATCTCGAATTTTCCACATGCCCCCCGGGCACAGGGTACAGAGTTCAGGGTACAGGGTTCACGGT
>RCNC010002592.1_pt1 | contig 12345 bp, 10 predicted proteins | sample 2041301 | NCBI WGS metagenome assembly RCNC01 (sample SAMN09708231, study PRJNA481090) | Marine sediment metagenome, whole genome shotgun sequencing project. | biome: marine sediment; feature: ocean; material: sediment; isolation source: Sewage treatment plant 13A marine sediment (STP13A) ... | reverse complement strand
CCACTGCAGCTTCACCGACAGGCTGGCCGTGTCCTCCTTCGACTTGCAGCTGACCTTGGCCTTGAGCTTTCCTGCCGGGACGGCGCCCGCGTCACCCACGGACAAGGTCCCGTTCTCCAGTTCGTCGGCCAGTTCGCGCAGCATCCGGGCGGCTTCGGCCGGTGACAGGTCTTTGGCTTTTCTCGATTCCACCGGAGCCTCCTCATCACCAGAACAGCAGTTTCACCGCAAAAATGATAACCGCGGCCACCAGGATACGATACACCCAGACCTCCCCCTTTTTCACCTGCCAGCGGACCCCGGCCCAACCGCCGATCATGGTTCCGGCGGCCAGGGTCAGACCGAGCACCCAGTGCACGCTGCCCATGGCGGCAAAGATTCCCAGGGCGATGACCTGGATCATCAGGATGGTCATCACCTTGATCCCGTTGGAGCGGATCAGGCCCAGCCCGCCGAAGCTGCCGAGGGCAGCGATGATCACGAATCCCACACCGGCCTGGATGAAGCCCGAGTGAAAACCGACAAAGAAGAAACTGGCATAGAGGGCCAGGGGGTGCCTCTGCCCCACCGGGGCCTCCGTCCCCTTCCCCGGCCCGGATCCCCGGCGGCGAAGGATGATGGAGACCAGCACCAGCAGCATGATTCCGGCCAGGATCCAGCGGAACAGCCGCTCATCGATGTCCACGGCCACCAGGGCGCCCAGTACGGCCCCGGGCGCCGCGGCCAGCATCAGTCGCAGCCCGAGGCCCGCCTCCAGCCGGCCCTGGCTGCGGAAGGTGGAGGTGGCCACCACGTTTTGCAGCAGAATGCCCACCCGGTTGGTGGCGTTGGCCGCGGCGGCGGGGAGACCGAGCCAGAGGAGCACCGGCAGGGTGAGCAGCGACCCACCGCCGGCCACCACGTTGAAAAAACCGGCCACCAGGCCGGAAACAAACACCACCGCGGTGAGCACCATGTCGGAGTTCAGGACGTCCATCCGGTCATGCTAAATCAACCGTCGCTCCGGAGACAAGGGGGCGGCTCCACCCGAATGCCGGGAGGCGCGCCCGGGTGCCGGCAGCGCAACGGAGATGTCACGAAAGATCTGCAGGGTCAGGGGCTCTCGCCGGGTTGCCAGGGCCCGATGGTGTGGGGCAGGCCGCCTATGGCGGCGGACAGATCGGGCAGGGGGCCAACCTGCCGGTAGTCCGTCCCCTGGGAAGTGCCGGTCTCCCGCAGGCGCAGGAGTAAATCCCCGGCAGATCTGACCTCCCCGGTTCTGGCCACGAACCAGCCCTGGAGCGCACAGACCGCGCCGGCGGTCATGGCTCCGGCGCCGGAGGTGCCGCCGAATGAATCGGTGTAGGTGGCGTCAGGCCCCCCGTTGTACAGCACGCCGTACCCCGCGGTGACGATGCCGCTGCCATGGCCGTGCAGGTCCAGACGGCTGCCGCAGTTGGTCCAGCATTCCGGTTTCCTGCTGCCGGGAAGAGCCGCCCCCACGAGGATCGCCGAGGAATCCCGGAGGTGCCGTTGAAAGGCACCCTGGTAACGCGGGTGATCGAGATTCATCGACCCGTTTCCGGCGATCTCCACGAAGACCACCTGGTTGGCCGTTATGGTGGAAATGGCGTCGAAGTTCGCCTGCCAGTATTCCAGGGGCAGATACTCGAAGGTGGAGCAGGAGCACTGACAGGTTTCCCCAGATTCCGGGCCCCGGGCGTGGTATTCGATGAGCATCACGTCACCGGCGCGGAGCTTCTGTTTCAGCGTGAGGATCGCGTCGGCGATCACCGGGAAGGGCGGCTCGGTATTGAACAGCGAGACGTGCAGCTCGGACTGCGGCGCGATCCCCGCCACCCCGAACCCGTTGTGCCGGCCCAGGATTTCCCCGAGGACGGCCGTACCGTGGTGCAGATCCCGCTCCTTTCCAGCCCAGGTCTGCGGCGTTGGCAGGTCCTCGTGGTCCGGGTTGAGCCCCCGCTCCACCAGCCCTATCCGCACCCCCTCCCCCCGGCCGCCGGGCCACTGCCAGGCACATCCGGCATCCAGTCCCAGGGGCGCCGGCTCCAGGTAACTCTGCAACCCGGAAAAATCGGTGGTGTCGGTGCCCTGTCCCTCCGGGGTGAGGTCACCGGCGGCGTCGGGATGAATCGCGGCCGGCTCGGCCAGCGGTTCGAAGTCGGCCAGTTCCACCACATCGAGGAAATTGAGGTCGTCCACCAGCAGTGAAGGGTCGGCACCGGGCACCGGCGTCAGCAGGAAATAGAGGTTGAGGTCGGCCAGTTCCCTGCCGGAAAGCTGCTCTCCGGAATTCCGTTCCTGCTCCAGCGCCGACTCGGTCTGTGAAAACAGCCGCCGCACCGCGGGATGGCCATGGTTTCCCAACACCTGCTGCAGTCCCTGGACGGGGGTCCCGTTGATGCTCACCAGTTGGCCGCTGCGCAGGCGAACCCCGCTCCCCTCGGCGCATTTGAGCACCACCAGGTCCTTGTGCCATCCCGAACGCCACGGGCTGTGCAGCGGTTTGGGCCGCACCAGGCGGGGTACGAGGATCTCCCCGGTGCCGGCAGCAGCCGGTGGGACGGCCGCGCAGACCAGCGCCAGAGCGATCAGCAGCGACAGCAAATGTCCTTTGCGGCAGGTGCGCATTTCCAACCCCTGGAAGCAGGCCGAAAGAGCGTAGAGCCCCGAAAAGTGGCACTCGAATTGTGTCGGTCGTTGAGAGAATCGATGCCGAAATGCCGCCGGTGGTGCACCGCACCACGCGACAACTGCTTTCTTAAAGAGAAATATAGGTCTTTTGAGGTAATGGCGTCAATTGGAAACTGTGGGTGACACTTCGCCGGCCAGCTGACGGGAGAAGGCCCGGGCTCCGGCCTCGGTGGGGTGGCACCACCAGTCGGCGAACTGTTCGTCCCCTGCGGCCCGCTGCCAGGGGCCCACCCAGCGCAGGCCTGCCCGGTCGGCCAGGGTCTGTTCCCAGAAGACGCGAATCTGTCTGTTGTAGCCCCTCTCCGAATTGTGGTTGAAGAGGCTCAACGGTTGGGGTGTGGCATAAAGGTAGAGCGGAATCCCCCTGGCCGAACAGAGTGCAGCCAGGCGGTCCAGTTGCTCCACCCGCTGGGGCAGGACGGCGAACCTGGCACTCCAGTACGCACTCTCCGTTCTCACTCGCCGGCCCAGGGCGCCCTCCACGAAGGGGGCGTATCCAGACTCCGCCTCCAGGCAGTTCCACAGTTCACCGGGGGACCGGTGGATCAGGCCCGCCTTCTCCCCGGTGGCCGGGTACCTGAAATCACCGGACTGCACCCCGTTTCGCAGGTAGGACAGGCGAGCCCGGGACGGCACGCGGCCCTCGATCCAGTTCAGCCACGGGTCGAGGCCGGTGCCCGGCCCCAGGGCGGCCACATCGGAAAAACGGTAGAGGGAGCGCACTTCGAACCCTCCGGCCAGTGGCTTGCGCGGCCCGAGAAAGAGTGGGACCACCGAGGCCAGGACCATTTGTGGGGGACGGTGGTGCTGCAGATATTCGTCAAGGATGATCACCAGGGTTTCCACCGGGCAACCGTTGATCGCCAGGTTGACACAGCGCAGGCCGCCGCCCCAGACATCCTCCATCTCCCGGGGCGCCAGCCCGTGCACCACCCGGCTGGCCCCCAGCAGCAGCACGTCGGCGTCATCCGCCCAGCCTCCCAACTGCTCCATCTTCCAGCGCAGGATACACTCCTCATAGCCCAGCAACTTTTCGCTGCTCAGCCAGATGGCGGCCTCACCACCCAGCACCAGAGTCAGGGCCAAGGCCAGGGCCATCCAGCGGCGTCGGGCCGGATCAGAACTGGAAATAGATGAACGGTTGGGCATCAGGAGTCCCCAGAATAATGATTGAGAACCAGAACAGGGCGTACAGCCCGCCGCGCACCGCGGCCGGCAGACGGAAGATCACAAACTCGTCGTTGGTGCGGTGCTGCCAGATTTCCAGCGCCGTGGTCAGCGGGAAGAGCAGCAGCAAGACCGTTTTCTGGGTGGCCAGCAATCCCAGGGTGCGCGAAAGGTCAAACCCGAGATCGCCCGCCGATTGAATCGCCCTGACGATAAAAGACACTGTCGGCGCACGGAACAGCACCCAGCTGCCACAGACCAGGACAAACATCAGCAGCACTCCTGACAGCCGTACCGCAGCCGCTGGCAACGGCCCGGCCGCCGCCAGCCGGGCCAGTCCGGCGCTGCGGGCGATCCCGGCCCGCCAGGCGGAACCGGCCAGGCGGTAGGCCACCAGCAGCAGGCCGTGGTACAGGCCCCAGAGGACAAAGAGCCAGGAGGCGCCGTGCCACAGCCCGCCCAGCAGCATGGTGATCATCAGGTTGATCCAGGTACGGGTCGGGCCCCGCCGGTTCCCGCCCAGCGGTATGTAGAGGTAGTCGCGCAGCCAGGTGGAGAGGGAGATATGCCAGCGCTGCCAGAACTCGCTGGGATCGGCGGCCAGATACGGGATATTGAAATTGCGCATCAGCCGAAACCCCAGCAACCGGGCCAACCCGCGGGCGATGTCGGAGTACCCGGAGAAGTCGCAGTAGATCTGGAAGGCAAAGGCCACCACCCCCACCACCAACTCACCACCGGCCGGGGCCTGGTTACCTGAAAAAACCTTGTTGGCCAGCAGCCCCAGGTTGTCGGCGATCACCATTTTCTTGAACAGGCCCCAGAGACAGAGCCAGGCACCGGCCCGCACGTCCCCGGATCCCACCTGCCGCGGCCGCTCGATCTGAGGCAGCAGGCGCCCGGCCCGTTCGATGGGCCCGGCCACCAGCTGGGGAAAGAAGGCGACGTAGAGCGCCAGATCGGCGAGGTTCCGCCGGGCCTTGATCGTCCCGCGGTAGACCTCGATGGTGTAACTCATGGTTTGAAAGGTGTAGAAGGAGATGCCCACCGGCAGGACGATGTTGAGGGTCACGTCGTCCACCCGAAAGCCGGCCACCTGCATCACCTCGGCCAGGGAGGACGCGAAGAAATTGAAATACTTGAACACACCCAGCAGACCGAGGTTGGTGGCCACGCTGGCGATCAGCCAGCCCCGCCGGGCAGCAGCGCCGGAACAGGCCTCGATACGCCAGGCGCTGATGTAATCGACAACGGTGGAGATCAGGATCAGCCCGAGGAACCGCCAGTCCCACCAGCCGTAGAAAACGTAGCTCGCTACCAGCAGCAGCTGGTTCTGCCGGCGGTGCGGCAGAACACGGTACAGCCCGAACACCAGGGCGAAGAAAAGCCAGAAAACGAGAGTGTTGAAAAGCAAGGTGTCTCCCGGATCAGCGGAAGGTCGGATGATCCTTTGACTCGTATTCCCTGGTCAGCCGCACCACCACCTTGCGCAGGGCGACGATGGCGAAGAGGTTGGGCAGGGCCATCAACCCCAGCGCCGCATCACCGAAGGCCCAGACCACCTCCAGGGAAAGAATCGCCCCCACGAAGTGCATCACCACGAAGACGATACGGTAGGGCAGAATGAACCGCCGCCCGAGCAGGTATTCGACGGAGCGGTCTCCGTAGTAGGACCAGGAGATGGCGGTGGAGATGGCAAAGAGGACCACGCCGAAGGTGACGATGAAGTTACCGCCGGGAAAGAGGAAGCCCAGCCCCCGTTCGAATCCCCAGGCGGTGAGCGGCGATGAATTGAGCATCGCTCGACCGCGCAGGCGGACGCTGTCCACCGGGTCCCCCCGGGAATCGAAGAACTGCGGGCGGCCCTCCGGCTCGTCCACCGTGATAGATCCGGTGAACAGTTCGCCGTGCTGGATCAGCACCGCATCCTCCATCAACGAGTGGCTCTTGATCAGTTCCAGCCCCTGGGGGACCCCGTTGATCACCTCGGCGCGGCCGCTCCACAGGCTCTCTGCGGCCAGTTCGCCGGTGACCAGCACATCGCTGCCCTGGTGGACAAAGACGATCTCCTCTTCGGCGGTGAAGCGGAGCGTGACCTCCTTCTTCTCCTTCCAGACGCCGGTGGTGACGATCACCAGGCCGGTGATGGTGCAGATCACCAGTGTGTCGATGAAGGGCTCGATCAGCGCCACGACCCCCTCCCGTACCGGCTCCTTGGTCTTGGCCGCGGCATGGGCGATGGGAGCGCTGCCCTGGCCCGCCTCGTTGGAGAAGAGGCCCCGCTTGACACCCCAGACCAGGGTGAACATGAACACCGAGCCGGCAAAACCGCCCACCTGGGCCGGAGGATTGAAGGCGCCGGAAATGATCTCCCAGAAGGCGGCGGGGATCTGGTCGTAACGGTTGAGCAGGATCAGCAGGCCGCCGGCGGTGTAGACAGCGGCCATGAAGGGGGCCAGCTTCGAAGTGACGGCACCGATCCGGCGGATCCCGCCGAGAATCACCGCCGCCACCAGCACCGAGGAGAAGAGACCGGTGATCCAGGTGGGGATGAGGAAATCGGCCTTCATGGAATCGGCCATGGTGAAGGCCTGGATGGCGTTGCCCGTGCCAAAGGAACAGATCACCGCCAGGATGGCAAAGCTTACCGCCAGCCAGCGCCAGCGGGAGCCCAGCCCCTTCTCGATGTAGTACATCGGGCCTCCCGAGGCGGAGCCATCGGGATTGATGTTGCGGTAGTGGTGGGCCAGGGTGCACTCCACATACTTGAGGGTCATGCCAAAAAAGGCGGTGAGCCACATCCAGAAGAGGGCTCCCGGGCCGCCGTAGTGGATGGCGATGGCCACACCGGCGATATTGCCAATGCCCACCGTGGCTGAGAGCGCCGCGGAGAGGGCCTGAAAATGACTGATGTCCCCCTCGTCATCCGGATCGTCATACACACCGCGGATGACCTTGAAGGCGTGCCGGAACTGCCGCAGCTGGATGAAGGAGAGCCGCAGGGTGTAAAAAATCCCCGTGCCCAGCAGGACCACGACCAGGATCGGCATTGCCGCCGGGAACCCCCAGATGGTGTCGCGGGCAAAAAAGACAGCGGTGCGCAACAGGTCGAGCAGAAAGTGGACGGCCTCCATCTATGAACCTCCGGGTTAGGGATGTGTCAGCCGGGGCAGATCATGGTTGAAATTCTAGCCGGGTGCCGGCAGGGTGTCAACGAAGCGACCGGCAACCGAAGCTCCGGGGACAATTCCAACAATAGCTGTGGAAAACCTTGCGGAAAACCGGGACAAAGACCTTGCAAGTCGAAGCGAGGCAAGGACTTTGCTTGAAATGACCGAAAAGTGAAACAGCCTATTCGGCTGAAAACAAAAGAGTTATGAAATATGTTTTCCCGGTTTGTCCCCGGTGGTCCTGAAGAGCACGTCCATCGACTTTTTCCACACGCCCAAGCACAATAAAAACTGTTATTTAGTCGGAAACGGTTCAAGACTTTCCCCGGAATTGCCGATAAACGGTACGAATATTTTTGCCCGGCCCACGTACCACCCTGACCTCCCGCAACGGGAGGTCAGGCCGGCGGCCGGTGCTCGCAACCAGTGCGGTCCACAGGGGTTCAGGCTTGACTATCCCGTACATTTTCCTACAATTAGCAGTATACGGTTCTGATCTTCTCCCCATCCGGAACTATAACACCGTTATAAATCAGAACTATAAGGGGTATCATAAGGGGTTTCTTCAGGTCGTAAAGGAGGCACAAGATGTCAGGACGTTTCCGAAGTGCGATGGTTACCGGGCTGTTTGCGCTCATCGCCACGGCGGCTTCGGCGGGAATCCCCGCCGACATACCAGGAGTGTACCATGATCGGGATACCCCGGGTGTGGACCGCAGCGTCTGCGTTCTCGAGCGGGTGGACGGCGGGGTAGACCAGCGGACACTGGCCCCCGGTGGACCGGCCATGCCGGGCTCACGGGTGGCTGGAGAGATGTGGCGCGTGGAGGACTGGGACGGTGCCTATGGCGCCATTGCCGAGGACGTGCAGATCTCCGGCAACGGCCAGCGGATTCTCACCGCCTGGAACCTGAACTACGAACGGTTCAGCCTCTTCCCCATCGACAACGACACACCGCTTTGGGAATATGCCCTGGCCGATGATTCAACCCAGGTGGGCGGCTTTGTCCGGGCGGCCATCGCCGATGACGGAATGAGCATGGTGGGCGGCGCCGGCCGGATGGACACCATCCCGGCCACTGCTGAATACTCCAGGGTCTTTCGCTTCAGCACCGGTGCGGTACCTGACTGGACCTTCGACCTGCCAACCGATCCCGAGATCTGGCACCTGCTGGATGTGGCCCTCTCCGCCGATGGCGGCACCGTGGGTGTGCTGGCCATCGACAACAGTGCCACCACCGGCCGGGTCTACGTGCTCGACGGCATGTCGGGCGCGGAACTCCACCAGTGGGACTTCGACTATGCCGTCTCCAGTTCGATCTACAACATCGACTTCAGCGGCGACGCCACACGGCTGGTGGTGGGCTGCCGCAAGCTGATCCACATCTACGACATCCCAGACGGCTTGTACCAGACCATCACCCTGGCCTACGACTGCCAGTGCGCCGCCGAGATCACCCCTGACGCGAACTACATCGCCGTGGGCAACCTCCGCGGCCGGCTCACGGTGTACCAGCACGTGACCGTGGACGGCACCCCGGACCAGTATACCGAGTACTGGACCTACACCATCCCGCCCGACTACTACTACCCCTGGATCCAGACCGTGGACGTGGCCGACGACAGCAGCCGGGTGGCGGTGGGCTCGTACCAGCCCAACGAGACCAGCAGCCACGGCTACCTCTACTTCTTCGATATGGACGGCACCACCCCGGAATGGACCTCCGAGGACTCGGGCGGCCTGGTGGAAGAGGTGGCTTTGAGTGCCAACGGCACCGTGGCCTGCGCCGGTTCCTGGGGTGACCTCGACGGGGCCATGGGCTGGGCCTGCCTGATCGCCAGGGACAATGGGGCCCGCTACACCCTGACCAGCATGGACTACTCCGGATCGCTCTTCAGCGCCGACATCGATGACGCCGGTTATTTCGCCGCCGGCGGGAGCAAGCGGGTTCACGCCTACGAGTTCGGCAGCGGCGGACATACCTTTGCCATGTTCTCCGGGATCAAGGTGGAAACCTTCCTCATCGATATCGAGTTGACGCCGTCCACCGGCACGCTGCCCTTCATCGGCAGCACCACCATCACCCTGACCAACCTGACCAACGGACCCCGCACCACCGCGGGCCACGTGGACGTCATCGTGGCCAGCGGGGCCAGGCTCAACAATGTGCGCGTGGGATACGCCAACGTCATGGCTGGAGAGGTGGTGCGGCTGGTCTACCCGCAAAAGTTCCTGGAACGGCCGTACCTGGTGGGGGACAACACCTTCATCCTCACCGGGGAGGACGTGACCAACGCTCCCTACAACCAGCCGCCCTACTATCCGGCGGGCGACAAGGACATGGACACCAGCGTGGTCACCTGCACCTGGCAGCCATAGTCGGCAGCGGGGAAGGAATCAGGGAGGCCCGGTCCGGCGTTCAGCGCCGTTTCCAGGGCCTCTCCTCGGTACCCTCGCGGAGGTTGGCCAGCCGGGCGAGGGTGAAAAGAGTGTCGGAAAGCCGATTGACATAGGCCAGGGGCAGGGCGCCGGGGACCTGGTGGCCCAGTTCAACCAGATGGGTGAGTTTTCGTTCGGCCCGGCGGCAGACCGTGCGGGCGTGGTGCAGTGCGGCGGCCGACGGTGATCCGCCGGGAAGAATAAAACCGGTGAGCGGCTCCAGTTCCTCGTCGGCGGCGTCGATAACCCGTTCCAGTTCCTGCACCATCTCTGCCGTGATGCGCGGGCGGTCGTCCCCGCCCGCGCCGTCCGGGTTGGCCAGTTCGGCCCCCAGCACCAGCAGGCGCCCCTGAATGGTCTCCAGCAGTCCTGCCAGGTCCCCGTCACGGCAGTGGGCGGCGGCCACCCCCACCACCGTGTTCAGTTCGTCCACGGTGCCATATGCATCGGGGCGCGGGTCGTGTTTCTTCACCCGCCGGCCGTCGAAGAGTGAGGTCTCGCCGGCGTCGCCCGTCCTGGTATAGATTTTCATTCGATCAGGCCACGGTGCGACGCAAGATCACCTTCTGGCGGTGGAGCTGACGCCGCACCTTTTTCAAGGCGTCGCCGTCCTTCTCTTCCAGGGCCTTGGCCCGCTGGGCCTTGAGCTGCTGTATCTGTTTCTTGATCGCGCCCTTGCCCTTCGGTTTTTTCTTGCCTGTCTTCGGTTTTTCCGCTGTCTTTTCGATACCCAGCTTCTCGGACAGTGCGTCCAGCAGCTGGTCCTTCTTCATGCTCGTCACCCCGGTGATCTCAGCATGCTCTCCGGCCATTTCCTTGAGCTCGGCGACTGTTTTCTTCTTCAGTTCAGCAAAATCCATGTTTTTGGCTCCTGCGGCTGCACCCGCGGCCCCGGTGGCCGCCGGCTGGTACTCTGGTAGGGAGAAAAAATAGCAAACGGGAAAGATGCTGTCAATTCCACAGACCGGGCAAAAGACTGGCCGCGGATATTCCGAATAGAAAGGTCAGGAGTTGGCCCGCGGTGTCCGCCGTGTGCTCGGTGAACGGGCCGTGGTCTAGTCGGTAAAGAGATCGAGCAGTTCCCGGGCCGCCGCCGTGGCGGTGGTTTCACCGGCCATCACCGATCGTTCCAGCTGCGGCATCCTCTCCCCCACCTCCCGCCGGCCGAGAAACCGTTCACGGAGCTGCTGGTTGAGCAGGGCGTGCATCCAGTCCCGCTCCTGGTGGCGGCGCCGGCGCTGGAAGAGACCGGTGTGCGAGGTGGCGCGGGTGAAGGACTCCACCGTCTGCCAGAGTTCCGGGACGCCGTCACCGGTGAGGGCCGAGGCGGTGACCGCCCTGGTGGTCCAGCCCTCGGTGGCCGGCCGCAGGTAGTGCAGCGCCTGTTCGTATTCGGCCCGGGTCAATTCAGCCGCCTGGCGGTTGTCCCCGTCGGCCTTGTTCACCAGCACCGCGTCGGCCAGTTCCATCACCCCCCGCTTGATCCCCTGCAGTTCGTCCCCGGCGCCGGCCACCAGCATCAGCAGGAAGAAATCCACCATCGACCGGACGGTGATCTCGGACTGGCCCACCCCGATGGTCTCCACCAGCACCACGTCGTAGCCCGCGGCCTCGAAGAGCAAAATGGTCTCCCGGGTCTTGCGCGAAACCCCGCCCAGGGCGCCGCCGGATGGCGAGGGGCGGATAAAGGCGTGGGGGTTGACGGCCAGCCGGTCCATGCGGGTCTTGTCGCCGAGGATCGACCCGCCGCTGCGGCTGCTGGAGGGGTCCACCGCGGTCACCGCCACCTGGTGCCCCCGGCCGATGAGTTCCTCGCCCAGGGCTTCGATGAGCGTGCTCTTCCCCGCTCCGGGCACGCCGGTGATCCCCACCCGCACCGACCCGCCGGTGTGGGGCAGCAGGCGGTGAAGTATCTGCTGGCTCTGCTCGAAGTGCTCGGGGGCGTTGGACTCCACCAGGGTGATGGCCCGGGCCAGCCGGCCGCGGTCGCCGGAGAGCACCCCCTCGGCCAGGTCGGCCACGCTGACCTCCGGCCTCCGGGCCTCCTCGTGCCCGGATTCCGGGGGGCGATTGCCGGGCAGGCCCTCGTGGCCACCCTGCACCCCCTCCACAACGTTGAGGGCCGACTTCCTTTTTCTCGGCGGTTTTTTACTCATCCACATAGCCCAGGCGGCGGTTCAGCTCCTCCAGCAGCAGGGCCGCCGCATGGTGGATTACCGTGCCCGGCCCGAAGATGGCCGCGGCTCCGGCCCGGCGCAGTTCGTCGTAGTCCTGGGCCGGAATCACCCCGCCCACCACCACCATGATGTCCCCGCGGCCCAGGGCCTCGAGGGACTGGATCAACTTGGGCAGCAGGGTCTTGTGGCCGGCGGCCAGGGAACTGAGCCCCACCAGGTGGACATCGTTCTCCACCGCCTGCCGGGCGGCCTCCTCCGGGGTCTGAAACAGCGGGCCCACGTCCGAGATCGGCCAGGGCGGTGGCCACCACCTTGGCCCCGCGGTCGTGCCCGTCCTGGCCCATTTTGGCCACCAGGATGCGGGGGCGGCGTCCCTCACGCCGTTCGAACGCCTCCACCAGCTGTGCGATATTTTCGATTTCCTCGCCCCCGCCGTATTCGCCGGTGTAGACACCGGAGATGATCCGGACCTCGGCCTTGTGCCGGCCCCAGACATCTTCCAGGACCCCGGAGATCTCGCCGAGGCTGGTCCGGGCCCGGGCCGCGGCCACTGAAAGCTCCAGCAGGTTGCCCTCGCCGGTACGGGCGCAGCGGCCCAGGGCGCCAAGCGCCTCGTCCACCGCCCCATTATCCCTCTCCCGGCGGAGTTTTTCCAGACGCTCCACTTGCTGCCGCCGCACCTCGCTGTTGTCCACCTC
>RCNC010002461.1_pt1 | contig 12350 bp, 10 predicted proteins | sample 2041301 | NCBI WGS metagenome assembly RCNC01 (sample SAMN09708231, study PRJNA481090) | Marine sediment metagenome, whole genome shotgun sequencing project. | biome: marine sediment; feature: ocean; material: sediment; isolation source: Sewage treatment plant 13A marine sediment (STP13A) ... | reverse complement strand
GACGGGCCCACCAGAGCGAGGGTCTCTCCCGGCGCCAGATCCAGATCCACGCCGCACACCAGTGAGCGGGGCTGCCTGCTGAGAAGGTCATAGTGGTCGATGCGCAGTCCGCGCACTTGCAACAGGCCGTCGGTGCGGGTCGGCTCAGCCATCGCTCCGACCTCCCTGCCGCCTGGGGTCCAGCCACTCCCGCAGGCTTTCGCCCAGCAGGTTGTAGCCAATCACGGTCAAGGCCAGCGCAACGCCCGGCAAGGTCGCCAGCCACCAGCCGTCGACCAGGTTGGCCCGTCCCATCTGGATCATGCCACCCCAACTGACCATGGGCTCCTGGACTCCCAAACCGAGATAGCTGAGAAAAGACTCGCTGAGGATGGCACCGCCAACCCGCAGGCTGGTCGCCACGATGATGGTGGGCCACAGGCCAGGCAGAATGTGGCGCCAGGCCACCTGCCAGGGCGTCAGCCCCAGGCCGCGCGCCGCCGTCACAAATTCGCGTTCGCGCAGGGAAAGAGTTTCGGCCCGCACCAAACGGGCCACACCCATCCAACCGGTGACCCCCAGGACCACCATGATCAAAACCAACGAGGGAGAGGTCAGTGAGACCAGCAGCAGCACCAGAAAAATGCGCGGGAAGGCCATGAACAGATCGGTCAGCGACATGAGCAGGCGATCCAGCCAGCGAGGGCCCAGGCCGGCCGCCATGCCAATCGCCGTGCCACAGACCATGGCCGCCAACACACTGACCCAACCGACCAGCAACGAAGTGCGGGCGCCGTGAACCAGGCGCACCAGAACGTCGCGGCCCAACAGGTCTGTGCCCAAAAGGTGCGCTGATGATGGTTCCAGCAGGCGCTCGCTCAACTCGCCCATGGCCGCCGGGTCACCCGGGGCCAGCACCGGGGCCAGCAAGCCGATCACCGCCGAACCTATGGTGAGGATCAGCCCGAGACACAGGCTACCGCGCCGCCACCAGGGCCGGGGCCCGGACAGGGCCGGGCTGTATTCAGGAGGCGTCAACGGCGCCCCCTTCGTTTTCTGCCATATCCGGCAAGCGCACCCGGGGATCAGCCCAGCGGTACAGCAAATCAGCCAGCGTCGAACCGGCCACCACCGCCAGTCCGGTCAGCAGGGTGGTGGCCATGATGACAGGATAGTCCCGCGCCCAGATCGCTTCGATGGTGACCCGCCCCATGCCCGGCCAACCAAAGACGACTTCGACCACCAAGGCCCCGCCCAACAAATTCGGCAGCCACATGCCCATCAGGGTGATCAGGGGCAACAGGGCATTGCGCAGACCATGCCCGAACAGCACGCGCCGTTCGCTCAAGCCACGAGCCCGGGCGGCCAGGATATAGTCCTGGGCCAGCACGTCATCCAACCCGGCGCGCAGGTAACGGGCCGGCCCCATGAACGCGCCCAGGGCCAGGGTCACCGCCGGCAATACCAGATGGTGCAGGTGGTCCGCCAACCGCTCACCCACCGAGTAGAAAGCCGCGTCCGAACTCTCCCAGCCGCCGGCCGGAAACCAGCCCAGTTGGCGGCTGAACAGCAAGATGAACATCAGCCCCAGCCAGAAGAAAGGCAGAGAGTAAAAAGTCAGGCCGACGCCTTGCACAGCGTGATCGAGGGGCTGGCCGCGGCGGGTCGCCATAACCACGGCCGAAGCGATCACCAGCAGCAACTGCAGGCCGTAGGCGCTGAGGGTCAACAGCAGAGTCGGTCCCATGGCCTCGCCGATGATTTCAGTCACTGGTCGTTGCTGGCGCAAACTGGTGCCCAGGTCACCCTGCACGATGGCCCCCAGCCACCGGAAGTACTGCTCGGTCAGGCTGCCGTCGAGGCCGAGACGCTCACGGATCAGCTCGCGATCCGCCGCCCCCAACTCCTCTTCCACCACCTGGTCCAACGGATCACCCGGCGCCAGGCGGACCACAAAGAACACCGCCGAGACCAGGATGAAAATCAGCAACAGGGATTGGGCCAGACGGCGGGTGAGCCAGGGCAGCATGGGTGTCCTTTGTGATGATGATTTCGAGATCGGACCGTGATCATAGGGAGGGTTGTCCCACGCGGTCAAGCACGACCCTCGGACCGGATATTTTCGTGCGTTCTGCAACGCGGTCATGGCTTCCTGCAAAGGGCGCCCTCTTGCTCCGGCTTTCTCCCGGATTCGGGACCGACCTCGCACCACCCGGTTGCTCCTCATGGTTCCTCGTCGTTCCCCGTGGTTCCTCACCGCTTCCTACTCTGCGGGGATTCCTCACCCGGTACGGTTCTTCCAAGCGCAGATGGCAACTTGTCGGCGCCCACGCGCCTTCATCTGATTCGAAGGGACCGCAATGACCACCAGGACCTCTATGGATAAAACGTTGCCGGCGGGGCTGATCCTGCTGACCACAGTGCTGCTCGCGACAGCCGGCTGCGATATCAACTCGCCCGAGATGCCGTCCTTCGACACGAAGTTCGTCGTACCCCTGGGCACCGAACGGTTCGAAATCATGGACGCTGTCGACGATGAAGATTTTCTGCTGGTCGCCGAAGACGGCAGCCTCGGGTTTCACCTCGACGGTGCCCCCGACACCTTGGCGCTGGACTTTGACCTGACCGTGGACATCACCGGCCAGTCCATCGACCAGGGTCTGGGGAATTTTGACCTGCCGCCGCCCGCACCCCTGGCCTACGACTTTCATTTGGGTGACATCTGGGCCCCGGCTGCTGGCCTGACGGGTTCCAATACCATCGTGCCCGCCTTTCCCATCGACGTGGCCAGCAGCGGGCAGGACCTGCCCGACATGACCAGCGCCACCCTCAGCGAAGGCATCCTGACCGTTACGGTGACCAACAACCTGGCGGTGCCAGTGGGCGCCAACAGCGGCGCTGATCAGATCATTTTGCGGCTGGAAAACCCGGCCGATTCGTCTCTCGTGGTGCGGGTCTATTTGCCGGTGATTCCGGCTGGTGAGACGCGCACCGAGGTGGCCAATCTGGCGGGCGTTGTGCTGCCGGACCAGGTCGCCACCCGCCTGCGCGGCGGATCGCCCGGTTCGTCGGGTCAATTTGTCGTCATCAACGGCACCGACGCTATCGCCGTGGAAGCCGCCTTTACCGGGCTCGTTGTTTCATCGGCCACCGCGGTGGTCGGCAACCAGACCTTCAACTCGAGTTTCGACTCGGCCCTGCCGGCCGACTATGAGATCACCCGCGCCGTCATCCAGTCCGGCAGCATGGACATCGACCTGACCAACGGCATGCCGATTCCCTGCACGGCCTATCTGTCCTGGGAACAGGTGCGCAACATCGACGGCCTGCCCCTGGTGCGGACGTTCGACCTGCCGGCCGGTGGCTCGGCCAGTTCCCAGCTGGATTTTGCAGGCTACACCGTGCAGTCCAACGGGCTGCCGCTGACCAGTCTTCCGGCTACGATCAACATCGTGACGCCGGGCAGTTCCGGTGTGCCGGTCACCCTGTCGGCCGGCGACGGCCTGACCGCTTCGCTCAGCTCCGGCGTCATCGCCTTCAGCAGCGTGACCGGAGTCGTCCCGGCCTACGAGGTGCCCCTGGATCCCATCACCGAAAGCATCGACCTGCCGGACGAAATGAGCGGCCTGGAATTGACCGCCGCCAATCTCACCCTGACGTTGACCAATTCTTCAGGCATCCCGGCCGACGTGGACCTGACGCTGACCGGCACCGCCGCCAGCGGCACCACCCGTTCAATCGTGGTCAATGAGCAGTTGCTGCCGGCCATCGGTCGCGCGGCCGCCACGACGACCATCGTCCTGGATCAGGCCAACAGCGGCATTTTGGATTTCCTGAACAACCTGCCCGAGTCGATCACGCTGGATGGCAACGTGATTGCCGGCGGCAGTGGCGAAGTCGGCACCGTGCATGCCGATGATTTTGCGGTCATCGGCTGGGACATCAGTGCCCCAGTCGAAGTGGTGATCACCGGCGCGACGCTGGACAGCGACCCCGAAGCGGTCGACATCGACACCGACCTGGCCGAGCGCATCGCCACCCACGCCCGTGGCGCTGTCTTGCACGCCGAGATTCTGAATCATCTGCCCATGGGTGTGCAACTGCGCATTGTCGCGGCCCAGGACACCAACCAGCTCGATACCAACCCCCTGCTGATTGTCGGCCCGGTCAGCATCGCGGCCGCCCTGACCGATCCGCTCACCCACGCGGTGAGCGAGGCGGTCACCAGCACACCGACGATCAGCCTGACCGAAGCCGAAGCGCGGGTATTGGGATTGCCCGGCTTGTTTACTCGCGTCGAAGCCATCCTGCCCTCGACCAACGGACAGCCCGTGCGGGTCATGTCCACCGACTTCCTGGAGTTCCGGGGCGTCGTCGAGTTGGAGGTGCTGATCGATGATGAATTTTAGGCGCAACCTGGCCATTCTGGCGGCCGCCGTGGCCACAGCGAAGGATAGCGTGATGAATACGAGGAAGAACACCGCCCAGGCCAGTGACCGATCCGGGCCAACCTGGGACTCGCGCCGCCTGACCCTGGTGGCAGTAGCAACTGGCTTGAGCCTCCTGCTTCTTGTCTTGGCCGGACCGACCAGGGCCCAGGGCGTGGTGCGGGCCTGGGGTATGGGTGGTGCCAGCACGGCCGCCAGCCGCGGCCTCGAAGCGGTGGTCTACAATCCGGCCAACCTGGCCTTCAGTGACGGCATGACTGTTGGCCTGGCCGCCGGCGCCGCCGACATCCACAACAACGCCTTCAGTCTTGATCGCTACAACGAAATCACTGGCCAGTACCTCGACAGTGCCGACAAGGCCCAACTGCTGAGTGACATCCCCGAAGGCGGCTTCAAGCTGGACGCGGATGTCAGCGCCTCGGCACTGGGTTTCCAGACCGGCAACTTCGCCTTGAGCTTCTCGGGTCTCGGCTCGGGGCAAGGCAACCTGGACAAGGACTACTTCGACCTGGTTCTCAATGGCAACCAACTCGGAGAAACCGTCGACTTCAGCAACACCTGGGGCGAGGGCTCCGCGGTGGGTTCGGCGGCCCTCTCCTGCGGCATGGTCGTCTTCAATGGCGCCGATTCCCAGGTCAGCGTGGGCCTGAACGCGCGTTACCTGCAGGGCATTTACGAAATGCACGTGACCGATGCCTACGGCACACTGAGCACCAGCATGACCGAGTTGTCGGGTGAAGCCTATGTGGCAACCGAGTCGTCCAGCGGCGGTCAGGGCTATGGCCTGGATCTGGGCATCGCCCTGCAGACCATTGGCGGCTGGCACTTCGGCCTGGCGGTGGACAACGTCGTGGGCACCATCAACTGGGACCAGAATGTGGAACGCCAGGAGATGCGCGTCACCGCGGCAGACGTCAACCTGTTGAACGGTGACCTGGACGCCGCGGTCGCCGACGCGGACACGACCTTCAAAACCGACGGCTACTCCACTACCCTGCCCCAACGGGCCCGCCTGGGCGCCGCCAAACAATTCGGTTCGTTCATGCTCGCTGCCGACTATGTCCAGGGACTCGAAAACCGCGGTATCAATTCCACCCACCCCCTGGTCAACGCCGGCATGGAATGGCAACTCACTTCCTATTTCCAGCCCCGACTGGGCATCTCCACGGGCGGCGAACGCGGTAACAGCGCCACCGTCGGCGTCGGCATCAAAGCCGGCCCCTGGCGCCTCGATGCCGCCGCAATCTCCCGCAACGGAATGTCTGTCGGCGGCTCCAAAGGCGTCGGTGTAGCCCTGGGCTCCATGCTCCAGTTCTAGCCTGCATATCGGCCTGAAAATCCCCCCAGTTGCTCAACGGTTGTTGAGTGGCTGGGGTTTCTCTTTCATTGCCGTGAGTAAAGGTGGGGTTGGCGAGGGCGGCTTACCGTGACCTCCTGTCACGGCAAGCCTCGGCATTCCGGTCCCTGCGCCATCCGTGGCGCAGGAACCTGCATGACGCCTCGCCAGCCCCATCTCTACTCACGGCAATGAAAGAGAAAGGCACCCGCCGCCCTCAATAACCGCAGTCAGTCTTGGGGGTAATTCAGGTCGAGATTCAGGGTAGTGCTGAAGCATGTAGCCAAGGTCTTGGCGTGGGCGTCCAATATTGCGGGAGTCTGGGGTTCGCTGAGCAATTGGGTCAAATCGGTTGTGACAGAGGCGAGGGCTTGGGCGTCGGCGGCGGTGGCGGCCTGGCCACCCAGGAGGGCGGGCAGGCCCAGGTGGCGGGGGCCGGCGAGGATGGAGCCGTGCTGGAGGAAGACGCCACCGGTGCGGCGTTGGGCGCTGCCGATGATTTTGCGGCCGCCGACGGTCAGTTCGTGTTTGCCGGCGCTGCGGAAGCAGACCAGGCCCCGGGCATTTTCGCGGCTTTCGCCATCGCTGATGTCGGCATCGAGACCGAGCTTGAGCAGGAAGGCCAGCAGGGCTTCGTTGATTTTCATGTAGGTGCTGTGGAGGGTCCCGCCAAACAAGGGAGACGGCGACGAGCCGATGACGGCGTAGGTCAATTCATCCGCGTGCAGGATGGCGCGGCCGCCGGTGGGGCGCCGCACCAGATCGTAGCCCTCGGCACTGATGGCGTCCTGGGCGAAGTCCTCGAACTTCTGATTGTAGCCGATCGTCACAGCGGCGGGTTCCCAGCGGTAGACGCGCAGGATGGGATCATCACCCGCTTGGTGGGCCGCCATCAGCTCGGCATCCCGGGCCATGTTCCACTGACCCGTTTGCCCACCGTCAAGATAGACCTGCAGCTTGGCCAACTCCCCTACCTCAGCAATTGCAGGGGCCGAGCCAGCGCAGATCCGGCTGGCGGGCGGCCGCCGCTTCGTCCATGCGGCCGACCGGGGTGCTGACCGGTGCGTCGTGCAGCAGCTGCGGATTTTCCCGGGCCTCGCGATGAATGGTGCGCATCACGTCCACGAAATGGTCCAGGCTTTCGCGCGACTCGGTTTCGGTGGGCTCGACCATGAAGGCTTCCTCGACAATGAGCGGGAAGTAGATGGTCGGCGCGTGGATCCCGTAGTCGAGCATGCGCTTGGCAATGTCCAGGGTGCGCACGCCGAAGTCGTTCTTCCAGGGCGCGCCGCTGGCGACAAACTCGTGCATGCAGCCTTCGGCATTGGGCACCGCCAGAATATCGCTCAGGTGGTGGTGCAGGTACTTGGCGTTCAACACCGCGCACTCGGTGGCGCGGGTCAGGCCATTGCCGCCGTTGCGCAGGATGTAGGACAGGGCCCGCAGGCTGACTCCCACGTTGCCGAAATAGGCGTGGATGCTGTCGCTGCCCACGGCCGGAATCTTCTCCAGGTCGTAACTGCCGTCCTCATTGGCCACGATCCAGGGACCGGGCAAGAACGGAATCAGGTCTTCGGTCACACAGATCGGGCCCGCACCCGGACCGCCACCACCATGGGGCGTACTGAAGGTCTTGTGCAGGTTCATGTGCACCACATCAAAGCCCATGTCCCCCGGCCGCGCCTTGCCCATGATGGCGTTCAGGTTCGCGCCGTCCATGTACAGTTTGCCGCCGGCTTCGTGAATGATGTCCGAAATTTCCCGGATGTCGTTCTCGAACAAACCGAGGGTATTGGGATTGGTGATCATGATGCCCGCGGTCTGGGGGCCAACAGCCTCTTTCAGGGCGACCAAATCGATCCGGCCATCTGGGCGCGACTTGATCGTGCGCGGAGTCATGCCGGCAATGACCACCGAGGCGGGGTTGGTGCCGTGGGCCGAATCGGGAATCAGGATTTCCACGCGGTCGTGATCTTCGCGCGAAACGTGGTAGGCCCGGATCACCAGCATGCCCAGGTACTCGCCATGAGCGCCGGCGGCCGGGATCAGACTGCAGCCCGGGAAACCCGTGACTTCACACAGGGATTTCTCGAGCAGTTTGAGCGCGCCCAAAAGGCCCTGGATGTCTTCGGGCCCCTGCTCGGGATGCAGGTCGGCAATGCCGGGCTGAGCCACGACCTGCTCGTTCACCCGCGGGTTGTACTTCATGGTGCAGCTGCCGAGGGGATACATGCCCCGCTCGATGTGATGATTGAGAGTCGACAGCTTGGTGAAGTGGCGCATGATCTCGGGCTCGCTGAGGGCCGGAAAATCGGCCAACTCGGCGCGGCGCACTTCGGCCGGCAAAGCCGCATCAACTGGTGCCCCATCCCACTTGGGGAAGGTCAAACCGCGGCGGCCTGGACCACCCTGATCAAAAATCGATTCAGGCAGGTCGGCGTTCCAGCGGCGCGGGCTCAGGTTTTCATTGCTCTGATTGCTCACGAGGCCACCGCCTTTCCGGTCAGGAATTCGTTCAGCAGCGCACCGAACATGTCGATTTCGGCGGCCGTGCGTTTTTCGGTCACGGTGACCAGCAAGTCACCCTCGCCACAACCGGCAAAGCCGTCCAGCAGCAAGCCGGCCAGGACGCCTCGCTGCCGGGCAAAGGCCTTGAACTCGGCGGCCGGTTTGTCCAGCCGGATCACGAATTCGTTGAACACCGGACCGGCAAAAGGCAGGCTCACGCCCGGCACCGCCGACACCCGCTCACGCAGGGCCGCACAACGCACCAGATTCGCTTCGCCCAGCTCGGCCAGGCCGCCGGCGCCCAGCATGCCCATGTAGACGGTGGCGCGCAGGGCATTGAGTCCCTGATTGGAGCAAATATTGCTCGTGGCCTTCTCGCGCCGGATGTGTTGCTCGCGGGTTTGCAGAGTGAGCACGTAACCGTTGTTGCCGCGATTGTCTTTCGTGCGCCCGACAATACGACCGGGGATGCGTCGTTTGTGCGCGTCGGCGCAGGCCAGGAAACCCAGCAAGGGGCCACCCCAGCCCTGGTTGATCCCGAAGGGTTGGGCTTCGCCCACGGCCAGGGCCGCACCGTATTCGGAAGGCGCCTTGAGCACCGACAACGACACCGGGTTGACTGCCGCAACCACACCCACGCCAGCTTCAGTCGCAATGCGGGCGAGCTCTTCCACCGGCTCAACCAGCCCCAGATAATTGGGGTTGGGAATCACGAAAGCGGCCACGTCCTTGGTCAGGACTTCCGCCAGAGCCACCAGATCAGTGGTGCCCTCAGCCCCCACGGGCGCATCCAGAATTGTCATGCCTTCACCGGCCATGGCCGTGGTCACGACCCGGCGCCAGCGCGGATTCAAAGTCTCCGGCAGCACGATCGTCTTTTTGCGTTTGGCGGCCAACATCACCGACAGCGCTTCGGTCAGCGCCGTGGAGCCGTCATACATGCTCGCGTTGGCCACATCCAGGCCCGTCAGGCGGCAGATGAAGCTTTGCCATTCGTAAATGGCCTGCAGGGTGCCCTGGGAAACTTCCGGCTGGTAGGGCGTGTAGGCCGTCAGAAATTCGCTGCGCGAAACGATGGCGTCGCAGGCGGCGGGAATGATGGCGTCGTACACACCCCCACCCAGAAAGCTGATCAATTCGCCGGTGCCGTGATTACGGGCCGCGGCCTGCCCGAAATAACGCCGGACTTCTTCTTCGGTCAGCCCATCGGGCAGATCCAGGGGACGTTTCAAACGGACATTGTCGGGCAGGTGGGCGAAGAGCTCGTCGATATTGCTCTTGCCCATCACCTCGAGCATGGCCTGCACATCGGCAGGCGAATGCGGCACGTACGGCATGGAAAAATCAGCCTCCGGTCAGGTCGCCGTAAGCACCGGCGTCCAGCAATTTGTCCAGTTCTTCAATTTCGCTCAGCTTGACCTTGAACAACCAGCCGTCATCCAGGGGCTCGCTGTTGACCAACTCGGGGCTGTCGACAACCGTCTCGTTGATCTCGACCACTTCTCCGCTGATGGGCAAAAATAAATCGGCGACGGCCTTGACCGACTCGATCGTGCCCACGGTATCACCCTGGCTGAATTCGGAGCCGACCTCGGGCAGTTCGACAAAAACCACATCGCCCAATTCGTTGGCCGCAAAATCGGTCACGCCCACCGTGCCGATGTCGCCTTCCATCTGGACCCACTCGTGTTCCTGGGTGTATTTGCGATCGTCAGGTACCATTTTCGAAGCCTCCTGCTGAGTTGGCCACCGGTTAAGGCAGCGTCCGTTCGGCGCGCGGATCACCTTTGGTCCGGGCCGACAAAAATGGAAAAGCTACGCTCTTGCAATCAATGGCGCGGCCGCGGACGTCCACGACCAGTTCGCCTGCCGGCACATCGCTCTGCACCAGGGCCAGAGCCAGGGCCTTCTTCAAGGTCGGGCTGAACGTGCCACTGGTGACCACGCCCACATCCTGATCGGCGTGCAGCACCCGCGCGCCCTGACGGGCAATGCCCCGTCCGGTGATTTCCAGGCATATCAATTTGCGCGGTACGCCGGCGGCTTTCTGGGCAGCCAGAACATCCTTGCCGACAAACGCTGCTTTTTTCAACCGCATGGCCCAACCGATGCCCGCCTCCAGGGGCGTGATATCCTCGGCCAGTTCATGGCCGTAAAGACAGTAGCACACTTCAAAGCGCAGCGTGTCGCGCGCGGCCAGACCGATGGGCGCCACGCCCAGGTCGGCGCCTTTGGCCACCAGTTCTTCCCAGGCCGCCAGGGCGTCGGCGTTGGGCAGATACAATTCGTAGCCGTGTTCGCCGGTGTAACCGGTGCGAGAAACGATCCACTGACCACCCGGTCCAGCGACGGTGAAACACGTGTAGAAATCCAGGCCAGCGATTTTATCGGCCAGGCCATCAAGCACGCCAAGGCGGCCCAGCAACTCCCGGCTGTCCGGACCCTGCACCGCAATCAGGCTCGTGGCAAAACTGGCGTCGTCCAGGGTCACGCCACTGGTCGGACAATGGTCCTCCAGCCAGGCTGCGATCTTGGCGTGATTGGCCGCGTTGCAAACCACCAGCCAGCGCTCGTCGGCCAAGTGGTAGATGAGCATGTCATCGAGCACCCCGCCGTCTTCCTTGCACATGGCCGTGTAGGTGATCTTGCCCAGAGCCGCGCCGCTGATGCGATTGGTGATCAGGGTGTCCAGCCAAGCTTCGGCGCCGGGTCCGGTGACGTAAATTTCGCCCATGTGGGTGATATCGAACAGGCCCACTTTTTCACGCACGGCGGCGTGTTCGGCCAAGACCCCTTCGTACTGCACAGGCATGGCGTAGCCGGCGTATTCGACCATCTTGCCGCCGTTGGCTTCGTGCCAGGCTGTCAGGGGGGTGGTTTTCATATCTGAAAGATCACTCAAGGGTGAGGCTCCTGAATCCGGGAATTGAGGTCAGGGAATGGGTCCAATGCCCTGTCTTGGGTTCGGCCTTAATCTAACCGCAGGTCGCCTCTTCGCCAAGTCCGATTTGGCCCGGCAGAGCCGAATCTCCCTAGCTGGCGCTGGAACCGAACAATTCCCGCAGCATGACCCCGGTGTAGGACTCCGGCACCGCCATGATATCTTCCAAACTGCCCCGCGCCACCAGCTCACCGCCGCCATGGCCGCCTTCGGGCCCCAGGTCCAGGATGTGGTCAGCCCGCCGGATGACTTCAGCGTTGTGTTCGATGACCACCACGGTGTTGTCCTGGCCGATCAGGCGGCGCAAAACATCCATCAGGCGATCAACGTCGCAGAAATGCAGGCCGGTGGTCGGCTCATCCAGGATATACAGGGTGTGGCGCTGGCCGCCTTTGCTCAGTTCCTTGACCAGCTTGATGCGCTGGGCCTCGCCGCCGGACAACGTGCCGCCCGATTGCCCCAGGCGCAGGTAGTCCAGCCCCACGCCGTGCAGCACTTCGAGAATCTTGGCGCAGGCCGGAATATTGGTCAGCACCTCGCGGGCCTCTTCGACGGTCATCTCCAGGATGCTCGCGATGTCGTGCCCCTTGAAGTGAACTTCGAGGGTTTCGCGATCGAAGCGGCGGCCGTTGCATTCGTCGCACAGGACTTCGACATCGGGCAGGAAATCCATCGTCAGCCGCTGCCGACCGGCGCCTTCACAAACGGGACAACGCCCGCCAGCGGTATTGAAACTGAAGCGCCCACTGGTGTAGCCGCGCATGCGGGCCAGGCTCGTCTGGGCGAAAATTTTGCGGATGTGGTTGTACAAACCGGTGTAGGTCGCCGGAGTCGAGCGCGGCGAGCGGCCGATGGCTGTCTGGTCAACCATGACGACGCTGTGCAGCAGATCATCACCGGTCAGGGTCTTGTAGGGCTCGGGGCGGCGCCGCGCCCGATGCTTCAGGCCGGCCAAGCAGCGGTTCTCGGTCGATGGCGTACGACACAGGGTCAAGGCCACGCCGTCCTCCTGCAAGGCCGGAGGATAATCAGGTGATGGGTGCAGGGAAAGGATCAGGGTCGGCGTCGACTACGATGCCTATCGTGCAGCCGGTGGTTACAAGCTTTATGAGCGTCTGCTGGCAGGCGATATCAGTGG
>RCNC010002460.1_pt1 | contig 12355 bp, 11 predicted proteins | sample 2041301 | NCBI WGS metagenome assembly RCNC01 (sample SAMN09708231, study PRJNA481090) | Marine sediment metagenome, whole genome shotgun sequencing project. | biome: marine sediment; feature: ocean; material: sediment; isolation source: Sewage treatment plant 13A marine sediment (STP13A) ... | reverse complement strand
GGCCAGATCGTGACCCTCGATACCATCATCCGTGGACGTGGATTTGGCGGACGCCTGCTCGAAGCTATCGAGAGCAAGTTCCACAACCTCGGGTTGGGTCGCTCCTGGGCACTGATGACCAACGACAATCTGCGCGCGGCGGGACTGTACCTCTCAAGGGGCTATCGGTTGATTCGGATACACCTTGATGCGATCGACCGCGTACGCGAACACAAGCCCCATCTGCCGGGGAGGGGATACGACGGTATACCGATACGCGATCTGTGGGAGTTCGAAAAACTGGGGCCACTTGGGGTACCAGTTCCCTGATACCCCTCTTCGTGACCCCGAGGTGATGCGCTGCATTATCTAGCCCGTATTTCTCACCGGGTTGCTGCTGCTGCCATCCTCGGCCGTCACAGCTCGAGCGACAGTCCCTTGGGGTGAAATGAGTAGAGTCGCCGATCGTCGTCCTCCTGCTTCACCCAGGGCGCCGTGGTCTCCGTCAGATAGTTGAAGTGGAGCCGGGGGATCGCGCGGCCGCTGTGCTTCTCCAAGAGCAGCTCGACGGCACGGGCGTGGGGGTGACGAAAGATCGCACCGCTGGTCGACACCAAGTAATGTTTGCACCTGATGCGGTCGAGGAACGACTCGCTGAGGTTGCCGACGCTGCCATGGTGCGGGATCTTGAAGCCCGTGAGCTCGAGGCGGGCGTCGTCCCGTTCGAGCAGCGTACCGATGGATGCCTCGAGCACCGAAGGCCAGGCATCCCCCGACAGCAGCATGCGCACGTCGGGGTCGTCGGCCGGGTACTCGAGCAACAGCGCGATGCTGCTTCCGTTGGCGAGGCTCGAGTCGCCGCCGAAGTCTGCGTCGCCCCCCGGCTCGCCGTCGCCGCCTAGCGCATCGGGCAGCTCGACATCGGTATCGCGGCCGTCCGGGTCGGGAATCTCGAAGCGGCCCTCCATGGGCTCGTCCTCGGCTCCGAGCACGTCGCCCAGCGGCTTGAGCTGGCGGTTGGCCTCGAGCTTGCGCCGCAAATCGTCCACATCGCCGGATGTGACCCGGGCCTTTCGCAGCTCTTCCCGCCAGCGATCCTTGAGCTCGAGGAGGCGGTCGTAGTCCGGCGACAGCACGGTCAGCCGGCATCCCCCCGGCAGCGTGACCGGTACCGGAAGACCGTCGGCATCGGGATCGATGCCGACGATGCGGTTGTCAAATCCGACGTTCCACACGTCCTTGCCGACCGCCTGCTGATAGTCGCCGATGAGGATTCCCAGGTACTCGCCCTGGGTGGCACCGAGCGGGTCACCGGCCGGATCCGGTACTGCGTTGAGCTGATCGCGTCCGTTGAACCAGATGCGATCAAAGCGGCAGCCGAGGGCCTGCCAATCACGCAGCAGGCGGATGATCCCTTCGATGTGATCAGCATCGATGTGGGTCACCACGAGCAGGTCGAAGTTGCGGTCGTCCGCCGGAAGGTGGAGGATCCGTTCTCTCAGCGACGGGTAGGTGTGGGCCGGACCGCCGTCGATGAGGATCCGGTGCACTTCGGCGCCGGTGCCGTACTCGATCCACAGGCAGTCGCCGTGGGCTGCTGGAAGCATCTCAATCCGAAACACTGGTCCCTCCTTGCGGTTGGATGGTTGGTCGAGCCGTCAGCCGCCACTCGGCGTCGCCGAGAGCGACAAGGCACAGCGCCATGAGGTAACCCTTTGCGAGCATCCGCCTTCGCACCCGCCGCATGACGGTGCCGAAATCGATCTCGGGGTCGTCGACCGAAGCCAGCTGGGCGACGAGCTCGCGCGCCACGGGAGCGGCGTGTCGTCCGAGCACCTTGGCCAGCGTCCCGAGGACGATAGACGTGCGTAGCTGCTGGAAGCGGCGGGCCAGGGCGACGTAACCGACCTCGGTGTCGGTGCCGGTGCGGCAGCCAAGCAGCAGCACGATGGGCCCCGGGTCGTGGTCGTGAGGGTTGGTATAGATCTTGGTGAGGCGGCCGCGGCTCAGTTGCCGGTCGCTCTTCGGCAGCTGCTCATCACCGATTTCCAGGTAGTCGAGGTTGTTCTCGACCCCGTGGTGCGGCAGTGCAAGGAGCAGCGACGGTCGCTGGTCGTCCAGCGTAGCCCTCCACTCGGGCCAGCTTGCTGCGCGGAACGCGTTCGGCAGCACGCTCTTCAGCGACTCCCAGGTTGCGGTCCGATCCGCTTCTTCGACGTTGTGGCTGCTTGCAAAGAGCACACTGTCGATCAGGGGGAGGTGGCGGCGGTCCGCAACTGGGAAGCTGTGCTCAGCAGACTCACCCGCTTCGTGTGCCACCGGATCCCGGCGCTCGATGATCTTCTGCAGCGACCAGAAACCAAAGGGGCAGATGACTGGGTTGGCATCTCGTAGATCGTCGGAGAGGTTCGCGGCCGATGGGCAATGAGGGCAATCCTCGGCATCGCTGTCGAGTGCGGCAAGGCCCTCTTCGCAGATCTTCGCATCATCGACTGGAAATCCCCGGTCGTAGACGAACTCAACCGGTGCGTACTCCTTGAGGTCCTTGTTGAACACCTGGAGCCGCTCACCGGAGTCGGTGAACCCCTGGCCCGTCAGGCTGTTGAAAAGCGCCGCGCCGTGCCGCGCGAGAGTCCGGAGAACAAAGAGAACGTCCTCGTGGTCGGTGTCGAGGACCTCTTCGGTCCGCCCCTGTCGCGCGCGCCACCGCACCATCGACTTCGCAGCCGTGAAGAGCTCGTGGTTGAGGAACTCGATAGCCTCATCAGCGTCGCCGAGATCGTAGTTGCCGTCGGCCTGGCGTCCGAAGACGCGCAGGGTGGAGGGTTGCCGGTCGTCTGGATCGCCACCGCGCGACCGATCGGCGCCAAAAACCATCACCGCATCCACCTCGCGGCTGTCCTCGAGCTCGATGACCTCCCGCTGTGCCGCCTGGACCTTGACCTCCATCGTGTGATGGGGCTCCTCCGCAGCGGATGGCGCCACGACAAAGGCCTCCACCCGGACGATTTCGAAGACACGCCCACGATAGAGGAATGCGATTTCGGCGCTGACAAAGCGTTCGCCCTCGGGAATCTGGATGTGGAGGTCGCACTCGCTGCTGCGTGCGGTCCGATGGGCGGGAAGGTGTATGGTGCCCCGGTCCGTCTGGTCGATCCACACCAGCACGACGTCGAGAGTGAGACCTCGAGGTGGGATCGGCACCCCCGGGATCGGGTCGTCGGCCACGGCTCCCACCTCGGGCGTGTCGAGACCGATCCAGCAGCGGATGATGTTCTCTGTGCCGGATACAAACGTGTTGCGCGGCTGCCCTTGGTTACGGATCTGCGCAACGACCCGGCGTTCTTCCTCCGACTCCGTGGTGGGAGCTTCCACGGCCTCTCCCATCGCCGGCGCTTCGGCAGCGGTGAGTGGCAGGGATCGGTCCAGGGCCGCCTCCTCCGGCGTGTCGTCGATCAGCGGTCCTCGACCGAGGATCTCGCCGCCGCCGCCTGCCGCGCCCCGCCAGGGCGAGCCCGAGCGACCGGCGTAGCGATCCGCGACGGCAAAATTCAGGGGAATCAGGCGGGCACGATCGGCGCCTTCCGCTGGTACGAGCCTCGCCAGATCAGAGATGGTCTGTTGCGCCGGGGCGCTGCCGATGACCCAGGCCATCTGGTCACAATCGAGAGCGCCGCCGTCGACGAAGAGCGCGCTCAGCTCGGCGACCGGCCAACCCTCATTCGCTCGGAGCTTCTCCACCACCGAAAGGATTCGATTGCCGAGTTCGATCTCGGGCGGAACGCCGGGTGGGAGCTCCGCCGCAAGCCGGTTACCCTCGCCGATCAGCCGCGCGACGAAGTCCGCCGCCTCGCCGGCCGGTAGAAAGACGAGGGCGTCGAGATCGTCGGACGAGGCCTGGTGTTCAGGATCGAAACCCGCCAGGAGTCGCCCAACCGCTGCGCGAGCCTCGGCCTCTTGCTCGGGCGTGGCGGAGATCTCCATGACGATCGGTTCGACTTGTGAACCTGGTTCAGGTTCCTCGACCGGGTTGCCTTCGGCGTCGGCGACGCCGGTGACCGCCCACACGATGTAACGGCCGAGATCATTGATCTGCCCCCGGGACAAGGCGTCGAGCAGGTGCTCGCGCATTGGCGGCGGCACCGGCCGCACCGCGGCGATTCTGTCGTACGGAGTCCACGGGTCGCCAAGAAACATGGTGAACCCGAGATCCTCATCGGCCTCGAGGATGGAGTCGAGATGGTGGAAATCGCCGAGCCGCGCGAGAGCCAGAGCACGCCAGAGTGCCGCGTTTGGATCGCCGTCTGGCGCGACCGGAGCCATCTCGCCCGCCTCGACGTTTGCGTGCTCCAACGGCATGGCGGCGAGGGCTTCGAAGACATCGTCACGGCCCTGGCTCGCCTGCTCGAGCAAACGTCCCGCCTGCGACGGATCACCCACCTCGGCCAGCCTATCGTTGAGAACGTCGCCATCGGGATCGTCCGCGTCGGATGCGATTCTCCGAAGGTACTTCCGAAAGGTGAGCAGCGGCACACGGACCGCGATCTCGAGCGCGCGACGCCGATCATCCGAGTCGACGGCGGAGTCGCTCAGCACCCGGTTGACCGAGTCGGCGACCGCGAACCACGCCTCCTCCTCGAGAGGCAGCCGCGTGGCGATGTCGACGGCGTCCAGGCGCACCTCGATGTCCTGGTCGCTGTCGGCCTTCTCCAGCAGGGGCTCGATGAACCCTGTGGTGAGAATCTCGTTCATGTTGCCCTCCTCACCGACCGTTGGCCGTGCCGCCGGCGGCACGATCGGTCAACCATTCACTCATCCGCGCCGCCCTCGTCCCACGGTTCGACGTCGTAACTCTTCGGTAGCCGGGGTGGGTGGTAGGGCGTGTCGGTCTCCTTGGTTTTTTCAATGCGTACGACAACCGAACCGTGAAGGGCCGACCCTTCTGAAATAAAGCGGCGGCGGCCGAGCGGAATTCTCCAGCTCGTCTTGAAGTTCTTCCGAGGGTTCTTGAACCGCTTGGGGAGAATCTCGGCGATCCACCACGGCCCCTTCAGAGATTTCTGAAGTGGGGCGGCGGCGTCTGGGCTGGCGTGGAACTCTTCGTCATCGGACGGCGTGGTGGGCTTCAAAGGCACGACCAGCTGTCGTCGGCCAGTGTCGACCACGAGGCCGGCTCGGACCGCCTCGTCGATCATCCATTCCAGGGAAATCTGGGAAGGGCCGCTCGCGGTTTCCTCGTAGCCGCCGCCGACGTTGCAGTGGGCCCCCGCAAACCAGACCTGCTTGACGTCCTGACCGTGGCCCGGCTTGCCCCAGAGGTTCTGCCGGTAAAAGCAACGGCGTTCGTCGATGGCAATGGCGTGGCGAACAGTCCGGACGATGGGGTTCGTCATGGTGAACTGGAGGGTCAACGGATCGTAAACCCATCCCACCGAGGACACGGTGTCCCAGACCCCCAGAAAGTGCACGTCGCAGCGCCTCGAAAAGGTGCGTTTGAACCCCGCATAGATCCGCGGCGTCCGCACGTACTTGAAAAGTTTGAGGGCATATGGCAGGAGATTGTGGTTCCCGGGTTCCAGCAATCCGCACTTGTGGATCATGGCGGCGACCGCTCTGGCAGTGTAGGCGCCGCGGCTGAAGCCGAAGAGGTAGACCCGGTCGCCGGGTTCGTAGGTCTCCATGAGAAAGCGATAGGCGTCGCCGATGTTTTTTGTGATGCCGTATCCGAATGCCAGACCGAAGACCCGAGTCACCGCCTTCGTGGTCTTTGTCAATGCCGCCGGAGCGCTGAAGGTGCCCACCCCCGGGTCATAAAAAGTCACCTGGTCGGGGTCGCCCTTGGGAAGCACGGAGAAGAGCTTGAGAACGTTGGTCTTGCAGTCCCCGTACTCGTTGCTCGTCCCATCGCAGCAAACCACGATGTTCTTCGCCATGGCGCCCTCCTTCCATCTACGGCGGTCACATCGCCCGCTTCGCGGTGCGTTGAGTTGATCCTGGACCTGTGTCTCAAAACAGTCTACCTGTACCGGCGACCCGGGAACAGCCCTCTATCGGTAATCGGTGTCAGTCTGGGTGTCGGGTAGATCCGGACGTGCACGTTTCGCAGTGTTGCATTGTATGGCGCCTCGACGCCCTCGATCGAAACATCGCACTCCAGGATCGCCACAATCCATCAATGCGAACCGAGGCATCCCAGAAAGATCTCGACCTATGCTAGTGCGCGAACCCGAAGAGGACGCTCTGGATCTGTTGAGTGACGATGGCGCCCTGCCGCAGATCGAGGTAAATGCCCCGTGGCTCCGGGTTCTTCGCACGGTGCGCGCGGGCCTCTTCTTCTGACCAGAAGAAGACACTCTTCATTCAGAAGTCATCGACGATGCACGGCGCGTCCAGGTTGGGTAGGTCGATATTTGGAATGAAGAACACCGGCCGCTCGGCCGGCGGACGGACGCGGTAGCTCAGATCACTTTCAAGCTCGATGACGAAGGAACGCCCACTGACGGCGCACTCGGTTTCGACGGTACAGCTCAGGTCCTTGTCCAGCAGTTGCCCTTGCACGAAGGGCGTCGCCACGGCGTCGGCCGCTCAAGCGGCCGAGAATGCTGCCCCTCCATCTATCCGCACCTGATGGGGCGTCTCCTCGGCGGTCACTGGGTAGGCCCACACCACGTCCTTGCCGCCCCTCCGGCAAAGGTAGGTCATGCGCCGTTCGAGCACGTCAAGAATCCGGTTCACGTCGTCGAGCGGCAGATCGAGCTCGGTAGCGAAGACCTCGGGGGCGATCGCCTCGCGTCGCCGCGGAATCTCCCTCACTGCGAAGTGCTGAACCCGACGTTCGTCGGGCTTTAGCGCCGGCCTCCTGGCCAGCCTCCTCGCATCGCGTCGGACCATCGGCCGAAACAACCACTCGGGCACCGGCACCATTCGCTGCCCCACACCCAACAGGATCCTCTCGAACATCTCGCACCTCCTCATCTGGTACCCGGTCTCGACTGAAGAGTGGGTAGTTGCTATCGCATATGGTCAACGTATCACGGAGCTGCATGGAGTGGTGTGTGCCTACCGGCGCGCGCCTGCGCAGTGCGCGACTGGCGTCACGGTCGAGAATCCAGATTGGGCCTGAGATGCACTTTGCTCTTCCTGCTTCGTCCTTCAGACGTCGCCGTGACACGCCGTGCGGCGCAGTCTTGACAGAATACGTTGCGGAATATATTGTATATACCGTATATGAACAGTAATGCACTTCCACTGCTTCTTCACCTGGCCCCCGGAGACCCGGAGCCTCTGCGCGAGCAGTTGGCCCGCCAGCTTCGCGATCGCATCGTGCGCGGCGAGCTGTCGGCGGGCGAGCTCCTGCCCGGCCACCGCCACCTGGCTCGGCAGTACCGGGTGGCGCCGTCCACGGTCGAGGCCGCCTACGAGCTCCTCGTTGCCGATGGCCTGCTCACCGGTACACCCGCGGACGAGGTCAGGGTGGCGGAGCTCCGCCCCGAGCATCGGCGCGACCTGGTGGAGCGCCTGCAGCTCGAGAAGCTGGTGGCCCAGGAACTCGGGCGGCGCGAGCTGGAGATGGCCCGCGACGTACAGCGCCGACTTCTGCCACCTTCCGAAGTGGCTGGTCCCGGCTGGGAGGTGGCCGCCCGCTGCCTGCCGGCCCGGGTGGTGGCCGGCGACTTCTACGATGTCCTCCGGCACCCCGACGGCAGCGTCGACGTCGTTGTGGCCGATGTGGCCGGCAAGGGTTTCGCGGCCAGCCTCATCATGGCGTCGGTAAAGGCGATGCTGCCGTTCGTCACCGCCGACGGCGGGGTCGCCGAGTCGCTGGTTCAGCTGAACCGCCGACTCGCACTCGAGCTGGGTCGACACGAATTTGTTGCCCTGGCCCTGGCGCGGTATCGCCCGTCCGAGCGGCTGGTAGAGCTGGCCAACGCCGGTGCGCCGGATCCCTATCTGGTGTGTCCCGGCCAACTCCCGCAGCCCCTGTCGGTGCCCGGTCCGCGCCTGCCGTTGGGCATTCGTTCGCAGGTCGCCTACGCCTCGAGAATGGTGGAGGTTAAAGCCGAGGACCGTCTACTCCTGCTGACCGACGGCCTGCCGGAGGCGCGCGATACTGCCGGGGAGCCGTTGGGGTATGGGGCTCTGGAATCGATGTTCTCTGAAGAGCCCTCGACCGGACCGCCCTCTTTATGGCTGACAGGGCTCTTCGACAGGGTCCAGCGGCGCACAGGCCGCGTACCCGAGGACGACTGGACCGCGGCGATGCTGGTGCCACGAGCGGCCGAGGGGGCGCCGTGATTCTGAACCTGTCGGAGCTCTCCGACGAGCCGCTGCACGCGCAGATCACTCGCCAGATCCGGGCGAAGATCCTGTCAAAGAACATGGCCGGCGGCGACGCGCTGCCCTCGATCCGCGGCATGGCCAAGCAGCAGCGGGTGAGCGTGATCACCGTGCAACGGTCGTACGAAGACCTGGAGCACGAGGGGCTGGTGCAGTCCAGGCGCGGCAAGGGGTTCTGGGTGGCACCGATTCCCGAGGGAAGGAAGCAGAAGATGGCCAAGGAGCGATTCGCCGACGCACTGGAAAAACTGGTGGCGCACGCCGCCGCGGAGGGAGTGAGCGGCGCCGACATGCGACGCATCCTCGACAAGCAACTGGCGAAAGGGGCGCGCAAATGAACGATCACCGGCCGGAGGCCATCCCCGCCGCCCGCCTTTCCGGGCTGGTCAAAATCTTCCCGGGGTTCCAGCTCGGCCCGCTGGACCTCAGATTGGAGCCGGGCACCGTGCTCGCCCTGGTTGGACCCAACGGCGCCGGGAAGACGACAACCCTCAACTGCATGGCCGGCCTGATGGTGCCCGATGAGGGCGGCACCGAGGTGTACGGCGCCCCCGTCCACCCGGATAGAACGGGGTACCGGCGCGATGTGGGCTACGTCGGTGAGGAGAACGGGTTCTTCCAGCGCTGGACCGCCGGCCGCAATCTGGACTTCCTGGCCAAACAGCTTCCCGGATGGTCGAGCGACCGCGCGCGCCGCCTCTCGGAACGAATCGCGCTGCCCCTGGACAAGCCGGTGAACAAGCTGTCGCGCGGCAACCGCACCAAGCTCGCCCTGGTGGCGGCCTTGGCGCACGGTCCGCGACTGCTGCTGCTGGACGAGCCCACCGCCGGTCTCGACCCGGTAGTGCGGGCAGAGGTATTGGACGTGCTGTGGGAGGTCACGGAGGACGGCGAACACGCGGTCCTGTACTCCACCCACGTGTTGTCCGACATCAATCGTCTGGCTGACGAGCTGGCCTTCCTGCGCGACGGTCAGCTCGTGCTGCGCACGGGACGGGACGAGCTGAGCGAGCGCTGGCGACGGGTCTCGTTCCGGTTGCAGAACGAGGAAGTCGACCTCTCCGGTGTGGTGGAGCACCGCCGCGTACGCGGCGAGCACCAGGTAATCACCCGGGATGCGGAGGCGACGTTGCAGCAGCTCAACGAGCTCGGAGCCGAGGCGGTCGAGGTCGCACGCATGAGCGTCGACGAGATCGCCGTCCAGATCCTCAAGGAGGGGCACCATGTGGCACGCACTGAAAGCTGAGCTCGCCTACTTTCTGCCGTGGCTGCTCGGTGGCCTGGCTATCGCCGCGGGTGTCGGTGGATTGCTGATCGCAATCATCTGGTTCGTACCCGACGCGGATGGCGTACCGGGCTTCTTGCCGGAGATGTTCCTCATCATCGCCGGGATGGTGGTTTCCTTCATCGCCCTGAGCTACCGTTGGGAGGAACGGCGGTCGCGTCTGTTGCTGTCGGGCCCACTCACGCCCCGGCAGCTCGCAGGGATCCTGGTCCTTCTGCCGGCATGCCTGGTCGGCCTCGCCGCGCTTGCAGCGCTGCTCAAGTTCGGCCTGTTTGGTCTGGTTACCGGCAATTTCAACCTCGCCAACTTGGGGTTCATTGGTGCGTTTACCGGGGAATTCCTGGCGTACTCGCAGATGGGACCGCTTGTGCAGGAGGCGACGGCGGCCCGTCGCCAGGGACGCGGCCCGGCTGCCGTCGTCGGCTGGGTGGTGTTTGTCGGTGCGGTGGTGGTTCTGGCGGCATCGATGTTGTTTCGTAATTCGATCCAAGGATACCTGGCGCTGCTGATGGTCGTGGTCTCGGCCATGTCGGTCGCCGCGTGGCTGTACGAGGGCCGGACCGACTTCACGCGCTAAACGACTAACAACAAACACGTTTCAAATTGTCGAATAGCAGAGGAAGCTACGTTCGATCCGGGCGGAGCTCGCTTCAAGGGAGCAATCATGAATACCGAAGGACGATTGTATTTTCTGGACAACCTGAGAACTTTTCTGATCTTTCTGGTTGTCCTCGTTCACGCCGGCGTCGTGTATGAAAGCAGCGGTTTGATGGGCCCGTTTTGGCTCGTCGATGACCCGTCAACCAGTGATCTACCCGGGCTCGTGAACCTTATTTTGGACATCTTTGTCATGCCTACGATCTTTTTCATTTCCGGATTTTTCGCCCCGTCATCATTGGAGCGAAAAGGAGCCTGGCGGTTTCTCAAGGCCAAGTTCAGGCGACTGATGGTTCCGTGGGTGATCGCGGTCTTCACCTTGATGCCGCTGTACAAAGTGATCTTTCTCTACTCGAGGGGTCTGCCCCAGGAAAGCTGGACCACCTACTTCCACTTCTCAAATGGCATCTTCAGCATGAGCTGGCTGTGGTTTCTTCCGGCACTGTTTCTCTTTGATTGCCTGTTCCTGCTGTTGAGGAAACTGAATCTCCCGACCACCAAGCTCAGATTGAGCTGGGCAGTCGCGGCGGTCTTTCTGTTGGGCTTCGGCTACTCCGTCGCGGTGAGCGCCCTGGATTGGATCGGCTGGACAAAAACCCCGTTGATCGATTTTCAGAACGAAAAGCTGGCGCCCTACTTCCTGGTCTTCTTGCTGGGTTCTCTGTGCCATCGACTCGAGATATTCGACACCACCAAAAGAAACATGAAGCTCTATATTGCCGTCAATGCCACAGTCTGGATACCGATCAACATCTACATGCTGGTGCTGATCAACTTCTTTCTGCGGCCCGGTGAGTACATTGTCTCGGAAGATATCGACGTTCTCTTGCTTTGGTTCGGATTCCACCTGTCGATGCTGAGCCTTCTGTACTGCGCGGTAACGACCTTCAAGTACTTCTTCAACAGCCAGGGACGCCTCGGCAGGGAGCTGGGCAAACTCTCCTATAGCGTGTACATCATTCACATCGCCGTCATGGGCCCCATCGCATTGGTCCTACTCAATACCGGCATTCCGGCGATTCTGAAGTACCCGATTCTGGCACTTACTACCTACGCGGCAAGCAATTTGATCGTCTATTCCTACACCAAAACGGTGAAGAGATCAGATTGAAATTCAGGTGCCAGGGGCGACTCTCTCGACACTCTTGCCCAAGATGAGCGATTCCGCCAACGTACGTATCCGGTTGATTCAGGTTGGGCGAACATACACTCCATCCCGCATCCGGGAATTGGGCAGGATGAAACGCAGGGTTTTGCAGGAGGCTCACCATCACTTGATGACAATGAACAAGGGGAACCACTACTGGATAGGCACCTCGAGCTTGGTGGCCAGGTTGTCCCTGATCCACTTGGAGTCGAACCACTCCATGGGGTCCACCGACTGGCCGTGGACGAAGACCTCGAGGTGGAGATGGTCGCCGCCGGCGAGTCCGGTGGCGCCGCTCGTGCCGATGCGGTCACCCTTTGTGACGCGGTCGCCGACCGCCACGTCGATCGTGGACAGGTGGCCGCACAGCGACATCAGCCCGTATCCGTGGTCTATGATCACCGCGTTACCGTAGAGGCTCATCCAGCCGGCGAAGACCACCCGGCCCGAGTTGGGCGCCGGCACGGGGGCACGGGCGGTGGAGGCCAGGTCAAGGCCGAGGTGGGTCTGCTGGTCCACCTCGCGGCCCTCGTAAAGATAGGATCTGGTCTCGGCGAAGTTGGCCGCACGGGCCGAGTTGGGCATTTGCAGGAAGGCGCCCGACCACAGGAAGGCCGGTTCGCTGTCCCGGCTGAGCTCGGCCACCCGGTCCAGCTCCGCACGACGCAGATCGCCGTTGATCCGAAGGTACTGGTCGAGCAAGGAACCACCGGCGTCGAATCCCGGGGTCTGGCTGGCGATGGCCGGCACGACCCGTTTGAAGAACGCATCGCTCAGGCGGATGGTGTCGGTTCGCGCCGGCATGGCCTTGAAGATGTCGAGGAAGGGCTGCTCGGCGCGGTTGCCGGCGTCGTCCTCGGCAAAGAGACTGATCTCGGCGGAATCGGCCACGTTCCACGGCAGCGAGTAGAAGGCGAATTGATCATCGGCGCCACCACCTGGACGGGGAG
>RCNC010002459.1_pt1 | contig 12356 bp, 8 predicted proteins | sample 2041301 | NCBI WGS metagenome assembly RCNC01 (sample SAMN09708231, study PRJNA481090) | Marine sediment metagenome, whole genome shotgun sequencing project. | biome: marine sediment; feature: ocean; material: sediment; isolation source: Sewage treatment plant 13A marine sediment (STP13A) ... | reverse complement strand
CCAGGACACGCTGATCCGTTGGGCCCGCATGCGGGGCCAGCCCACTCTTTGGGTGCCCGGCACTGACCATGCCAGCATTGCCACCGAACAGGTGGTCACCAAGCTGATGGCCGCCGATGGCATCAACAAGCGCGAAGCGGGGCGGGAGGCTTTTCTGGAGCGAGCCTGGCAGTGGAAGGAACAATCCCATGGTCGGATCACCGAGCAGATCAAGCGCCTGGGCTGTTCCCTGGACTGGAGTCGCGAAGCATTCACGATGGATGAAGAGCGCAACCGAGCCGTGAAGGCCGCTTTTGTCGAGCTGAAGAATAAGGGCCTGATATACAGGGATGTCTATCTGGTCAACTGGTGTCCTCATGATTTGACGGCCATCAGTGATGACGAGGTGCAATACAAGGAAATCGAAGGCAATATGTGGCACCTGCGGTACCCCTTCGCTGAAGGCGAAGGGCACGTGACGGTGGCCACGACCCGGCCCGAAACCCTATTTGGTGATGTGGCGGTGGCTGTGCATCCGCAGGACCCCGAGCGCAAGCATTTGATCGGCCGGATGGTCAAGTTGCCGTTGACCGAGCGCGTGATTCCGATCATTGGCGACCACCACGCCGACCCGGAAAAGGGCACGGGGTTCGTGAAAATCACGCCCGCCCATGATCCCAACGATTTTCAGGTGGGCCGCCGCAATGAGTTGCCGCAGATCATATGCATGACGCCCTCGGCGATGATGAACGAACAGGCTGGCCCGTTCGAAGGACTGGACCGGTTCGCCTGCCGCAAGGCCGTGGTCAAAGCCCTTGATGAAGAAGGCCTGCTGGACAAGGTGGAGAAGAACGTGCATCAGGTGGGGCATCACGACCGCTGCGGCACCTTGATCGAGCCTTATCTCAGCAAACAGTGGTTTCTGAAGATGGACAGCCTGGCCGAACCTGCGGTCAAGGCCGTAGCCGAAGGAGACATCCGGCTGTTCCCTGACCGCTGGGTGGGGGTCTACAACAATTGGATGACCAACATCCGGGACTGGTGCATCAGCCGGCAGCTGTGGTGGGGACACCGGATTCCGGTGTGGTACTGCGATGGCTGCGGTACGGAGATCTGCGCTCTGGAGACACCGCAGACTTGTTCGAATTGCCAAGGGACCAAACTGACTCAGGACAGCGATGTCCTGGATACCTGGTTCTCCAGCTGGCTGTGGACTTTTTCGCCCCTGGGGTGGCCTGATGAATCGGCAGACCTGAAAAAGTACCATCCGACCAGTGTGCTGGTCACCGCGGCGGACATCATTTTCTTCTGGGTGGCCCGGATGGTGATGGCCAGTTACGAGTTCCTGGGCGAGAAGCCCTTTGGCGAAGTGCTGTTCACGGGCATCGTCCGGGACGAGCAGGGCCGCAAGATGAGCAAGTCCCTGGGCAACAGTCCCGACCCCATCGACCTGATGGACAAGTACGGGGCCGATGCCCTGCGTTGCAGTCTGGTCATGCTCACGCCCACGGGGCAGGACATCTTCTTTGACGAGTCGACCCTGGAAGTGGGCCGCAATTTCTGCAACAAGATTTTCCAGGCTTCCAAGCTGGTGCTCGTTTCGTGGGATGAAGCAGGACTGCCACAGGACATCGCCGGTGGTCAGGCTCCGCGCACCCTGGATATTGTCGACGTGGTGGCTGACGGCCAGTGGGAAGAGAATCCGGCAGCCAGCTTCGCCGCCCTGTGGCGTGGCGTCTATGGTGGCGAACCACCGGTGGCGCTGACTGATGCGGACCTGCAACTGGAGGACCAATGGATCCTCAACCGGCTGCACACGATGATCGCCGGTTGCGATACGAACATGGAAAAGCGGCGCTTGAATGACGCGGCCTATGATGTGTTCAATTTTTTCCGCCACGAGTTCTGCGACTGGTACCTGGAAGCGATCAAGCCGCGGATGCGCAGTGAAGACCAGCGGGACCCTGTCCTGTCGGTGGCCATGCTTATCCTGGGTGTGAATTACAAATTGCTGCACCCGGTGATGCCTTTCATCACCGAGGAGTTGTGGAGTTGGTTGCCGCCGAGCAACGGTTTCCTCATGACGTCGTCCTATCCCTGCTTCAGTGGGCAGGCGCCGTTTGGCACCGAGCTGCAGAGCTTCGAGCAGATCCAGGAGATCGTCGGGGTGATCCGCAATCTGCGCAACGAGCTGGGTGTCCAGCCGGGCAAACGGGGCAAGGCGTTGCTGCGGGTGCCCACGGCCGAAGAGCAGACCGCACTGGCCGCTGGTGGCGATTTGATCGCCCTGCTGGCAAAAATGGAAGAAGTCGAGGTGGTCTGCGGCGGCGAAGACCCCACGCCCGCCGGCGTTGGCGTGGCCGGCACGGTGGAGATTTTCCTGCCCATGAAGGGGCTGGTTGATCTGGAGAAGGAAAAGGCCCGTCTGGAAAAGGACGTGGCCAAGATCGAAGGCTGGATGAAAGGTTGCCGCGCCAAGTTGGCCAATGAGAAATTCACGGCCAAGGCACCCGAACATGTGATCCAGCAACAGCGAGACCTGTTGGCTGAAAACGAAGCCAAGGCGGCCATGATCCGGGAACGGATTCAGGCCCTGGACTAGTCAGATGAATGCTTGTAGCCGAGAGCCCGCAGGGGCCGGGGAGTAACAGGATGACGGAACATCCCAGTCTGGAAACGCCGGGTGGCCTGATCCGCGCCGCGAGGGTGGCCAAAGGGCTGAATCTGGCTGAACTGTCTGAACGGACCAAAATTCCGCCACCGGTGATCGACGCCATCGAGCGAGACGAATACCACAAGGTTTCGGGCGCTTTGTATATCAAGAGCTTTCTGCGCACCTGTGCGGTTGAGCTGGGCCTGGAGACTGAAGAGGTCCTGGAGTTGTACGGCAGCTTTTCGGGCGAGAGCCGCTCCATGCCGGGTGGTCCCGATACGGTTTGGGAAGAGAACAAGGTGCAGATCAGCCACATCGGATTGCCGTGGCGCAGTATCGGTTTGGTCGGCGGTGCCCTGGTTGTCGTCGGGTTGGCCGTCCTGTTGGTGATGCGTGGTTGTGGAGACGGGACCGATGTCCCGAATTCTGCGGAACCATCCTTGCCCGCTGCGCCGGTTGGTCAGCTGAGTGGGCAGACCGAAGATACCGAAGATACCGAAGAGGCCGAAGAACCGGCGACGGTGCTGAGTGATACGGCTGAAGTTCCGGCCCATGAATCATTGCTGGTGCGGCAGCCGGCGCGGCGACCGGCCGGGACCGACTCGCTGGCCAGTGGCTGGGTCAGCAGCAGACCGTCCGAAGATCCGGCCGCTGATGCCGGGCAGATTGAGGAACCGGCCGGGACCGAAGCGGTCGTTCAGGAGATGGCGGCGCCGCAAAAACAAGATGTTGTCGCCACACCTGCGGTGGCGACTTCTGGGGACGGATCCGGTTTGCCGCTGCCGTTGGTGGGCGGCCCGGGACTGGTTTTTGCCGGCGGCCAGCAGAAGGCCCTGGTGCTGCGGATCATTTTTGCCAATCCGGTGGGGGTTCAGGTCAAACAGGATGCACAGCAGTCCTTTGAGGGCGCCATCTGGCCTGCGGTTGGTGCGGCGGCCCGGCCATTGCCGCCGACTGGTATTGAAGCCGGGCGGGTGTATGGCGTGCGGCGTGGACTGGTGGCCTACTGGGGTGCGGACGATCATATCAGCTTGCGCCTGGACCGCACCGAAGGTGTGGAAGCGTCGCTGAACGGGAAACAGCTGGATGTCAGCAACCTGCGTGCCGGCGGCGAAATGCTGCTGGACAACCACGGCAACTGATTGCGCACAGGCACGGATTTTTTCGCTTCAACCGGGACACAACATGGGCTTGTTTGATCTTGTTGCACCTTTTTCTCCGACCGGTGACCAACCGGCGGCCATTGCCGAACTGGTGGCTGAGGCCCGCAGGGGGTCTCGCTTTCAAACCCTGCTGGGCGTCACCGGTTCGGGCAAGACCTTCACCATGGCCAATGTCATCGCCCAGTTGGATCGTCCGGCCCTGGTATTCAGCCACAACAAAACCTTGGCGGCCCAGTTGTATGGCGAGTTGAAGGGATTTTTTCCCAACAACGCCGTCGAGTTCTTCATTTCCTACTACGATTATTACCAGCCCGAAGCATTCATTCCGGCGACCAATACCTACATCGAAAAAGACACCAGCATCAACGAAGAGATCGAGCGCTTGCGGTTGCGGGCGACCTGCAGCCTGCTGACCCGGCCGGATGTGATTGTGGTTTGCAGTGTCTCGGCTATCTATGGGGTCGGCAATCCCAAGACCTTCAAGGAAAGCCGGATTCCCCTGCGGGTGGGGCTGGAAATCGAACGGGATGACCTGCTGGCGCAGCTGGTGCAGATCCGCTACGCCCGCAACGATGTCGAACCGACCTTTGGCACTTTCCGGGCCCGCGGCGATACCGTCGAGATCCGACTGGCCTTCGAAGAACGGGTTTTGCGGGTGGAGTTTTTTGGTGATGAGATCGAATCGTTGGTCTGGATCGAACCGTTGACCGGGCGCACCCTGGGACCGGCCGATAGCACGGTGATCTATCCGGCGACCCAATTCGTGACCGGCCAGGGTGGCGTGGGGCCGGTCGTGGACGAGATCGGCCTGGATCTGGAACGCCGGCTGGGTGAGTTGGACGAGGCGGGCAAGCCGCTGGAAGCCCAGCGCCTCGCTTCACGCACCCGGTACGACATGGAAATGATTCAGCAGATCGGTCACTGCGCGGGAGTCGAAAACTATTCGCGCTATTTCGACGCGCGCAAGATGGGGCAGCGTCCAGCCTGCCTGTTGGACTATTTTCCCAAAGACTACCTGATGTTCATCGATGAGTCGCACGCCACGATTCCGCAAATCGGGGCCATGTATTATGGCGATCGTTCGCGGAAAATGAACCTGGTGGAACACGGTTTTCGGTTGCCCAGCGCCCTGGACAATCGGCCGCTGCTCTTTGACGAATTCGAAGAGATAATACCGCGCACGGTGTTCATCTCGGCCACACCGGCTGATTACGAATTGGAAAAATGCCAGGGAGTGGTGGTCGAGCAGGTGATCCGGCCCACGGGGTTGGTTGACCCGCCCATTGAAGTGCTGCCGGTGCACAACCAGGTGGATGACCTGCTGGAGAAGATTCGGGTCGTGACGGCCCGCGGCGAGCGCACCCTTGTCACGACACTGACCAAGAAGATGTCCGAGGACCTGACGGACTACCTGGCCGCAGCCGGGGTGAAGGTGACGTACCTGCATTCGGATATCACGGCCCTCGATCGCATTGAAATTTTGCGCAAGCTGCGCCTTGGCGGCATCGATGTGCTGGTGGGCGTCAACCTGCTGCGCGAAGGGCTGGACTTGCCGGAGGTTTCCCTGGTGGCGATTCTGGATGCGGACCGGGAAGGCTTCCTGCGTTCGGAGCGCAGCCTGATCCAGACCTCGGGCCGGGCGGCCCGCAACATCAATGGCAAGGTCGTGATGTACGCCGATCGCATCACCCGTTCGATGGAAAGGGCCATTTCGGAAACCAAACGGCGGCGCAAGCGGCAGTTGGCCTGGAACAAGGAGCATGGTCTGGTGCCCCGTTCGGTGATCAAGACTCGTGCCGAAATTCTGGACCAGACCCAGGCGGCTGGTGAGCGGGGCCTGGAAACCGCGCCGGTGGATGAGCGGCCATGGGAATCGATCATCGACCACGACATGTCACCGCGGGAAATGGTGACCATGCTGCGGCGCGAAATGCAGGTGGCGGCCAAAGCCCTGGATTTTGAAAAGGCGGCGGCGATGCGCGACCGCATCGAAGACTTGAAAGCCCAGTGGGGCATCGGGATGGAGAACAAGGAGTGAGCATGAATCCCCAGGTGGAAAGCACATTTCCGGCCGGCGATTGGCTGGTCGAACTGGTCCGGCAGAGCTTGGCCGAAGACATCGGTGCTGGCGACGCCACGACGGCCGTGACGGTGGACCGAAGTGCCACTGGTCTGGGTATTTTGGCGGCCCGCGAGTCGGGCTCGGTGGCTGGTTTGCCCCTGCTGGATCTGCTGTTCTGCGAGTTGGACCCGGCCGTACAGGTGAACCGGCTGGTGGCCGATGGCGCTGAAGTGCAGCCAGGGCAGGTGGTGGCCCATTTGACCGGCCCGCTGGGTTCGATCCTCACCGGCGAGCGCACGGCCTTGAATTTTCTGCAACATCTCGGCGGCATCGCCACCTTGACAGCGCAGTATGTGGCGGCGGTGGCGGGGACAAATTGCCAGGTGCTCGATACGCGCAAGACGCTGCCGGGGTACCGGGCTCTGGCCAAGTATGCCGTGCGGTGCGGCGGGGGACACAACCACCGGATGGGGCTGTATGACCGGGTCATGCTCAAGGACAACCATTGGGCGGCGGCGGGTGGCGCGATCAACGAACTGGTGGCCCGGTCGCGGGCGTTGTTTCCCGACCTGGCGGTAGAGGTCGAGGTGGATTCACTGATCCAACTGGAGCAGGTCCTGCCTCTGCAGGTGGAATGGGTACTGTTGGACAATTTTGATTTTGAATCGACCGCCGAGGCTGTCCGGATGCGGGCTGCAGCTGGGGCGTCAACTCGCCTGGAGTCGTCGGGCAATGTGGATCTGGGAACCATCGGCGGCTATGCCCGCGCTGGTGTGGACGCCGCCTCGGTGGGCCGCTTGACTCATTCGGCACCGGCCCTGGATCTGGGGCTGGATATGGACCAGGCATGAAGGACTTGCCGGGCAGGACCAAACTTCGGCGCGACTGGTTCGGCTTGTCCGACTTCCGGACCGGGCCAAAGTTCCTGCGCGATGGGGCGGCAGTCTACCTCCTGGAGTCGGTGGGCAGCACCAACGATTTTCTGCTGGGGCGGGGCGAGTCTGCCGAAGGCCGCCTGTGCACCTGGGATGGCTGGGGCTGGAGCGCTCACGCGCCCAGCGAATTGGCTCCTGTCAAAAATCCCGGCCCGGGCACGGTGGTGGTGGCTCATCGGCAAACCGCGGGCCACGGTCGGCAAGGGCGTCACTGGCGCGATTGCGGCGGCCTGCACCTGTCGGTGGTTGTGCCTTCCCATCGCGCGGAGTTGGCCAAGGGATTGTCGGTTTGGCTGGGCCTGATCACGGTTTTGGTGCTCAGGGAAGATTTCCAACTGGATGCCCGCTTGAAATGGCCCAATGATCTGATGGTGCGCGGGCGCAAAATCGGGGGCATCCTGCTGCAGCGCAGTGGGCGGTCGGAAAAACGTCTGGTCGTCGCTGGGCTGGGCCTGAATCTGGACACCGAAGCTGAGGCCTTCCCGGCCGAATTGCAGGGGGCGGCAACCAGTTATGCCATGGAATCGGGCCGGGAAACCCGGCCTGGTGAAATCGGGGGTCGGATCATTGCGCGGGTCGAGGCCGAGCTCGATCGCTTTCAGGAAGAAGGCTGGGCCGCTTACCGTTCGGCCTTGGACCTGCTGGATTGCCTGCTGGGCCATGAAGTGAAGCTGTCGGCGGGCGGGCGGGTGCACACGGGCCGCGCCGTGGGTATTGGCAACAAAGGTGGATTGGTGATCGTGGGTGATTCCGACGGCAAGCAGCACACGTTTTATGCCGGGGATGTGCACCTGTTGCCGGTCGAAGACCGGGCACCCGTAGACCAGGAGGGAGAACCCCATGAGTCGTGACCTGCCGTTGAGCGCCTTGATCGTCGATGCGGGGAATTTCAAGGTGCGCCTTTGCGGTTGGCGGGGCGGGGCCGAGGATCTCCGGCATAGCGGCTTGACTGGGGAGGGTGGCCTGCTACCTGCGTCGCCATTGGTCGAATTGGTCGTGTTGGAGACACCGACTGCCACTGGCGCAGAATCATTCCTGAACTCACTGCAGGAAGTTCACGCATCTGCGCCGGCTCTGCCTGTCGTTCTGAGCTCAGTGGTTCCGCACGTCGAAGCCTCGTTGCGCCAGTTGTGGCCGCAACTGAAGAAAATCGATCACACCTGCGATTTGCCGTTTCGCGTAGCCTCGCCCCACCCGGAGAATATCGGCCCGGACCGCTTGTGCAACGTGGCCGCCGCCGCGGCCTGCGGCTGCCGACGGGCGCTTGTCATTGACGCCGGTACGGCCACGACCTTCGATCTGCTGTTGGAGGGGGAATTTGTCGGCGGCCTGATCGCTCCAGGTATGGCCTTGGCGGCCGCATGTCTGGGGGAGGCGGCTGCTCGCCTGGGTCCCGTGCCGTTTGAAGACTGTTCGCTCGAGCCGGGCCTCGATACGGCAGAAGCGATGCGGGCCGGTGCTTTTCACGTCGGCGTCAAAGGTGTTGAGGCGGTCGCGGAATCGTTGAACCGGAAATATGGCCCCCTGCAACTGATCCTGACCGGAGGCCTGGGCCGATACCTGACGCTGTCCCAGAGCCACTATGATCCGGATTGGAGCCTGCGAGGGGCCGCTGTTATGGCCGGCCTGCCATTCTGACAGGCCTGCCGAGGCTAATTCACTTTCCTTTTGGAATTCTCGAATATCACTTGCGGCACAAGTAGGGAGCGGTATATTGCGCATCAGTTAGCAATCTGAGGCCGAGACTGCCAATCGCAGGTTTCGGTCGGTAAAGGAACCCGGCTCGTTGAGCCGAACTGGAGGAAAACAATGGCCCTGAGCATCAAGCCCCTGGCTGATCGCGTCATCGTCGCTCCCATGGAGAAAGAAACCATGAAGGGCGGGATCATCATTCCCGATACCGCCAAGGAAAAGCCCCAGCAGGGCAAAATTGTCGCCGTTGGTCCCGGTACTGTCAGTGACACGGGCGTGCGCGTGGCTCCCGAAGTGAAAAAGGGCGACATCGTATTGTACGGCAAGTATGCCGGCACCGAAGTGAACGTCAACGACAAGGACTACCTGATCCTGCGCGAGAGCGACGTGCTGGCCATCCTGGGCTAATTGCACCGCATCTTCACGCAACCGAATAACGCTCCGGCCAGGACGGCCGGTGACAGATCAAGGAGACAATAATAATGGCAAAGATGATCCACTTCAGTGAGGACGCCCGCGACCAGCTCAAACGCGGTGTGGATGCCCTCGCCAATGCGGTCAAGATCACCCTCGGGCCCCGTGGCCGAAATGTGATTCTGGACAAGAAATTTGGCGCCCCCCTGGTGACCAATGACGGCGTGACGATCGCCCGTGAGATCGAACTGTCCGATCCGTTCGAGAATATGGGCGCCCAGATGATCAAGGAAGTCGCCAGCAAAACCAACGACGTGGCCGGCGACGGCACCACCACGGCGACGATCCTGGCCCAGAGCATGATCCACGAAGGTCTGCGCAACCTGGCGGCCGGCGCCAACCCGATGTACGTCAAGAAGGGCATCGAGAAGGCCACGGCCGCGGCCGTGGAGCATATCAGGAAGCAGGCCAAGCAGGTCAAGGACAGTGCGACGATCTCCAACGTAGCGGCCATCTCGGCCAACAACGACATGACCATCGGCAAAATGATCGCCGACGCCATGGACAAGGTCGGCAAGGACGGCGTCATCACCGTCGAGGAAGCCAAAGGCACCGAGATGGAGCTGGACGTGGTCGAAGGCATGCAATTCGATCGCGGCTACCTGAGCCCGTACTTCGTGACCAACGCCGAGCAGATGCGCGTTGAGATGGACAGCCCGTTGATCCTGATCTACGACAAGAAGATCAGCAACATGAAGGACCTGCTGCCCATTCTGGAGAAGGTTGCCCAGATGGGGCGCCCCCTGCTGATCATCGCCGAGGATATCGAGGGCGAAGCCCTGGCTACCCTGGTGGTCAACAAGCTGCGCGGTACGCTGAACATCTCTGCGGTCAAGGCGCCTGGTTTTGGCGACCGCCGCAAGCAGATGCTCGACGACATCGCCGTCCTGACCGGTGGCCGCGTGATGGCCGAGGATGCGGGCCTGAAGCTGGAGAATACCACGACAGCTGACCTGGGCACGTGCACCAACATCACCATCGACAAGGACAATACCACCATCGTTGGTGGCAAGGGCAAGGCCGGCGACGTCAAGGGACGCATCGGTCAGATTCGCGCCCAGATCGAGGACACCTCCAGTGACTACGACCGCGAGAAGCTGCAGGAGCGTCTGGCCAAGTTGGCCGGCGGTGTGGCTGTCATCCGCGTCGGTGCCACGACCGAGCTCGAGATGAAAGAGAAGAAGCACCGCGTGGAGGACGCCCTGAGCGCCACCCGTGCGGCAGTTGAAGAAGGCATCGTTGTCGGTGGCGGCGTGGCCCTGCTCAAGACGGTCAAGGCCATCAAGGCCCTGGACCTGACCGGTGAAGAAGCGGTTGGTCGCGACATCGTGGCCCGGGCCGTGGAAGAGCCCCTGCGCATGATTGGCCGCAATGCCGGCGTTGAGGGCAGCCTCGTGGTGGCCCGTGTACGTGGCGAGAAGAAAGCGACGATCGGCTTCAACGCTGCGACCATGGAATACGAAGACCTGATGGAGGCCGGGATCATCGATCCGGCCAAGGTCACGCGTTCCGCGATCCAGAATGCGGCTTCGATCGCGGCGATGCTGCTGACCACCGAGGTCTGCATCACCGATGAGCCGGCCACCGATGGCGGCGGTGGCGGCGGCATGCCCGACATGGGCGGCATGGGTGGCATGGGCGGTATGGGCGGCATGATGTAGTCAGCTTCGGCTGTCTGTCATACCGAGGCCCTGTGCCTGGTTCACAACCCCTCCCGACTTCGGTCGGGAGGGGCTTTTTATTTTCCACCGACGTTGGCCGACAGCACCTGGATCTTGTCACTGCCGCGGCAACAGTTGACCAAGGTCGTCAGGGCTGTTTCGATGAGGTCCTCGGCGCCTAGCCGATCGGCGTTGAGGACCAGATCAAAGTCCTGCGGCAGGCCTGAAACGGCGCCGTACACTTTTGCGACAAATTCGCCCCGGGACTCGTCGGTTTCTGTCAACAGGGCGCGGGCTTCGGTCCGACTCAGGCCAACCCGTTGCTGGATGTTGGCCAGGCGGGTCTCGAAGCTGGCGACCACCCGCACCCGCAGATCGGCGCGGTCGCCCAGCACATGGTTGGCGCCACGACCGAGAAAAACCCCGCCTACCGTATCGGCCAGGGCGCCGATGGTCCTGGTCAGGGCGGACTGGTATTCCTTCACCAGAAAAATACGCCGATTGAAGAGGCCCTTGATCCAAAGGTTGGACTGGCTGGTGATCTGCTCGTCCATCTCGGCAACCAGGGCCGCCGGCAGGTTCTCCTGCCGCATGACCCGCTCGACGAGGGAACGGTCGTGCAGTTGCAGATCCAGGCGTTGGCACAAGGCTTCGGCGAGTTGGCGACCGCCGGCACCGGCCTGACGTGATACGGTGATGATCGGCGGGTGGCCAGGGGTGGTGCTGGCCTGTTCGGACACCAGGTATTTCCGGAGTCCGTTCCAATGATTGATCTGGCGCTGGATCAGTTTCTCGGTGATAGGGATGGACATGGCGGCCCCCTTTGGAGAAGGTGCGCCGGCCCGGCCCGGCCCGGCCCGGCGGCAACCCGGCTCCATACCCTGCCAGAGGAACTGACAGTCCATTGATCCGGGACACTCACAACTAAGACCGAATCGGGCCAATCGACAAGGGCGCGCCGCGGCTTTGACCCGAAGCGCCGGGTGAACTACTATCCAGCCATGAAAATATTGCATGTGGGCAAATACTACCCGCCCTACCGGGGCGGCATGGAGACAGCGCTGCAGAACCTCGCCGAAGGTCTGTTGGACGCCGGTTGCGAGGTGTCGCTGCTGACCGCGGGGCACCAAAGTGTGGACAGCCAAGAAACCATTCAGGGTCCGCGCTCGGGGCACCAGGGCAAGCTGGTACGGGCGTCGGTGTGCGGGGTCTTCAGTTCCCAGCCTCTGACGCCGGGCCTGGTGGGGTTGTTGCGGCGTGAAGTCGCACTATTCAAGCCGGATGTGGTGCATTTGCATTTGCCCAATCCCCTGGCCGCCGCAGCTTGGCTGGGTTTGGTGAGTACGGGCCTGCCGGATCGCCCACCGATGGTCGCCTGGTACCATGCGGATATCACGCGCCAGAAAATGGGCCGGCGTCTTTTGCAACCGCTGATCTCGGCCTGCCTGAGACAGGCAGCCGGGGTCTGTGTCTCATCGCAATCCCTGGCCGATCGCTCGCAGGTTTTACAGCCCCATCGGGAAAAGGTGAGCGTCATTCCGTTTGGCATCGAATCGCAACCCTGGTTGGATGTGCAGTCGAGCTGCGAGGGCGCCTTTCTTTTTGTCGGACGCCTGGTGCCGTACAAAGGGGTGTCGGTACTCTTCGAAGCTTTGGCCGCCGCCCCCGCTGCAGACTTTATTTCACAGCAACTACCCTCCGACGCTCGGGTCTTGATGATTGCGGAGGTTCGCCCAT
>RCNC010002454.1_pt1 | contig 12361 bp, 10 predicted proteins | sample 2041301 | NCBI WGS metagenome assembly RCNC01 (sample SAMN09708231, study PRJNA481090) | Marine sediment metagenome, whole genome shotgun sequencing project. | biome: marine sediment; feature: ocean; material: sediment; isolation source: Sewage treatment plant 13A marine sediment (STP13A) ... | reverse complement strand
GACCCGGGAGCAACTTCTCACCGGGCAGGACGAATTCGTGGTGAAAGCTGGAGAAGCGGGGCTTCTCTTCGAGGACATCGATGAGAACGGTTGGCACATCGACGTCCGGGTGGGTCGGCACACATCAACGATTCTAATGACCATGGAGAATTGGTCGGATTTGAACCCGGATCGTGCTCTGAGGATCAGGGGTGTACCTCGATACGCGGAGGTCATCGCATCGGGGCTTGGACATTGGTTACATGACCCAACTTCGGTAGCGCCGGAGAGGGTTGTCATCGAATAGACGGACTTTGATTGAAGAAGCCCGGGTAGGCACCGTGCCGGGCGTTGACCATGAAGGAAGGAGCGATCAAGTGAGACTTCATCGAACCATCGCCCCCATCATCGGGGGCCTGCTGTCCTTGGCTCTGCTGTTGGCGACTGGGCCGGATCAGGCCTCCGCCCAATGGGACCAGATACTGACCGCCGGCCCGGGCCAGGGGCCACTCCTCCAGGGGCCCCTCTGCACCGGCGAACCCGGCGACCCGAATTGCGGTTGCGACCCCGAGACCATGGACTGCGGCTGTACGAGCATCCAGGTAAGCAAGGGCGCTTCCACCGACGGCTCCGTCATGACAGCCCATAGCTGCGACGGGAACTACCGGACCTGGCTCCAGATCGAGGAGGCTCGGGAGAACGCTCCGGGGTCCATGCGGCCCATCTACTGGGGCAAGCTCCACACCGAGACCCCCGACGACATGCGGCGGATGCGGCTGTAGGGCGAGATCCCCGAGGTTCCCAGCACCTACCGGTATTTCAACGTCGCTTACCCGGCCATGAACGAAAAAGGGCTGGCCATCGGCGAGACCACTATCGGCGGTCGGCGGGAACTCAGGAACGACGAGGGCCTTTTCCTCATCGAGAACCTCCAGGCCATCGTCCTGGAGCGGACCACAAAAGCCCGCGACGCCATCAAACTCATCGGTGAGTTGGTGGAAGAGTATGGCTACGGCGACGCCGGCGAGTGCCTGACCTTCGCCGATGCCGGTGAAGTGTGGCACTTCGAAATCATGGGTGCCGGACCCTTCGAGGTCGGAGGCGTATGGGCCGCCGTCCGAATCCCCGAAGGACAGGTCGGCGTGAGCGCCAACATTCCGCGGATCAGCACTTTGGATCTGGACGACCCGGACCACTACATGGCCAGCTCCAACGTCCATTCCCTGGCTGAAGAGATGGGGTGGTGGGATCCGAATAGTGGGAACGAGTTCAGGTTCTGGGAGGCCTACAGCGGCCGCCAGCCCTACTCCACCCGAGAGTATTTCGTCCTGAGCACCCTGGCCCCGTCCATGGGCCTCACCATGGACCTGGAAGAGCTGCCCTTCAGCGTGGTGCCGGATGAGAAGGTCTCGGTTCAGAGGGTCCTGGGCTACTATCGGGAAACCTATGAAGGGACCGAGTTCGACGCCGGGAAGAACCTCATGATTCCGAACCGGTACGCCCAGAACCCGGGTGATCCGGAGATGGTGAAGAGCCCCATGGTGAACAACTGGAATCTCACCAGGGACATGGGGACCCTTCTGAATGCCGTGCAGCCCGGAGTGGTGGAAGGCCAGCGGACCATCGCCGTCCAGCAGTGCTCCTACTCCCAGGTTATCCAGGCCCGCGATTGGCTCCCGCCCGAGATCGGGACCGTGGCCTACTTCTCCTTCGACAATCCGGGCCAGAGCCCACGGATGCCGGTGTACGCCGGGACCTTGAGTCTACCGGAGAGCTTCAAGATCGACTGCCAGAAGAGCTATCGGGAAGATTCGGCTTGCTGGTCCTACCGGAGGGCGAACCGCCTGTCCCAGATCAAATGGGGCTGGGCCCGGGAATACCTGGAGCCTGCGGTCATGGACTTCGAGGAGCAGATGTTCATGGAGCAGCCCCTCATCGAGCAGAAGGCCGTTGAGCTCATGAAGGCCGAGGGTGGTGCGGATCCCTTGAAGTACAGGACCTTCCTGACCCGCTACTCGCACAACTGGGCCGGGGCCACCATGCAGAAGTGGGAGGAGCTGGGCGACTTCTTCTGGGCTTACTTTGCCAGGGGTTGGTAGCCGGGGACGGTCACTAGTGCCCCAAGGTACGTGCCGGCCTGCCAGCCGGTGAGATCCAAATCGAGAGCCCCGCCGGTCTAAGGATGTCCGGTGGGGCTCTCTTCGTTGGGGGGAGCTGCCGGCTCAGGGGGCTTGTGGGCTTCCCGGGCTGGTTTCTTGGTGGGTGGTCTGGTCTAGGCCCGCATCCCCTCCAGGTCGGCTCCTGATGGCTTCTGGTAGAGTCGGAGACCGAACTCCGGGATCATGGCGAAGATATGATCGAAGATATCGGCCTGAAGCCCCTCGTAGTTGGCCCAGTTGGTGTCGTTGGAGAAGGAGTAAATCTGTAGGGGAAGGCCTTCAGGCCCGGGCTCCATCTGCCGGACGATGAGGGTCATGCCGTCGTGGATCTTTGGATGCTGCCGGAGATAGGAAACGATGTAGGCCCGGAGGGTGCCGACGTTGGTCAACCTTCGGACGTTGGGGATTACCTCCGGAGTGCCTTGTTCCTTGACGGCGTTGTGCATGCCGATCTCTTCCAGCTTCTCCTGGAAGTACTCCCTCAGCAACTCATGCTTCTGAAGGTGTTCGGTCTCCTCATCGGTGAGGAACCGGATGGTGTTCACGTCCAGGTTTAGAGATCGCTTGATTCGCCTGCCGCCGGACTCGCTCATCCCTCGCCAATTCTTGGACGAGTCTTCGATGAATTTGTGGGTGGGGATGGTGGAAATGGTCTTGTCGAAATTCTGGATCTTGATGGTGTGGAGGGCGATGTCGATCACGTCGCCGTCCGCACCATACTTGGGCATTTCGATCCAATCCCCCACCGCGACAATGTCGTACTGTGTGATCTGGATGCTGGCCACCAGGGACAGAATGGTGTCTTTGAAGACCAGGAGAAGGACCGCAGTCATGGCCCCGAAGCCACCGAGGATCAGAGTGGGTGGCTGCCCTACCAGAGTCGAAACCACGAGGATCCCCGCGGCCACGTAAATCACGATCTTGAGGATCTGGAGATACCCCTTGATGGGGCGGCTGTTGGCGTCGGGTCGGGTGGAGTAGATGTCATTCAGGGCGGTGAGGAGGCCGTCCAGGCTCAGGACCAACACCAGCACCACGAAGACCATTGCCGCCCGTTGCACCAGCTCGAGGAGGCTGCCCGGGATCCCCGGCACCAGTGGAATCCCGTAATACAAGACAAAGGCCGGGGCCACGTTGGCCAGTTTCCGGAAGACCTTCCTCTCGAAGATGGCGTCGTCCCAGGTGAACTTGGTCCGGGTCACAATCCTTGAAATAACCTTCAGGATATACCGGCGGGGGAGGGGGTTCGCGAGCCACGCCAGGAGGAATACTCCAACGACCCAGGCGGCGGTTTCCACCAACGGGTAGCTGGTGAAAAGGGCGGCGATGCCGGAGGCGGAGTCGGTTGCGACTTGAACTGTGTCAGACGGCGTACTCTGGATCATGGGGCGCATCGTGGGCCGGGGAAAACTACAAAGGGTACCGCCCTAAGCTACCTCACGACCTCGTGTCTCTCCAGCCATTTCAGTTGGAACTCGTCCGTTCGGGTGAGATAGGCGACCTCTCGGCCATCGCCGCCGTGCCCGAAAGCCAAAAGTTGATACCCGGACGGAAGGGTCACAGAACCCTGCCAGAGGCCCTCCTCGTCGAACACCTCCCATTGGGATTCTTCGCCCAGGGGGAGGTGCCGTTGAACCCAGACCTCTCCCTGGAAGGAGACGATCGCCCGATCGCTGTGGAAGGGGGGGAATGTCTCGGCCCACTCGAAGTCGTCGATTCCCGGGCTATCCCCAGAAGCCCGGATTCCCCGGGTCATGGTCATTCTCTGAACGCCACCATCCCGGCTGACGGATGAGGTCATTGAGATCCCGGAGTTTTGAAACTCCTCTAGCATGGCTGTTTTGTCTGCTCTGCTCACCGGGATTTCGGGGAAGGGGAGGGGTGGGCCGGTCACATACCTACCCCCCGGGAATTTCCATTCGGGGGAGAAATCCCTGGCCCGAATGATGACTATCTGGCCTTCCGGACCAACGGCCCAGGCGTCCGTGGCCTCTAGCAACCGGGGGAGAAACCCTCTCCCCCTGGATCGGGTCATCTGTAGTTCGGGAAGCCAGACAGTGGCAACTGTGTCCAGAGCGCTCGTTGCCCGGTCGAATCGGGTGATGGCAGCAGAATCAGGAGGCCCACCCTCCCTGGACCGGGGAGCTTGCTGGTACAACATCCCCTGGTCATCAACGAATCGGGGATGAAGGATCGTAGGGAATCCATCATCCTTAGGGATGGTCATGGGGATTCCTCCTTCAAATCGGCCATCCTGGGCAATCTCAGTGAGCTGCATCTTCCCCAGATCCACCAGCAGGCTGCGGTTTTCCGGCAGGGGGAATACCTGATCCGGCTGCTCGTACTCTTGGGGGCCGGGTCCCACCCTTCCCAGGGTATCGGCGGTGGAGGCGTCCAGGTCGATCCTGAGAAGAACCTGAGCCAGAGGGTCGGCGGCCAGGACCGTTCCATCAGGGAGTTCCCGGACTCCGTTCAAAAAGCTGAAACCCTCCGGATAGGTAGCTTCCAGCTCCAGGGTAGCGGCCGTCCGGTCGGATTCGGCTGCTGGCGGTTGCCCGCCTTTTGGGTCGGATGGCTCCCCGACTCCCTTCTCTTCGCCCGACCCGCAACCAGCTAAATGTCCGGCTAGAAGGAGGCTGGTGAAGAGGAAGACGAGGTTCGATCTCCTGTCCTTCTTCTTCCTGGCCCTTTCTGGCATCATCGATTACTGCCAGACGACCCGATACCGCTCGAGCCACTGGAGCCCTACTTCATCAGTCCGTACGAAGTAGGCTACACCCTCACCCGAAGGCCCCTGCCCGAATCCGACGAGTTCAGCGCCCCGGGGAGTCACCACGGACCCCTTCAACACCCCATCAGGCCCAAAGACATCCATGAGGGGATCCCGGTCCACCGGGAGCCATCTCTGGACCCAGAGGTCGTTGGAAGGAGACACCATCGCGCTCTGGTCTCTAAAGGGGGGGAAGGTCTCGCCCCATGTTTCCCCCTCAACGGTCGGGCCATCTCCTCCACCCATGCTTCTTCCCCGGCTCATCTGCATGTTGGTGCCGCCGGAGGACGTCATCATGACAGAAATCGAGAGGCCCGACGAAGAGGTCTCTTCGAGGTTGGCTTCCTTGTCGGCGTGGGAGATCTGGATGGCTTCGAAGGGAGTCTCCGGTCCGGTGACCACCGTTCCGTCCGGCATGAGCCACTCGACGTAGTATCCGTTGGCCCGAACGACGGCCATCCGGCCATCTCCACCTACCGCCCAGTCGTCGTTAGGCACCATCCGTGGCCGGCTCATGGAGATGTTCTCACCTGAACGGGTGATGATGGCCTCCGTCCTCCACGCCTGGGCGATGACCTCGGACGAGCTTGCCGTCCGGTCATACCGGGACACACCAACCGAGTCTTGAGGCCCCCCTCTCATCCCCCCCATGCCCTGGTAGTAAATTCGGCCTAGAGCGTCCAAGGCATCCGGGAGAATAATGGTAGGTATCCCCTCCTCGGTGGGGAGAGCCATGGACTGGCCGTCATGGAACGTCCCATCTGGGCCAATAACCGTCAGATACGTCCGTCCGATGTCCACCAAAAGCGTCGAATCGCCTGGGAGAGGAAAGACAGCATCGGGCTGCTGGTACTCACCGGGGCCTCCCCCCACTCGGCCCAGGGTGTCGGCGGTTCCCGCGTCCATGTCCACCCTCAGAAGTACCTGGCTGAGAGGATCGGCGGCGAAAAGACGCCCGTCCGGCAGCTCCCGGACCCCGCTGAGGTAACTGAACGCCTCAGGATAGGCTGCGTCCATTTCCAATGTGGCTATGATTCCCGAGTCACTCTCCCCACCTGAACCTCCGCTGCCGGTGCAGGAGATGTTCAGAGCCAGAAGGAGAGCCACAGACAAGAACCCGATCTTTTTCACCATTTGAGGTATCACTTTCCCTTGATTCCTTTGACGACAAACAACCCGAGGCCACTCATCCATTCACCCATCCCTTTCACCCATCCCCTTTGAGATGGACCCACTGATTCTCACGGTTGCTTGGCCTCCCGTCCAGTCCGTGAAATCCCGGTTTGCATATCGAGGGAAAGACCGAGAGATTGAGGCCGGACTCCACCTCAAAAAGGAGACAGGTATGGTCGCTCGAATCTCTCTTCGATGGACGCCGGCATTCGGCATCTCGCTGGCTCTCAGCACTTTCCTCTTCACGGCCCTTCCCGCCCCCGCCCGTGCTCAGTCCGCCCGTTTTGATGAGTTCGCGGTGACCTCACCAAAAGCCGGGGAGGTGGCCCCCGACTTCTCCCTCCTGACCATCGGCAACGAACCCTTCAATCTGTTGGAGGTAGCTGCCGATAGACCGGTGGTCATCGAGTTCGGGTCCTTCACGTGACCCCCCTTCAGGCGGCAGGTTGCCGTCGGGGACGAAACCTTCAAGAAGTATGAAGGCAAAGTGGAGTTCATCGTGCTCTACCAGAGGGAAGCCCACCCCAACCAGATGGACTTCCAGGGCATCGACCAGCCGGTGGAGATGGCTGAGCGGGAGGAGCTGGCCTCACGCTGCCGAAGCGAGTTGGGGCTGGAGCGGACGATTGTTTTGGATAAGATGGACAACGGGGTGAGAGAGGCCTACGGGGGCCTCCCGAACAGCGCCTACATTCTCAAACCCGGAGGAGAAATCGTCTACAAAGAGGCGTGGGGTCAGGCCGACGGCTGGCCGGCCATTCTGGACAAGATCCTGGCAGGGGGGTAGGGGGATAGGCGGAAACCCCTAACCCTCCGGATTCCGGCGGATCACATCCACGCTTCGTCGGGTCCAAACCACTACGGCCCCACAGTTTCCTCCTCCCGAGAAACCGTGGAATTCCCCAGGAAGCTCTGAGGGGCCCCGGTAGACTTCGATGGCCTCTACATCGTTGAGGTTCACGAAATCGTCGATGAACCAGTCCAACGCAGCCGGGCCGGGGACGAAGTCCACGTCAGCGGTGTCCGCCCGGGAGGGTGGAGGAAGAAGACGAACGGGCATTCCGTTCAGAAAGAAGAGGGCGTCGCAACCCCGCCGGCCGAGAAGGTGAAAACGGCCTGCGCTGTTTTCGGATTGAACGGCTTGCATGCCCGGGATTGTCCCTACGGCCATGGTGACCGGCATTCCGGACAGGTTCCTCAGTTCCTCGGGTCCCAGAAACCTGCCCCGACCGATGGTCTTCAGGTACTCGCTCCGCTCGTAAAACTCCCAAAGGGCGGGTGCTTTCATGTGTTCATACCACGGCCGTGGACTGGCGGTGACCGTAATCGGATCCAGGAGGATAGCCTCGACAGCCATCCGGAACTCCAATTCCACCGTTTCCCCCACAGCCAGGTCCACGAACCCACCCACCGTTTCCCGGTAGCCCAGGCGTTCTCCTACGATGCGGTAGGGGCCAGGGAGGAGCCCGGAAAAAACAAACCCCCCAACGTCGTCGGAAAGGAGCGATCTAAGAGTTTCGCCGTTCCTTTCGATCAGCTCCAGATATGCGCCAGGGATGGGGTCCCCGGTGCCCTCATCCAGTACCCGCCCCATCAAGGTCTGAGCGGTTCCGGAAGAGGCAGGAAGGATCGCGGCCAGAAATACCGCAGCGACCCCCACCAACCTCAGGGGTCGCTGTAAGAATGTACCGAACAAAAAAACCATCCTTTCAAACTGCCGATGAGCTTCGAATCAGCGGCGGGCCAATTCCAGCAAAGTCCTTAGCTCGGTCCCAAATTCGTTGGCGAAGGCTCTCCGCTGGGATGTCACGCCCATCTCGATCCATTCCGCTGAAGTGGTGGTCTTGACCTGAGTTTCCATGGTGTAGGTGAAATTAAACACCCGCGTGCTACCTCCTTGGGGGGGGCGTTCTCTGCCCCGGACGATGATCCGAAGCTGAGTCTCTGTGACTCCCAACTCCAACTCGTCTTCCGTCGGTGTGTGGTTTCGCCACTCGGACTGGATCATGGGTGTCGGAGGGTCCGTCTCCTGCCTGAAGATCTGATAGGCCTGCCGCCGGAACAGGTCGACGGTTTGCTTCTGAAAGTCCTGGGAAGTGGAGATCCCCATATCCATTCGTACGAAAGAGGACCCCCCTCCATTACCACCACCACCGGAGGCGCATCCGATGGCAGAAATGGAGAGTAGGGCCAAAGTAACACTTCTGGAGATGCTATAAGACTTGCTCACGTCAACTCCTTCATGGGTCGGTAAAAACGAAAAAGCGGGTGGTGACACAGAAGTATGCCACCACCCGCTTTCTCAATCCAGGAAAAACTCTCTCTGCAAGAGGTTTTCCGCTAAAGGAACACTACCAACGCCAGGGACCGGAACTCGATTCACCGTTTGGCCCGCCGAAGGTGTAGATGTCCAAACCCAGCGTCTCCAACTCCCGTGCAGGAATGGGAATCTGGGTGAAGGTGCCCGGCGTAAGGGTCCCGAAATGCCGCCGAGTGAGATAAGGATAAAGCAGGTTCAGCAGATGAAGCTCCATCATGAATTCCCACGCTACTGCCTGTTCAAGGCTCCCGCATTGTCCTGACTTGGTCTTTGGCACGCAGTCCGCAGATTCCGGGACGCCGGCAGCCGTCAACGGTGGAAGTTCTCCGTTGGCTACACGGGTGACGTTGGCCAACTCTGCAGCCAGGGCGTTGTTCCCGGTCCGGAGCGCGCCCAAAGCCTGATAGAGACGCATTTCGTCCATGGTGTACAGTGGCACTTCATTGAACCGGTAGCTGCTGTTGAGCTCCGGATACCGGGTCGCCTGGTAGTAGGAGAAATGGTAAAGACCACGCTCCGGCCGGAACCCATAGGTGTCAGCCCTGTACCCGAAATACTTACCATCGGAGTCCGGGGTTGCGCCGGTGACCCGACGGTCAGCGGTCGTAACCTCGAAGCGTTCCCGCTGAGTGATGGGCGTGTTGATGTACGCTTGGAAAGCCCCTGAGGCGTCGGCTTCACCGACGAAGTAGTTGTCGATTCGCCCAACAAAGGTGGAGTTGGTCCTCCGGTAGCGGATCCAATAGGACGCCCGTTGCCCCTGCTGGGACACGCCATGGATCCAGTTCTCCTGAATCCCGTTGGAGATGTGGCTGTTGATCCGGCCCCAGTTCAGACCGGCGCTTGCCTCAGGGCCCCGGGCTGAGAGAACTTCCAGCCTGGCCGCGTGGCTGTGGGCCACCCGGGCGATCATGTCCGACGTGACCGCGGGAATGCCCTCCCAAAGAGTCGCCCAGTTCCCGCCGTTGTACCATTCGCCGACCTGTCCAGCCAAAGCGATGGCTTCATCAAATGAGGCTTGAGACTGCTCCACGCCTTCAGAGTAAGGCTTCAGGGCCAGGGCGTCAGGATCTTCGATGTCGGTATTTTCCGTGGCTACCACGACCTGGTCGAAGAGTGCGGAGATGTACCCCAGTGACGCACCCTGGAAGAGCTTGGCCAGGGCTTTGGTTTGAGTAGTGGTGTTTCGCCCCGTGGATTCATCGATGATCTCGATGCCGCTTTCGATGGCGAGCAGTGCGTCATTGGCGTTGGAGAGCATCTCGTACCAGTCGTACCACTGGTAGCGGGCGATGCCGTGCTCTTCCGCCTGCTGACTGTTCTGGAAGGCCACCCTGGGCTCAGACGAGAGCTTCAGGGAACCGTTGTTGGCATAGGTCGCCGTCATGACGTCGGCGACCGTGGGCATGGCGTTGTAGCTGCTGCTGGACGTCATGGTCCGGCCCCAATACAGAGGCCAGCTGCCGATGACCAGCGCTTCCACGTCTGCTGGGTTCGTAATGGCTCTAAGTCGGTCTGGCTGGTTGGTGTTGACGACGTCCAGATCCTGGCATCCTGCCAGGACCGAAACCCCCACCAGCGCAGCGCCAAGTATTGCTTTTAATCTCATTATTCTTGCTCCTTGCGCAGGGGCTTTAGAAAGTGATCTCAATGTAACCGGTGATCTGACGCATCTTGGGGAATACACCCTCACTCTCGATACGGCTCAGAACGGACCCGGCTTCCGGATCCCAACCAGTATAATCGGTCCACGTGTAGGCGTTTCTCAGGATGATACCGAGATCAATCTGGGAAAGTCCACTCAACTGAAGCGGCTCGAGAATGGATGGCCCGAGTGCGTAGGTCAGGGAGACCGTCCGAAGCTTGATGAACCAGCCGGGCTCTATGAACTCTTCCTGCCAGTCATACCCGTTGTAAAGCCGGGTGTAATAGTTGAAGGGCTTCTTGGTCTCATCGGACTTGCCGAACTGATCCTGATCGTGACCCTTAAGTTCGAAGTAGGTCCTCTGGCGGCCCTCGTTGTAGACGTCCCCGCCGATCTGGCCTTGCACGTGCATGTGAAGGTTGAAGCCCTTGTACCGGACGTTGTTCATCCAGCCCCAGCCCAGGTCAGGCTCGGAGCGGCCGGTCTTCTCATAGGTCACGATGTCATTGGAATCCACCTTCAGGAAGGGAAGCCCCCAGTCGTAGGCCCGGCCGGTTTGATCGTCGACCATCTGGGTTCCCCAGAGGCTCTTGGAGACGCCGTCTTTCCAGCTGTTTCCGGTCCCAACCCACACCAGGTAACCGTCGTCGTTTGTCGAGAACTCTGATTCCCTGCCTTGCAGCGAAGCCGGGAGGTCTCCAGTGCTCATGACATGCGAGAACGTCCACATGTCACCCATGCCCGCGTTGTCACAGTAGTAGCGGAGGTTGCTGGAGTAACAGGACCGGTTCCAGTCCAGGATCGACGAGCGGGAGCGGTCAGCCACCACGGTCATGTTCCAGGAGAAGTCGGCCTTGTTCATCAACTGTGCTTCGAAGGTGGCCTCGTAGGTCGTCCCTTCCATGGTTCCCGTGTTCACTATCTGGGTGGAGTACCCAGTAACGGCGGGAAGGGGAACAGCCAGAATGAGGTCTTCGGTCTTGTTCCGGATATAGCTGAGCTGAAGGGAATATTTGTCGTTGAAAATCATGTCGATCCCGAAGTCCTGCTCGGTGGAGAACTCGGGCTTCAGATTCGTATTCCCCAAACTTCCTTTACCCACCGAGGTGCTTCCGTCACCGCTGACATTCACGGACCACGTCTCGTACTGATCGGTGAAGTTGGGTCGGCCACCGGCCGTACCCTGGGCAGCCCGGAGCTTGAACTCGTTGATGGATGCAAACGGCCACCAGCTTTCCTGGGCCATTCTCCAAGATCCAGCGATCCGGTAGTAGTCGTTGGTCCGTGCGTCGGGCCCGAAGAGAGAGCTTTCGTCCCTTCTTCCCAGCACGTCCAGGATGTACTTCCCTTCCCAGTCCAACCCGATCTGGGCCAGATAGGCATTCGCTCGCACTTCGGAGTAGGAACTCCCGATGCTCTGGTTGATCGCCACGTCCAGATCCGGCACGTCGATTACCGCCAGGTCTGAACCCGAAGCGGAGGTTCCAGTGTTATCCGACCGCTCGAAGAGGGCTCGGACCGTGGTCCGGGTGGTGAGGGCCCCAAAGGGACGGGTGTAGGTTCCGCTCACAAAACCATTCATCGTGTTCTGCAATGTGTGTGAGTGGCTAACGCTCCCGAGGGTGGGGGTATCCGACCAGGGCGGCGGAGGATTCTCCTTCGAGGCGTAGTTGTCGTTGAAGATGTCTCCCCGGTCGTAGCTGACGTTCCCGTTGAAGGAGAGGCCCGTGTAAGGACGCCACCGCATGTCAGTAGAAAGCAGTGTCCTGGCCCGTTTGTCCAGGTTTTGGGTTGCCGCCTGGAGGTACACAGGGTCCGAGAGGTTCACGGCATCGTCGGGGACCTGGCAGTACCAGAGCTTGTCTGCCCAGGGTCCAGAATCAGCAGTGCACCTTTTTCTTCCCAACTCCACGTCCCGTTCGAACTCCATGATGACCTGACGCCAGGGGTTCCCCTGGAGGTCGTCCTGCTCGGACCGGCTGTGGAAGGCGCTCATGGAGACGGAAAAAGCGTCCCCGATGCGGTGGTCGACGTTCAGTCGGAAACTCTTCCGATCGTACCCGTCGTGCTCCTTCAAAATCCCAGCTTCATCGTAGTTGCTGTAAGAACCCAGGAAGTTGGTGGTCAGGGAGTTCTTCGCCACCGAGATGGTGTTCAGCATGAAGCTTCCCGGATCGATGATTCCGTCGATGTTGTTGTAGACGGGGTTCTGGAATTCGTTGTCCATGAACCCGTCGGAGGAGAGTTGACGGTTTTCCCGACCGGTGGTGGGCAGCCCGCTATCGGCGTCAATCCAGGTGCCGTCCGCGTTCTGA
>RCNC010002453.1_pt1 | contig 12362 bp, 7 predicted proteins | sample 2041301 | NCBI WGS metagenome assembly RCNC01 (sample SAMN09708231, study PRJNA481090) | Marine sediment metagenome, whole genome shotgun sequencing project. | biome: marine sediment; feature: ocean; material: sediment; isolation source: Sewage treatment plant 13A marine sediment (STP13A) ... | reverse complement strand
AATCGCCTCAGTCACCATCCTGACTGTTGCCAAGCTCTTGGGGGCCCCGCATACGGGTGAAACCAGCGTAAGTCAAACAGGGTCAGTATGGGGAATTGGTGTTTGGTTTACCTGTCCCCATCTTGCTACCGCTCAATTGGCAATATCTTGGCGACTTTTTGGTCCTTGTGACTTTACACTGCGGAGCCCTGGGAAGGTCGACGCTTCAAACCGTCCTAAAGGAAGCGACCGAAATGCTGGGCGAATTCGTCGATCGCACTCGCTGTTCCGCCGAGGTGGCCGTTGCTCTTGGCGAAATTTCAGCGTCGTCGGTGTTGGCCGCCGCGCCCCATGACGCCTTGACGGCATTGGGTGTGCACCTGCCGAAGGATCCCGCCTCTGCCGTCGACTACCTCCGATTGGAACAATACCAGGATCAGGTTGGGGGTACGTCCACGGCACCTGGATCAGAATCCATCGTGCGCCGTGCCTACTACCTGGCGCGGCCCTTGCTGCCGGTGTCCCTCCGAAAGCACATGCAGCGCTTCGCGTTACGCAGGTGGCAGGACATACCATTCCCGCGCTGGCCGGTGGAGACGGCGGTCGAGGACATGGAGGACGCTGTCTGGGACGAGCTACTGCGAATCACTGGCACCGAAAGGCTTCCCTTCATCTGGTACTGGCCCGAGGGCCGCAGGATGGCCGCTGTCCTGACCCACGATGTTGAAACAACAGCAGGTCGCAATTTCTGTGGCAGCTTAATGAATATGGAAGCGGAGTACGGTATGGTGTCGTCCTTCGAGGTGGTGCCGGAAGAACGGTACGACGTGCCGGAAGCATTTCTCCAGACCCTGCGCAACGGCGGCTGCGAGATAGCTCTGCACGGACTTAACCATGATGGCCACCTTTTCGACAACGAGACGGAGTTCCGCACGCGGGCGAAAAAGATCAACTATTACCTGCATGAGTGGGGTGCAAGAGGTTTCCGTTCACCGGTGATGTACCGAAGGCAGGAGTGGCTTCACCACTTGGAGATTGCCTACGACATGTCTGTTCCCAACGGAGCCTTGCTTGATCCCCAGCGCGGAGGGTGCTGTACGGTAAGGCCCTATTTCCTGGGCGGCGTACTGGAACTCCCGTTGACGACGATCCAGGACTATACCCTCCTGGCAGTATTGAATGATGCAACGCCTAACATCTGGTGGCGCCAAATGGAGATTCTTGCAGCGCGAGGAGGGTTGGCTTCGTTTATCGTACATCCGGACTACATGCTTGTAGAACGTGGACAACGGCTGTACCGGGAACTGTTGGAGCGCTTGGCCCGGTTGCGTGAAACTGGGCAAGCTTGGGTGGCCCTGCCAGGCGACTTGAACGATTGGTGGCGGCTGCGGCAGAACATGGATCTCGTCGAAGAGGGTTCTGATTGTTGGACCATACACGGCGCAGGCGCCGAAAAGGCGCGGGTTGCCTGGGCGGTGCGCGCTGACGACGGCATTCGCTTCGAAGTGGAAACATGATTGTAGATAATTACCTGATTTGGATCGATATTGATAACCCGCCCCAGGTACAGTATCTGGTGCCGGTCGCCGAGGAGTTGGAGCGCCGCGAATTCACGGTGGTGATCACGGCCCGAGACAATTCCATCACCCATCAGTTGTTGCGGGATCGAGGAACTCCATTCCTGCCGGTGGGTAAGATTTTCGGCAAGCAGAAATGGCGGAAGATCCGTGGCGTGATCGGTCGGGCGCTTTGCCTGGTGAAAGCAGTTCGCGGAGATTCGCCGCAAATGCTCCTTTGTGCCAGCCGCTCCGGCGCGCTAGCTGCGCGACTGCTGCGTATTCCGGGCTTCATCATCTGTGACTACGAACATGCCGAACTGAACTCCTATGCCAAGCTTGGCACGTATGTCGCCTTCCCCGACGCCATCACCCAGGAAAATTTCCAGTCCCGAGGATTTGCTGCCGATAGATTACTGCCTTTTCCCGGACTGAAGGAACACTTGACCTTCCATGGACGGGATGTTTCCCAGGACTGGACGTTTCGTCCGCCAGGCCTGGAATCTACCCACGTCGTGGTAACGTTCCGCCCTCCGGCAGCCGAAACCCACTATTATTCCCCGAAGTCCAAAGCGGTTTACGAGGCACTGGTGGATCACTTGGCCGCCCGCGATGATATTCACCTGATTTTCCTACCGCGGTACCCTTGGCAGGCAGAGGAATTGGGCCGATGGGATTGGAAGTGCCCAGTACTCGTACCCGATAAACCGATTTCGCCTGTGCCGCTTCTAAAAGGATCGGACCTGGTGATCTCGTCGGGAGGGACAATGCTGCGGGAGGCCGCCTTCCTCGGCGTGCCGTCCTACAGTATCTTCCAGAGCGCCATCGGTGAGGTGGACAGGGACCTGGAAGCTCGGGGACAACTTGTGCTTATCTCGGGACCGGAAGATTTCGACCAGTTCCGCTTCGAGAAGAAGACGGCGGCCGAGCCAACCACAGGGACCACCGATACTATGGACTGCCTGCTGGCCCAGATACTTGCTCGGGCCGGTCTGGCCTCGCCAAAGGACGACGCGTGAGGTTCAACGATGGACGCCTGCCCCTGAGCAGGTCTTGACCATTCGTATATTGCCTTCACCCTGAAAAAACTTTGGTGTCGATTGAAAGGCAACCGGATCGGCAAAAGCGTTTCGTTCGGACCTGGCAGCGTGGTTGCAATCTCTTGAACCTGCCAGATCAACGACTACGCCCGCTTCAGTACCGGCTCGGTGGGGGTGGGCGATACGGCGACTTTTGGTTAACGAGTGCAGGTGCGGAAACGGCGGTGGGATTCGGTACGTACCTTTTCACCCACAAAGCCAACAAGGACAAATTGGCGGGCTAACCCGTGGCCCCTGGTGAAATAACCATGGGCAAGTAGGCCTGGTTGCCATGTAGGGTCTTTAATCATGTCCGGCGTGGAACTGGATGACGAGGGGCGAGCGCGCGAAGCGAGCTCAAAACGGCGAGCAATCCATGGTTCTCCTGGTCGGACCATGACTGCACCGGGGAGTTTGACGAACTGGAGCTTGCCTTGATAGCTTTCTTGAACCGCTCCGGAATCAAGTTTGCGCGACCGGGAGCACTGAACGTGGTTGGCGGTCATCTTCCCACCAGAAACTCCTCGACCACATCGACGATTCGGGGCGCCGTGATTCCATCCCAGAGGTCGGGAACCACTCCCTTTTTCCAATTCCCCTCGAGAATCCTGGAAATTTGTCCGGGCAGCGAATCAATGGTGGCGAGTTCGTTGGTGCCCTGGGTGATGGTGATGGGTCGTTCGGTATTGGGCCGCAGGGTCAGGCAGGGGATGTCCAGGTAGGTGGTTTCTTCCTGCAGACCGCCCGAATCGGTGAGCATCAACCTGGAGTGGATCACCAGGTTCATGAAGTCGTAGTAGCCGAGCGGATCGGCCAGAACCAGCCTCGAATCGACCAGGCCGCAGCGTGAACCCAGGTCATGCTCGACCATGACGGCTCGGGTGCGGGGGTGGACTGGAAAGATCAGGGGCAGATCGACCGCGGTCAGGACGTCGAAAATCCGGGCCAGGTTGTCCGGATCGTCCACGTTGGCGGGACGATGCAGGGTGACCACGCCGTACCGGCCAGTCTCCATGCCCAGTTCCTGGTAGGCCTTCAAGTCGCGAGCCTTGGCCACTGAACGGACCAGGCTGTCGATCATGATGTTGCCCACCAGCTTGATGCGCGTCTCGGATACGCCCTCAATGCGGAGGTTTTCGTCGGCGTCGGGCGAGGGGGTGAAAAGGAGATCGGCGATGGTGTCGGTTATCAGACGGTTGATCTCCTCGGGCATGGTCATGTCGCGGCTACGCAGACCAGCCTCGACGTGAGCCACCGGAATGCCCAGCTTGGCGGCGGTAACGCTGGTGGCCATGGTGGCGTTGACGTCGCCGACCACCATGACCAGATCGGGCTTCTCGGTCAGGCACAGTTCCTCGAACTTGACCATCACGCCGGCCGTCTGCTCGGCATGTGAGCCTCCGCCAACACCCAGATGGACATCGGGGGAGGGCAGGCCCAGGTCCTCGAAAAACACGTCGGACATGTTCTTGTCGTAGTGCTGACCGGTATGAATGAGCACCGGCAGGAGAGACTCCGGCCGCTGGGCCATGGCCCGCCACAGGGGGGCCACCTTCATGAAATTCGGCCGGGCGGCGGCGATAAGGAATATTTTCTTGGGCACGGAAGTCCTTCCAGGTTCGAGGCAATGGTGGATGAAATCTATTTTTGACGGTGGTGGAAAGTCAATGTTTGAGTTTACCACACTGGACACCGGAATTCGGAAACGTGATAATTGACCGGAATCAAGGCGAACCTGACCGGGAGTGCCCATGTCCAAGAAAATCGTGGTTCTGGGTCCGGTGCCACCTCCGCTGGGTGGTGTCTCCACCCATATCATCCGCTATATCGCTCTGCTGAGGTCCACGGGCTGGAATGCAACAGCCTATTCATATACAGGCACCACCAAAACCGGGAGCTTCGGGAAATTCGGGGAAATCCTGGCCATGTTCTGGTCGATCTATCTGGGGGTCAATCCGGGTGCCTGGGATGTTCTTCACGTTCATTACGGGGGCCTGGGTTATTTCCTGGCCTTGATTCCGCTGCTGATCATTTCACCCGGCCGCAAGGTAGTGACCTTCCATTCGGTTCGGGTTATCCAGGACCTTCAGAACAGTCCGCGTTGGTTGCGCCGCCTGGTTTTGTCCCAGCTGGACCGCTTCGATCTTTTTGTGGCCGTCCGTGAAGGAATAGGAACCGAACTGCGAAAATTGGGGCTGACCGGGCCCGAAATCACCGTCATGCCTGCCTTTCTCCCGCCGGCGGCCTGGGAGACCGACGTTGAGAGCCTGTCCCCGGAGATAGCGGAGAAAATCCTCGCCACTCGCCTGGCCGGGGAAATACAGATCTGCTGTGCGGCCTACTACCTGGGCCCAGGATATTCTCAAGACGACCTATATGGTGTGGAGGAATTGCTGTCGGTCTTGCGAGATCTGGATGAAGAACTGAAGGCCCCTCTTACCCTGTGGGTTCTGGTGTCAAATTCACCGGATTCCGAAGAGCGGAAAGCAGCCGACCAGGCGGTCAGGGATCTGGCGAGCCAGATGAAAAATGTCCGTGTTGAACTCTGCTACGGGGCCCCTCTGGTGCCGGTAATGGCCCGCTGCCAGGTTTTCCTGCGGCCTTCTCGGGATGACGGGGACAGCGTTGCCATTCGGGAAGCTCTAGGTCTGGGGCTGCCGGTGCTGGCCAGTGACGTGGTAAACCGGCCCCCGGAAGTAACGACCTTTTCGCTGGCATCGCGCGGCGGTTTCATGGAAAAGCTGAAGGAGATGTTGGCCGGTCTCCAGGTGCCTTCCACCGACGAGGTCGGTACCGGGAGTAATCTGGATCGAACGCCGTACCAGCGATTCGTCGAGAAAGTCATCGGTACCCGTGAACCCATCAACTTGATTTTGAAGTCCACCCTGATTCACTTTCCGATATTTCTGCTTTTGTTGGCCCTGGTTTTCCTTTCCTTCGGGATGCTATGTCTAACGCCCCTGTGGCATCCTGTCGATTTTCAGATTCTTGCCGAGGCCCATTTGCTGGTTCAGGACCCGGGTCCCATGTTCCACCATATCGGGTTCTATTTTTCGCAACCGGCCCTCCAGCTGGCGTTTTTGGCGGAGTATCTGATGTTCGGAATTCATCCGACCGGTTTCATCGCCGTAAATCTCCTATTTCATACCGTCACTTCCTTTTTGGTCTACATGCTGGTCAATCTGCTATTTCCCCGGAAAAGCATGGCGGTTTTTTCGGCCGTTTTGTTCGCTTTGGCTGTGGGGAGTTATGGCAAGGTTTTCATGGCGGTCCATCACCTGGAATCCCTGTTGCTGGCCTTTCTGCACCTGATGGTTCTGTACGTCTTCATTCGAAACGACCATCGCCGGGGAGGGGGCTTGAGGTCCCCGTTTTTTATCCTGGGAGTGTTGCTGTTTCTGCTTACCGGATTGACCAGGAGTGCCTCATTTTCCTTAATCGGTAGCCTGATCGCCTACAAGGTTTTCTTCAATCGGCCGCTGCGTTTTCGGGCCGTATTTTCCCCGGACTTGTTAGTGTTGCTGGGAATCGGGATATTGTATTTCTGGGCCCAGGCCAAGTGGGGCTCTCATCAGGAGGCACTGTTCTCGGAATCGACCACGGTGCGAAACTACACCTGGCTCTCCTTGAAGACGGTCTTCCGGTATTTGACCCTGATGTTCTTCCCCATGCAGAACTCCCGTCTGATTGATACCGTGCCTTTTTTCGTATCATGGGCGTGGGAAGCCCGGGAGGTTATCCGTACCTTCCTGGCTCTTTCCATCATTTCCTACAGCTTTTTCGGTTTTGTTTTCGGCAGCAAGGCTATCCGTTTCTTTATCACCTGGACTTTCATTTCCCTGCTTCCCTTCACCGGGGTCACGGTGACCGGTTCCTGGCTCAATTTGGAACACCTGTATTTGACTTCCCTCGGCTTCTGCGTGATCCTGGCCGCAGGGGCCATCGGTACCAGTGGGCTGCTCGTCCGCCGAAAATGGCGTCGGTACATTCCGTTCCTGTTCCCGTTGACTTTCGTTCTGATTTCCCTGGTGATGACCAACAAATTCGATGAACGAAACAAATTCCGCGCCCAGATGCCCGAAGTGGTCGAGATGCGTGAGGAATTGGAAATCCTGACCCAAAGCCCAAGGGCGGAAATCCGGAAATGAGAAAGCCCAGAATATTGTTTCTTGTTCCGTCGCTGGCGAGGGCCGGTGCTGAAAAGCAGGTCGTGGAACTTGCCAATGGTTTGGCCGCTGAGGGCTTTGAGTGCCATGTCGCCTCGTTTGAACCAAATCAAGATCAGTTGGACCGGCTGGACCGCGAGAGGGTCGATTACCATCCACTGCAACGGCGGTGGAAATTCGATATGGGGATCGTTGCGGACCTGGCCAGAATCATCGACGAAAAACAAATCGACGTTTTGCATTGCACGCTCAGCATCTCGGTTTTTTACGGGATGTTCGCCGCCGGCAAAGCCAAGCGCAGGCCGGCGGTGGTTGCCGGTATCCATACGACCTTGAGCCGGACCTTAAAAGGTGAGCTGCTGGAGAGATCCCTTTACCGATGGCAACTGCGGTCGGCTGATCGTGTGGTGTTTGTATGCCATCGCCAAATGGAGCACTGGATCAAACGCGATTCCCGGCTTGCCCCTCGCAGTACGGTCATTTACAACGGCGTGGATCACCTGGAATTTGACCGCCCGCAGGTAATCCACCAGACCGACCGCTTGAGGAACGAGCTTGGCCTTTCTCAGGGGGATCCCGCCATCTGTTGTGTGGCGGCGTTTCGTCCGGAAAAGGCCCAGGGAAATATCGTCCGTGCCCTGGCCAAGTTGCCGGCGGCCCACCGGAACGTGCACTTGCTGCTGGCCGGCCAGGGGACCGGCCAAAAGGATGTCGAGGCCCTGGTTGCGGAACTCGGCTTGGCTGCCCGAGTGCACTTTCTGGGCAAGCTGTCGGATGTCCGGCCGGTCTTTGCCGCCTCGGTGTTTTCGGTTATCTCTTCGGTTGCGGTCGAAACGTTTTCATTCTCCATGCTGGAATCCATGTCGATGGGGACGCCGGTCTGTTCGAGCCGCATCGGGGGCGCCGCAGAAGCCGTGATACCCGGGGAAACGGGCGAGCTGGTGACCCCTGGCAGCGTGGAGGATTTGGCGCGGGCCATGGGTTCTCTACTGGAGGATCCGGAAGAGACCCGGCGGTATGGAGAGAGCGCCAGAGCAATGGTTCAAGAAAAATTCAGCAGTTCCAAGATGATCACCGAAACGGCGGCCATGCTGCTCGAGGTGTTTTCCCAACATTCCGCGAAGTGACCCGTACAGAGGTGGTTTCCTTGAATGACCAGGCCCACAACGAGGAAACGGCTTACCCGGTTCTGGGTGAACTGTTGACCGCTCTGGGTATGGGTGGTGCCGAGAACCTGGCCGTTCAGATCGCCAACACTCACGCCCGCAACGGCGGACAGGCTCACCTGATTGTCATGTCCGGACCCGGTCCGCTTTCCGATAGGGTGGATCCGGCCGTGAAGCTCCACTATCTGGGTTTTGCGAGAGCCTCGATCAAGAATCCGTTCCGGTTCCTGTTTTCGGTGCTCAAGGGTTACCGGCTTCTGGCGGGGGTGATTGCGGAAAACGGGGTCGAGGTGCTGCAGACCCATTTGCCGGATGCCAACCTCTGGGGCCTGGTCATGGCTCTCTTCAAGAAATGCCGGGTTTTCGTCACCATCCACAACAATGTTTTTTTTGGCGAAAAGCAGCGATCCGGGATCAACAAGTGGATGCTCGAAAATTCATACCGATTGATGTTCCGCACCTGTGACGGTGTCGTAGCATGCTCCGCTGAAGTGAAAAAGTCCATTTTGAAGGGCCTCGGGGATGACGCGGCCCTGCGGAAACGGGTGCATGTCGTGACCAACGGTGTCGAGTCCCCCGAATCCATGGACCAGAAAACGCGGCTGGAAATCAGGTCCCGCTGGGGGATTCAGGACTCTGATTTTTTCGTGGTGGCCGCGGGTCGGTTTACCGAGGCCAAGAATTTTGCCTGCCTGGTGGAAGCGATCGCATTGCTCAGGGACCGGGGCTATTTTCCGAAAGCCGTTATCGGTGGTGAAGGGCCGCTGCATTCGGCGGTGCAAGCCCGCATCGAAGAACTGGACCTGGGGATTCTGGTGCAGGTTCCCGGCAACATCCCCGATCTGGGGTTGCTCATGCAGGCGGCGGATTGCCTGGCCCTGTCCTCCCGCTGGGAAGGTCTGCCCCTGGTGTTGCTGGAAGGAATGATCCGGGGGCTGCCCGTGATTGGGACCCGGATCAAAGGAATCTCCGAAACCATCGGCAACGGAGTCCACGGTTGGCTCGTTGAGCCCGATGACCCCGAGGCCATGGCCGAGGTCCTGGCAAAATTTATGGACGATCCTGCTTCGGCTGAAGAAATGGGCCGCGCCGGGAAGGAATTGGTCGAGGACAGGTTCAGTTTTTCCAGGGTCTATCGGGAACTGATGGATATCTTTTCAAACCCGGCCGCCTGACGCCGCTTCCAGGCGCGCCAGCCCGGCGAAAATCCAGGCCACCGACCAGCGCAAGTAGACGATCCGGTTCTCGAAACGGGGATGGATCTGGTATTTGAATCCTCCTTCGGGCCGGGACATGTGGGTCAGGATCCACCGGCCCGTGCGTTGGGCCTGTTCGAGTCGCCCGAAGCGGATCAGGGTCAAAAGGGATTGGCCGCAGCAGGTGGCGTCGATGGGGTAGGTCGACTGGTCGTAGTACTTGGGGATGCCCTCTTCGGTGAAGAAATGACTCTCGTAGTAAGCCAGACCCTTTTGGAGGGCGTCATCAAAGGTGCGGTCGCCCGACAGCTCCTGGTATTCATGCATGCAGTCCAGATTGTAGCAGGTGTGGAAATGATCCGCCCAGGAGCGCGTGTCCCCGATGGCATAGGGCCAGCTTCCATTCGAACTCTGACGGGACACGACATATCTGATGGTGGCCTTGGCATCGTCCAGCCAACCGGGATCGCCGCCCAGTGACACGGCCTGGGCCACCAGCCGAGCGCCCTTCATGGTGGCGTTCAGCACTTCCTGGTGGTCGCTGGGGGAATAGGACCAGCAGAACATGTCTCCGTGCGGGGTGCGGTTGAGGTCGCGCAGGACAAAAGGCGCCGCATCCAGGACCAGGTCCCGCGCCTGTTCCAGGCCGAAGTGATTCCATACGGTGAAAAGGGCGTGGGTGATGAACCCGGTGGCCACGACGGTGGGATGGCCTGCGGGAAAGTCGGCATACCGGGCCTGCCAGTGAAAATCGTATCCCCAGCAGGAACCGCTGAAACCCCGAGTGCGTAGGCGTTCGAGTTCGCCGACCAGACGAGATACTTCGGCGCGCCGGAAATCCCGGTTCTCCTCGTCGGCCATGTCGCGCCAGGTCAAGGCCTGGGCGCACAGGGCCAATGTCACGGGATTGTAGCCCTTGTGGATGCCGAGCAGGGGGCGGATCTGGAAAGGAAGCCTTTTGAGGACCTGCTGGAATCCCCAGCGGGGAATCTTGGCCCTGTCAAGTACGGGCAACCGGAACAAGGGGGATTCGAGACCGTCGTAAGGGTCGTAGCCCCGGTAACCTTCGGCCTTGATGAACGCCTCGGTCCGGTCCAGGGATGCGCCCAGATCAACCATTGGTGTGGTCAAGCTCGGAAATGTCCACTGCTTCGGTTCTGCCCGAGGTCAGGGCCTGGGTGATCCGGATGGTCGCCAGGGTTGTCGCCAGTTGAGAAACCACCGGAATGGGGCTTTCGCCTCTTTGGATGCCGTCGATGAAGGCTTTCACTTCTTCGGTGTGCCCCTTGCCCGAACATCGTTTGGTGGAAGTCCTGCGGCCTCCGAAGAGGGTGACTTTCTGGAAGTTGTTCAGCACGGCGCTACGGCCGGAGCCCAGTACCTCCAGCTGCTCCTTGGGCATGGATTTGGCTCCCTCGGCGAAGTACCCCACACTCCCGACCGATCCATCGGCGAACCGGATGTTCATCACCAGATTGTCGTCGGGCCGGATCTCGCTGCTTTCCGAAATGATACCCATCGCTGAAACGGCCACCGGGTCGGCGCCGCAAATGAATTGCATCAGATCGATGAAGTGACAGACCTCTCCGAGGATGCGTCCCCCGCCCTCGACGGGATCCTGGGTCCAGTGGTCCCGGGGGATGTGCCCGGCGCTGATTCTGTACATCATGGTCAATGGGCCGGGGTTGCCGCCGAAATGCCGTTTCATGTGGCCGGCGGCCTTGGAAAACCGGCGGTTGAAACCGACCTGCAAAATGGGCAGGCGATCTTCGGCGGCCAGTTCGCGGACCTTGGCGTGAATGTCCGTCAGCTGATCCAGGGTCAGGCACAGGGGTTTTTCCACGAAAACGTGTTTGCCGGCCTCCAGCGCGGCAAGGGTCAGCGGGCCGTGCTGGTCGTGGCGGGTGGCGATAACCACCGCCTGGGCGTCAGCGTGGTTCACCACCGCTTCGGCCGAACCAACGGCTTCGGTGAAGCCCTGCCTGCCGCCCACATCGGCGGCGGTCAAGCCGGTGCGGGTGAAGATCGGGCCCAGGGCGGTCCGGGAATCGTCGCGAAAGGTCGGCAGCAGAAACGACTGGGCAAAGGAGCCGGCGCCCACAAAACCGATCCCGATCTTGCCTTCGGTGCTGGTGCCGCTGTTGAGAGCCACGGAAGTGACTGCGGCCGGGCGTTGGTCGGGGTATTCCACCAGGATGCCGCAGAAGGATTCGCTGCGGGCGGCGATCATTTCATAAGCTTCGGGCGCCCGCTCGAAATCGTAACGATGGGTCACCAGGGCCAGGGGATCGAAGGCGCCGGTGGCCATCAGATCCAGGACAGCTTCCATGTTGCGGCCCTCGGTCCAGCGAACGAAACCGAAGGGGTAATCCAGGCCGCCCTCTTCGTAGAGAGGATCATACCGACCCGGACCGTAGGAGCAGGAAACGCTGAAGTTGATTTCCTTTTCGTAGTAATCAGGGCGGGGCAGATCCATGCCCACGGCACCGACCACCACGACTCTTCCGCGTTTGCGGCAGATCTTGCCGGCGGTGACCACCGGTTCGCTGCTGGCGGTGGCCGCGCAGATGAGGACCACGTCCGCGCCCCGGCCTCGGGTGAATGCGTCGATCTGGGCTTCGACAGGATCGGTCCCCAGCCGGCCGGCCGAGTCGGCCCGGCCCAGGGTAAGGGAGCGTTCCACAGCTTGGGCGTCGATATCGGCGGCATAGACCCGGCACCCGTTGGCCTTGAGGATCTGGCAGGCCATCAGGCCGATGGGCCCCAGGCCGATGACCACGGCATTTTCGCCCAGCGTGGGCTCAGCCAGGCGAATCCCCTGCAGGGCAATTGAGCCCAGGGTGGTCATGGAAGCGGACGCGGGGGAAACGCTCTCGGGAACCTTGGCGAACAGGTTGGCCGGGACAACCGCCTCATCGGCATGTCCGGCGTAGATACCGGCACAGGCGACCACATCGCCGGGCTGTACATGGTCGACTCCCTCGCCCACTTCAATCACTTCGCCGGCCAGGCTGTACCCCAAAGGTTGAGCGCCTTCCAGCTTGTCCCGCACTTTCTGGATGGTGCTTTTGAGGCCGACCTGGCCTACCATCTGGACAACCTGTTTGACTTGGTCGGGTTTCGCCCGGGCCTTGCCGATGAGGGATTTTTTCCCGGTCACGATTTTATTGCCTTCGGTGCCCGGACTGATGGCGGAATACATCGTCCGCACGCGCACGAA
>RCNC010002452.1_pt1 | contig 12374 bp, 8 predicted proteins | sample 2041301 | NCBI WGS metagenome assembly RCNC01 (sample SAMN09708231, study PRJNA481090) | Marine sediment metagenome, whole genome shotgun sequencing project. | biome: marine sediment; feature: ocean; material: sediment; isolation source: Sewage treatment plant 13A marine sediment (STP13A) ... | reverse complement strand
TGGTCCAAGGCCTTCGACATCAGTCGATCACATGAAATCGGACCCACGGGTCTGGCTATCGGTGGCAGCGAGCGGGCTGACATTCAAAAGCTGCATCGAATCGGCGCATTGATCGCGCTCGCCACAATCTTTATGGCCGGTATTTCTGCTTTCCGTGCGCGAATGGGCTGGCCGGCGATGTTGGTTATTGTGCTGGTTGTCGCGGAGTTTTCCCTAGGAATTGCTGCAATTGTCACAAAGCTCCCTATCACCGTCGCTGTCGCCCACAATTGGCTCGCCGCCATGCTGCTGCTGGCCCTGCTAAGATTGTACGCTTTGTGTAATAACCGACAGGCGCTCCTGTAAATGAACGACTTGAGCCAATCCATCGCCCGCAAACGCTCGGTCGCCATCTGGCTTCTCATCTGCTGCGGTCTTGTCTTCGTAATGGTCGTGCTCGGCGGCTTTACGCGATTAACCGGATCCGGTTTGTCGATGGCCGATTGGCGCCCCCTGATGGGTTGGCTCCCGCCGTTTTCGGATGCCGAATGGCAACGCATATTTGAGCTCTATCAGCAGACGCCAGAATTCCTGAAGGTCAATTCGCATATGGACGTTGATGCGTTCAAGAGCATCTTTTGGCTCGAGTTCCTGCATCGCTTGCTGGGACGAACGATCGGCATCGTCTTCCTGCTGCCATTCGTTTTCTTTTTCGTCAAGGGCTACATCAAGGCATCCGAGTGGCCGAAATACTTGCTGATGTTTGTTCTCGGCGGCATGCAGGGAGTGCTCGGCTGGTACATGGTAAAAAGTGGCCTGATCGACAACCCCCACGTCAGCCAGTACAGACTGACAGCCCATCTCTTTGCCGCATTCCTGATCTACGCCTACATGTTCTGGGTTGCGATGTCGCTCCTATTCCCCGTGGCCGAGCCTGCAAGACACCCCTGGTATCGAAAATCGTTCGCGTTGACGGCGTTGACCTCCGTTACGATTATTTCGGGTGGCTTCGTCGCCGGCCTCAAAGCCGGCAAGATCTACAATACGTTTCCGATGATGGGCGACTACTGGATTCCGCCCGGCACGATGGCTTTAGAGCCCTTCTGGCGCAATTTTTTCGATAACATGACGACGGTGCAACTTGACCATCGTGTGCTTGCGATCACGACGCTGCTCGCGGTTATCCTGTTCTGGTTTAAAGCCCGCAAAGCTGACCTTCCCGAACGGACCCGACCGGCCGTGAACGCTCTGCTCCATACAGCCGTGTTGCAGGTAGTGCTCGGCATTACGACTTTATTGATGGCTGTACCCGTGATCCTCGGTGCGACGCACCAGGGAGTTGCAATGCTGCTGTTTACTGTTTCCCTCTACATCCTTCATAGTTTGAGGCGTGTCTGATGAAAGTTTGTTTCGATACTGATTTGATCGTTCGCTACGGCGGACGCGGCCCGCGATATACGTCCTACCCAACTGCGCTGCAATTCAACGATAAATTTGGCGAGGATGACTACCGGAGCATCGCAGCTGTCAGTAATGCGACCGATGTCCCGTTGTCTTTGTATGTCCACATCCCGTTTTGCCACACGCTTTGCTACTACTGCGGTTGCAATAAGATTGTCACGCGCAATCAGGACCGCGTCGAACGCTACATGGAAATGCTGTATCGCGAGATCGATATGCAATCGGAATTGTTTGACGGAAAAAGAAAAATAGAGCAACTGCATTTCGGCGGCGGAACGCCGACTTACCTCAGCGTCGAACAACTCGATGATTTGATGGCCAAACTACGTGGCGCGTTTACGTTCGACGAAAGCGATCAGCGCGAATTCTCGATCGAAGTCGATCCACGCACCGTCGACGAAAACCGCATACGGCATCTGGCTGATCTCGGTTTTAACCGACTGAGTCTCGGTATCCAGGATTTCGACCACGTCGTGCAAGAAGCGGTGAATCGCACGCAGACCACTGACGACGTGTTGAATCTCGTTCTGGCGGCACGCGAAGCCGGCTTCGAGTCAATCTCGTTCGATCTTATTTACGGCTTGCCGCATCAGAACGTTGAGAGTTTTGATTCCACCCTGGAACTCGTCATCGGCATGCGCCCGGACCGTCTGGCGGTATACAACTACGCGCACCTGCCACAGCGGTTCAAAGGCCAGCGCATGATTAACGATGCCGATATCCCGTCACCAGAGGTCAAACTCGAGATCCTTCATCGGACCATTGATAGTCTCTGCGATGCCGGCTACATCTACATCGGCATGGACCACTTTGCGCTGCCCGACGATGAGCTCGTGATCGCCCGCAAGAACGGAACGCTGCAACGCAATTTTCAGGGCTATTCAACGCACCGCGAGTGCGACCTTGTCGCGCTGGGCGTGAGCGCCATTGGCAGTATCGGCAATGTTTTCGCACAAAATGCCGTCACGACGATGGAATACGAGGCGCTCATCGAGAATGGCCAACTGCCAATTCGCAAGGGGACCACCGTTGATGACGATGACTTGCTGCGCGCCGACGTTATTCAGGCACTGATGTGTTACGACGAGCTTTCCTTTGACCAGTTTGGCAAGGATCACGGTATCGACTTCGCCAGCTATTTCGCCTCCGAAATCGAGCGACTCCAGCCGCTGGCCGACGACGGACTGATCAAGCTCAGTGAATCCGGAGTTGCGATCACGGAAAGCGGACGCCTGCTACTTCGCAGTATCGCGATGGTCTTTGATCGTTATATCGATCAGGCCGAGAATGACAATCGCTTTTCGAAAGCTATTTGAGGTTACTTAACTTCCGTTAGCCAGCCGTGCGTATCCGGCGCCAGACCGTACTGGATATCCTGCAGCGCTTTGCGAAGCTTGATCGTATTCGGTCCGGCGTTGCCATCACGGACCTTTACTTCCTCGCCGTGGTATACGAGCGCACCGACCGGAGACAAGCAAGCAGCTGTGCCTGAGAGCGTCGCTTCGTGTGTCTTCACGAGTTCCAGTAACTCATCGACGGTGAAGTTACGCTCATTAACGGTATAGCCGTTGTCCGCCGCGAGCTTGAGAATCGAATCCCGCGTCATTCCATGCAGAAAACTGCTGTCGAGCGGTTTGGTTATGATCTCGTCGTCGCTGATCAACAGGAAGTTAGCGGCACCCGTCTCTTGCACATCCCCATTGGGGCAGAACAAAACCTGATCGACGCCATAGGCTTCTTTTGCCTCAAGCGTCGGACCCAATGCGGCGGCATAGTTTCCACCGGTTTTCGTGCTTCCCAACTGCTCGGTTGTTCGCGCACGCTGATCTTCGACCAGTAACTTCAATGTCGCGGCTCCACCTGAGAAATAGTCGCCGACGGGTGATGCCAGTACGAATAGCGTGGCCTCGGTCGACGGTGCGGCAGCAGCACCGATGTTTGGCAGCGTTCCGACCAGCGTCGGACGCAGATACAGGGAACTCGGCGGTGCCGGAATATCGTCGATGTGATGTGCAACGAGGTCAATCACCATCTTCGTGAGCATCTCGGCGTCAGGCACAGGCAGCCTCAGCGACGCAGCACTTTTCTGCATACGCGCGACGTGATCATGAATACGGTAAATACGCGCTTTGCCGTCTTCCCAACGATAGGCTTTGAATCCCTCGAAACAGGTGCTGGCATAGTGAAAAACATGCGCCGCCGGGTGCATCGGAAGCGGTTTGAGGGGCTCGACAGCCGCTGGCTGCCAAGCGTCGTTTTCGTAGCGTGCGATCGCAATGTGATCGCAGAATTCAGTGCCAAACGGGCCCATGAGTTTTAATCTCAATTAAAATTTTTCCAGGGGCGTAACTTTGCCACTAATCGTCGGTTCGTTTCTAGTGGTTTCGTGCAATAAAAGACGCCGATTCGAATAAATAGTTCAGGAGTGGCTATTCCTGGCCAATACTCGCTGCTCGCGACCGGCGACTCCCGGCCGAAACCAGCCGATCGCGTGATAATCTTTGAGAGACTGCTACCGACCCAAAGCGGACATCGTTTCTTAGACCAGCTCCAAATTACGTACATTCGAGCATTGACGCCGCTCAAGCAGTTGTGATCCTACCGCTGCCATGTGTTAAAAATAAGCTCGCAAAGTAGACAACGCGCGTCTGAACGTGCCTCTAAAATGGAGTTAGCCCGTGAACCCTAACTGTAATTTTATCCGCCTGGCCAGCTACGCCGGCCTCGCTACTATTCTGCTGAGCCAGTCGACGATCGCTGCCACAGATCTGCCCATTATCCAGCCGGGCTCGCCGGGCCAGCCCGGGCGAGAGCTTAGTGCCGAAGAGGCAATTGCGATTGCCAATACGAGCTACTCACCGGACGACTCCAAGTTCATGCAGGACATGATCCCGCATCATCACCAGGCAATCGAGATGGCCATGCTTGTTGCCGAGCGCACCAACCAGCAGGAGCTTATCGATGTCGCCGGGCGCATCAATGTATCGCAGGACGACGAGATCAAGTTCATGCAGGACTGGCTGCGCGAGCGCGGTGAGCCTGTGTCGGATCCGACAGCCCACCATAAGATGCGTACCACACACACAATGGCAGGCATGGCTACGCCGGAACAGATGGCCGAATTGGCAGCAGCCGAAGGGACAGCATTCGACCGCTTGTTCCTGAGCCTGATGATCACGCATCACGAGGGCGCGGTGCGCATGGTCGAAGAACTGGTTGCATTGCCGGGCTCCGCATACGATACGGTGCTGTTTGATTTTACGACCAGTATCACCAATGACCAGACCGCTGAGATCGAGCGGATGAACGCGCTGTTGGTCAGTCTTTCCGATGATCCGCGCGCAAACCTGGCGCCAGGACTTGATGATGCCGGCGAAGCGATCAGCAACATGCGACTCGTTGCCGCCCTGTCCAGACCCGCCGGGTTCTTTGATCCGAAAAATCCGGCCGAGCTTCCAGGACACGCATTCGCCGACACAGATGATGACACTGACGCAGATGAGGATAACGATCGCTACCCCCTGCTCAGCTTTTCCAATACGGACATGGCTTTCTCGGAAGATACGCTGGTCGCCGGCAGCTATCACGGCTTCAATACCTATCGGCTGCAGGACGATGGTGTGCCGGCACTCTTGGGTTCTGTGGTATGCCCGGGAGGGCAAGGCGATGTTTCCATCGTCGGTGATCTTCTGATCATGTCCGTGGAACAGACGCGTGGTCGGCTCGACTGTGGTCTCCAGGGCATCAACGAGGATGTGAGCGCGGAGCGTTTCCGTGGAATTCGCATCTTCGATATCAGCGACCTCGAACGGCCGGTGCAAGTAGGGGCGGTACAAACCTGCCGCGGCTCGCACACGCATTCAGTCGTTTCCGGGCCTGACGAGGACGGCAAGATTATCGTTTACAACTCGGGCACGTCATCGGTGCGGGATGAAGAAGAACTGGCCGGCTGCATCGGCGAGGCACCTGGCGACAATCGCACGGCACTGTTTCGAATCGACGTCATCGAAATTCCGGTCGAAGATCCGAGCAAAGCGCGCATCGTCGATAGTCCGGCGGTTTTCGCCGATCCGGAGAAAGGCGTGCTCGGCGGCCTGTGGCGAGGTGGCGATCACGGCGATGAAACACAGGACACCTCGCAAACCGACCAGTGCCACGACATCACCGTGTTTCCCGAACTCCAGATTGCCGCGGGCGCATGCTCGGGCAACGGCATTCTTTTCGACATCTCGGATCCGCTCAAGCCGCAACGTATGGATGCTGTCGTCGACAAGGGGTTTGCCTACTGGCACTCAGCCACCTTTAACAACGACGGAACGAAGGTGTTGTTTACGGACGAATGGGGTGGCGGCGGCCGACCCCGTTGTCGCGCCTATGACCCGTTGACCTGGGGCGCTGACGCTTTCTACGACATTGTGGACGGCAAGCTCGAGTTTCGTGGTTACTTCAAATTGCCGGCCCCGCAGGTCGAGCAGGAAAACTGCGTGGCACACAACGGCTCCATCGTGCCAGTCCCCGGTCGCGACATATTCGTGCAAGCCTGGTACCAGGGCGGCATTTCGGTGATTGATTTCACCGAGTCGGCCAATCCCGTCGAGATTGCGTACTTCGACCGAGGTCCTATCGACGCCAAAACGCTTGTCGCCGCAGGGTACTGGTCGGCTTACTGGTACCAGGGCTACATCTACGGCACCGAGATCGTACGTGGTCTCGACATGCTGGCGCTCGAGCCAAGCGAATACCTGACGGTGAATGAGATCGCCGCGGCAAAGGTGGCTGACTACGGTGGCGCATTCAACCCGCAGCAACAGTTTCCCGTTAGCTGGCCGGTCGAGCCGGTTGTGGCCCGCGCGTACCTCGACCAGCTTGAACGTAGCAACGCGCTTCCAGAGTTATTGGTCGCTGATCTGAGGGCGGTACTTGATCGTGCTGTTTCACCAAGTTCGGGTGATGATGTCGCGGACAAGTTGGAGTCACTGGCGGATAAGGTGAAGAGTGGTAGCGGCGCTTCAATCGAGGAAAAACGGCGCGCAGCGCTTGCCGAGACCTTGATCGGAATTGCGGCCAGCCTGCGTTAAGGAGGATCCGAACCATTCCGTATGGAGTTCCGGGCAGAAATTGAGTAACACCAGAATGCGATAGAACCAGAATATTCAAGTGTTAGAACGTCGGCGGTGTGCAGGCGGAAATCAGCTCACAGGGTTCGTTCCCCGGATTTCGAAACAGATGCGGCTGATCGCTCTTGAAGTAATAAGCGTCGCCTTTCGTCAAAACGGAGATCTCATCACCCACCGTCACTTCCAGGCGGCCGCTCAGGATGATCCCGCACTCCTCGCCCTCGTGCGTCATAGCGTGTTTCCCGGTTGTGGCGCCAGGCTGATAGCACTCCTTGATGAGTTGGACGGCACGATTCGACAAGTTCGCACCCACCTGTCTGAAAGACACACCGCCGTCGGCGATCTCAGTCAGCTCGTCCGCTCGATAAAATACCCGTTCACGAACCTCGAACTCATCGCCGAAGAATTCTCCGAGGCTCAGAGGGATTCCGTCCAGTACCTTCTTCAACATGCTGACGGTCGGATTCAGCTTGCCCGCCTCCACCTGAGAAATGGTGGCATTCGCGACGCCGGACTGGCGCGCCAGTTGCCGCTGCGACAGATTGAGCCGCGTACGAATGTTCTTGAGTCGTTCCCCAATATCGTTTTCCACGATTTCGCCTCGATAGTGTTTAGCTTAGTAAACATTTTGAACACGCTGCGCAATAAAATCAATCACTTATATAAACTGATGTAACCGATTGTTTAACATCCTACTCTCGGCGTAAACTTCTCACTCATTGCAGAACGTGCCTGGAGTACACCTCATGACCGCAGCTCAAAGCGACCTCGACGCCTATTGGATGCCCTTTACCGCCAACCGCGATTTCAAGGCGAAGCCCCGCGTCATCAGCGGTGCATCGGGCCACTACTACACGACAACGGATGGAACGAAGCTATACGACACGTTCTCCGGGCTGTGGACTTCGGGTGTCGGTCATTGTCATCCGAAAATTGTGGAGGCCGTGCAGAAGCAAGTTGCTGAACTCGACTACTGCATGAGCTTTCAGGTAACCAACAATAAAGCGATCGAACTGGCCGATCGCGTTACGAAAATGGCACCCGACGGAATCGACCACTGCTTTTTTACCAACTCAGGCTCCGAGTCTGTCGATACCGCGCTCAAGATCGCGCTTGGCTACCACCGCGCTCGCGGCGAGGGAAATCGCACTCGCCTCATTGGCCGCGAACGGGGATACCACGGCGTCAATTTCGGCGGTATGTCGGTCGGTGGCATGGTGCCGAACCGCAAAGCCTTCAGTGCCAATTTAATTCCTGGCGTTGATCACATTCGTCATACACACAACCCGGAACTCAATGCCTTTACGCGAGGCTTGCCGGCCCATGGTGCCGAACTTGCGGAAGACCTGGAGCGTCTGTGTGGCTTGCACGACGCCAGTAACATCGCCGCCGTTATCGTCGAGCCGGTTGCTGGCTCAACAGGTGTCCTGCCGCCGCCCGTTGGCTACCTCGAGCGCCTTCGGGAGATTTGCGACCAACACGGCATCTTGCTGATTTTCGACGAGGTCATTGCGGCGTTCGGCCGTCTCGGCACGTCGTTTGGCGCAGACCGTTTCGGCGTGACACCTGACATCATTACCTGTGCCAAGGGACTAACCAACGGCGTGATTCCGATGGGCGCCGTGCTTGTCCGCGATTCGGTCTACGACGCATTCATGCAGGGTCCCGAGAACACGGTCGAACTGTTCCACGGCTATACCTACTCGGGCCACCCCGTCGCAGCCGCCGCTGGCCTGGCGACAATGGACGTTTACGACGAGGAAGGCACCTTCGAGCAATCCACTGCTCTGGAACCCCATTTCGAAGACCTGCTGCATTCATTCGCCGATCAAAAACACGTGATCGACGTTCGTAATATCGGACTGATGGGCGCCATTGAAATGGCACCTCGCGACGGAGCGCCCGGTGCTCGTGGCGGTGAAACGCACAAGCGATGCTTTTGGGAAGAGAATCTGGTCCTTCGCAACGGAATGGACACTCTGCAATTCTCGCCCTTCCTGAACTCAAATCCCGATGAAATGGAGCAATCATTCGCTTCGATTCGCCGGGTACTCGACTCGATCGAGTAAACTACAACAGAATTCGGAGAACCACCATGAACGCCACATCCGCCAAGAACGTTGACGCCGCTGAAATCGTCGGCCACTTCATCAATAACGCTGACGTCGCGGACGACAACCGTCCCCAGCCCGTGTCGAATCCCGCAACAGGCCAGGTGACCCGGCACGTCGCGATGGCATCGGCCGAGACCGTTGAGGACGCTATCGCCGCAGCACAGGCTGCGTTTCCAGCATGGCGCAATACACCGCCAGCAAAACGCGCCCGCATCATGTTCAAGTTCAAGCAATTACTTGAAGAACATGCGGACGAGATAGCTGCAGCAATTACCGATGAACACGGCAAAGTATTTGACGATGCGATGGGCGAGTTTGGTCGCGGCGTCGAAGTCGTCGACTACGCCTGTGGCATCCCGGAATTATTAAAGGGCGAATTCTCGAAAAACGTTGGCCCTGGCATCGACAGCTGGTCTGATTTTCAGCCTTTGGGCGTTGTGGCAGGAATCACACCGTTCAACTTCCCCGCGATGGTTCCGATGTGGATGTATCCGATGGCGATCGCCTGTGGCAACACGTTCGTTCTCAAGCCTTCTGAGAAAGACCCGACAGCACCCATGCTTGCGGCGCGCCTGTTGAAAGAAGCAGGTCTGCCGGACGGCGTTTTTAATCTCGTCAACGGCGACAAAGAGGCGGTCGATACCCTCTTGAACGACGATCGCGTGCAGGCAGTCAGCTTCGTCGGCTCCACACCGATCGCTGAATACATCTACAGCACAGGAACAAAAAACGGCAAGCGCGTACAGGCGCTGGGTGGTGCGAAGAATCACGCCATCGTCATGCCGGACGCGGATATCGACAATGCCGTAAACGCGCTCATCGGCGCAGCTTTTGGCTCCTGCGGCGAACGCTGCATGGCCATCGCCGTCGCGGTCTGCGTTGGCGATGAAGTGGCTGATGCTGTCGTCGGCAAAATCAAAGATGAGATCGACTCGCTCAAAGTTGGCCCGGGCACAGATGTTTCGAACCATATGGGCCCGCTGATTACCAAGGTGCATCATGACAAGGTTCGCGGCTACGTCGATCTCGGCATCGAAGAAGGTGCCGACCTCGTTGCAGACGGACGCGGTCTGGTTGTCGAAGGACATGACGACGGGTTCTTCCTCGGTCCCTGCCTTTTCGACAACGTGACTGCGGAGATGCGGATCTACAAGGAAGAGATATTCGGCCCCGTATTGTGCGTCGTTCGCGCCGAGTCAGAAGAACAGGCCATGCAGCTCATCAATGACCACGAGTACGGTAACGGCACCTGCATCTTCACGCGTGACGGTGAGGCCGCTCGCTACTTCGCAGACAACATCCAGGTTGGCATGGTCGGCATCAACGTTCCACTTCCCGTGCCCGTTTCATATCACAGCTTCGGTGGCTGGAAGCGATCGCTATTTGGCGACTTGTTTGCCTACGGTCCGGACAGTGTGCGATTTTATACGCGTCGCAAGACCATCACGCAGCGTTGGCCATCGGGCGGTGTCCGCGAGAAGGCTCAATTCTCGTTCCCGGGGCGCCAATAACGGGCCATTCGAGGGTACAATCGCTGTCCGATCAAATTTGGAGACAGCCTTGAAAAAGCTCGTACTGCTATTGATTCTCTCGGCGCCGCTGGCGTCTGCCCAGGACTGGATGGCGACGTCGTTCGACCATACTGAGGTTGTGCCCGGCATCTACCTGCTAACCGGTGCAGACGGCCAAATGCCCGTCGGTGCAACCGGACTGTTAGTGGGCGATGAATACGTCGTACTCATCGACGACAGTTTCGCCCCTCTTGGCCCCGCGTTGCTCGAGAAAATCAAGGAGCTCGCCGGGCGCCCCGCTGATTTCGTCATCAATACTCATGCCCACGGTGATCACACGGGCTCCAATCAATTTCAGGCTGAAAACGGTGCGATCATCGTCGCGCACGACAACCTGCGCAGTCGCATGGAGGCCGATCCCGAGCAAAACACCGGGCCAGGCGCATTGCCCGTCATCACGTTTTCAAATGAGATGACCTTCCACGTTAACGGTCTGGAAGCCTATGTGTTTCATATTCCATCGGCACACACCGACGGCGACGCGGCGATTCTTTTTCGCGAGCCCAATGTCATAGCGGCGGGCGACCTGTTGTTCCATGGCATGTTTCCGTTCATCGATCTGGACAGTGGTGGTGGTGTTGCCGGCTACAAAGCCGGGATGCAGCGGCTAATCGACATGGCTGATGACGAGACTAAATTCATGCCCGGTCACGGCCCCGTTGCTTCACGTGCGGATGTACAAAAAGACCTCGACATGCTCGTCGACGCTGAAGCACGCGTAAAAGCACTGATTGACAAAAGCATGAGTGCAGACGACATTGTTGCGGCGAACCCGCTCAGTATTTATCACGATGAATACAGCTGGGGGTTCATTACGACAGAAGTTATGACTCGTACGTTGATTCGCTCACTGACTACGGAAGAATAATGGATAGCAAAAAGACGGCCGAATTCGTCAACAACCTATGGGACTCGGAAATCATTCCTCAGATTTCTGAGTACATCAAAGTCCCGAACAAATCGCCCTGCTTCGATCCGAACTGGGAACAACACGGCCACATGGAAAAGGCTGTCGTTATGCTCGAGGCCTGGTGTGAAACGCAGCCGATCAAGAATATGTCGATCGAAGTCGTGCGCATCGAAGGTCGAACACCCGTGCTGTTCATCGACATACCGGGTGACTCGGACGACGTCGTCTTGCTCTACGGACATTACGACAAGCAGCCTGAGTTCAGCGGCTGGGACGACGATCTCGATCCGTGGACGCCTGTCATCAAGGATGGAAAACTTTACGGTCGTGGCGGTGCCGATGACGGCTACGCAACATTTGGATCGCTGACCGCAATTCGCGCCCTTCAGGAACAGGGTATTCCGCATGCGCATTGCATCGTTTTGATCGAGGGCTGTGAGGAAAGCGGCAGCTTTGATCTTCCCTACTACATCGATCTTCTGGAAGATCGAATTGGTTCGCCGGATCTCGTTGTTTGTCTCGACGCCGAATGCGGCAACTACGACCAGCTGTGGTGTACAACGTCATTGCGCGGCAACCTGACAGGGTCATTGCGCGTGGACGTACTCACAGAAGGTGTCCACTCGGGCACCGCGAGCGGTGTAGTTCCCTCCAGTTTCCGAACGGCGCGACAGTTGATCAGCCGAATCGAGGATGAAAACTCAGGCCAATTGCTCGTCGACGAACTGCTGGCAGATATTCCGGAACAACGGCTGGAGCAGGCGCAACTGGCCGCAGAAACACTCCAGGAACTGACTTACGAAAAATTCCCGTGGGCTGTCGAAAACCCGTTGCCGAGTGAATCGCATACGGAACTTCTGCTGAATAATACCTGGCGCCCGACTCTGTCTGTCACTGGCGCCGAAGGCATGCCGGCTATGGTCGACGCCGGTAACGTGCAGCTCCCGTTTGTGAAGCTGAAACTGTCTTTCAGACTACCGCCGACTTGTGACGCAGACGACGCTGCCGTTGCCGTTAAGGCCGCGCTTGAAGCCGACAAGCCGCCGCTGGCGAAGGTGGAATTTGAAGTCGAATCTACGATGGCTGGCTGGAACGCGCCGGCGGTTGCCGATTGGCTGGAAACTTCGATGCACAAAGCATCCAACGCATTCTTCGGCAAGCCGTCGATGTACATGGGCACGGGCGGAACCATCCCGTTCATGGGCATGCTGGGCGAGCGCTT
>RCNC010002825.1_pt1 | contig 12378 bp, 7 predicted proteins | sample 2041301 | NCBI WGS metagenome assembly RCNC01 (sample SAMN09708231, study PRJNA481090) | Marine sediment metagenome, whole genome shotgun sequencing project. | biome: marine sediment; feature: ocean; material: sediment; isolation source: Sewage treatment plant 13A marine sediment (STP13A) ... | reverse complement strand
GGGTCAACTGCAAGCAGGTAGCTGTCCCCGGATTTGACAAACCCAAAAAAACAAACAATTTAAGGGATGAGGTAACTGTCCCCGATTGTGACTGTCACCTATTCGAGAAGCGGCAGCCGCAGTAGTGCTGGCGGTAGAGGTTGAGATCGCGGCTGACCCGTACCGATTCGAGGAAGCCCTCGTTTTTCTTCAGGTCGCAGCGGACAAACCGCACCCCGAACTCCTCGGCAGCGGCCAGGCCGGCCGGATTGACCACGGCGGGATTCTTGCGTGGGCTGATGGTGAGGGTGGAGGCGAAAAAGGGAAACTGATGAGCCGCCGCATGACGGGCTGTTTCCCGCAGCCGCAGCTTGATGCAGGCCCCACAGCGCTCTCCGCCTTCATCCGCGGTTTCCAGCCCCTGCACGGCCACCGCCCAGGCCTCGGGGTCGTAGGGCGCCTCCAGCAACGGAACGTCCAGGCTGACGGCCAGGGTGCGGGCGGCTTCCAGGCGCCGCTGGTATTCCTCCTCGGGGTGAATGTTTGAGTTGGTGAAATACATGGTCACCCGGAAGAGTTCACAGAGCCGGCGCAGCGACCCGGCTGAGCAGGGCGCGCAGCAGACGTGGAGCAGCAGTTCGCTGCCCGGGGGAAGCCCGGCCTCGTCTTCCAGCAGCCACCTGCGATTGTCTTTCGCCTTGCCGCCCATGCACTCTCCTTTGAAAACCGTTCTGAACAGCTGGAATTGTAAACCGGACGGTCCATCCGCACCACCCTCCTCCGGGGCACACCGAATGACCGCCTGATGTGCCAAAACGGCACCCCTGCCCGGTGCCGTGTCAAATGGTCATGGATGGCGGATAAACCGCTTCAGACGACGCCCCAGCCCACATCATAGGCTAACAACCCTGTATTCATCGACTTAGGGACACCGGAAGGAGGCGGTGGGGCACTTGGCACGGAACCTGCTATAGATAGAGGACGTGCATCGGGCTGCAAGAGGAATCATCTCACCAACCTCCCTTGCAACATGCCACTGACCCACCCGGCCGCCACTGGCGGCCGGCTTTTTTTTGTACGGAGCCCTGTCAGAGAGCGGAGAGCCGGGGGAGAATGATCCTGCCGGCCTTCTCGTATTCGGGCAGGGCGCCAAAGGCCCGACCAAGGTTCCGGGCGGTGAGGGGCATGGACGCCAGGTAGCGGCGGTTGCCCTTTTCCGCGGCCTGGAAAGAAAAGGTCCCCGCGGCCTTGACCCCCCGCTGCATGGCGGTGGCCTCAAAACGGGTCTGAAATCCCTGTTCGCCATCCGCCGGAGCCCGCAGTTGGAGATAGCGATCGATCAGTCTGCGCTCCAGATCCTCGCCCACGTCAACGTAGCAGTCCCTGAGCAGTGATACCAGATCGTAGGTCTCCGGCCCCAGGCGGGCATCCTGAAAATCCACCATCACCAGCCCTCCCCCGGTGACCATCAGATTGCGGCTGTGAAAGTCCCGGTGACAGAAGACCCGGGGCCGAAACCCGGCCACCCGGGTGCAGAGATGGCGGTAGAACCCCTGCAGGGTCTGTTCATCTTCCGTGGGCAGGGTAATGCCGAGAAGGCCGCCAAAGAAGTGGCGGTGAAAGAAATGAAGTTCCCAGAGGAGCTTCTTCTCATCGAAAAAAAGCCGGCGCGCCGGGAGTGCTTCCGGCAGCAGGACAGGATCGAGGCTCTGAAGACCGGCCGCCAGGTCCACTGCGGCCTGGTAGAGTCGCTCCCGGCGGTCTCCGGAAAAACAGCTTTCCAGGGTGCTGTCCCCCAGATCCTCCAGCAGCACCAGTCCCGCCTCCCCGTCCGCACCCCGGATCTCAGGGACCGGCAGGTTGCTCTGCTTCAGGAAACGGGCGGTGAGGCAGAAGGGATCGTCCTCCGCCACAAAGGCCTCACCGGTGTCCATCAGGATTTCCGGGGGATTCCCGTGCACGCCGGCCAGCCGGTAGAACCGCCGCACGGACGCGTCACCGGCCAACCGGACCCAGCCGGCGACCGGCCGTCCCAGACGGGTCAATCCCTGGTGGATCCGCGGAGACAGGTCCGCCGCCATATCACTCACCTCACACCTCCCCCAGCGGACGGCGGGCGGGCGGGCCGTCACCATCGCTCCGGCTGAGCAGTTCATCCCGGGCGGTGAAGCCGTCGGGGAGCACCGTTCCCGGTCCCACCAGGCAGTCCTCGAGGTGAACCGCGGATCCCAACCGGCACTTCTCCATCAGTATGCTGTTGGCCAGCGAACAGCCCTCCCCCACCACGCATTCCCCGCCAACCACGGCGGACCGCAGCCGGGCCTCGGACGACAGGCGGACGCCCGGCCCCAGATAGGCCGGACCGTCAGCGGTGAACCGGCCCGGCGGGACCAGCGGCAGCGGCAGGAGCCCCGTGCCCGCCGCACGATCGGCAAGGATGGCCAGGGCGCTGCGCAGGAATGTCCGCGGGGTGCCGAAATCGAGCCAACGCCCGCTCACCGGCAGTCCCCGCACCGTCTCCCCCGCGCGGATCATCCCGCGGTAGACTTCGCCGTTGATGTCCACCGACCGGCCGGCCGGAATACGGTGGAGCAACGCCGGTTCAAAAAAGTGAATGCCGATGAACATCCAGGCCGCGGCCGGCACCGAGGCCGGTTCCGGCTTACCGGCGATGGACACCACCCGGCCTTCCCCGTCGGTCTGCACCAGACCGTAACGCCCCCCGGGGGGCGGCGTTTGCAGCAGCATGGACGCTTCCGCCCCGCCGGCCTGGTGCATTTCGCCGGCGGCGGCGAGATCGCCAAAGAAGAGGGAGTCGGAATTGAGCAGCAACATGGTGGACGGGCCGGATTCCAGCAACTTGGACGCGGCCGCCCCGAGGCCGCCCCCGGTACCGAGGATGGCGTCCTCCTCGCGGGAAAGGCTCAGGTGCACGTTCAGCCGGCGGGAGAAGCGGACCAGCTCCGGCTCCAGGGTGTGGGGCAGGTGGTGCAGGTTGACCACCAACCGCTCGACACCGACGGCGGCCAGCAGGGCCATGGGCCAGGCGATGAGCGGCAGGTCGAAGAGGCGCAGCGCCGGCTTGGCCCGCTCACTGGTCAGCGGTTCCATCCGCGTGCCCAGACCGGCCGCGAGAATCATCGCCGTCTTCGGTCCGTTCACCGCTCTTCCTTTTCCAGCCGTTCGGGGGAAAAAACCACTTCGGTCTCGCCGTTCCGTCCCCGGCGTTCCAGTTCCATGGCAAAAAACCCTGCATAACTGGCCCGGACATGATTTTCCTGTTTCAATTTCAGCTCGAGGCTGACCCGTTCGATCTCCTCCGGGGGGCCCTCCAGTTCAGTGAACCAGCCGAAGGGTGTTTCATCGATCACCGCGACCAGGCCGGCGGGCAGTTCAAAAACCCGCCTGAACTTCTGGTAGCGAAAAATGACCCGCAGTCCGATCCGCTCGAGGATGGTGAGCAGTATCCGCCCCTCCTCGACCCGGACCTCGATCTCCTCGCGAATCTTGAACCGGGGGTCGGGCTTTGCCGGCCCCTTCCAGGTACAGGTGTCGGCCAGCGGCGTCAACCGCAGGCGGAAGCCGCACCCCTGGCGATAGATTGGTGTGCCGGGGTAGTCGAGGAGGTAATTGTCCTCGAAATACCGGCCGGCCAGCGGAGCTGATCCATCGCCGCAACCGGCCAGGGCTTCGATTCGCCGGGCCAGCTCTTCCGCCTCCTCCACACCCCCGGGGAGGATGTATTTCACTTCGATTTCCATCTGGCCCATGGGGCTGCTCCTTCCCGGGCCTCTCAGCGCACTGCCGGAACGTCGGCAGCGAAGAGATCCCAGTCGACAAAGGAACCGACGATCTCGCCGGTGTGCCCCACCAGTTTCGTGTCCAGGGCCTGGTAGGCCCCGTAACTGGAGAGCACCTTGATCACGTAATTTCTGGATTCGCGAAAGGTAACCTCGCGGATGAAGTCGAAGGGGTCATCAGGGTCGGAAGCGCCGGCCAGCCATCGTTCGGCATTGGCCTCGCCCCCGTTGTAAGCCGACAGGGCGGCGGGCACATTCCCCTGGTAGCGGTCCACCAGCGACGCCAGGTAGGCCGTGCCGATGGCGATGGACACCTCCGGCCGGTAGAGGTCGTCGGCACCGCTGTACTCGATGCCGAATCCTCGGGAAACCTCGGCCGCTGTCTCGGGCAGAATCTGCATCAGCCCCCGGGCGGCGGCCCCCGACCGCACTCCGCTGCCGAATCGGCTCTCCTCACGCAGAACGGCGAGCACCAGCAGCGGATCCAGATTGTACTTTTCCGCTTCCCGTTCCACCAGCGGGTAGAAGTGACCCGGGAAAAGGAGCAGCCGGATGTTCAGCGGCAACGCTTCCTGGACCGCCGCCGGCGGAACCGAGTCGGTGAGCCGCTCCGCCGCACGCACCGAGAGCGCGTTGTTGCCGCCCATCATGGACCAGAGCGAAATGGAGTACTGCCGGTCGTAGCGGTCCAGGGTGGAGCGCCCCCCCACCTCCAGTTCACCGGACGCCTCGCGGAACCGGCCGATGCGCAGCAGGGCGGCCGCGCGCCGCAGCCCGTCGCCTCCCCGCCCCGGGGCCGCCGCCTTTTCCAGGTCGGCGGGCAGCAGCGGCCGGACCCAGTAGGGCACATTGTAGGGCACTTCCCGGCGGTAGAGTTCCTGGAGCAGGTTGAGCACCACCCGGCGCTTGCTGCTCCAGCCGCAGGTAAGCAGGAACTTCTCCAGCTCCTCCCTGGCGGCACTGTGGTCGTCGGCCTCCATCAGGTTGCGGGCGCCCTGGATCAGGATCTGGTCCTGGTCGGCATAGGACGAATGGGCCAGTTCCGAAGCGATGACCCTCGACTGCCGGCGGTAGAGGGAGGGCACCTCCAGCCGCGAGACATAGAGACACTGCTGCAGGGCCTCGGGAACCCTCCCGGCTTCCGCAAGGTGGCGGGCCCGCCAGAGGGCGGCCTCGGCGTGCAGCGACTTTTGTTGATCGGTGAGGGCCATCACCCGCTGAAGAGCGGCCATGGACGCCGGAATCTCTCCGAGGCGGCGCTGGACATCGGCCAGGTGCATCAGAATACCGGCCCGGGTGCTGCGGCCCCCACCCAGCTCCGAAGCCCTGGCGGCCAGACGGTCGAGACCGGCAGCGTCGCGCTCTTTCTTCAACGGCCAGGCCGAGGTGGTGACCGCCTTGATCGCCACCGAGGACCGTGTGCCGGAAACCGTCAGGCGGTTCAGTTCCTCCAGCGCGTCAGCGTCGTCGCCCACCCGCAGGTGGCAGACCGCGGCGAAATACAGCCCATCCTGGCCGGAGAGGCTTTTGGGGAATTTCTCGCCGGCGAGGAGAAACCACTGGCGGGCCGCCGCAAAATCCCCCTGGAGCAGGCGGCAGCGACCGCTGAGGAAGGTGGCCTTGTCCTGGTAGGAATCTTCGTTGTCCTCACCGCTGCCCAGCAGGAAGGACAGCCATTCAATGGCATCTTCGAACCGCCGGTTGCGATAGGCCGCATTGCCCATGCACCAGGCCTCCTCCCGGGGGGAGGAGAACATGGACCTGCCCTGCTCCACCACCCCCGGGGCCCGCCCCAGTTGAGAGAGCAGCAGGAACGCGTCCAGCGCCGGGTCGTCGCCCTGGTCTTCTCCCAGCAGCAGCTGCAACCGCCAGCGGCCGGCATCCGCATCCCCGGCCTCGATGAGACAGCGGCCCAGCAGCACCCCGGCCCGGCGTGACAGGCTCTTGTAACTCCGCCCCGGCAGCAGTTGCAAAAGCCGTGCAGCCTCGCCGCAGTCACCGGCTGCCGACGCACAGCGCACGGCGCCGAAGATCGCCTCACCGTACGAGGGCCAGCCCTGACCCCCGCCGGTGGCGGCCCGGTCAAAGGCGGCAGCGGCCGCGGTGTACTCGCCCGCCAGTTCCAGCAGGCCGGCCAGACGGAAATTGGCATAGGGGGCGAGCAGGGCATCCTCTCCCTGCTCGGCGAGGTAGCCCCGGTAGGCTTCCAAGGCCGCCGGCATCTCCCCCGCTTCCTCGTGCAGCACACCCCGGAGAAAACGGTGGTGCAGCGCCCGGGAGAGTGACGGGGAGGCTTCGGCCAGGGCCGGAAGATCTTCGGCAGCCCGTGACCATTCCCCGGCCACCAGGGCCCGGAAGATGGAACGATGGAGAAAAGTCGCCGCCTCGGGAATTTCCGGTTGGGCAGCGAAAAGAACGGTGGTGAACAGGAGTGGCAGCACGGCACAGGCCACAGCCCACCGGCGCCGGATCACTCTCCCGCTCTCCATTGGCCAAGACATGCCACCCCCCTTTTTGTCTGATTTCCGGCTCCAGGCCGCCCCCTGATATCCACCCCGGAACGGGTCCGGCGGACGGGCCTGAGTGATGAGTATATGGCGGACTGAAAATGGTATGCAACGAAGGAGCGGAATGAGACGAAAATAGCCGCTGGAAAAAACTGATAATTCGCTTTACCCCCGGATCCCGCCGTGCTATTGTTCGGCACTTCCGGGAGTGGTCGAACCGATCCCGGAGGTGTCACTTTGACGGGAATTGGGTTGACTTCGGAGCGAAAATCGAGGCGTACCATGTCGAAGAATCTGTATCTCACTACCACCGGACCCACCGCGGGGAAAAGCGCCATCGTTCTGGGACTGATGTCCTTTCTCGAGCGTGAAATCCGCAAGGTGGGCTACTTCCGTCCCATCGCCAGAACCGGGAATAGCGGCGAAATCGAAACCGACCGCAGCGTTCGTCTGATCTGCGACGTCTACGGTCTGGAATGCGACCCGGACCTGATGATCGGGGTTCCCGAACGCCAGGCCATGGACATGATCACCGCCGGCAAGTACGACGAGTTGCTGGATGAGATCCTGATCAAGTACAAGCGCTACGAAGCGCAACGCGACTTCGTGCTCATCGAGGGGACCAACTACCAGGGGGCCACCACCGCCTTCGAGTTCGACGTCAACGCCGACATCGCCCGCAACCTCGGAGCCCCGGTGCTGCTGGTGGTCAGCGGCCGCGAGCGGACCGCCGCCGACATCTTCGACAACACCGTGATCAGCAAGGAGCAGTTTGACGAGCATGACTGCGACCTGATGGGGGTGATCGCCAACCGCGTGGACGCCGACCAGCTGGATCAGACCCGGGCCACGCTCACCGAGCGGTTTGCCACCGCCGGAATCCAGTTCATGGGCGCCATCCCCGAAGAGGACATCCTGGCCAAGCCGAGGATGGACGAGGTGGCGGAGGCGCTGGGAGCCGAGGTGGTATATGGCAAACGCTACCTGGACAACCTGGTCTACAGCTTCAGCATCGCCTCGATGCAGCTGGACACACTGCTGGAACGGGTGGGGCCGGGATCGCTGGTGATCAGCTCCGGTGACCGGGCCGACATCCTGCTGGGCATGATGGCCTCCCAGCTGTCGAACCGCATGCCAAAAATCGCCGGCATCCTGCTCACCAGCGGCTTCAAACCCACCGAGACGGTGGACCAGTTGATCAAGGGCCTGCGCGGCGTGCACATCCCGGTGCTCGCCGTGGAGACCGGCACCTACCAGACATCGATCAACGTCAACCGGGTGATTTCGGAGATCACCCCCCACAGCTACCGCAAAATCGAAACGTCGCAGGTGATTTTCGACGAGCACGTGGACCACCGGCAGATCCGTTCGGGGATCACCGCCCTGCGTGAGGACAAGATCACACCAAAGCTTTTCCTGTACAAAATGATGGAAAAGGCCGGCTCCGACCTACGGCACATAGTGCTGCCCGAGGGCGGCGAGGAGCGGATCCTGCGAGCCGCCGGTTCCCTGCTGCGCCGCGGCGTGGTCAAGCTGACCCTGCTCGGCGACGCGGACGAGATCCGGCACCGCGCCGAAAAGGTGCAGGTGGACCTGGAGGGGGCCACCCTGATCAACCCCGCCGAGTCGGAGTGGCTGGAGGACTTCTCCAGCACCTACGCCGAGCTGCGCAAGCACAAGGGGGTATCCCTGCAGCAGGCCCACGACACCATGATCGACCCCACCTACTTCGGCACGATGATGGTGCACAAGGGCCACGCCGACGGCATGGTCTCCGGCTCGATCAACACCACCGCCCACACCGTGCGTCCGGCCTTCGAGTTCATCAAGACCAAGCCGGGCATCTCGCTGGTCTCCAGCGTCTTTTTCATGTGCCTGGCCGACCGGGTGCTGGTCTATGGCGACTGCGCGGTGAACCCCAACCCCACCGCCGAGCAGCTGGCCCAGATCGCGGTCTCCAGCGCGGAGACGGCCGCGGCCTTCGGTGTCAGCCCGCGGGTGGCGATGCTCTCCTACGCCACCGGCAAGTCGGGCACCGGCGAAGATGTGGAGTTGGTCACCGAAGCCACCCGCCTGGCCAGGGAGCTCAGACCGGACCTGGCCATCGAGGGGCCGCTGCAGTATGACGCGGCGGTGGACGCCGGCGTGGCCAAGACCAAGATGCCGGAAAGCAGCGTGGCCGGGCGGGCCACGGTCTTCATCTTCCCCGACCTGAATACCGGGAACAACACCTACAAGGCGGTGCAGCGGTCGGCCAACGCCGTGGCCGTGGGCCCGGTACTCCAGGGGCTGAACAAGCCGGTGAACGACCTGAGCCGCGGATGCACGGTGACCGACATCGTCAACACCGTGGTGATCACCGCCATCCAGGCACAAGCCGAGTGACCAATTCCGGCCGGGTGCGGGGGATCAGATCCCGCACCCGGCCGGTTCTATAACCTCTACCGTCGACATCCCCCCATTTCATTGAACAACATAAGCTTAAGCACATATCCCCCATTCCCGTCATTCTCTATTCAACATGTTATTAATGTGCAGGACTTGGAATTTTATTTATTTCCTGATAGTCTATCGGCTTAGTGCAGAATGGCCGATAATATAAGGGGGATATCCAGTCGGGGCCATGCCGGTCTTGCAGGAGGCCGGGATAAACGCCGCGATAACGGAGGATTACGGACCTCAGACAGCACACCGAATAAAGAACCGCCCGATAACCAACAATTATTCTGACGAATCACTTACCTTCGAAAGAGAAAGCAACAGATGAACACATACAAGAGCGCCATCACTCTTCTGTTCCTCCTGGCCTTCTCAGCCCTGGCCGTGCAGGCCGCCGACCCGGTGTCGGTGACAGTGCTGGAGAACGGACCCGACAGGATCCTGGTCAACTACCGTTTCGCCGACTTCACCCGGCAGACCGTCGACATCGAGGGCGAACCCTGGTCCGTGATCGGACTGGGCAGCGAAAGCCTGATGACAATCGCCGGCGCCCCGGCCCTGCCCGACGTGTCGCGCAGCCTGATCATCCCCGACGACCGGCAGATGACGGTTCGTGTGCTGCAGAGCGACTGGGACGAGGTGAGCGGAATCAGGGTGGCCCCGTCCCGCGGCTTCATCCTCCGCACCGTGGACCCGGCAACCGTGCCCTACAGTTTCGGCAAGGTCTACCAGAGCGACGCCTTCTTCCCCGCGGAGCCGGCCAGCCTGGGCGAACCCTATATCCTGCGCGATGTGCGCGGCGTTGTGCTGACGGTGAATCCCTTCAGCTACAGCCCGGCCCTCCAGCAGTTGCGGATCTGCCGCGAGATGACCGTGGAACTGACGGCCGGCGGACCGGACACGGTAAACGTTGTTGACCGCAGCGGAATCCAGCGCCGGCAGAGCGCCTCTTTCGAAAACATCTACCGCACGCACTTCATCAACCATCGGCAGACCGACTACACGCCGCTGGACGAAGAAGGCGACCTGTTGATCATCTGTCACGACGCCTGGATCTCCAACGTCCAGCCGCTGGTCACGCACAAGAACTCCATGGGGATCAGCACCACCGTGGTGGGCGTCTCCACCATCGGCAACGACCACGCGTCGATCAAGAGCCACATCCAGTCGGTCTACGACTCCAGCGACCTGGCCTTTGTGCTGCTGGTGGGTGACGGCAACCAGGTGGACACACCGCGGGTCTCGGGCGGCTCATCCGATCCCTCGTATTCCAAGCTGGCCGGCGGTGACAACTACCCCGACATTCTGGTGGGCCGCTTTTCCGCCGGATCGGCCGACGACGTGGACACCCAGGTCCAGCGGACCATCGACTACGAGACCGACGGCTCCACCGTGGCCGATTGGTACTGGAAGGGTATGGGCGTGGCCTCGAACCAGGGGCCCGGCGACGACAACGAGTATGACGACGACCACATGGACAATATCCGCGACGAGTTGCTGGCCAACAGCTACACCGAAGTGGACCGGATCTACGACCCCTCGGCCTCATCGTCCCAGGTCAGCTTCGGCCTCAACGAAGGCCGCGGCGTGATCAACTATGTCGGCCACGGCTCCACCACCTCCTGGGGTTCCAGCGGCTTCTCCAACTCCCACGTCAACGCGCTGAACAACCAGGGGATGCTGCCCTTTATCTTCAGTGTGGCCTGTGTCAACGGCGACTTCGACGGTCCCACCTGCTTTGGCGAGGCCTGGCTGCGGGCCACCGACGGCGGCGAGCCCACCGGTGCGGTGGGGGCGTACATGAGTTCGATCAACCAGTCCTGGAACCCGCCCATGGAGGCCCAGGACGAGATCAACTTCCTGATCTGCGACCAGAGCTACAGCACTTACGGCGCCCTCTGCTTCGCCGGCTCCTGCTCGATGATGGACGAGTATGGCAGCGGCGGTGTGGACATGTTCAACACCTGGATCATCTTCGGTGACCCCTCGCTGCGGGTCATCGGCGCCGGCGAACCCCCGGCGCCGGCCTATATCGTCACCGGCCCGGGACCGGGACCGGCCAACGCGCCCCTGGTTCGCACCTTTGCACCGGACGCCACCGACACCTTCTCCTCCGAATTCACGGCCTATGGCGTGAGCGAGTTCGGGGTCAACGTGGCCTGTGGGGACATCACCGGCGACGGCCTCTGCGAGATCATCACCGGCCCCGGACCTGGCGCCGTCTTCGGCCCCCACGTCCGCGCTTTTGATTTCGATGGCACCCCGGTGGGCGGCGGCAGCAGTTTCATGGCCTACGGCACCCCGAAATACGGGGTCAACGTGGCCTGCGCCGACCTCAACGGTGACGGCACCGACGAGATCATCACCGGCGCCGGACCGGGCGCTGTCTTCGGTCCCCACGTCAGGGCCTTTGAGCTGGACGGCACTTCGACATCGCCCGTGTCCGGAGTGAACTTCTTCGCTTACGGCACACTGAAGTGGGGCGTCAACATCTGCGCCGGCGACATCGACGGCGACGGCTACGACGAAATCATTACCGGTGCCGGACCGGGCGCCGTCTTCGGCCCCCACGTCCGCGCCTTCAACGTGGACGGCGGCACGGCAACCCCGATCTCCGGGGTCAGTTTCATGGCCTACTCCACCAGCCGCTACGGTGTGCGGGTGGCCTGCGGCGACATCGACGGTGACGGCATCGACGAGATCATCACCGCACCGGGACCGGCTGCTGTCTTCGGCCCGCACATCCGCGCCTGGAACTACGACGGCGGCACCCTGACCCCGATCAGCCAGGTCAACTTCATGGCCTACGCCGACCTGACCAGGTTTGGCGCCACGGTGGCCGCGGCCGACGTCGACGGTGACGGCATCGACGAGATCATCACCGGCCCCGGCCCCGGCGCCAATCATCCCTCCACGGTGAAGGTCTGGGACCACGACGGTGACGGTGCGGTGCGGGAGATCCCCGAACTCTCCTTCGACGCCTATGAAACGGGCTATGGAGTGAACGTGGCCGGCGGCCGCCGCTGAGCCTCAACACGGTAACGAGCAACACCAGCCCGCCGGCAACGGCGGGCTTTTTTTATGCACAAAAAGGGGGGCAAGATCTGTGGACGTGCCGTCACCCTTTATAGAAACGGCACGGTGACGGCCGGGATGGTGACCCTCTCCCCCACCCCGGGAGGGGTGAAGGGGATGAAGGCGTGGTCCTGCCACATCAGCCAGCGGTAGAGCGGGTCTTCCAGGGGCCGGTGGAAGCGAAACTCCACCGATTGAGGACGACCGTCTGAAGTGACCGACCGGATCACCACCTCAAGATCCGCCAGTTCGATACGCTGGCCCACGGAGAAGGGCTGATCACCGCGGTAGATCCGGTCGAACATACGATACATGTTCCTGATGTCCACCGGCGGTGAGCGCTCATCACCGGGAACCGGACTGCCCGGGACCGCGAGAAATCCGCCCCGGGCGGTGATCAGCAGTGCTTGCTCCCCACTGCGCCGGATCTCCAGCGGTTGAACACCCGACCCCAGCACATGTCCACGGTGGGGGTATACCGTGCCGTCGAGGACACCGATCAGCGAGCTGTACACACTGATCGCCACGGTGGGTGTGTTGACCATCACCTGTATCTGCTGTTCTCCAGTGGGGCTGAG
>RCNC010002449.1_pt1 | contig 12378 bp, 15 predicted proteins | sample 2041301 | NCBI WGS metagenome assembly RCNC01 (sample SAMN09708231, study PRJNA481090) | Marine sediment metagenome, whole genome shotgun sequencing project. | biome: marine sediment; feature: ocean; material: sediment; isolation source: Sewage treatment plant 13A marine sediment (STP13A) ... | reverse complement strand
ACTGACGAACTTGCTGGGAAGGGCAATATCGTTGTGTGTAGACCGCCCGATTAGAACGCGTGGTCTATCCATCGTCAGTTCTTGCAGTACATTTCCATCGAAAGAAACATAGAGTGTCGGCGGCTCAGGCTTTGCCTCTACCTCATCTCTGTTCTCAATCAGGGAGCCTTCATGCCATGTACCTTCGGGCAACGTAGGATTTTCAATAAGATCTACGGTCGCAGGCAGTGTCTCTGCTTTGGCCAGGGTCAACAGGGCAATCCGATTTAATATACCGGGCCAGCCGCCTGAAGAGCGCCACAACTGGATGCAGACGGCGGTGGGAAAGACATATTCGGGTGCATTGCAGCCAGCTATGCGCAGCTTGTGGTATAGAAAATCGGTGGCCTCTCTGTAGGTCATCGGGCGCAGGTGAAAGTCGTGCGAAACACGTTTGCGAATCGACTCCATTGGCGGCGTTTCGATGATTGACCGCAGTGATCGGTCACTGACCAACACCATCCTGAGTGCGCTCTTGCTATGGCGTGTTCTAAGCGCAGCAAGTTCGCACAGGGAGCGCAGCGCTATTGGATTCAACTCGTGAGTATTCTCGAGGATCAACAATGGTGGTTCGTGAGATACCGATTGCTGTATCGCGAACACGCGCAACATTGCCAATAATTCGGTAATTGAAGCGTGCTCCATGGCATAGCCAAATTGCGACAGAATGGCTTCGAGCAGGCCGGTAGTATTCAGGTTAGAAGCGTCGACCACGGCAAATGCAGTGTTATCGGGAAGAGAGTCGACGAAATTCTGAACAATCGTGGATTTGCCGGATAAGCTTGGGCCCTGCAGCAAACACAAGCCGTTGGATGTTGTCCGAATTTCCTGCAACACTTTCAAGGCTTCTTGTTGCGATGCATAGTCAACGTTCGCCGATACATCCCCATGGGTGGGGAATGGTTGTTGCGTCAGGCCGGCGGCGGCTAGATCCATAAATTTGAACTCGCAATCATGCTTGTGGCGTAAGATTCGAAGTCTTGGGTCCCGGCACTGACTTTATGTTTAGTTATTGCCGGGTCAGCCAGTCTACGATTGCAGCCAAATAGTTGTAAACCGGTATCAAACGACTCGTTATTTATCAAAGTTTTATCGATTAGTACGAGAAAAAGAATTAGTAAATAACGGTAAGGTATTGAAATAAAAGAATGTTATTATTTTATGATCTTAATCATTCGCACAAGCGTTGGGGCATAAGGCATTGAATATTAAGTTAAATGCAACGGACCTGACATTGTTTCGTGGGGACCGCTGCCTGTTCAAGGATTTGAGCTTTGCGCTAAATCCGGGTGAATTATTGCTTCTTGAAGGCAAAAACGGCAGTGGCAAGACCAGCCTGTTACGTGCAATCGCTGGCTTGCTCGAGATGGAATCAGGGGCGATTCATTGGAATGGTTTGCCAGTGAGCAAGGAACCTCAGGTATTTCAGAATTCTCTTGTCTGGATGTCGCATAAGGTCGGCTTTAAAGGGGATTTGACGCTTGTCGAAAATCTTCAATACGAGTCGAAACTGCGTCCGCCATCGACGGCAGACTTGGATGACACCCTGAAGCAGCTGAACCTTGGCAAGTTGCGACGCCTGCCAATGCGATCGCTGTCGGCGGGCCAACAACGTCGCGTGGCGCTAGCGCGAATGCTGCTGTCATCAGCGACGCTGTGGATGATGGACGAGCCGGTCTCGAATCTGGACAGCGAAGGACGCGAACTTGCTATTCGCTTGCTGGGCAAGCATCTAAGCGACGGTGGCATGGCAATTGTTGCAGCACATCAGGACATCGACCTCGATGTGCCGACGCAAAAGATTCTGCTTCAATGAGTGCTGGAAACGAGCAAATGCCGGGTATCTTCGCCGGAATGATGGCGCTAATGAAGCGCGATCTCGGGCTTGCGATAAAACGTCCTGGCGATGTCTTGAACCCTCTGTTTTTCTTTGCGATGGTCGCAACGTTATTTCCGCTGGCTGTTGGCCCCGGTGAAGCGCAGCTGCAGTTCAGCGGCCCAGGGGTACTGTGGGTGGCCGCCTTGCTGGCGACCTTATTGTCGCTGAATAGCCTGTTTCTTTCCGACTACGAAGATGGCAGTCTTGAGCAGCTGCTGGTGAGTCCAATACCCTTGTCGGCAATGGCTCTGAGCAAGTCACTCGCGCATTGGCTGACAAGCGGATTGCCGCTGGTAATCGTATCGCCGCTAATTGCCATAACGTATCAAATGTCTCTGGCCGTGACGGGTGTCCTGATGGCGACTTTGGCCTTGGGTACGATTAGCCTCAGTTTGCTTGGATCCATAGGTGCTGCATTGACGGTCGGTTTACATCGTGGAACGGCGCTATTAAGCCTTCTGATCTTGCCGTTGGCGATGCCGGTCTTGATCTTCGGTGCGCGGACTGTTTCTTTGGTGGCATCCGGAGATGGAGTTGCCGGGGGCCTGTATTTTTTGTCCGCCTATGCACTGCTAATGATTTCAATTTCGCCATTCGCAACTGCTGCCGCATTGCGAATTAGTAACGAGTAGAATCCCCCTATGTGGACATTTTTTCATAAACTGGCTTCACCGCCACACTTCTATCGTATTGCCAGATATATGATTCCCTGGTTTGCCGTGCCTGGCCTCCTGCTGGTCGCTTATGGCGCGTACTCGGGTCTGTTTGTCGCGCCTGCCGACTACCAGCAAGGCGATGCATTTCGCATTATTTATGTGCATGTGCCGGCTGCGTATCTGTCGATGATGGCGTACATGATCATGGCGGTCGGTGCCGGTATCGGTCTGATCTGGCGCATGAAGCTTGCACACGCAGTCTCTGCGGCTGCGGCGCCTTTGGGGGCCTGGTTTACTTTTCTCGCGCTTGCGACCGGATCGATCTGGGGTCGCCCGATGTGGGGAACCTGGTGGGAGTGGGGTGACCCGCGATTAACCTCCGAGCTCGTTATGCTGTTTCTGTATTTCGGCTATATGGCCCTGCGCAATGCGATTGACGATACGGCCAAGGCGGACCGGGCAAGCGCCGTTCTGGCACTGGTTGGTGCGATCAACATACCCATCATTCACTTCTCAGTGGAATGGTGGAGTTCCTTGCATCAAGGCCCGACCTTGGTTAAAAAAGGCGGACCCGCGATGGACACAGCGATGCTGTATCCCTTGCTTGCGATGATTTTGGGATTCACACTAATATTTGCGGCACTATTGCTGCGGCGAGTTCGAACGGAAGTCTTGTATCGTGAGCGCCGTAAGCGATGGGTAAGAGATTTGGTCTTGTCAACGAACGGTAAAGGTTAATGAGCGGAGCTACGATGGGTGCTTACGGAACGTATGTTTGGGGGTGTTTTGCACTCACTGCAGCAGTGTTAGTCATTTGCGAGTGGCGAGCTCGAACTCGCCATCGCCATGTGTATCGGGATATCGAGGTGCGCGTTAAAGCACTGGGAGACACAGAATGACACCGCGTCGTCAACGAATGTGGGCGGTAGGCCTGGCGCTGACCGGTATTGTGCTGGCGGCCACGCTGACGTTGCGTGCAATGAAGGACAACATGATGTTCTTCATTCCGGTGTCAGATGTCGTCGCTGGTGAGTTTCCTGAGGACAGGACTTTTCGGGTTGGCGGTCTGGTCGTCGACGGCAGTGTGCACCGCGAGCCCGGATCTTTGGAGATGGAGTTTCGGGTGACTGATCTGCGTTGCGAACTACCGGTTCGCTATACAGGCGTATTGCCCGATCTGTTTCGCGAGGGGCAGGGCGTCGTCGCACATGGACGCATGCTGGCCAGCGGTGATTTTGAGGCCGATACGATCCTTGCCAAACATGATGAAAACTACATGGCGCCGGAGGTGGCTGAGTCGCTTGCGGAACACATCGGTGAGCAAACAGCTGGTCTCGCCGCGGGATCCAGCGAGTGCGATAGTCCGTGATTCCTGAACTCGGACATTTTGCGCTAATCCTCGCGCTGTCTTTGGCGGTTTGTCAGGGCGTCTTGCCATTAGTAGGTGCGTACCGGAACGACGCGACTCTTATGTCGGTTGCTCGAACGGCGGCGCAAGGTCAGTTCTTTTTCGTCGCTGTGGCTTTCGCCTGTTTAACCTGGTCATTTCTGCAAAGCGATTTCTCAGTGGCTTACGTCGCTAACCATTCACAGCTGGCCTTGCCGACGGTGTACAAGATATCCGCAGTCTGGGGCGCGCATGAAGGTTCGTTGCTGCTTTGGATATTGATCATGTCAGCGTGGACGGTTGCGGTCGGGCGCTATAGCCATAATTTGCCGGAGGAGTTCGCGACTCGGGTCATTGGTGTTCTGGGTCTGCTGTCAGTCGGCTTTCTGCTGTTCACTTTATTTACGTCAAACCCGTTTGATCGACTCGACATCGTGCCGTTGGACGGCGCCGATCTAAATCCGCTATTGCAGGATCCGGGCCTGGCGATTCATCCGCCGATTCTGTACGTCGGCTACGTCGGATTTTCAGTTGCATTTGCATTCGCGATCGCCGCGATGCTCAGCGGCAATCTCGACCAGCAATGGGCTAAGTGGACCCGACCCTGGACGACCGCTGCATGGTGTTTCCTCACGGTGGGGATTGCGCTGGGAAGCTGGTGGGCTTACTACGAACTTGGTTGGGGTGGCTGGTGGTTTTGGGACCCGGTCGAAAACGCCTCATTCATGCCGTGGCTAATGGGCACAGCCTTGATTCATTCGCTGGCCGTTACGGAAAAGCGCGGTCTGTTCAAAAGTTGGACACTATTGCTCGCGATAAGCGCATTCTCTTTGAGTCTGCTCGGAACGTTTCTGGTTCGCTCCGGAATTCTCGTCAGCGTGCACGCTTTCGCAACCGACCCGACGCGTGGGTTTTTTATCCTGACGTTCCTTGGCATCGTAATTATAGGTGCGCTCATTTTGTATGCGATACGTGCACCCGATCTCGATTCTGCGGCTGGTTTTCATCTCTTGTCACGCGAAACATTTTTGCTACTAAACAACATCCTGCTGGTGGTTGCGGCTGCTGTCGTTTTCTACGGCACGCTGACACCTCTGCTTTACGACGTGTTGAAACTTGGCAAGATCTCTATTGGCCCACCGTGGTTTGAGTTCGCGATGTTGCTACCGATGTTGCCACTGGTGCTGCTATTAGGCGTAGGCATGCACACTGCATGGCGTATGCAGCCGCTGAACGCCTTGGCGAAGCGCTTGCGGATACCGGCGTTGGTGGCAGTGCTCGCGGGCGTTCTGGTGCCAGGGCTTCTCTACGGGCGCTTTGGCGTGATGGTCTCAATCGGCGTTGCGGCGGCCGTTTGGATCATGGTTTCTGCATCGATTGAACCGTTGCGTTCCTGGCGGCGCAAAGACGGTGCGACCGGCATTACGCGCGCGATGCTGGGTATGTCTGTGGCACATTTTGGCGTTGGTTTTTTCACGCTCGGCATCGTATTGGTATCAGCTTTCAATGTCGAAACCGATCAGGCGATGAAGAGGGGCGGCAACGTTGAAGTCGCCGGCTACAGTTTCGAGCTGCGCGAACTACGTAATGTAGAAGGTGCGAACTACCAGGCAATTGAAGGTCGCGTCGAAATACGCAAAGACGGAGAGCTCATCGGTGAGGTTCTGCCGCAAAAAAGACAGTACATCGTGCAACAAAACATGATGACCGAAGCCGGTATTGATGCGGGTTGGAATCGTGATCTCTTTATTGCCCTTGGCGATCAACTGGGTAACGATACTTGGAGTGTTCGCGTTCAGTACAAGCCGATGATTCGCTTTATCTGGTTGGGTGCTTTCATTATGGCGCTCGGTGGCTTGATCGCTATTTCTGATCGGCGTTACAGAAGCACACCCTGATGGTTAAGTTCCTGATGCCACTGGTTGCGTTTCTCGCGTTGGTCGCGATTTTTATCGTTGGTTTAACGATGGACCCATCGCGAATTCCATCACCGTTGCTGGAAAATCCGGCACCCGAGTTTTCCTTGCCATCGTTGCAGGATCCGTCAGTCGAAGTCGGCTCCGCGAACTACGCAAACCAGATGGCACTGGTCAATATCTGGGCAACCTGGTGTCCGGGTTGTCGACAGGAACACGGGTTTCTGGTCGAGCTCGCCAACGAAGGGACTATTCCTATATTCGGACTAAATTGGCGAGATAATCGTCCCGATGCACTGCAGTGGCTGCAGGGACTGGGTAACCCATATATCGCGTCCGGGTTTGACGCCGATGGCCGTGTCGGTATCGACTGGGGTGCGTACGGTGCGCCCGAGACCTTCCTCCTCGATCAAAACGGCATTGTGATTCACAAACACATTGCACCATTGACGCGTGCGATATGGGAACGCGATTTCCTGCCGTTAATTCGCGCACGGGAGAGTAGTGAATGAACAAGCTGCTGATTTTGGCGGGTGCATTATTGCTTCTCGCCGGCAACGCGTTTGCGATTGATGCTGGTCAGTCATTCGATGATCCTGAGCTGCAAGCACGTTACGAAAAAATCATTGCCGAGGTACGTTGCCTCAAGTGCCAGAACCAAACGATTAAAGATTCCAATGCGTTTCTCGCGTCGGATTTGCGTCGCGAAATCCGACGATTGTTGGAAGAAGGCAATACGGATGATGAGGTTTACGACTTTTTGGTAGCACGCTACGGCGACTTTGCGTTATATCGGCCGCGCACGTCCGGGCGTACTCTGATTCTGTGGATTGCGCCGATGCTGTTCTTGGTGTTTGGCGGCTTCGCGCTATGGCGTGTTGTGCGACGCCGCACGAGCATGTCCATCGACGATGACACGATGGACGAGGTCTAGGTTCGTGACTCTTTGGGTTGCATTAGCGGCCATGTGTCTGGTGGCGACGCTATTCTTAATCTGGCCGTTGTATCGTCAGCAACAACGACTGTCTTTGCTCATAGTCGGCTGCGTTGCCACTATCGTAATCATTTCCCTGGGAATGTATGCGCACCAGGGGCGACCGGGTCTGCCATCGGGTGCCGGTAGCGGAGAGCAGCCAGATATCGAAGCGATGGTGATCTCGTTGGCTGCCCGTCTGGAAAACGAACCTGATGACTTGAATGGCTGGAAGATGTTGGGTCGTTCTTACATGACGATGCAGAACTTCGCGGGTGCTGTGGAGGCCTACGAGCGAGCAGTTGAGATTGAAGAATCACAGAATGCACAGACTTTGGTTGACCTCGGTGCTGCCATATTGGCTAGAGACAAGGCAGGTATTAATGGGCGAACAGCGGCGTTGTTTGAAAGCGCATTGGCGCTAGAGCAGAATAATCCAAACGCCCTGTTTTACGGTGGCATCGCGGCGCTCAATCGTGGTGATACCGAATTAGCCGCCGAGCGCTGGGAAATTCTCCTCGGCCTTAATCCTCCGGATGAGATTCGGGGTGTTCTCGAACAACGCGTGGCGGAGTGGCGCGGTGAGCCATTGCCGCTACAGGAGGCACCGCAAGTTACACCAGCAGGGCCCGTTATTAGCGCCAGGATCTCCGTGCCTGCAGCGATACAGGAGGCACTTCCAGCGGACGCGTCGGTATTTATTATTGCGCGCGATCCGGCACAACCATCGCCACCGATAGCGGTCACGCGCAGACAATTATCGGAGTTACCGGCGGTCGTGACATTAGGCGACAGCGAGTCGATGATTCCGGGTAGAAATTTGTCCGCTTTTGCTGAGTTTGAAATCATCGCGCGGATTTCTGTTTCAGGGCAGCCTATTGCACAATCTGGTGACCGCTTTGCGTCGGCAATTGTTAAGCCTGCCCAGAGCAATGAAATAACCCTGCTAATCGAACAGCAAGTCCCCTAAGAGATAATCGATGGCTGAAGAGATTGAAACAGCACCCATGTGTTTTGCCTGTGGGCCGGATAATCCCATAGGCCTGAAAATTGATTTTCATGTTGAAGGTGATGTGTGCACAGGAGAATTTACGCCAAACGAACACCACGTTGGCTTTCAGAATACGGTCCATGGCGGCATTATCTATACGGTGCTTGATGACGTAACCGCGAATATTCTCTACCGGCAGGGGCGCAAGGCGTTTACAGCGCGCTGTGAAATTCGCTATCGACAACCGTGTGCGGTTGGCGAAAAGCTCTTCCTCAAAGGATGGATCGAAAGCGAGCGACGTCGCTTGGTCTTACTCAAAGGGGAGATCAGACGCAGCTCTGACAATGTCGTTGTCGCAGACTGTGACTCGAGCTTTATGCTCGAGAAACTTTAGGAATCCGAGGCTCAGGTATGGCAATTCCCGCAATGCTACAAGGCAATCTGAGATTGCCATTGATCGGTGCTCCAATGTTTATAGTTTCTCAACCGCCGTTGGTCATTGCGCAATGTACCGCCGGCATTGTTGGTTCCTTCCCGGCGCTCAACGCACGCCCACAATCGCGGCTTGACGACTGGATCCGAGAGATCAAGGATGGCCTCGGGCAGTATCGTGAAGAACATCCGAACGATCCGGTCGCACCTTTCGCAGTAAACCAAATTGTTCACAAGAGTAATACTCGCCTGTACGCAGACATGGAAACTTGCGTTAAGCACGAAGTGCCCATTGTCATCACCAGTTTACGCCCGCCCGAAGACGTCGTGAAGGCCGTGCACGCATATGGTGGTTTAGTATTTCACGACGTGATTAGTTTGCGGCATGCGCGTAAAGCGATGGAGCAGGGCGTTGATGGAATCATTGCGGTTTGTGCAGGTGCCGGTGGCCATGCAGGCCCTTTGAGTCCATTCGCGTTAATCAAGGAAATACGCCGTGAGTTCGATGGCGTGCTCATCTTGTCAGGTTGCATGTCGAGTGGCGGCGATATTCTCGCTGCGCAAGCGATGGGCGCGGATCTTGCTTATATGGGCACCCGTTTTATCGCCACTGAAGAAGCGCACGCCGTGCCAGACTACAAGCAAATGATTGTGGATAGCAGCGCAGCGGATATCGTGTACTCCTCTTTGTTTTCCGGCGTGCATGGTAACTATTTGTCGGAGAGCGTGAGGAACGCCGGATTCGATCCGCAGGATTTGCCCGACGGTGATCAAAAAACCATGGACTTCGGCAAGCGCGATGAGAATGATGCAAAAGCATGGCGCGATATCTGGAGCGCCGGCCAGGGGACGGGTGGCGTCGATGCAGTATTGCCGGCGTCCGAACTTATATTGCGAATGCAGAAAGAATACGACGCAGCGCGCGCACGGTTGGCGATAGGGTAGTTAATGAAATTCGTCGCAATGTCTTATTTGTTTGTTGGCGTCGGCGGCGCCCTCGGAGCAATGGCGCGATTCGCCTTCAACGTTGCATTGCAACGTGGCAGCAATTTTCCATGGGGAACTCTCAGCGCGAATTTGTTGGGTTGTTTCTTGATGGGCGCCTTGGCGCATTTGGTCGCGAGCTCCGATTGGTTTAATAACTCGGGGATTATTCCGGACCAATACCGTTTACTTTTCGCGGTTGGCTTCTGCGGGAGCTTTACGACGTTGTCGGCGATGATGCTCGAATTGCATACCATGCTGCAACGCAACGAACTGTTAGCGCCATTCGCCTATTTAGTGGCAAGCGTGGTGGGTGGTTTTGCGTGCTTTTATGCCGGGTTTACTTTGCTGCGCATGCTTCGAGGATACGCATAATCCGGTCCAGCCAGTCTTGATGCTCGGGCTTCATTAACACAGAGCGAAGACAGGTCACCGAATCTGCATCGATCTCCAGGCCAGGAATACACGAGGCGACAAGCTCGACCGGCACCTCCATCATAGCCAGATGAAGTTCCTGAGTGGCAGCACGAGCGAAAATGTCACGTGCTGCTTGAGATGCTGCACTCGCACTATCGGCCGACACCGCATACACAACGATATCGAGTTCGGGTTGCAGTAGCGGCTGATAAGCGCTGCTTGCAACAAGTCGCCGCCAAAACTCCTGCGCGGCATCCAGACTTTGATCCAACCAAAGGGCGTGCTGACCACCCTTTTCTAAAGGAAATAATTTCTGCGTTGCCCACAACGCCACCGCGGCAGCGCCTGGCCGGGAGCACTCCAGGCTTATCTCGCCAAGATGTAGTTCCGCCGAGCTGAAGTACGTGAAAGGTGAGTCGTGTTTGTAGAAGCGGCCGACACTCGGGTCGCGAAACAACACACAGCCGCAGCCATACGGCTGCAATCCGTGCTTGTGCGGATCAACGACGATGGAGTCCACATCACACAGTCGATCATAGCTGGCGCGTACATTCTCGCGCAGGCGGTCGCACAGTCCGAAATAGCCGCCGTATGCAGCGTCAGCGTGCACGCGTGCACCGTATTGATCGGCGAGAGCGAGAATTTCAGGCAAGGAATCGACGGCGCCAAGGCCGGTATTGCCGATGGTGGCAACAATCGTTCCAACATCCCCGGCCTGCAGCAATTCCTCGATGGCGGACAGACGCATGTGTCCCGAGTCATCGATCGCGACCGGCGAAAATGGCAGGCCCAATACTTCGCTGATTCTCTGGTGAGTGTAGTGCGCTTGCGCTGACGCGATAATGCGTTTGCCAGGATGTAATCGTCCTGCTATCCAAAGTGCCTCTAGGTTGGCCATCGTGCCGCCGCCGGTTAGATGCCCCAATGGCTGGTCCCAGCCATACATTTCGCCAAGCTCGACGATGCATTCTTTCTCGAGTGGTGAGCTGGCACGACTGCCGTCGAGCGCATGATTATTCGGGTTCACCCACAGCGACATCGCGTACGCGATGCGAGCGATCGCGTGCGGCGGCTTAAGCATCTGACCCGCATATTGAGGATGATAGTACGGGTAGTTGTCCTGCATGCGCGTCGCGACCTCCTGCAGGACTCGCTCGGCTGCCTCTGGGTCAAATTCCGGAGTGAAGTCGGGCAGGTGATCGTAGCCCTCTGCGAGGGTCGACAGTGCGTTACGAAGTAACTCGAGTTCGGCAGGATTGATCATTCCACGCAGCTTAGCGCAAAAAAAAGTCCGATTGGAGTTACCATTGCAGCATGAGCAATGATCAATCCAGAATGAATATTCGCTCCGCTGCAGCGTGGGAGCCGCTGGTCGGTTATTCGCGCGCAGTCAGGGTGGGCAATTTCGTCTTTGAGGCATCGCCACCGGCGACTTCGATGCTCGAAGTCAGCAAGCTCATCGATCCGCGTATGCTGGTTGAAATTGAGGCTGACGCAATAGTCGATAACGACAGTCGATAGCTAGTGCAACGCAGGAGCCTATCTCTCGCTGAGGCACGAAGAATTGCTTTGGCGGCGCAAGGATTTGACCGGCCGCGTCCTGGAGCCGGGTCCGACAAGCGCCACTTTCGGCGGGTATTTAACACCCTGAGCCTATTGCAGCTGGACTACGTCAACGTCTTGATGCCAGCACATTTTCTAATACCCTGGTCTCGCCTTGGTGCCTACGATCGCTCTGCATTTAAAAAGTACATTTATCAAAGCGGCGAGTGCACGGAACAATGGGCTCACGAAGCATCGATCGTGCCGACGAATGCCTGGCCGTTACTGGAGCACCGTCGAAATTCACACGCGATGCACAAGAACAATCCATTGCGACGTATTCGAAATCACACGGCCTATCTGGACGCGGCGCTGAAACGGGTTGAGGCAGACGGCGCAGTGACCGCCAACGACTTGCCGCCCGTGCCTGGGCCAAAACGAAAAGCAGGTGACTGGCACCGTTCCATTCCGCGTTGGGCATTGGAGTATCACTTTGCCAAAGGCAATCTGGCTGTCGCAGATCGCTTGCCCAATTTTCAGCGCGTTTACGACTTGCCATCACGGGTGGTGCCGCAGGAGCATTTGACCCGGTCCTTTGACAAGCGATCTGCCCAGCACGAACTCCTGAGGCGTGCGGCATCCGGATTAGGCGTTGCGACATTGCAGGATCTGGCGGACTACTTTCGGATGACCGCTCGCGAGGCAGCACCGTTGCTCGATGAACTTTCAGAGATGGGCGATTTGCTGCCGGTGCAGGTCGAGGGTTGGGAAGAGCAGGCATTCCTGGCTAAAGGCGCCAGACTGCCGCGCCAAATTGGCGGGGCATCATTGTTGTCGCCATTTGATCCTGTCGTCTGGTTTCGGCCGCGCGCATTGCGACTATTCGAATTTCACTATCGTATCGAGATTTATGTGCCCGCTGCTAAACGCAAATGGGGCTACTACGTGTTCCCTATGCTAGAAGGCGACCGCATGGTGGGCCGGATAGAGGCAAAGGGTGAGCGCGCTAAGGGGCAGCTGCGCGTGATGAACGTATGGTGGGAAGCCGGGGTGCAGCCGAGTGCGGCGCGGACGACCAAGCTAGAGGGCGAGTTAGGGCGGTTGGCAAAACTGGCCGGGTTGGACGAGGTGGGTTGGACACCCTAGCACCCGGCGCGCGTTA
>RCNC010005162.1_pt1 | contig 12381 bp, 12 predicted proteins | sample 2041301 | NCBI WGS metagenome assembly RCNC01 (sample SAMN09708231, study PRJNA481090) | Marine sediment metagenome, whole genome shotgun sequencing project. | biome: marine sediment; feature: ocean; material: sediment; isolation source: Sewage treatment plant 13A marine sediment (STP13A) ... | reverse complement strand
AATGCACCGCGAATTATTGAAGCCGATATCGAGCAGGGCTTCCTGCTGCTGAGCGACCTGGGCACTGTCCAGTATCTCGACGCATTAAGTAAAATGCCGTCGCTGGCCGGTGAGCTGTATGGCGATGCGATGCAGGCGCTCGCAGTGATGCAACAGCGCGGCACTGCGTACCAGTCCACACTGCCGACCTATGATGATGCGTTGCTGCGCTTCGAGTTATCGCTGTTTCACGACTGGTTATGCGAAACGCATCTCGGCATCAAATTTTCAGATGCAGATGAGGAGCAGTGGCAGCGTGTGTGTGACCTGCTGGTGGCAAACGCGCTCGATCAACCTCAGGTATTTGTGCATCGCGACTATCACTCGCGCAATCTGATGCGAACCGAACACGACAATCCGGGAATCCTCGACTTTCAGGATGCGGTAGAAGGTCCGTATACCTATGACCTGGCATCCTTGCTAAAGGATTGTTACGTGCGCTGGCCCGCGCAGCAAGTACGTGATTGGGCGCTCAGCTTTTATGCGCGGCTTGATGACGAAGCACGGCAACATTCCGATGCAGATACTTTCATGCGGCACTTCGAGCTGATGGGCGTGCAGCGGCACTTAAAGGCCGGCGGAATTTTCGCGCGCCTGAATCACCGTGATGGTAAGCCCGGATACATGGCAGACATACCGAGAACACTGCAATACATTGTTGAACTGGGACCGCATCATGGCGAGCTCGAATTCTTGATCAGTCTGATCAATAAGCATTGTCTGCCTGCACTGGAAAGCACTCCGTGATAGCGATGATTCTCGCAGCAGGTCGTGGAGAACGCCTTCGTCCGCTGAGCGATTCCGTACCTAAAGCACTAGTCGAAGTGCACGGACAAAGCTTACTGGAGCGGCACTTGCTGGCAATGAAAGCTGCCGGCGTTGAAACAGTGGTTATCAATCTTGGCTGGCTCGGCGAGCAACTCGCCGCGCGCGTTGGCTCGGGCGCTGACTATGGGCTGAACGTCATTTACAGTCCGGAAGACGACGGCATTCTGGAAACCGGCGGCGGCATTCATCGTGCATTGCCGATGCTCGGAAGTGAGCCGTTTCTGGTGGTCAATGCCGATATTTTCACGGACATGCCGCTGCCTGATGCGGATTTCGACGAGCAGACCCTGGGGAAATTGATTCTGGTACCGACGCCAACACACAAGGCGCACGGCGATTTCGATATTGTCGGCGGCCGTTTGCGCAACGGCAAACAGCCGGAGCTGACGTTTAGTGGTGTCGCTATCTACCGCCCGGAATTTTTCGCAAACTGCGATGCGGGCCGATTTTCGGTAGCGCCGATGCTGCGCGCAGCTGCGGATGCCAATCAAATGGCCGCGAGCGAGTACGCAGGGACCTGGGTTGACGTCGGGACGATCGAGAGGCTAGAAGCCCTCAACAGCGACTAAGCTGGAGTTATCGAGCTTTAGGTGGCGCAGCAAGTGCGGTAGCAAACGATCACGCACAACATCCAGGTCGCTTTCTGCACCGAGTCGGTTCAAGTCAGTCACTTCGAGATCTTGGAATCCGCAGGGATTAATTCTCGAAAAAGGTTCGAGATCGACATTAACGTTTAGCGCCATACCGTGAAAGCTGGCGCCACGTCGAATGCGCAGGCCTACGCTGGCAAGCTTCACTCCTTCGACGTAGACGCCAGGAGCGTCGCAACGACTAGCCGCCGCGATGTCGAATTCCGCGGCGAGATCAACGACGCTTTGCTCGAGAGCTGTGACCAGATCGCGCACGCCGATGTCGGCGCGCCGAATATCGATCAATGGATAGATCATTAGCTGTCCTGGCCCGTGGTAAGTCACCTGGCCGCCGCGATCAATCTGCACTACCGGGATATCGCCTGTGGCGAGCAAATGTTCCGGTGCCGTATTTAGCCCCAGTGTGAATACGGGTTCGTGCTGGCAAAACCATATTTCGTCGCGGCTGGTCTCGTCGCGCGTGTCCGTGAATTGCTGCATCGCGCGCCAGACTGGCTCGTAGGTTTGCAAGCCGAGATTGCGAATCGCGATCTCACTCATAACGCCATCAATATTTCGACATGCGATGTTACTTCACGGTAGATATCATCAAGCTGCTGCTGACTTTGCGCTACTACAGTGACAGTTACCGAGACGAACGCACCATTACGACTCAACGAACTTACGATAGCCTCATCCACGAGCGGGCCGGTATGTTTCTCGACCAGTTCTCGTGCCAGTGCGAGAAATTCGGCTGATTCGCGCCCCATGATCTTGATTGGAAAATCGCAGGGAAATTCGAGCAGGGTTTCGTCGTTCACGACAACTTACTCAAACCAGAGACTGACACCATCCGTGGTGCGTTGCCAAAATGAGCCCGATGGATTGTCGCTGAGTGCACGCAACGGCGCCTTCATCAGTTCCTCGTCACCAAGATTGATACTTATCTCAGCCAGAGGCTGACTCTGCGCGACCGGCGCTTCGATGACGGCCGGAATATTCAGTGTGGACACGAGCGAGTCATAGGATCCCCGCGGCACTGTGATGTACAAATCGTCGAGAACGCCCAATGAGCTATATTCATTAGCCGACTTCCAGACGCGCGTCTTCGTAATCTCGACGTCTGCCTGATACAGCAGTCGTGTTTCGAAAAACCGGAATCCGTAATTGATCAATGCCTGGCTACCGTCAACGCGAGCTTTGGCGCTCGACGTGCCGAGCACGACTGAAATAATTCGCATGTCATCGCGCTGAGCGGAAGCGACCAGGCAATATCCGGCAGCGTCGGTGAAGCCTGTTTTCATGCCATCAACAGAATCATCGCGCCACAGCAAATTATTGCGGTTGGGTTGCGTGATTTCATTAAAGGTAAATTCCTTTACCGAATACCAGCGATAGTACTCAGGAAACTGTTCAATGATTCCTCTTGCCAGTGTTGATAGATCGCGAGCGCTTGAGTAGTGCTCATCACCGGGCAGTCCGGTCGAATTCATGAAGTGACTGGAGTGCATACCAAGCGCAGCCGCCTGTTGATTCATCATTTCAGCAAACACCGCTTCGGAACCGGCGACAAACTCCGCCAATGCGACGCTGGCGTCGTTGCCCGACTGAACGATCATGCCGAGCAGCAAATCCTCGACCGTCACCCGTTTGCCAACTTCAATGAACATTCTTGAGCCCTGAGTACGCCAGGCCTTTTCGCTAATCGTCACTTCGTCTTGCAGGCTGATCTGCTCCGATTGAAGCGCATTGAATACGACGTACGCCGTCATCAATTTGGTAAGGCTGGCGGGCGGTACCGCGTTGTCGGGATCTAGAGATGCGAGCTCATGTCCCGTCCTGCTATCGATAACCAGATAGCTGGTCGCGCCGATAATCGGCGGTGCTGGAACCGGTCGCGGCTGCTGGGCGTTGCTGAGAGTGGTAACCAGGAGCAGGAATACTGCAAGTAAGCGAACTTTCATGAATTCTCTGGGGGTGCGGATCAGGGCGCGTATTCTACCCGGATTCTGCCAAGACAAAAATTAGTCTGTGACGATAATTGGATCGACGATACCAAGCTTGGCGAGTTCTTCGACCAGCAGGTCATACTGATCGACGCCCTGAATCGGACCCATACGCACACGGTACAGGGCCGGACTGACAGAGGTGTCCTCATGCACTGCGGCGGCGCCAATACCGCCGCTTCTGAGCAAAGACAGGCGTCGATCGGCATTGGCACGGCTGCCGAATGCGCCAATCTGTACGTAAATGTGGTTCGGATTAGCGGGCACGTTAGCCGCAGCTTGTGGCTGCGCCACAGCCTGCTGTGGCGCGGGCGCAGTGACTTGGCGTGTCGGTTGGTCGCCGCCAGGTGCTTCGAAAGTGATGGATTCAACCTCAACCAGGCTGGTCCCGGTCTTGATCATGTCGAGTTTCTGCGCCGCCGAGTAGGACAAGTCGATGATGCGATTGTCGACGAAAGGACCGCGATCATTGACGCGCACAACAATGCTTCTGTTGTTGCTCAGATTGCGAACACGCACGTAGGTCGGTAAGGGCAGCGTTTTATGCGCGGCCGTCATGCCGTACATATCGTAAGGCTCTCGATTCGAAGTCAGGTTGCCGTGAAATTTTTTGCCGTACCAGGACGCGACACCGCGTTCCTTATAGCCAACTGCGCTGGGCATAACCGTGTACGGCTTGCCAAAAACCTCGTAATCAGGCCCGTTGCCGTAGCGGCTTCTTGCCTCCGGGCGCGGCACCGCGTCGCCCGGCAGACCCTTTATGTCGCCGCTGCCGGACTTGGGTGGCCCATCCTGTGCCTTATGCGAGCCGCAGCCCACAACAACGGCGAGAAGGGCGAACGCAACCAGCAAGCGCAGCGGCTTAGGTATCGTCACGTGCCACTTCTATCGCGATTTCCTGACCGAGCTGATGCACGGCTAATGCATACATGACACTGCGGTTGTAGCGGGTGATTACGAAGAAATTGTGAAACCCGACCCAATACTCGGTGCCGGCATCGCCTTCATACGTGATCAACTGCGCAGCACTGTCTTTTTCCTGCGACGTGGAAAACATGACACCCGATTCACTCAGAGAGTCTACGGTTTCATCTGCAGACAATTGATTGGCAGGAGGCGGACCTTGAAAGTGGTCGCTCAATGTCGCCTGCGTCGTAACTTCTTCGCCTGTTCTCCATTTATGCTCGACGAAGTAGTTGGCGATACTGCCGGCAACATCGGTCCAGTTATTCCAGATATCTCGCTTGTCGTCGCCGGTCGAGTCAACCGCGTAGGCACGGTAACTTGATGGCATGAACTGCGGCCTGCCCATAGCGCCAGCATAAGAGCCGAATGCGTCTGTCGCCTGCATGTCCTCTTCGCGAACCAGCAGCAGGAATTCTTGCAGTTCACGACGAAAGAACTTTTGTCGCGGCGGATAATAGAACGCCAGCGTGGTCAGGGCGTCGAGTACGCGATGGCCGCCGGTAATTCGACCATAGTAGGTCTCAACACCAATGATGCCGACCATGATTTCGACCGGGACACCGGTCTCATTGCTGACGCGTTCCAATGCTGCACGGTTCTCGCGCCAAAACTTGGCGCCCGCTGCGACACGTTCTTTGGTCATGAAAATCGGCCGGTAGTCGGCCCAGGTCAGAGTTCTCTCAGCTGGCTTGGAGATCTGCTCGATAATCGATTCTTTAAATTCAGCCTGCCCGAGAATTTCCTCAAGTGTGGCGCGATCGTAGTCGTGTTCGCTCACCATGCTATCGATAAACGCATCGACATTGGCTTGTCCTGTATCAACAGCATAAGCGCTTGAGCTTGCTGCGAGAAAAAAAGTAATTCCGGCGAGGAGTCGAGAAGTCATTAGTGTGGGAGAAGTTTCCGGTGCGAGTGAATGGACATCAGAATACCGAAACCAGCCATCAGCGTCACCATAGATGTGCCGCCAAAACTGACCAGTGGTAAAGGAACGCCAACGACCGGCACGAGACCGGTGACCATTGCCGTGTTCACAAAAACGTAGACAAAGAAGGTCAGGCTTATCGAGCCGGCGAGTAGTCGCGAGTACGTGTCCGGTGCCTGCATCGCGATATACAAGCCGCGGCCGACGACAAACATGTAGAGAACGAGCAGGGACAGCACCCCAAGCAGGCCCATCTCCTCGCCAATGACTGCGAAAATAAAGTCTGTGTCTCTTTCCGGTAAGTACTCAAGATGGGCTTGCGAGCCGTTGGTCCAGCCTTTACCGAAGAGACCACCAGACCCAATCGCGATTTTCGACTGAATAATATTGTAGCCGGCACCCAGTGGATCGCTGGTCGGGTCGATCAGTGTCAGGACGCGTTGCTTTTGATAGTCCTCCATTAACTGCCACAGGCCAAACGCGCCGGGCACAGACAGCACCGCAAGCGTAATCATTAATCGAACAGGCAGACCCGCGAGTACGATAACGATCAGGCCGGATGCTGCAACCAGCAAAGCCGTGCCGAGATCGGGCTGCCGAGCGATCAGAATGGTTGGCACAACGATTATCACGGTTAGAAACAGCAGTTGGCCGAATCGTGGCGGGATCGGTCGATCGTGCAAATACCAGGCAGCCATCATGGGGACCGCCAGCTTCATCGCTTCGGAGGGTTGAAAGCGTATGCCGAGGTCGAGCCAGCGGCGCGCTCCCTGACCGACTTCGCCAGTGGTCAAAACCAGGACCAGTAGCACCAGACCAGCGGCAAAGCCCCATGGCGTCCAGCGGCGAAGAAAGTCCGGAGAAAATTGCGCGATGACAAGCATGCCGACAATGGCAACGCCGAGCCGCACCGTTTGGTTAAACAAAAGGCGCATGTTTTCGCCAACTGCACTGTACAAAACAAACAGTCCCAGCCCGCAGATCAGCAGCAAGCCGCCGAGCAATGGCCCGTCAATGTTAAGTCGTCGCAAGATACGTCCGAACTCGCCGAGCGGCGCAGCCCGATCGTTATCTAACAACAGTGATTCATTCTCCCGCATTGCTGCCGAATCCGAGGTATTCGTCCATGATCTGCCGTGCGATCGGAGCAGCAACGCGACTGCCGCTCGAACCGTTCTCAACGATCACAGCAACCGCGATCTGTGGATCGTCAACGGGTGCAAAAGATACAAATAGTGCGTGATCGCGCAGACGCATTTCAATTTCGTCTTCGTCGTACTCTTCTTCCTGTGCGATAGTAAACACCTGCGCTGTGCCACTCTTGCCGGCCATTTCATATTCCGAGTTCGCCGCGGCCGCGCGCGCCGTGCCGCGTGCGCCGTGCATCACTTCACGCATAGCGAGAATGACAGCGTCCCAATGGGTTTCATCCCCCAGGCGAATGTCGTCCAGTCTCACTGCGGGATACATCGTGCGTTCGCCAGTGATCGTGTTCTGAGTCGCTGCGACGAGCCGCGGTTGGTAGCGCGTACCTCGAGTCGCCATTGCGGCAATTGCGTTTGCCAATTGCAGAGGCGTCGCCAGCATGTATCCCTGGCCGATTGATGCAATTACCGTTTCGCCGTTGTACCAGCGTCTGTCCGTGTCGGTAAATGAATTGCGTTTCCACTCGCGCGACGGGACTAGTCCTTTGTGCTCGCCATTGATGTCGACACCACTGCTATGACCGAGGCCGAACATATCAAGATATTTGTGAATATTGTCGATGCCGACATCCGCACTGAGTTCGTAGAAATAGACGTCGCATGACTGTGAGATCGCGCCGAGTAAGTCCATTTCGCCATGCACTTTCCAGTCACGATAGCGGTGCGTGGTGCCAGGCAGCATGAAGTAGCCGACACACATTGTCTTATGCATCACGTCCGTTGCGCCAACTTCAAGCGCCGCAATCGAGAGCATTGGCTTGATGGTCGAACCAGGCGGGTAAGCACCGCGGATCGAGCGATTGAAAAGCGGTTGCGCCGGGTCGTTTTGCAGTTCGGCGTACTCCGAGGTCGTCATGCCGACCGCAAACATATTCGGGTCGAATGACGGCGCGCTTACCAATGCCAGAACTTCGCCACTACGAGGATCGATCGCCGCGATCGCACCTCGGTGTCCTTCCAGAGCTTTGGTAGCGAGCAATTGCAGGTCAAGGTCGAGGCTAAGATAGATATCATCACCTGGAGCTGGCGATTCATTGCTGGGTAGAGCATCGACCACCTCGGTGGAATCAGCGGGTACTTGTCGGCCACGCGCATTGGTGACGACATTGTTGTAGCCGGTGTCTCCGTGCAGATCGGACTCATAACTACTTTCCACGCCGGTCTTGCCGGTATGCGCCGTACCGACGTACTCGGACTGCTCGAGTCTCTGCAGATCATTTTTCGACAGCGCACCGACGTAACCCACCGCATGTGCCACAGCCTCGCCGTTTGGGTAGTGCCGTACCAGACGAGGTTGAAAATCGACACCGGGGAAACGCGGCCGTTGAATTGCGAAATTGGCGATTTCTTCGTCCGTCAGACGCAAATTTAGCGTTACTGGTTTGAAGCGCGGGCCGCTGCGGGCAATTTCCCGGAAATGTTCGATGTCTTCGGCGGCGATTAAATTCAGCTCGGCAAGTCGCGTCAGCGTGTCACCAAGATCGTCAACCTGTTCCGGAATCAGCTCAAGTTGATAAGCCGGCAAGTTTTCCGCCAGTACGCGACCCTTACGATCGAAAATGAGGCCGCGAGTTGGCGGCACAGCTTCAGACTGTTCTGCAAACGTTTCGTGGTCGAAAACTTGCAGCTGCACGAGTCGTGCGACGACAGCGCCAAGTAAGAGCAGTCCAATCGTTGACGTCATCGCCACGCGGCCGATAAACAAGCGCCGTTCTGAGTGGTGATCCTTGATCGGTGACAGCAAGTCCATCTACTGCGCCCGCATGCGTGTACCAGTCAAGAGGGACGCGACCAATGGCCATAACAGCGTACCGCTGATGACAGGTCCCCAATACTGGATAGTTGCAACAGGGAAGCCAGCGACACCATTGACCCAAAACAGGATGAACTGGTACAGGGCCAGCAGGGAAAAGACCGTTGCTGTCAGTTGTGACATTGGAAAAACGCGCATTAGCAAATGCATTCGAACGGTAACGAATACGATCAGGGCGAGTGCAAGCGCGTGTTGCCCCAACAAAGTGCCTTGCGCGACATCCAGCACGAGGCCGACCAGCCAGGCTGAGCCAACACTCCAGGTACGCGGCAACGTCATTGCCCAATATATGAGTGCGAGCGCCAGCCAATCGGGACGAAACACCTCAAGCCAGTCCGGCAATGGCACAACGCTGAGCATTAGCGCGATGACAAGCGTAATGAGGACCGGGATGCGGCGAGAGTATGGGCCCCTACTCATCGGCGTCGCCCTCGGTCTCGGTCGGTTCTGCTTCGGTTGGTTCTGCCTCGGTCGGTTCAATTTCGGCCGACCAGATCAGCAATACCTCGCGAACCTGGTCAAGAGACGACGACGGCGCCGCAGTGACATCCGCAAACGATTCCTGCGGCATGCGATTCACACTGGCTACGACTGCGACCGGATAGCCCGCTGGAAACGCGCCGCCAAGTCCGGAGGTGACGAGTACGTCACCCGGCACGATGTCAGCATTGTTCGGCAGAAACGGAAGATCAAGGCGATCAAATTCGCCAGTGCCTTTGGCAATAGTGCGCAAACCGTTGCGACTGACTTCAACGGGTAGTGCGTGGCTGGGGTCACTTATCAATATCGCTTGTGATGATGTCAGACCAACCTCGAGGACCTGACCAATAACGCCATCGGCGTCGATGATGGCCTGACCGTTGTAAACGCCGTCGTGTTCGCCGATGTCGATAACGAAATTGTGCCGATAAGGATTGGCGTCGACCGCCATGATTTCGGCAACGCGAATTTCGTCACGCAGGCGCGGTCGCGCGTCGAGCAAGTCACGCAGGCGATCGTTCTCAGCGCGTAACGCTGTCAACTGCTGCAATTCCGCCCGTGTCAGTACCATTTCCGCTTCAAGTCGCGACAACTCGCGCTGTAAGTCGCCGCGATCGGCGGTGCTTTCAGTCAGCCAGCCCCAAAGCCGGAAGGGTGAGTCAACAATCACTTGTAAGGGGTAAACAGCGACGCCGATATATTTGCGGACGGTGTCGAGGTGGTTCTGACGGTGGTCCATGACCATCAGCAAGACGCTGAGCGCCACACAGATAAGCAGGCGAATCCCAAGAGCCGGGATTCGTGCCGGATTCGTGTTATCACTTCGGTACATGACCATTGCGCGCTAGCCTAGAATGGTGAGTAACGACAACCAGGCCCTGATTCTGACTTACTCCAGGCCGAAAACAGAGGGCCCATGTTCATCCATGAGTTCTATAACGCGACCACCGCCGCGAGCAACGCAGGTCATCGGGTCATCGGCGATGACCACCGGTAGCCCCGTTTCTTCCATGAGTAATTTATCGAGGTCGCGCAACATGGCGCCGCCGCCGGTCAATACAATGCCGCGCTCGGCGACGTCAGCACCAAGTTCCGGCGGTGTTTGCTCCAGCGCTTCTTTAACTGCGCCGACAATGCCTTGCAATGGTTCCTGCAGGGCCTCGAGAATTTCATTGCTGTTGAGCGTAAAGCTGCGCGGCACACCTTCTGAAAGATTGCGGCCCTTGACCGAAATCTCGAGAACTTCCTGCCCCGGGAATGCCGAGCCAATTTCGAGCTTGATGCGCTCTGCTGTCGCTTCACCAATCAGGATGCCGTAATTGCGGCGCACGTAGTTGGTGATCGCCTCGTCAAAGCGGTCGCCGCCGATGCGGACTGAAGCTGCGTAGACAATGCCGTTGAGCGAGATCACCGCAACTTCGGATGTACCGCCGCCAATATCGAGCACCATCGAGCCGCGCGCTTCGTGGACCGGCATGCCGGCGCCGATTGCAGCCGCCATGGGCTCATCAATAAGGAAGACCTTGCGGGCACCTGCACCCTCGGCAGACTCGCGGATCGCGCGACGCTCTACCTGAGTAGAGCCGTACGGCACACAGATCAGGACTCGTGGGCTGGGGCGAAAGAATTTGGAGGGGTTGGTCTTGCGAATAAAGTGCTGCAGCATCTTCTCGGTGACGGTGAAATCAGCGATCACGCCGTCTTTCAGCGGCCGAATAGCCGTGATATTTCCGGGTGTTCTGCCAAGCATATTCTTGGCTTCTGCGCCGACTGCCTCGACGGTGCGGCCGCCACGACCGCTGTCCTCGCGAATAGCGACGACGGAGGGTTCATCCAGCACGATTCCGTGCCCACGTGAGTAAATCAGCGTATTGGCGGTACCGAGATCGATCGACAGGTCATTGGAAAAATAACCCCGAATGGTCTTGAACATGTGCGGGTAAGTCCCGGAAGTTATGGTTAACGCGCTAATCTAACAATGCGCACGACATTGCACAAGGCGGCGTGTATTATTGCCTTCGCGTGCGCCAGACGGCGTTTCATGCGCCCGAATCAGCAGGAAAATTCTCGTGTCACTCGATAAAGATCAGGTTCAGCATATTGCAGTGCTGTCGCGACTCAAAATAACCGACCAGGAGTTCGACCAAACGGTCGACAAGCTCTCCCGGATCGTCGCTTTCGTCGATCAGCTCAGCCAGGCGAATACCGAAAATGTGGTGCCCATGGCGCATCCCCTGAATGAGTCACAGCGACTGCGTGAAGACGTGGTCACGGAGCCGAACGACCGCGAACATGTGCAGAAAAACGCTGCGTCTGTCCAAGACGGCTTGTACCTCGTTCCTAAGGTCATCGAGTAAGCCGTATGTCTGACTTACACCTCTTAGCATTGACACAAATTGCCGCGGGTCTCGAAGCCGGAGATTTTTCCGCGGTGGATGTGACGGAATCACTGCTTGCGCGGATAAATGCCAGCGACGAATCGTTGAACGCCTTTATTACCGTAACAGCAGAACAAGCGCTCGCCTCTGCGGCTAGCGCCGATGCCGCACGTGCGGCTGGCACCGGTGGCGTATTGAACGGCTTGCCGTTGGTGCACAAAGATATTTTTTGCACTCGCGATGTAACGACAACTTGCGGTTCGCGCATGCTTGAAAATTTTGTGTCTCCCTACGATGCGACGGTGGTCGATCGATTCGCCAGTGCGGGTGCGGTTATGTTGGGCAAGACCAACATGGATGAGTTCGCGATGGGTTCGTCGAATGAGACCAGCTATTTCGGACCGGTAAAAAACCCATGGAATACGGAATACACGCCGGGCGGTTCATCGGGCGGTTCTGCCGCCGCGGTAGCAGCAAGGCTTGCGCCTGCGGCTACCGGCACCGATACCGGTGGCTCGATTCGCCAGCCAGCGGCATTGACCGGAACGGTCGGCCTCAAGCCGACATACGGTCGGGTATCGCGCTACGGAATGATCGCTTTCGCATCCAGCCTCGATCAGGCGGGCGTGATTACACGTACTGCAGCGGACGCGGCGCTGTTGCTCGGCGTGATGGCCGGATTTGATGAACGCGATTCCACTTGTATTGATCATCCGGTACCGGACTACACGGCTGGGTTAGAACAATCATTGCAGGGTCTGCGAGTTGGCATCGTTCGACAGCATTTCGATGCGGGTCTCGACGAAGAGACGGGCAAGGCTGTCAAAGAGTCACTGGCAGTACTCGAATCACAGGGAGCGATTCTTACCGAGGTCGACTTGCCACACATCGACTTGTCGGTTCCGACTTATTACGTCGTCGCGCCAGCCGAATGCTCGTCGAACCTGTCGCGCTTCGACGGCGTTCGATTTGGTCATAGAGCGAAAGACCCGGAAGATCTTTTTGATCTTTATTGCCGCAGTCGTGGCGAAGGCTTCGGCGACGAGGTTAAACGTCGCATCATGACGGGTACCTACGTTTTGTCCGCTGGCTATTATGATGCTTACTATCTA
>RCNC010002447.1_pt1 | contig 12386 bp, 11 predicted proteins | sample 2041301 | NCBI WGS metagenome assembly RCNC01 (sample SAMN09708231, study PRJNA481090) | Marine sediment metagenome, whole genome shotgun sequencing project. | biome: marine sediment; feature: ocean; material: sediment; isolation source: Sewage treatment plant 13A marine sediment (STP13A) ... | reverse complement strand
CCCCTAGATGGGCCAGACCAACTGCAGGATGCTCCCGGGAACTTCCACAACCGAAATTATCTCCCCCCAGGATGATATCGCCTTCCTTCAATTCACTGGAAAAACTAGCATCAAACCCCTTAAAAAGATGAGGTATAATTGATTCAGGATCTGAACTTTGAACCTCGTATGTAAGGTTGCCGGCAAACATCTGGTCGGTATTTAGATTGTCAATATCACCGTAACTCCAGACCCCATCCATCCTTCGCTGCTCTCCCTGTTCAATGCTTACACTTCCAGACTGTTGTTTCCTGAATGGAAATACCTCAGCGCCGTGCGCTATCCTGGGATCACTAATCTTACCATTAATCGCACTCAGGGCTACGGCAGCTGGGGAGGCCAGGTAAATCTCGGCGTTTTTGTTCCCCATCCTTCCCAGGAAATTCCTGTTAGCTGAAGAGATTACTCGTTGATTGTCGGCCGGTATCCCCTGCCCTGTCCCAAGACAGGGTCCACATGATGAACTTAATACATTGGCCCCGGCCTCCAGGAAAGTGGTGACCAGCCCCTCTTCAATGGCCTGCTGGTAAATCTCACGGGAAGCGGGAATCACCAGCAACTGAACACCTGCTTTTACTTTATTATTCTTGAGTATGGCAGCAGCCTCACGCAAATCCTCGATCCTCCCATTGGTACAGGTACCGATCATTCCCTGCTGTATGTCCAGGCCGGCAACCTCGGCCAGCGCCATCACATTGTCAACATGATGCGGCGCAGCCACCAGAGGATAGACTTCTCTCAGGTCGATCTCGATCTCTCGTCCATAGACAGCTCCATCGTCGGCCCAAAGCCCTGTGGATTTTTTTCCCAGATAATCCTGCAAAACCTGGTCGCAGGGAAATACTGCATTCTTGGCCCCCATTTCGGATGCCAGGTTCGCCAGAGTCATCCGGTCGGCTATACTCAGGGTCTGCACTCCATCTCCATGGTACTCAATGGACATATAGTTGGCGCCTGCTGATCCCAGGGTCCCTATAATCCAGAGACTCAGGTCCTTTGCATATACGCCCTGATTCAAGTGTCCTGTCAAGGTAATCTTCAGTGTTTCAGGAACTCGAAACCAGGTCTCCCCCCGTAACCACAATCCGGCAGCCTCGGTACGATCAATTCCGGCAGCCATAGCATTGAATGCTCCGGAGGTACAGGTATGACTGTCGCTCCCCACAATCACCATTCCAGGCAGGGCATAGCGGGCCATGATCTGGTGGCAGATACCACTTCCGGCATCGTGAAATCTAAGCACTCCCTGCTCCCCTACAAAATCACGAATAGACTGGTAGGTATTGGCCAGGGCTGCATTGGTAGGAGGTGCATTATGATCCAGCACCACCACAAGCTGATCGGGATTGTGAAGCTCCTGCCCTCCCATCTTTTCAAAGGTCTTTTGAATACTCGCGGTATTGTCATGGGTCAGGATCAGGTCCGGACTGTGAAACACAATGGAACCGGCCGCTGCCTTAAAAATCTTCTCAACAAAGGTAGAGGGCATGTGAAGGGAGTTAATAGGTTTTTGCTTAATTAGTTAATGAAAAAGATGCTAGATGAGTTGGATGCCTGAACGCCTGCAATGATCGACCATTTCACCGGGCCAGATGGCCGACTGAGCCTCCCCTATGTGTGCTTTTCTCAGCAATTGCATGGCTGTTCTGGACTGACCTATACCACCGCCGATTGAAGAAGGTAGCTCCTCATTAAGGAGTCTTCTGTGAAAGAGCAACTCCGCATCTTCTAATCTATTTGTCAGTTCCAGCTGGGTCATCAGTTCAGTCTTATCCACCCTGATCCCCATGGAGGTTAGTTCAACAGCACACTCCAGGATCTCGTTCCAGACAATGATATCCCCGTTGAGTCCCCGGTAACCATCCAGGGTTTCGGTGCTCCAGTCATCATAGTCCGGAGCTCTCAAATCATGCGGTTTGCCATCAGGCAGGTCATAACCGATCCCGATAATAAATACTGCACCATGCTTTTCGGCAATCTTGTTCTCCCGGTCTTTGGGAGAGAGATCGGGGTACATCTCATAAAGCTGCTCTGAATGGATAAAAGTAATTTCCTCTGGCAGAACAGGTTCAATATTGGCATAGAAAGTATGGATAAAGAATTCGGTCCGCTTAATGTTTTGCCATACTTTTTTCACAGCATCTTTCAGGGTTTCCAGGGTACGTTCTTCCGGATATATAGCCCTCTCCCAGTCCCACTGGTCCACATAGAGCGAATGAAGATTATCAAGCTCTTCATCGGGTCGGAGCGCATTCATATCGGTGTAGATCCCGTATCCCAGGCTGATATCATAATCCCTGAGCATCATCCGTTTCCATTTAGCCAGTGATTGAACCACCTCGGCTTCCTGTCCACGCATATCCTTGATGGTAAAGACCACCGGTTTTTCAAATCCATGCAGGTCATCATTCAGACCAGTGCCCTTCAGCACAAAGAGTGGGGCGCTAACCCTGCGCAACCTGAAGTCGGCAGATAAGCCCTCCTCAAAATGATCCTTTAACATCTGGAGAATTTTTTCTGTCTCTTTTAATGTAATAAGGGATTTGTACCCTTCGGGAATGATTAGTCTCATAGTCTAAATATTTAAAACAGTCCGTTATTCTCGTATATCTCCATTTGCACATCAGAAAATGGAGTTGATTCAAGTTGGATCTTTTTACTTACGTTCTGTATGACTCCGGTCTCAAAATTTAATCGGATCACATCCCCGTCTTCGAGTTCAAGCGATGCTATTTGACCTGAGCTAACAATGGGAAAAGCGGCATTAATTGCATTTCTTTCGTAAATCGCACCAAAAGACTCCGAAAGCACACATTGTACACCGAGAGAGATAAAACAGTCAACAGCCTGCTGCCGCGAACTTCCCGAACCGAAGTTTTTCCCAGTGATCACAATATCCCCTGGCTTTACCTTTTTTGCAAAATCCTCGTAACCTGCAAGGTTCCCAAAGGTATACTGGCCCATTTCCGCAATATCAGTGATGGAGAGATGGCGATTGTGAAAAATCATATCAGTATCGATATTATCCATGGGGATATACCAGGCCCTGCCTTCTATTTCATGAGGGCGGGTAGTGGCACTGGCAGAGTGAATGTCTTTTTGTTCTTTGGAACTCTGTTCGATATGCCCTGCAAACTCCCTCTTTTCGGGTACCTTGGGGATATTGTCTGACGAAGTAATAAAACCTGCGACCGCTGAGGCAGCCACTACTGATGGCGAGGCCAGGTACACTTCACCCTGACCCTGCTTCCCTGGAAAGTTCCGGTTTCCGGTACTTACTGTTATTTCACCTGGTCCATTCTGGCCCACCTGTCCGGCTGCGCATCCTGCACATCCTGCATTGGAAACCAGAGCACCCGATTGCTTAAAAACCTCAATCAATCCTTCCTCCATGCACCGCAACCAAACCCGGTCTGTGGCCGGAACAATCTTCAGAACCACTCCCTCTGCCACATGTCTTCCTTTCAGAACAGCGGCGGCTGCTCTCAGGTCTTCAATCCGTCCATTGGTACAACTGCCAATAAATGCCGAATCGATCCATACCTTTTCCTCTGGCAATAGGGAGGTATCATGGGGTTTTCCGGGAAGAGATATCCTGCATTCGAATACGCTTGCATCCACGTGGTAAACCTCCTTGTATGCAGCATCCTCATCAGCCAGCACCGGCTCCACTTTCTTTCTGGTCCGCGATTCACAGTACCTGATCACCTCCTTGTTGGGCCGGAACAGAATTATAATGGCTCCCATCTCTGTGGCCATGGAGGCAATGGTTATGCGCTGATCAAGGCTAAGTTTATCAACCACCTCTCCATCCATTTCAATGGCAGATCCAAGTAGTGTGCTTGCCCCGAAAATTTCAAGAAGGTTTAGTGCGATGTCCTTGGCAGTCAATAAGGGACCTAAGGTTCCCTGAAGTACTATTTTTACGCTGGAAGGTACCTTGAACCAGGTGGCACCCTTATGCCAGGCTACAGCTATGTCCTTATCTCCCATACCCTGTCCAAATGCACCTACTGCACCCAGAATATTGGCATGTGAGTCGGTCGACACTGCCGTTGAACCCGGATAACTGAGCCCCTCCTCCATCAGAATATGGGTGCCTATTCCCTTATCAATATCGTATACCTTGATACCCTCTTTCTTTGCATACATCCGGCACCTGTGTTGATTGGCAGCATATTTCTGGTCCGATCCTGTAGGATTGCAGTCGAAAGTAAAAAAAGTACGAGCCGTATCATCTATGGACAACTGATTATCTTCCAAGTGCTTGACTACGTTGGCTCCTCCGAAATCGCGAGCTACCCGTGCGTCTATCACCACATCTACAATGTCGCCCGGACTCACTTGATCCCGTCCGGAATGTGCTGCCAGAATCTTTTCAATTACAGTCATGCCCATAAGTTTCAGTTTGTACCAAAGATAAGCACAATGCCATTTCAGTAAATATTTTCTTAAACATCTCAATTGATCGCCCTGCTTTTTATAGTTTTGTTGGAAATCCAAGTTTTTTGCCGAAACAGGTCCATCCAAATATCACCCGACTCTACCTGATCAAGATCGCCAAGTGGTTCATGCTTTTCATGCCCATCGTGGTCCCCTTCTATGAGAGCAATGGTCTCTCCATGAAGGATATTATGATATTGCAGGCGGTCTATTCCATTACCATTGTGGTTCTGGAAATTCCCTCAGGTTACATGGCCGATGTGATCGGACGGAAAAAGACCCTGATCATCGGAGCAGTCTTTGGGATACTGGGATTCACCACCTACAGCCTGAGCATAGGATTTGTAGGCTTCCTGGTGGCAGAAATCATTCTGGGTATTGGTCAGAGCTGTATTTCAGGGGCCGATTCGGCTATGCTGTATGACTCCTTACTTGAAAGAGGAGAAGAGAAACAGTATACACGTTTTGAGGGCCGGATCACCTCCCTGGGCAATGTGGCCGAGGCCATTGCCGGCATTTTGGGTGGCCTGCTTGTTGGTATTACAATCAGGGCACCATATATCGCTCAAACCTTTGTGGCTTTTATTGCACTACCTGCTGCTATCACCCTTGTGGAGCCCACCCGTAAGATCCCGTTGATAAAAGCAGAGATGATGGAAATAGTACAAATTGCCAAATTTGCCCTTATTACAGATCGCCCTCTGAGACGAAATATCCTCTTTAGTGCCATCACAGGTACAGCAACGCTGACCATGGCATGGTTTGCACAACCCTTTTTCGAATATACCAGTATCGATATCGCCTGGTTCGGAATCCTTTGGACCACCCTGAACCTGACCGTAGCCATCACCTCCTATACGGCACATCGACTGGAAAAATTACTGGGTCAGAGATGGTCCATTCTGCTTATTGCCCTGCTGATACCCCTGGGCTATCTGGCGTTGAGTAGCTTCCATCTCCCCATCGGCCTCATTGTACTCTATCTTTTCTACCTGGTCCGAGGTTATGCAACACCGGTACTTAAGGACTATATCAACAGAATCACTGCCTCACATATCAGGGCCACCGTGCTATCGGTCAGGAATTTTGTAATCAGGTTACTTTTTGCTCTAATCGGACCCTTACTGGGCTGGGTTAAGGATATCTACTCATTGCCGCAGGCACTTGCCCTGGCTGGAATCATTTTCTTGATAATCAGCATTCTTACCGCCATCCTGTTTATCAGTTCAGGAAAAGAGATGGAGAATGTCAGGGATTATAACTCCAGCACCAGGCCATCATAGGCAGACCGAATCCGGGAAGGAAGTTCCTTTTCCAGTTCTGCATATGCTCCCATCTGGTGAGAGATATGGGTGAGATATCCCATGCGTGGGCTCAACTCCTCAATCAAGCTGACTGCTTCTGAAAGGGTAAAATGCGAGATATGGGTCTCCCGCCTGAGAGCATTTACCACCAGGTGTTTAACTCCATATAATTTTTTTTTCTCCGCTTCCGGAATATAATTTCCATCCGTGAGGTAAGCAAAATCGCCCAGGCGGAATCCAAGTACAGGCAGGCGATAATGCATCATCCTGATGGGTATGACCTCCATCTCTCCTATTTGAAATGGTTCGGTCGTAATGGTATGCATTCTTACCTGGGGAATACCCGGGTATTTCTTCTCTGCAAACACATAGGGGAAACTACTGTTCAGTGCCCTCATCACCCGTTCTTCTCCATAAACATCCATTGGGCTTTTCTGAATATAGTTGAAGGCACGTATATCATCAAGACCGGAAATATGATCCCGGTGCTCATGGGTAAACAGGACGGCATTCAGTTTTGAGCATCCGCACCGGAGCATTTGCTGCCTGAAATCGGGACCGGTATCGATGACCACACCCTGCCCCCCCTGTTCCACAAGAACAGAAGAACGCAAGCGATTGTCTCGTACATCTGCAGATATACAAACTTTACATCCACACCCGATCACCGGAACACCCTGGGATGTGCCGGTACCCAGAAAAGTAATTTTCAAATGCTTTGGTCTTGCATTACAGTATTCACGAAGTTATAACTATTTTTAATACTTCATTTGTAAGACAAAGCATGAAAGGAGTCCTCTACCTGGTCCCGAACACCCTTGGAAATCCCGATACCACTGAAACCATCCCGGAAGGAATCAGGGGCAGGGTAAACGACATCAGCCTCTTTATCGTTGAAAATCTGAGAAATGCACGGCGCTATCTGAAAAGCCTTAACAGGGAGATCAATATTGATTCCCTCACATTTTTTGAGCTGAACGAACATACATCAGCGGAAGAGATACCTTCTTTTTTGGATCGGGTTGAACAGGGTCTGGATGCTGCCATTATCTCTGAAGCAGGAGTACCCGGAGTGGCAGATCCGGGTGCAGCAGTGGTCCGCATTGCACATGAAAAAGGGATCCGGGTGGTTCCCTTAACGGGCCCCTCCTCCATCCTGCTGGCTCTGATGGCTTCGGGATTGAACGGACAGTCCTTTTGTTTTCATGGCTACCTGCCGGTCAAACGACCCGAACGGATCAGGAAAATAAGGGAAATTGAACAGGGGGCAATCCGGAGAGGAGAGACTCAGATGTTTATCGAAGCTCCCTACCGGAATGATGCCCTGCTGGCTGATATCCTGGAAACCTGTCATACCTCTACCCTGATCTGTATCGCAGCCGATATTACCCTTGAATCGGAGTTTATCCATACAAAAACAGCCGGAGACTGGAAAAAGAAAAAACCGGTCCTACATAAAAGGCCGGTTTTGTTTCTTATTGGACAATAAATGGCTTATTCTTCCGGATCGGGTTTGTCATCATCATCATCCGGATCCACACTGATCACCTCCACATCAAATACCAGGGTTTCATAGGGGGGGATTGATACATTCCCCATCGATGTGTACTTTCCAAATGCACCATAGGCAAGCAGGTAAGGGATAATCAACCTTCCTTTCTCGCCCTCCTTAAATCTTTCAAGACCCAGGTGCCAACCTCTAATAGGGCTGGTTTCAGCACTGTAATCGCCCACTTTGAACTTATAATAATTCTCGCCCACGGTCTGATCAAACACCCTTCCATCGGCCAAATATCCCTTGTAAGCAATCTGGACGGTGGAATCAATGGCTACTGGAGGTCCATCGGTGCTTTCATCCACCACATAGTACATGGTCTCAACTTCAAATGAATCATATATGGTATCCACACCAACTATAGTATCAGTATAAGCCACAATCTTTGTTGCCTCGTACTCCTCTATATCTTCGCCCAGCACCTTGAGCAATATTACCTCATACTTCAATGAGGTGTAGGCTGTTACTTTACCAGTATTCGTGGCACCGTATCCCAAATCACTGGTAAACATGAGAGTGGCCTCACCTCCCTCACGCATCATATTCAAGCCTTCGGTAAAACCTTCATTATAAAGGCCGTTCCTTATTTTATAGGGACCATATAAGGCTAAAGTATCCTGTATGCGATTGTCAACGGCAACTCTTTCAATATAGGTCTCATAAACTTGATTAGTGCCAATCATATAAGCTACATGATCTATAAGTACCCAGGTGCTGTCGCCCGGCATATCTCCGGCACCCTCTTTATTTTCCACATAGATGAGTCCGCTTGCCTGCGGAACTGCATCGGGATAGTTGGCCCCTACATAGATATCAAAAAAACGCTGCTCCTGATTAATCGAATTCTGCTCCGTATAATCTTTCTCACAGGAAGTCATATATGTTAATCCGGCAATCAATGCCGCAAAGGGAATTATTCTACGCAAAATCTTCATCATTTCTTCTTTCTGGTGCAAAAATAATATAATTACTGAACCTTACTCCACCTTTAGAACCTGTAAGCGATAAATCAGGACAGAATTTCCGGGAATTTTTACACGATCACCGAAATTGCCATGCGCCAGATGGGGAGGAATCAGGAATATTGCTTCTGCTCCATCCGACAGTTTTTGTAACCCCTGTTCAACGCCGGACTCAACACCACCCGTTCCTATTGTGATTTCTTTGGGATTCTCAGTGCTTGCCTGATAGCAAGGTGTACCATCCAGTAGAGTAGATTGGAATGTATAACTTACCCGCATATTCTCTCTAATGGGTTTTCCCTCCCCGGGTTTCTCCACAACGATCCAAAGTCCTGAGGGACTCATTTCTGCTGGCCAGCCTACCCGCTCCAGGAAAGCCGATATATGGTCCTGGTGCCGCTGCTGCATATACTGATTTACTTTTATAAATTGCTCCGATACCTCATTGGTCCCACTCTCCTTCTGCTCCTGCACAGGTGGATCACATGCACAAAGGTGCAGAATTGAACTTATTAGAAGTAAGAATCGGAATGCCCTAATCATCGCTGAGCAAATTAGAATATCCTGGTAAAAGAGATTCGAAACCGGCCAGGGTCTCTTTCATGGTAAGAAAGGAGTCTCCTCCCGCTGCATTGATATGACCTCCTCCGTGATAATGCTCTGAAGCCACCAGGTTTACCGGAAACTTGCCGCGTGATCTGAATGAGGCTTTGATACGATCCTTCTTTTCGACAAAGAGGGCTGTAAATTTAATGCCCTTCACTGAGAAGGGAATATTCACAAATCCTTCTGTATCACCCTTGCGGTGATTAAATTTCTTCAGTTCCTCGTCGGTCAGACTGATATAAGCGGTACTATACTGTGGAAGCACAACCATCTTCTCCTGCATACAATATCCCTGCAGGCGCATGCGATCCTCAGAAAACGCATCGTACACAGAGGAATAAATTCCATCTTTTTCGATGTCATAATTCATCAGATCACCAACAATATGAAAAATCTCAGGATAGCTGCTTGCATAAGAAAAATTGCCTGTATCGGTCATAATGGCCACGTAAAGACAGCTTGCAATATCTTTATCAATCACCTCGCCCTCAAAAATTTCTTTAATGAAGAGGTATATCATTTCGCCTACGGATCCACGCCCGGTCTCCGTAATAGCAATATCGGTAAACTGAAGTGGCTCCTGATGGTGGTCGATCAGAATTTTTTTCGCACTTGATTTATGTAAGAATTCCTCTACCCCATTCACTCGCTTTGGGTCATTGAAATCGAGACAGAAGATCAGATCTGCCCCCTCAATAATCTCAATAGCCCGATCCCGTTTGTAAGCAAATGTAGTGGAACGTTCGATTCCCGGAAGCCACCGCAGGAAGTCGGGCAGTCCATCAGGTATCACCACCTGTGCATCTATCCCCTTCTTCCCCAGGGCCAGGGCCAGGGCCAGACTTGAACCAATGGCATCTCCATCCGGATTGGTATGTGTAAGTACCGCCACCTTCTTAGCTGACTCAATCCAGCCTTTTACTGTTCTTGCAACTCCTTCCTCTACCATAGTTACAGCATTCTTTAAGGGATCAAAGTTAAAAAATATTGATATGAGCTTAACAAAGCCCGTTAATATTTGTTAATATGCATTATCAAAACTGAAAATTCATGTCTGGAAACATCACATTTACGATTATCAAGCCATTTGCAGTCTCTGATGGACATATCGGTCCGATTCTGAACAAGATTCATACAGCGGGATTCAATATCTCGGCCATGAGAATGCTCTGGCTCACGCAGGGTGAAGCGGAACGCTTTTACGAAGTCCACAAGGAACGCCCCTTCTACAGTGACCTGGTTGAATTCATGACTTCGGGTCCCATTGTGGTTGCTGTCCTGAAAAAAGAAAATGCCGTAGAGGATTATCGCAAGCTAATCGGTGCCACCGATCCGGAAAAAGCTGAAGAAGGAACCATCCGAAAAGAGTTTGCCAGAAGCTTGCGTGAAAATGCTGTACATGGTTCAGATTCGGATGAGAATGCAGCTTTTGAGGGTTCCTTTTTCTTTTCAGGTCTGCAAAGGTTCTAATTACCGAAGCACCACATCGTCTATCACATCCATTCCTGCGGCTTCATTTAGCTTCGGGATCAGGGACTCTTTGATCATACTCAGCTCATTCCTTACTACTGAAGAGTGCAGGGTAACAAAGAGCTTCCTGTTTTGGATCTTAAGTGATTTGGTCTTTTTGGCTACGGTGATGCCAAGCAAATCTTTCCATGATTTCATAAGCCGGTACTCGGCAAGTCCTTTCTCCAGGCGGTTAGCCTTTACAAACTGCTGAAGCAGGGAATCCATCTTTTTAACCTCTTTTCTCTGCATGCTTATTCCTTTATCTCTTCTAAACTGGCTTCAGGGGTAATTCTGAAAACCTTATGATCGGCAGGTATCTCCTGCAGGATTCCCTGCAAACGCTGCTCATTGGTATCGGTTATAAATATCTGACCGAACTGGTTCTCTGCCACCAGGCTAATGATGTGTTTCACCCTGTGTGCATCAAATTTATCAAAAATATCGTCCAGAAGGAGAATGGGGGGAATCTTTGTGAGTTTCCGGATGAACTCAAACTCAGCCAGCTTCAGCGCCACAAGAAAGGTCTTCTGCTGCCCCTGTGAACCACTCTTTTTCAAACTATAGCCACCCAGCTCCATTCCCAGGTCATCCTTATGAATCCCAAAGGTGGTGTACTGAAGGAACCGGTCTTTGTCCAGGGATGCCTTCAAACCCTCCCTGAAACCAGTCTCCTGCAGATGTGCCTTGTAGCTCAGGCTTACCTGCTCCCTGTCGCCGGAAACATGTGAGTGAAATGCATTAAATACAGGTAGAAGCTCATTCACAAAACGAACACGCTCTTCAAAGATCGGTTCCCCGTAAAGGATCAATTGCTCATCCCATACTTCCAGCATTTCCGAGTCAAAATTCCGGCTGTTTGCAAAATCTTTGAGCAACTTGTTTCGCTGGGCTAGTGCCCTGTTATACTGGATCAGGTTCTCAAGATAAATCCTGCTGTACTGAGCAATAACCCCATTCATAAATTTTCTGCGTTCCTCGCTTCCCCCGTTAATCAAGATGGCATCGGCCGGCGAAATCATGACAAGGGGAATAAGTCCGATATGCTCAGAGAGTTTGCTGTACTCCTTTTGATTTCTTTTAAACTGCTTCTTTTTCTGCTTCCTGATTCCACAGTAAATATTCTCCTCCTTGCCATTTCTGTAAAACAAACCCTGCACTACAAGGAAATCCTGATCATACCTTATATTCTGACTGTCTACCGGATTCAGATTGCTTTTACAGAGTGAGAGATAGTGAATGGCATCAAGAAGATTGGTCTTTCCCACACCATTTTCACCCACAAAGCAATTGATCTTTGCAGAAAGTGGAATGTCGACCTGTTCATAATTCTTAAAGTTGACCAGGGAAAGTGTTTTCAGATGCATACACAAAATTACTATTTTTTATACATACCATTTTCATTTATCTTTAGGTGCATATCATAAAACTTAAAACAATTGATAAAAAGACGATTATTGATTCTTGCTTTCCCGGCGATCATACTTTCCGGATGTGCTGAACTAAACTCTCTTATTCAATCTGTCCCCACGGATGTACCTCTTTCGGAAGGGGAAGTGGTCGAAGGATTAAAGGAAGCCCTGATCACAGGGTCGAAAAACTCTTCATCCATACTCTCGGCTGTGGATGGTTATTACGGGGATGAATTGGTTAAAATCCTGCTCCCTGAGGAAGCATCCGCAATCATCGATAATCTTGCAAAAATTCCAGGTGGGGATAAACTTGTGGAGGATGTTGTTCTCAGAATCAATCGGGCTGCTGAAGATGCAGCCAAAGAAGTAGCTCCAATTTTTATCAACAGCATTAAACAGATGAGCATCAATGACGCTTTCGGCATTCTTAAAGGGGCCGACAATGCTGCCACTCAGTACCTTAGCAACACCACCCGAACAGATCTCTACAATCTATATAAACCAAAGATCAGGCAGTCGACCGAGAAGGACATTCTGGGAGGTGTTTCTACCAAAG
>RCNC010002446.1_pt1 | contig 12388 bp, 12 predicted proteins | sample 2041301 | NCBI WGS metagenome assembly RCNC01 (sample SAMN09708231, study PRJNA481090) | Marine sediment metagenome, whole genome shotgun sequencing project. | biome: marine sediment; feature: ocean; material: sediment; isolation source: Sewage treatment plant 13A marine sediment (STP13A) ... | reverse complement strand
TGACCCGGTACCCCTGAGGCCGGAAGGTCCGCTCCTGGCCAGAGGATAGATCCCGGACCACCACCATGGAGTTCTCCTGGTCCAAGCGTGCCATCTCAGACCGCAGACGGTTCCGGGAGGCTCGATCCGTCCCCCCGAACTCCGCTTGTGCGCCGGCCCTGGCCTCCCGGAGTGCTGCCGTCTCCTGAACCTTCAGGTACGCCAAACTTCCGGCCGTGGGAGCGAAAACCGCACCTCCACCCGACACGGAGGCCACCTCCCGAACGCCCATCCCCCCTGCCTCGAGAACATGAGTCGACAAGTCAGGTCCCGATCCCGACTCATACGCCAGATACCTGCCGTCAGGGCTCCAGCGCACCCCCCGTCCATCTATAGCGAGCTCCGAAACCGAAAACAGCTCACCGGTCAGGAGGGCGATCCGTTCCTGAAGCTCAGGGTTGGGTACCCCCTGGAGCAGGCTCTCCAGTTCCTCGAGGGCTTCGATGAAGTTTCCAGTATCCCACTCGGCCCGAGCCCGCACAAAACGGGACTCGGCGGATTCCTGACCCCTCTGGAAGCCCTGGGCATGAGTCGGAATCAGAACAAGAAAAACCATCAAGACGGTCAGGAAACGTGACAACATGGCCTCGTCCTCAGAGTGTCGGAGTGGAGGAGCAGGGTCACCCAAACCAGGAGGGTGATGTTGGGAGAAAAGGGGGGGGAGGCCGTCCCCCGTCAACCCGGTGGTTCTTCACCAGGAAGGAGAGGAACATGGTGAACTCGTAATAGCTCTCTATGCTCTCGCTGAACTCCATCCTTACCGCAGCGCTCCCCGGAAAATTAACCACGGTTTGATGGGTCGGAAGCTTGGTGATTTGGAAGGAGCGTGGGCCTCCAGGCGGTTCCGCGTGGCCATTCGAACGCCCGGTGTTGTCCATCAACTTGCGTCATATTCCCTTTGCCTCGAGAGAAACAAAATGATATCATTCTGAGATCATCAAGATTCCTTTTACCCGAGGTCCACATGGCCGATGTCGCTCTACGGGGAATGAGTTCGGGGTTGCACCTGGCTTTGAAGAAAAGTGCTGAGGAGAGCCACCGAAGCCTCAACGGCGAGATCCTCGCCCGGTTGGAGGCATCCCTGGATACTCACACGGTAGATGTGGACGTATTGCTTGCCAGGATTCAGGCCCGGAAAGGGCGCCTTGGGCTCGCCAAGCTGGAGGAGGACGAACTCCGAGGCCTCAAAGAGGCCGGGCGCCAATGATCGTCGTGGATACCAATGTCATGGTCTATCTTCTCACGGGGATCGGGCCCGGGGCTGAGGCGGGCCGGCTCCTGGCCAAGGATTCCGAGTGGGCAGCCCCGCCGATTCTCCTCAGCGAAATCCGAAACGTTATGGTCGGACTCGTTCGACGGGGTGCGATTCAGATTGGGGACGCCCAGGAGATATGGGAAGACGCTCAGGCCGTGCTCGGGGACCGGATAGCTTCGGTGCCCTCGCGGCCCGTGCTGGAGGCGGCCATTGCCGGGAACCTAAGTGCGTACGATTCTGAGTTCGTGGTCCTGGCTCGCCGCCTGGGTGTCCCTCTGGTTTCAGCAGACCGAGCCATCTTGAAGGGGGCCCCGGACGTGGCGGTGCCCTTGTGACTTGGCGAGGCCCTTAATGGCCCGCATTCCTGAGGTGTTCCGGAAGTTTTTAACCGAGGTCTTACTCCGAGGAATTTGAATGGCTGACGTAAGGGTTGTCCGGTCTCAGGATCTGCCTTTTACGGCGATTGAGGGAGATGGAGCGCAGGGGTTGGAGTTGGCCCGGCTATATAGGCATCCTGACGGCGCTGCCACCTTTCAGCTTGCCCGGGTCGCTCCAGGAGGAATCTCAAAGCGCCACGCCCACGAATGGGACCAGGCCAACTGGGTCTCCAGTGGGGAAGCTCAGGTGGATGTGGACGGGGAGGTTTTCCGGCTGGGAACCGGTGACTCCATCATAATCCCCGGCGGGAAGGCCCACGCCTTCTCCAATCCGGGGGAGGTTCCCCTGGTGTTGGTTGCGGTCTTAGGCCCTGGTGCGGCCTGACGTCAGCCCGACCGGTGGCCCTGGCCTTTATCCAGCCGAACGGTCACCTTCTTTCCGCGGATGGTTCCAGCCTTGAGGGCGCGTAAGACCAAGTCCGACACGTCGCTAGCAACTTCCACTATTGTGAACCGCTCGGAGATCTGGATGGTGCCGATCTGCTTGCTGTGGATGCCGGCCTCGCCGGTAATGGCTCCTACGAGGTCTTTGGGCCGGAGACCCATGCTTCGCCCCATTCCAATGAACAGATAAGTCCCTGCACCCATGCGGGGCCTGGCCTTTCCTGTCCCGCCGCCCTTGGGTTGACCCTTGCCCCGCGGCTTCTCTTGCCAGGGCTTCTCAACGGGGATCTCTTCTTCGTCGGCCTCTGAGCCGGAGATGGTGGCTTCATGCCCCATCTTCACCGCGCCCATGGCGATATCCACCAGATCGAACTCGTCCGAGAGGGATTCAACCACCACCCGGAACTGGTCCAGATCCCCTTCGAGGATGGACTCCCTGACCGTTGCCCGGGTGAGCTCCAGCCTATGGGTCCGGAGGTCGGTCACCGTGGGGACTCGATCCACCACGATCTCTTGTTTGGTGAGATGCTCGATGTTCCGGAGAATCACGTGCTCCCGGGGCTCCGCCAGGGTGATGGCAATCCCCTCGCGGCCTGCCCGGCCCACCCGGCCGATTCGGTGGATATACTGCTTCGCCGCCGAGGGAACGTCGTAGTTCACCACGTGGGTCAGGTGGGGGATATCAAGGCCCCGGGCGGCCACGTCGGTGGCTACCAATAGATCCACCTTCCCATTCCGAAGCTTCTTCATGACTCGGTCCCGCAGCTCCTGGGACATGCCGCCGTGCATGGCCTCGGCCCGATACCCCCGCCCGTTCAGGGACTCCACCAGGTCGTCCACATCGTTCCGGGTCCTGCAGAAGACCAGGGCGGCCTCTGGGCACTCCAGGTCCAGAATCCTCCCAAGGGCCGCAAGCTTGTGAGGCCTGCGGACCAGATAAGCTCTCTGCAGGATGAGGGGAACATCACCCTCAGCTTCCGGAATTCCGGCGATCCGGATTTCCACCGGGTCGTCCAGATGTTTGGAGGCGATCTTCTCGATGCGGGGTCCCAGGGTAGCGGAGAAGAGAAGGGTCTGCCTCCGCTCCGGCACCTCGGCCAGGATCGCCTCTAAATCCTCGGCGAAGCCCATGTCCAGCATCTCATCGGCTTCATCAAGAACAAGCACCTTCAGGCTTCCCAGCTTGAGCGTTCCCCGCCTTATGTGATCCAGGGCCCTGCCCGGTGTGGCTACCACCACATCTACCCCACGCTTCAGGACCTTGAGCTGCTGCGGGAACGACTGCCCGCCGTAGATGGGGAGGACGACCACCCCCAACTGTCGCCCGTACCTGTGAACCGCCTGGGCCACCTGCACCGCCAGCTCTCTGGTTGGGAGCAGAATGAGGGCGGATGGCACTTTGCCGCCGGTCTCGATGAGCTGAAGAAGGGGAAGGGCGAACGCCGCCGTCTTCCCTGTCCCGGTTGCCGCCAGGCCCAACAAATCCCGTCCCTCCAAAAGGTGCGGAATAGCCGATGCCTGGATGGGCGTGGGCTCTTCGTAGCCAAGAGAAGTGAGGGTGTGAAGGAGCTCGGGCCCGAGGCCCAGTTCTTCAAAGGCCTTGTTGGCCGCTGATGATGTTGTAGGAGTCATGAGGAAAGATAGCGAAAGGCCGGGAGGAGTCCGCCTCCTTCTTGAAACCTTCCTCCGCCCGTTCTCGTCCTACCCCGTAACAAGATACCCCTCTAGTATTAAGGGGTAAATAATCAATGGGTAGGCAAATCAGGGTAATCCATCTTGGGGGCGATCCATGGCAGGCAGCAAACTTTTCACCGGCACTCTGGACCTTCTGATGCTCCAGACTCTGAAATGGGGTCCGATGCATGGCTACGGCATTGGAAAATGGATCAGCCAGCAGACTGATGGTGCCGTGGACCTGGATGAAGGTGCCCTGTACGCGGCACTACATCGTTTGGAGAAAAATGGGTTCATCAAGGGCGTTTGGGGGGAGACGGACACGGGACGCCGGGCCCGGTTCTACGAGCTGAAGAAGAAGGGGGCCAAGGCTCTGAAGAAGACGGCCGCCCGGTGGGAAGAGCATGCGGGGGCCGTGTTCGCGGTACTGAGGTACACGGAAGACTGATCCACGGGGACCGCCCCGTTCTTCCACGCACCGGAGCTTGGATCCATGAAACGGATCTTTCGGAATCATGGCCCTCCTCCTGGCGGCCATTGGCCTGGCCAAGCTCATCCAGAGCTTCCTGTTCGGGGTGGAGGCGGCGGATCCGGCAACGCTCGTGGCCGTGCCTCTGGTGTTGGGGTCGGTAGCTGTCCTGGCCGCTTTTGTCCCTGCCCGGCGGGCAAGTCGAGTGGACCCGGTGGAGGCGTTGCGTACCGAGTAGGGAGGCCCGGGTCGGATCGTCTTTGACAAAGTATCCATGGTAGATATAATTATCGTGGATACTTTTTGTGCCCATGCCCTGAACCCCAAGAGCCATGCCTTCCGGATCCCATACCACCCGACCGCCTCTCAAGCCTCCAGTTCTTCATATTCTCCTCGCCCTTTCCGAGGAGGCCCTTCACGGGCTTGCCATTGCTGATCAGGTGGAGGAGGCCTCTGGGGGGGTCATCCACCTTGGGCCAGGGACTCTCTATCGATCGCTGGATGAGATGCAGGACACGGGTCTGATCCAGAAATCTGAGCCGCCTTCCGCGGATGCGGATCCTCGTCGGAAGTACTATCGGATCACCTCCCGGGGGGAGGGATTGCTCCGAATGGAGATGGAGAGGCTCGAGCACTTGGTGGACCACGCTCGGGCCCGGAAGGTCCTCCCGGGACGGGCATGAAAAACGGCTCACCCCCCCACACGCCTGTCCGGACCTTCTTCATTCGGTTCCTCCTCGGGTTGTATCCGCACCGACTCCGGCGAAAGTACGGGCCCGAGATGGAGGCGTTCCTGGAGTCCCGCCTGGCCCGGGCCAAGGCCACCGGTGGGCGGACGGCGACGTTTGGAGTCTGGCGAAGGGCAGTGATCGATCTGGTGGTGACGGATTTCGCCGAGCTTACGAGGCCACCTAAGAAGAACCGCAATCGAAGAGAAAGGCTGGTAGGAGTGGGTGCATTTTTCCTGGACCTCAGGTATGCGGTTCGAAGGTTGGCCCGGACTCCGGTTTTCAGCATCGGGGCCCTGGCCATCATGGCCATTGCCATTGGGGCGACGACGACCGTCTTCGCCGGGGTGAATCGAGTCCTCCTGACTCCGCCCCCTTTCGAGGACCCGGACCAGGTAGTGGCCATCTATCAGGATTCGGACGATGGCGAGCCTAACTCCAGTTCATTCCCTGCGTACCGGGATATGGCTGCTATGAATGGGATTTTCGAATCCGTGGCAGCTACGTCCCCCGATGCGGTCACCGTTGAGGAGACGGACGGTGACTGGAGAGCGCAAACCGAATTCACCACCGCCAGCTTCCTCGACGCCATCGGAATGGACCCGATTCGCGGCCGGTGGTTCGAGCCAGGCATGGACCAGGTCGGGGCAGGTTCTTATGCCGTGGTGAGCGAGCACACCTGGCGATCCCGGTTTGATTCCGACCCGGATATCGTGGGCCGGACCCTCCGAATGAACGGTGAACCAGTTACGGTAATCGGGGTCGGTCCGGCGGGCTTCAATGGGAACGGTGGCTTCGCGGTCACCGACTTCTGGCTCTCGATTTCTTCCGTGGGACTGGGGGGGGAGTTCAGGATTCAGAACCTGGAACGGCGACAGGACCACTGGTACGAAGTCCGAGCCCGACTGGCCGATGGGGTGAACGTCGTTCAGGCCCAGGATGCCATGAACGCACTGGCAGGGCGGTTGGCCGAACAGTTCCCCGATCTGAACGAAGGAAGGGACATCACCGTTTTCCCGGTGAAGAGTATCCGGGTCCATCCCAGTGCGGATAGAAACCTCTACGGGGTATCGGCCCTCCTTTTGGCCATAGTGTTTCTTGTCCTTGCGCTGGCCTCTTCCAACCTGGGTAGTCTCCTTTTGGTGAGGGGGATCGCCCGGACGCCAGAGGTCGCTGTCCGCCGGGCTTTGGGTGCGGCACGTTTCCGTGTGACACGCCTGTTCGTCACCGAGGCCCTTGTCCTTTCGGTGACCGGGGGGCTTTTAGGGGTTCTAATGGCACGGTGGCTTCTGGGTTTGGCGGCCACGATTTCCCTCCCCGGGACCGGGGGCCGTGCGTTGGATTTCCCAATGAACCTCCCCGTTTTGGGCTTCAGCCTTTTCCTCATGCTGGGCACGGGTCTTTTCTTCGGATGGGCTCCTGCCATCCAATCCCTTTCCAATGATGTTTCCGGGGCGCTCCGAGAAGACCGGCGCACCTCCAGCGGGACCAGCCGCCTCTCACTCTTCAGAAACCTCATGGTGGGCGTCCAGGTGGCGGTCTCCCTGATCCTGGTGGTGGGCGCCGGAATCATGGTCCGGACGCTGGTGGACTACCAGGGTGTGGACACCGGGGTGGACATCGAACACCTCGCGTTCCTTCAGTCGGATTTCACCCAGGCAGGCCTCTCGGCCGAGGAACGGGGCCAGGTCCTACGGGAGTTCAGCGACGCCGTGGAGGGGTTGCCGGGTGTCGAGGGTGTGGCGCTGGCCAGCCGAGTACCGGTCCAAGGTGGGGGGAGCACCACCACGGTGGTGGAAGATTATGAGCCCCCAGCTGGGACGGGGTCCGTGGAGCTCGACTGGGCCCAGGTTTCGCCGGGCTATTTCCAGGCGTTGGGCATCGCTGTTGTGGAGGGGAGAGAGTATCTCCCTGAAGACCAGGTAGCGGATGGGGGGGGTGTGGTTGTGAACCAGGCCCTGGCTCGGTTCTGGGGCGAGGGGAGTGCCATCGGGAGGCGAATTCGGCCCCAGGGAGTTCCCGATGGATGGGCACCTGTGATAGGGGTGGTGGCCGACACAAAGGTGAGGAATCTGTCGGAGCCTCCCACGCCCATGATCTATTACGTCATGGGGCCCACCGGGAGCCGATCCCCATATCTTCTGGTCAAAACCTCCAATGACCCATCTCTCGTTCTCTCCGGCATGAGAACCCGACTTCAGGCTGTGAACCCGCGGGTTCCAGTGGCCAGGCTGGCCACCATGGAAACTCATTTGGGGGAGGCCCTGGCCGGGGCGAGAGCCACAGCCGGGATCCTCGGTCTCTTCTCTATGCTCGCGTTGCTCCTGGCTAGCGTTGGGATCTACACCATCGTCTCATTCTCTGTGGCCGGCCGGATGCCGGAGATCGGGATCCGGGTAGCCCTTGGTGCCGATGGGTCCAGGGTGATTCTCGGGGTCATGGGCGGGATGGTCACGACCGTGGGCCTTGGCCTTTTGGCGGGCTCGTTGGTGGTGGTTCTGGTTTCCTTCCAAGTCCAGAATTTGCTCTACGGGGCGGAGGTCCTCAGCGCTTGGACACTCCTACCCTCCGTCGCTGTTCTGGCGGGAGTGGTAGGGATCGCCTCGTACATTCCGGCCCGGCGGGCAGCCGGTGTGGACCCGGTGGAGGCGTTGAGGGCCCGGTGAGGGGAGGAAGTCCGACCGCCGTGGAGATGTCCCAAACGGCGGTCGGACTTGATGTTAGGTGATGAGGAACCCCTAGTACGCCACCGCCTGCCCATCCACAGGTTTCGAGGCGTGGAACTGAACGATCTTCCAGGCCCCGTCTCGTTTTTCCAGGATCCCGCTGAACCAGCCCGTCATTTCGACCCGCTCATCTCCAGAGGTGACCCCCATGTCGAGCATCTCGGTGAACCAGGCAACCTCGCCTGAGGCGTGGACCTTGATATCCTGATTCCTCAGGACCCCTTCCATATCCTCGAAAACCCCAAGCTGGAGTTCAAGGGACTCCCGAGCTGCCTGGTAGCCAACCCAGTATTCGGCCATATCGGTTCCGAAAATGATCATATCGGAATCGTGGGCGAAGGCCTGGTCCAAATCGGCGATGTCTCCCCCAACCCACATCTGCTCCCACAAATCGACCACGGCCTTTACCGCTGCTTCTTCGGCAACCAGGTCGACGGGCGGAGCCTCTTCCATAGGCTCAGGGGGTGGGGCGCAGGAGATCGCAAGAACGGTGGTGAGGGCGAGCAGTGCTCCGAAGGATCTCATCATCCATGCCTCCCATTACAGGAACGCGGGAACGCAGTGGTTCAGGGATGAACCGCGGTGCCCGGTCCCGATTCTGGTGTTTGGGTAATCCAGCCTCGGGAAAGATGTGAGTATGCTATCATTCCTGCAACAGGGTTAAGGAGATGGGGGTTGGGGGGCGAGCCGTCTGTGCCCCCCCTTCCACATCAATCCATATGGGTCATCAGCTTCAGTCCCGGGACCCGCTTGAAGGGCCTGACATCTCTGGTGACCAACGTGAGTCCGTGGACCACGGCCACCGCGGCGACGGAGAGATGGCTGGGGGAGACGGGGAGGTCGTTCGCCCTAAGATATTGTGCGATTTGGCCGTAGGCCCATGAGCTGTCCAAATCTGGAACGATTATTCTAAAACGGTTCACCAGGGCCTCCCATGCCTTCCGCTCCCCTCGCTGGGGGCCGGAGGCCAGCTCGGCGGCCGTGGTTAGGGTAATGCAGAGTTCCCGCTCTCGGTTCTCGGCCAGGAACCAGTGGGCCGGCCCAGGATCCCCGTCGTGGGCCTCGGACTCCAGGTCCACCAAGAAGGTGGAGTCGAGGATCAGTCCTGGTCCCATACGCCCTCCGGCGGTTCGTCGTCGGAGTCGGTTGCCCGGATCCGGTCCAGGGCCTCCAACGAGAAATGTGGACCGGTTGAGGAATACACGGCCAGGAGCTCCGAAGCAGTGGCGCCAATCTCAGGCCAATGCGCCCGCATCACCACTTCCGAGAAGGATTCGTCCGGGGCCTGGCGCGCCCTACGCAAGCGGTCCCAAGCTTCGATTTTCAAAGAGATTGTTTTGGTCGCCATGCATGCAGCATGCATGCTGCATGCAGATTTGGCAAGGTTTCTACATAGCCTCCTGGGAGAGACAACCGCCACCCGGATTCCTCCAGGTGGCGGTTGGACTTGACCTCAACCCTCCACCAAAGCCCGGAACGAGGGGTGGTCACGGATATAGTCCCAGATGCCCCTGACCTCCAGCCCCACCCTGGTAATCGGGGCCGGGATGGTGAACAGGTACTCGATCTGCTCCACAGCGAGATCTGCCTCACCGAGGAGTGCGTAGACCTCCGCCAGGTTGAGGACGTTCTGAGAGCCCACCATGGCATCCTCTTCCGGCGAGATCAGCTGCACCGCGTGTTTCGCCGCCTCCATGGCCGCCTCGCCCTCACCCATCACAGCATAGATGAGGCCCAGGGAGGCGTATACGCGACAATCATGGTCCAGCTCGGGGAGCATTGCCTCTACGGCCTCCTTGGCGTCCAGAAGGGCAGCATCGGCTTCCGCTTCTCTACCCAACGATTGGAGGGCAACGCCCCGATAGTAGGACCTGGGGGCTAGTGAGTACTGTCCCGAGAACATTTCTGTGTCGGATGCGTCCATGACGGCGAGAGCGGCAGCGGGGTTCCCATCCATCATTTCGAGGGTCCATCGATTCTGCGCCATAGCTGTGGCTGGTCGGGTCGCATGATAGTCCCGAATGGACTGGGTTTCCCCCGTTTTGTAGTACTCCCCCCAGGCGGTGTAGGACCGGCCGAAGGTTGCCTCGGGGTTTCTCCGGCTATACTCCTCTGCGGCCGCTATCATCTCGTCCCACCGGCGATTGTAGCGGTGGTTCTCGATAATGGCCTGGAGCGCGTCGTTGGACGGGGCGATGCCTTCCGAATGCTCCAGAATCTCGAGGGCTTTATCCCAGTCGCCCTGCCTCCGAGCGACGTGGGCGCTCATCCTCAGGAAATGGCTGTTCTCCGGGAATAACTGTGTACCCCGAACATAGATTTCCATGGCTTTGTCGTAGTCCTTCTCGATCCGATAGTGGTACGCCGCCATGGCAGAGAGGGACCACTCATGATCCGGATCCAAGGCCTCGGCTCTTTGGGCAAGGGCCAGCGCCTCTTCCTTCACTGCGGCCGAACGGTCCCAGTTCTGGTAGATCCAGGCGAGCTGGTAAGAGGCCGTTGTGACTGCCGCAAGGAAGTCCGGGTCCAGGTCGATGGCTTCCCGGAGGTTTTCAATGGCCCGGGGCCGGTCTGTGGCCAATATCTCCAGGGCTTCGTCGTAAAGCGCCTGTGCTTCAAGCACATCCGACAGGGGCGCCTCCGCCTCCCCTTCCGCGGCAACGGCTTCCGCCGGCTCCTCTGCGGCGTCCCCTCCACAGGACGCCAGAACCAGGCAGGGAAGGGCGAAAAAGACGGGGATCGTCCAAAATCTGGAACTACGGAAGAACCGCATGGGGGGCTCCTTTCCAAGGCGTGCCGGGACTGGCCCGGAGGTCGTGGTGTTTTAGGTGGTTTGATCCGCCCCCAATATGAAGCCGTTGCGCCTAAACTTCCAGCATTAATTTAACGTGGTTTCATTAGGGGTTTCCCCCCGACAAAACCTCAAGACCTACCAGCCCTCCCCCGATACTACGGTGCGACCTTCGGATCCTCTTCTGGTCGATGACTTTGGAGCTGGACCGAGCAAAAAGAACCCTGCCGACGGGGGAGGAATTCCTAGTTCGGCGGGGTGCACCCGTAACATCCCCTTGGGGAGCAAGACCTTGTCACGAGTCCAACGCCCGGCAGCACGCGCCTTTTCCTGGATGGTGATCGCCCTCGCAGCCACGGCTGCGATCCCCTCTTCCGCTACCTCCCAAACGGATGTGGACCTGGTCCTGAATCTGGCCGACGCTCCAGATCCTACCCCGGCGGGGGGGTTGATCACATACAGCGGAAGCGTCAGTAACGCCGAGCTCCTCCAGGCCACGGGTGTCCAGTTCACCCTCACGGTTCCGGCGAATGCGTCCTACCAGGGCTTCACCGGGGCCAGCGTGACCTGTTTCGGGATGGCCGTCGGTCAGGCTGGTCCGGGTACGGTAACCTGCACCCTGCCGAATCTGGCCTTCTCGGCGAGCGTGGTTTTCAGCCTGGATCTCAAGACCACCGTCCAGGGATTGGTGGACATCGACGCTGAGGTGACGTCCAACGAGACCGATTCCTCTTTGGGCAACAACACGGTCAGCGAGCAGACGACGGTGGTGGCCGGTGCCGACGTAGCGTTGACTCTAACCGCTCCCTCACCGGTTCCCTCCGGTTCGCTGGTGGCCTTCAACGCCCAGTTGGACAACCTGGGGCCTGACGTTGCCAGCTCCCTGGAGTTTCAGTTCCCGGTACCAACCGGATTCAACCTGACGGGGGGGCTTCCGGCAGGGTGTTCCGTAGGTGGGGGTACCATCGACTGTACGGTGGCGGGTTCCATCGCCTCCGGAGGAAGCGCTTCCATTGGGCCCTTCACGGGGCAGATCTATGCAGCGTCCGGAAGCACCGTCACAGGCGTGGCCTCCGCTGGTGTCATTCCCCTCCCTCCCCTCGGCACCGCCCTGGACCCGATAACAACCAACAATACCGATGTGGCCAACATCGCCGTCACTGCTGGTAGTGACGTGCAAATCTCAAAAAGCAGAAGCGTGGGTGGCCCCTACTTCGTCGGCGATGGATTCGACTTCATTCTGACGCCGTCGTACACGGGGGACAGCCCTTCGGGTTTGACGATCACGGATATCATTCCGGCCAACTATACCATCGGGGCCCTTGCCGCCGTCCAGAACGGATGGAGTTGTGGATTGGTGGGTCAGACAATGACGTGTTCCAAGGGTTCCGGTGGTGTGGCCGGGCTGAATCAGGCTTTGGGGACCGTGTCCATTCCAGTCACGGTGAACGCCTCCGGAGTCGGAATTACGAATACAGGTTCTATTTTCTCGATCTCCCCCTTCGATCCGGACCCTTCGAACAATTCCGATACGGACGGTGGTGCGACCCTTCAGGATCCCACGGCCGACCTCTCCCTGACCAAAAGCGGACCCAGCCCAGCCTTGGCCGTGATCGGGGTGCCCTTCAACTTCACGTTGAGAGTCTACAACGGCGGCCCCAGCGAATTCTACGGGACCGTGGTAGTAGAGGACCAACTGCCTGTCGGACTGACGGTTAACAGTATCACCACTAACGGTTGGGCTTGTGATCTCCCGACTCCATTTTCCGGGGCTGCCACACTGACATGCACCCGGGACTTCACGGTGGGGTCTCCCCTGAACTCCGGTTCCAGCACCCCGAACATCGTCCTTAACACGACAGCAACGGTAGCTGGCCTTCTGACG
>RCNC010002445.1_pt1 | contig 12391 bp, 10 predicted proteins | sample 2041301 | NCBI WGS metagenome assembly RCNC01 (sample SAMN09708231, study PRJNA481090) | Marine sediment metagenome, whole genome shotgun sequencing project. | biome: marine sediment; feature: ocean; material: sediment; isolation source: Sewage treatment plant 13A marine sediment (STP13A) ... | reverse complement strand
TCCGGCATAGGGCCAAAACCTACTTCTGAGAATCCCATTTTTTCAGGAAGGCTGGATAAACCTCATCCCTCACTGTTTTAAAGCCGGGTTCATGTTGCAGTATCTTTTCGTAGGTGGTTCTGGCTTTTTCAAATTGTTCGATTGTCTCATAGCCCTGTCCAAGTATAAGCAACACATTCAGATACATCCAGTTGTCTTTGATCATTCCTGAATCTTTCTCCATAATCAGTACGGCTTTGCTATAAGCTTCAATGGCCTCCTCCTTCGAACCGCCAAACATTTTTGGCATATAAAATAGCGCATTCCCTTTCTCGATCCAGGGCTGGGGCCGTTCCGGACCAATCTCAATGGCATGGTTGATGTTCTTCATGCTTTCGGGTCCCAATACAACTGCCCTGATGCTGTTCATTGTAATCTTATATCCGATGAAGGCTCCCTTGAAGGCATACAATTCAGGCATCTCAGGATATTTCTCCATTAGCATTTCAAGCATCTCCTCAGCCTCCTCCAGGTTCTTTTTTGCCTCCTTATTCCTTCCCTCTTCGATAAACCAGCCAATATATCCATAATAATATCCCACCAGGTCGATTTTTTCCTCCCGGGAAAGGTCGGACTGCCTGCTTTTCATCTCCTTGATAATTGTCTCCCAGTCCCCGATCTTATCCGCAAGATAGGACAGGTAAGTTTGCTGCCTGTAAGTTTGCTGTCCGTATGTTTGTTGAACTGCCTGGCTGGCCATGATAATAAATAATATTACCAGCATGCTTGTTCTATGAAATGTCAGGTTTTTCATCCTATAAAGATAGTGTACAGGGCAATCCCGCTGAAAAACAGGAATTGGATCAGGAACAGGTATCGTGCCGGTCTGTTTTCAATTTTAAGATTCAGCCATTGAAATAATGAATGGAAAACAAGGGCAACCAAATACCACATTAGAAAATTACGGACCCCTGGGTACCTTGTCGGCCAGGACCACATGTCCATAACTGGGGCCACATATTCCAGCACCAGGTCATAAAAGACCATCAGTCCTGCTCCAGAAATTATCCTTGTAATCTTATTCTTAAAACTATGGTTAACGATAGCTGTTGTACAATAAACCAGGATTAACCAATTCAGTCCTATCATCACAGGAGTATCCAGGATCTTTAATCCCAAAGCCTTACCGTAAACATACTCCCCGAAAAGCACCCCTGTTTGCACACCCATTATCTCGACAAAAACGGCTAGCCCGAAAACCGTCAGAAAGGCAAGTCCCAGTTTTGGGGACCAGGAAGGCTGAAATGCCAGCACGGCGAGGAAAGACATGATCAATGAGAGAGGGGTCAGGCTGCCGAATAGGGATCTTGTTCCTTCGACCAGGAATAACATTATCCCGACAACATAATACAGGACCAGGATACCGATCAGAAGACCGGGATTGGACCTTATATGCTGGAGCAGTTTGTTCATCTTTTCGGAATTCTCTAAACCGGTTTGATAACCTGGTCAACAATTTTTGCACTGGCCAGGCAGAGTGGTATTCCTCCGCCCGGATGCACGCTGCCCCCGACAAAATAAAGGTTTTGCACAGAACTGTGTTTGTAGGAATGGCGAAGAAAGGCTGAGTACCTGGAATTTGAATGGTCGCCATACAGGGCCCCTTTCCAGCTGAGTGTGTTCTTTTCAATTGTCTTCGGGGAACCCACCTGTTCATAGCTGATCAAATCCTCTAAACTGGTATTCAGGATACGGTTGATCTTTTGAATGATATTGCGACGGGCCTCCGCGATCAACTGTTCCCAATCCTGCCCGGTATCCGGTGGAACATTGATCATTACAAACCAGTTCTCAGCATTTTTCGGGGCATCTGAAGGTACCTCCCTGGAGCTGATGAAGATATAAATGGTTGGGTCCCGGTAAATGATATGGTCATGGAAAATGTGCTGAAATTCAGCCTTATAATCTTCCGAGAACAAAATATTATGGAGCCCCAATGAAGGAAACTCTCCCCTGATCCCCCAGTAAAAGATCAATGCGGATGAAGAAAGCTTATTTTCGTTTGTTTTATACGGTTTCACACCCGGTAACAGTTTCTGATAGAATAAGTGGATATCCGAGTCAGATACGATCAGGTCAAAAGGAATAACTTCATTATTTACATTTACAGCAGCGGCCCTGTTTTTCTCCACAATGACCCTCTCAACCCTGCTTTCAAATTGAAACCTGACACCCTTTTTCCTTGCCAGTGATTCCAAACCAGTTGCCAGGGAACGCATTCCTTTGACCGGGAAATAAGCGCCCATACTATGCTCCAGGTGGCCAATTACATTCAGTGTTGCTGGTGCGTCATAGGGATTTGAACCATTGTAGGTTGCATACCTGTTAAACAACTGTACCACCCGCAGGTCCTGGAACCTGCCCGAATTCCGTTTATACATGGTGGTCAAGGCATCCAGCTTGTAAGAAAGCATGATGGCTTTCAGCACCTTCCATTTCAGGTAGGTGTTGATCCTATGGAGGGAGTTGAATAGAAAGATATCAGCGGTAAGATCATAGAGCGCCCTGCACTTACTGAGATGCCTCATAACCTTAACTGATGGTTCCCCTGTTTGCTGTTCGATCTCAGCGGCAAACTTTTCCGGGTCCCCGAATGCCCGGATCCGGGTACCATCTTCATAAAAATAGGTACAGATATTATCCAGTTTTGAGTATTGAATATAATCCTCCGTCTTTTCTCCGGTCAGCTCAATGAGCTCATCAGCAAGTTCAGGAAGGGTGAACAGGGAAGGACCTGTGTCAAACCTAAACCCATCACCCCTGATCTCAGACATCTTTCCCCCGACATGATTATTCTTTTCAAACACAGTTACCTCATAACCTTTCTGAGCCAGCCTGATGGCAATGGCGAGTCCACCTACCCCGGATCCGATAACAGCTGCTTTCATATTGATCGTTGTTTTCTTCCCGAAGCAAGGCTACGGAAAGTATCAGTCAGGTAATGGTTCAGCAGGATCAGTGACATCCCGTAAAAAATATCCTCGAAAGGAATGGTACCAATACGGAACCCAAGATTTTCCTGGTCATTATACCAGACGACCTGTTCTTCGATGAAACTTCCCGTAAGGATGCCGTTGATAATCCCAAAAGGGACCAGGATTACCAGGTAGCTTAAATAAAACCTGGAAAGCAATGCTGGCCGGGTAAGAAATACCAGCCCGATGATCCCGATGGTAAAGATAAAATTCACGGAAGTATATGCCCTGTCAATATTTATCACGGCCAGCACCAGCAGAAATATTACTAGGAAAATCGTTACCCACTTCACCTGGGAGCTGTTCAGTCTGAAAGCTGGAAAGTATGCTTCAATGACATAAAGGGTAAAAACGCTTGCATAGGGAACAGATATAAAAAAGAAATATTCCTCTATCGGAAGGTTAAACAAACTTAGTCCAACAAGGTATCGTTCATTGAATCCCCATACTCCCTGGCTTGTGAAAATCACGTCCCAGATGATAAAAATGACCAGGGTCAGGAACATCGCGGGAAAGAAATATTTCCAATGGGTATAAAAATGTACTTTCTTATCGAAGCTTAACAGCAGGGGGAAGGAAATAGCAATGATGTTGAGCAAGAGGTATAAGGACATCTAAGACTTCTTTAATTCCATCCTTAAATACTTCATTGGGAATACCAACAGGCCGAAACACTCACCTTCATGCCTTGTGAAATGCACATGGTGCATTCCATGGGCCCTTCGCAAAGCCCTGAAATATACATTCCCCCTCATCCTGATCTTGATCCGCTGGTGGAAGAGGACATCATGTATCATGAAATAAGTGGCCCCGTATAGGGTGATCCCTATGGCTGCCGCGATGATTAAAGGTAAGGCATAAATGGATCCGAAAATATATCCCAGCATGGCCGGCACAGCAAATATCACAAAGAATGAATCATTTTTCTCAAAAAAAGAATCTACGTGTTCGGGTTCCCTTGAATGGTGGTCTGCATGCAAAAACCATCCAAATCCATGCATCACGTATTTATGGGCAAACCATGCAACAAATTCCATGAAGAAATAACTTGCCAACAAAACCAGGATAAACCATATTATTTCCATAATCATCTTATTACCATCAAATAAAAATACTCAAAGACTGTATATGACCCTTACACAATTAACCTGTTTAACTTCTAAATAACGTACTCATTTTAATAATCATAGCGTTTAAGTAGTCCGGCTTTGTATCTTAAATAAGATTTAAGTAACAGCCACATCTTCATTGAATTGCTCACCCTGATCCTTGTCTGGAGGATCTCCTCAGGACGCTTCCTGCGGATGATCCGTAACAATTTCTTATAATACACATAAGCCACATAGACAGCAAGACGGGATGAATCGGGTAAGCGTCGGATCCCTATAAATGCCTCATCGAAATCAGTCACTATTTCTTCTACGATGTCCTTCTTAACTTCCATGGTAAGATTATTGAAATCTATGTGCGGGAAATAACTACGCTCCAACAGATCCATATCATTTTTCAGGTCCCTTAAGAAATTTACCTTCTGGAAAGCGGAACCCAGTTTCATGGCTGAATCTTTAAGTATGTCATAGCAATGACTATCGCCTTCCACAAAGACCTTTAGGCACATCAAACCCACCACATCCGCCGACCCGTAAATATATTCCTCGTATTCTTCCCTTGTTTTGTATTCCTTCTTATCCAGGTCGAGGCGCATGCTTTTCAGGAATGAATAGATCATCTCTTTTTCAAGCTTATACTTATATACTGTTTCCTGGAATGCATTTAAAATAGGATTGGTGCTTATGCGGGTTTCCAGCGCCTCATCTAGATCACGCTCAAATCTGTTTAATAACTTTTCCTGCGGGTAATCATGATAGGTATCGACAATTTCATCAGCTACCCTGACAAAACCATAAATGGCATAGATGGCCTGTCTTTGTTCAGGGGCCAGCAACCTGGAAGAAAATGAGAAGGACGTGCTGAATGCTTTAGTAAGGGTTTTGCTGCAATCAAATGATATGTTGTCAAATAGGGCTTTCATGATAGATTCTTATAATCATTCTTTATCATTGTTGAGACAATATTACCCGAGATAAGGCTTGGAGGAACTCCGGGTCCAGGTACCGTCAGCTGGCCGGTAAAATATAATCCCCTGATTTTCCTGCTCTTGATTTTAGGCCTCAGGAAAGCAGTTTGCCTGAGAATGTTGGCCAGACCATAAGCATTGCCTTTATATGAATGGTAATCCTTAATAAAATCACTGATTGCATATGATTTTTTCACACTTATTTCATCTCTTATCTGCTGGCCGGTTAGATCCTCGAAACGGTCGATGATCATGTTGAAATACTTCTCCCTTATCTCCTCTGTATCTTCCAGTCCTGGTGCCAGAGGAACCAGGATAATCATGGCCTCCTTACTTTCCGGTGCGGCCGCTGGATCTGAAATGCTGGGAAAACTCCCATAGAAAAGAGGATCATCAGGCCATTCGGGCCGGTCATAGATGGATGCTGCATGCTGATCGAAAGGCTTATCAAAAAACAGGGTATGATGCTCAACATGCTCAAGTTTTTTCTCAATCCCCAGGAAGAACATCAGGGCTGATGGTGCAAAAGTCCGGCTGTTCCAGTACTTTTCAGAATAACTGCGGGCTGCGGGATCCAGCAGTTGTTCCGTATGGTGGTAGTCTGCTCCGCTTACCACGAGATCAGACTTAATCAGTTCTCCGTTCACCTTGATCCCGGTGACCTTTTTTCCGGCAACTATTATTTCGTCAACGGGAGAGTTTGTATGGATCCTGACGCCCAGTTCATTGGCCAGTGATTCCATTCCCTGGATAACTGAATACATGCCTCCCCCGGGATACCAGGTACCCAATCCGAGGTCAGCATAATTCATGAAATTATAAAAAGCAGGGGTATCAGAAGGTTTGGCGCCCAAAAACAGGACCGGGAATTCAATGATCTGCCGCAGTCCTGGATCTCTGAAATAGGAAGCCGCCATCTTGCTGATGCTTTTCAGAAACAGTCCTGCTTTTGAGATGGTTTTGAGGGACACCAGTTCCAAGGGAGATTTTCCGGGACGGTAGACTATGTCATTGATGGCTACATCGTAATTATAACCTGCATCTGCAAGTAATTTTTCCAGCTGTTTTCCGGCACCCTTTTCCCTCGTTTCAAAGATTCTTATGATTTCTTCCGGGAAGCCGGGAATGTTGATGGAATCATCTTTGCTGAAGTAAACACGGTAGGCTGGATCAAGCCTTTCCAGCTGGTAGTAGTCGGAAGTTTTTTTTCCGAAATTTCCGAAGAACTTCTCAAAAACATCAGGCATCCAGTACCAGGTGGGACCGATATCAAAGGTGAAACCCTTCTCCCTGTATTGCCTGGCACGGCCACCAATGGTGGAGTTTTTCTCGAATACGCTTACCTCATGCCCCTGTTTGGCAAGATAACAAGCTGCAGATAGTGATGAGAACCCAGCTCCTATGATTGATATTTTCTTCATTCTAACTATGAAATTAACACTATAACAGATAAGAACCTACTTTGTTCTTTATCCAGGTAAATAAATAAGCTATGAGGGTAAAAACAATTATTTTAGAGAAATATTTGAGGGAATAAAGCAAGCCATTGCTTATAAACAACTCAATGAATAATAAGAAGCTTGTCATGATACCAATACCTTTCATGGACCGAATGCTAAGATATGCCTCGATCTGTTTTGTGCCGATGTTTCTTTTCCTGGTACAAATGATCAACGGGCAGACAGACAAAGGGGTAATCGCTGTAGAAGCTGAAAATGCCATTACCTGCCAGGGTTGGCGTATGGTAGATGGACTCAGCGGAAAGGCCATGCAGGATGATTCGGAAAGGGGTGAGGGATGGTTGTACTATGAGCTGGAATTTGATAAGGCAGGACGCTATTTTGTATACCTTCTTTGTATGGCTCCAAAGAAAAATACGAGCCAGAACGATTGCTATATATACCTGGAGAACCAGAGGTTGTATGCCCTTGGTGATAGCAGGCTACGACCGGATGGTATCCGGGTACATACTGATGAATTCAGCTGGTCCGGACTCCCGAAAGGTCCGGGTGCCCACACTCCCGAGGCCATCCGTGATAACCAGGTGTATTTTGAGATCCAGGATCCTGGGATATATACCCTGCGTATTATTTCACGCAGCATGAGATTCAAGCTGGATAAGATCGTTCTGCAGCCGGAAAACCTGCCAGTCCCGGAGGGAACAGGACCAGCCGAAATTGGACTGGCATATGATCCACCATTTCGCATCGGAAAATGGGATCGGTTTGAGGCAAGCCTGAATGGAGGTATCAAATATGAAGATCCTTACAGGGATGTTTCCCTGCAGGCCAGCTTTTTCAGTCCCGCAGGAAGAATGATCGAAACGAAAGGATTTTATAACGGTGACCATGAGTGGAAGGTACGCTTCATGCCGGATGAGATCGGCATCTGGGAATATGAGATCATTTCATCGGACAGCATAATGAGACAATCCGGGAAGTTCGAATGTTTAGCATCTGATATCCCGGGAATGATATCGGTGTATGAGAACAATCCGATCTGGTTTGGGCTCAAAGGTGGTAAACCCCACCTTGTGCGCAGCCTGCATATAGGGGACCGTTTCTTTGCCGACAGGGATAATGATATGACGGGTGAAGTTTGGAGCGATTCCCTACGAATGAATTTTCTCGACTGGTTCCAGTCCCAGGGGTATAACATGCTTTCCATCGCCAGCCATTACCTGAACCGGCAGCAGGAGAAACGGGGACTCGGATGGCATACTCCTGATCTGTGGAATGTGCAGACCCAGCAACCTGACCCGGAGGAATATAAGCGTATGGAAATCATCCTGGATGAGCTGTTGCAGCGCAAGATCATGGTTTACCCTTTCGCCGGATTTTTCGGACGGGGATCCGATTTTCCGACAGATGTGGCAGCCAGAGATACCTACATTGAATATACTGTAGCACGACTGGGATGCTATTCCAATCTGCTTTTTATGGTAGGAGGGCCGGAGCCTCTTCTACGGAAGCATCCCTATTTAACCAGACAGGAGATCGATCACATCGCCCGGAAAATAAAAGCCGAAGATGTTTATGGCCATCTTCTTTCCGTACATAACTATCCGGGCGATGACCTGTTCATAGACTACCTCTGGAATGATTATGGTATTTTACAGGGACCCAAAACCAATGACAGGGAAAAGCTCAGTACGACCATACTCAAAAATCACCATCCGGGCCGCCCTTTGTATTTACAGGAAACGCTATGGCCCGGTAATACTATCGGACATCCTCCATACTCACTTGAGGATATTCGCAAAAATGCCCTGGTGATGATGCTTGCCGGCGGAGCCATCAATTTCGGAGACATGAATGGCAATTCATCTTCCGGGTTCAGCGGGACTATTGATTTCTCAGAAAAAGTGCAGGAACGGCACGATGCCATCCATGAGGTATGGGATTTCTTTGAGTCCCTGCCCTATTTTGAAATGAAGCCCCGCCAGGATCTGGTCAGTACAGGCTACTGTCTGGCCAAGGAAGGGAAGCGGTACCTCGTTTATCTAGATGGAGCGCAAATTCTTGACATACAGCTTATTCCAGGCATATACATCGGAAAATGGATCAACGTGGAAGATTTAAAGAAGGTGATCCACATCAAGGAAATTAACCATACAACCCGGTTATCTCCGCCTGATAAAACCGGGGATTGGCTCTTATATATCTGGCGAAATTAGTGATGGATCAAATGATCATTTGTTTTTCAGGATCCCACTCGACAACCCTCTTCTCCAGGTAGGCCCTGTTTGCCATACTAAAGGTAACCGTCTCCTCAAATCCCTGATTTACACTGCAACTGGGTTGCTGACCATTCCGGATGCAGTACAACCACTCTTTCATATGCAGATATGTGGCATCAATCTTTTGTCCGTTGGTGTAAGTGTATCCAAAGCCCCTATCTTCATAATACTTCGCAGTGGCTGAAGTGATTGCATCAACAACATTGGTTTTCGGATGATATGTGAATATAGGTTCTTCATCTTTGGCATCGTTATAAACAGCCAGACCAACGTTAACCTCCATTGAACCCTTGTCTCCTAAAAATGTTTTATTGCGTAGCTTACGGTTTTTCAGGGTACAATCATAGGTGAGTGTTAACCCCTTACCAGGGTATTCAAATACAACATTAAATACATCCGGTATATCACGGGGATCCTTGAAATAATAGTTGCCACCCAGGGCAATCACCTGTTCTGGGATTCCCAGATTGAGCACCTGGTTTACGCAATCGAATTCATGGGTGAATTGGTTCCCTGCAGGTCCGGTTCCGTATTCAAACCACTTCTGCCAGTTAAAATAACGGTCAAGGTCCATTTCTCGCCATGGCTTCTGTCCCAGAAATTCCTCCCAGTTGAGATTGGATTCGTTGGCCTGTGGATCAATACCCCGGATCCAGGCACCGTGATCGGTATTCCTGTTGGTATATGTTTCAACGGCTGATATAATGCCTATCACTCCTTTATCGATCACCTCCTTAGCCTTGATATAACTGGCCTGCTGCCTGTTCTGATGTCCCACCTGCAGAATGATCCCGGTCTCGTCCACAACCTGCTTCACATCCTTTGCTTCTTCAGCAGTCTGACACATTGGTTTTTCAAGATAAACATGAATCCCTGCCCTGGCTGCGTCAATGGCCATCTTTGCATGCCAGTGGTCCGGTGTCTGGATCAGGATTGCATCAATATTGCCATCAGCGATCATTTCCCTGTAGGTAGGATAGATATTGGGCCGTTTCTGGCTGGCTGCACCTCCAGCCCTGTGGGTAGTAATTGCCACTTTTGCAGCTAACTGTGCCCTGGGGAAGAAAGTATCACAGACCCCTGTGATCTCCACATTCAGATCGTCCTGTGCCAGGAATGTCATCAATGTTTGATTGGGTGTTCCGTCAGAAGACAATTTACTGCTGGCCCATTCTTCAGATGCATACCCCAGCGCCCTGAATGTCTGTGGTCCCCGCATACCATTTCCAACAACTCCCACCCTGATCTTATCGCCCCCGGCTGATAAACGTGTTGCCGGTATACTGACCGGGGTGTTAAGCTTTCTGGCCAGTTCAAGTGATTCTTTGCTGGCAGATTTAAAATCCCGCTGGTATTTTACATAGAACCGCTGCGCAAAAAACCCAAGTACTGGCAGGGTTGCCAAGGCCTTGAGTACCTCTCTCCTTGAAAACCTGTTAGTCATATTCTAAATGCTTTTTGATCTACGGCTAAAAATAATGAATAAGCTTTAATGAGATGTTGGCCATTTTGAATATCGTACCAGCATTCCCGAAAGTAAATCTGGATCCAAACTTATTAGGACAGGGGTATTAACTTCTTTCGGGTTTTGCGAATCTTCAGGCAGAAGATCATTCAAACTGTGAGAACTGGGCATACACCGCAAATGAGGCGAGCCAGTGTTCGCCTTCGTAATGTCCGCTGGCAATATGCGGCAGCGAGGCATTCAGGTGCAGCCAGGCAAGATCGGTCAGGTGCGGGTATTCACCCTTCAGTTTTGATGATATATGGAAAAGATTCCATGCCCGGCTCAGGTTTAATCCATCCAGGTGGACGATCTTAGGATCAGAACGGTCGGTAACCCTTGCAGGTGATAGCTTGAATTGATCCGGTTCCAGGATGCCTGGCAGGAATTCCTTCAGCCAGGTTCTGAATTCCCGTTCATCCATGATGCGTGACATCAGGTCAGCCTCCATCAAACAGGGCGAAATAAAATCAAACCCACTCGGCTCCCAGGCCACCGGGCACCCACTGTCACTAAAATAAAAATACCTGGATCTTTGTTCTATCATCCCCCTGAGCTGGTTATGGTTGGTAAAATGGGCATAATCCCATGCCAGTGCCAGTCCAAATGCTGTATTGGTATGTTCCCCCACCCTGATAGGATAAGGAAGAATCTCAAGAAATTCCATGTACTTGCTCACAAGCGAATCCGCCAGTGGTTTCAGGTTCTGGTATAGTTCCTTTCCCAGCGGATCTTCCCAGCTTGCCGTTTCAAGGGCCAGTTTCAGGAGCCAGGCCCAGCCATAGGTCCGCTCAAAGGTTTTATTGCCCTCTGAATAAAAGAAAGCCGTTTCCTTCTTAAGGTTTTCTGCTGTAAGGTTCTGGGAGAGTTTTTCCTGGGCGAGAGCCGGTTGAACGACAGCCAAGAGCACCAGCCCGCAGAGCAAAACCGTCCATCGATGAGTCAGCATTGCGACCTCCATAGCTCATCACACCGACGATCCTCTATGATCATAGTCATGACGCGCTCGACCAACGAACCCGAACCACCGGCGGAGAAACGCTCCGCCAGGTATCCGTTGCACATCACCTTGGCGGCGGTCTTCGTCACCGCATTCGTCATCTTCGGGGTCGCGGTCATCGCTTATGGCTATTTCGAGGGTCGGCGGATGGAGCTCGTCGGCGAAGGCATGAAGTTGCGCCTCGTGATCGGAGTCAACGGCGCCGCCTGGCCCATCACCATCGACCCGATCTTCACCCAGATGGCGAAACTGCTGCCCACACCGGTTCTGGATACCACCGACGCCCGCTTCGGACGGAGCATCGCCGTGGATGGCGACCTCATGGTCGTGGGGATCGACGACTGGGTATTTGGTGACCGCTCCGGAGCCGCGCACATTTTCCGCCGTGACCAGGGCGGAGCCGACACCTGGGGCCACGTCGCCAAACTCACCGCTACGAACGGAGCGCCTTTCGATGATTTCGGGTGTTCGGTCTCCATCAGCGGCGACACCGTTGTCATCGGCGCGCTCTGGGAAGACGACTACGGTACGGACTCCGGTTCCGCCTACGTCTTTCAACGCGACCATGGCGGGATCGATGAATGGGGACAGATCGCCAAGATCTCCGCAGATGACGGCGCGCCCTACGACCAGTTCGGCTACGGGGTCGCTGTGAGTGGGGATACCGCAATCGTAGGCGCTTACGGTAACGATGATCACGGTTCGAGCTCCGGATCGGCGTACGTCTTCCAGCGCGATCAGGGCGGAACCGACTCCTGGGGACAAGTCGTCAAGATCACACCCACCGATGGTTCGGGGGACGACCGTTTCGGAACCGCGATCGCTGTGAGTGGGGATACCGCAATCGTCGGTGCTGTCGGCGACGACGATCACGGTTCGAGCTCCGGGTCAGCCTACGTCTTCCATCGTGACCAAGATGGGACCGATGCCTGGGGGCAGGTCGCCAAAATCTCCGCTGCAGACGGTGCAACCGAAGACTACTTCGGCTGGTCTGTCGCCATCAGCAACGACACCGCCATCGTCGGCGCGCCCCACGACGACGACAACGGTGATCGTT